>Ga0207113_1098_pt1 | contig 25239 bp, 30 predicted proteins | sample Alteio_BWMinHeat_69_FD_153559 | JGI IMG/M metagenome (GOLD analysis project Ga0207113, IMG submission 153559) | Enriched cells from forest soil in Barre Woods Harvard Forest LTER site, Petersham, Massachusetts, United States -... | ecosystem: Environmental > Terrestrial > Soil > Temperate forest >... | reverse complement strand
AGTCATTCAGGCTTATATAGCCAATTTTAACCTGCGCTGAAACATTCAGACTAATAAAAGCCAACCCACCGAAAAGCAAATATTTTATTAATACGTTTTTCATAAATTTTATGTGTTAGTTAATTTTTCAAAATGCAGGAGCTGAGGCTTAACTAAAGTTATTTTTTTAACAGTATATAAACTATCCTTACTTCCGATTTAACAAAGCATTTGATAACAGTCCGGGGATTTAATGGGTACAATTAATTCTTCCCCACTGCTTTCCTTATAATGGGTTCGGCTATTTTTTCCATAACCACATAGCCGGCTTTGTTGGGGGGCACGCCGTTCCCGCGACCTCACAAAAAAAGAATTTCGGGCGGGTGGGTGCAGGTGGCTGAAACGTCTCAAAAAGCACGCGTTTTGCGAACAATTCACAAGTGATGGCTGAGCAGGTTTCCGATAACTTTGAAGTATTTACCATCTAGTAATCATGATAGAGTTGCAATCGTTGAGGACGAATATTAGAAGGAATACGAAATTTATCATTGATCATTTATCCGATCAATATATTGTACGTGGGAATGGTAAAAAAAATAATCCCATTTCCTCAATATGTATGTTTTGTGGTTCCAATAAAGATTTAACCAGAGAGCATGTAATTCCCAAATGGGCTTTTGAACGAAAGACCGACAAATTTTTTCTAACAACCATCAATGGCCTGCCACAAACCTATAATAAAACAACCATACCTGCTTGTATCAAATGCAATTCTGTTTTGCTCAATGAAATTGAAAAACATGTATTAAGAATATTTTCTAATCATAATATTCCCGATAGTTATTTTAGCAATGAAGAATTGGAGCAGGTTATCCGGTGGATTGAAATACTGGATTACAAACTTCAGGTATTCAGCCTTAGTACAAAATTCAGGGCTTCCAAAAAAAACGGTCACATTCCATTCCTGGCTGATCATTCTATTTCAGTTCTGGATCCAAATATTGATTATTCACCGGCAAAAGTCATTTCAGGCCTTAGGAGTTCACTTAAAAGAATTTCAATAAAGTCAAAGTCAGGTCAAATGAATTCATTGGTAATTTTTAAAACAAGGAATAAAGAATTTGGATTTTTTCACAAGAATAATGACTACCTGTTTTTGGAATTACCGCAAAAGCAAGTGGCGGTATTTTACTTTTTCCAAAAGGTGTTTGCTGATGTAGTTGAAGCCAGGGATCAGGCGCTTTCAATCATTAAAGAACAGTACAAAGAAGGAACTGCTTCATAAAGGACTAAGGGAAAACCATTAGGCTATTATTAATACGCCTCCTTCGATATAATTACAGAAATTTGGTCCGTGAAATTACAGATTAACCCCGACCTTCTTTCTGACGCTCCATATAATGAAAAAAATAAGGGCCTCTTTACTAGCGTACATAAAGATTACCAGGATCTCGTAAGTGATATTCAACTTGGGACTTCCACCTGTTACCTAATCTCAGGATACCGCGGCGCCGGGAAGACTAGTTTTATTAAAAAAATGGAGGCTGGAATAAAGGGAAACCGGGATAAAGATGACCGGGAAATACTTTTTGTCCACACTCATTTTTCGAAATACCATAGTCAGACTTACCTTTTAAGAAAACTGATTCGCGGCCTTTACCAGCAGATTAAAGATTTGGAAACTTTTAAAAAATTGAAAACCGATGAATCACGCCTAACCCTGGACAAAAAAACAGCCTTCCTGCTTGAACAACTATATGACAAAACTTTTTATGACAGCTCCTCAGCTCATACCACTACCGGTAAGAAAGAAAGGGTGACCGTATTGAATCTAGATCTTATTTCGCTTTTTCAGATTGTCATTCCCATACTGATCTTTGTGTTTTTTATTTACAATATTGTTTTTCAGAAATTCAGTCTGCCTGATATAATAAACTATGGTGGCGTCCTCATCTCCCTCGTTGCTGGCGTAAAAGGTTTTCTGAAATTTTCTTTCAGCAAAACCCGGACGAAAACCGAACAAGAGGATTTCAACCGAAAATCCATGTATGATGATGAAATCGCTGACCACCATTTTTATAATTTATTAGAAGCATTCCGCCCGAAGTATAAAGTGGTATTTGTACTGGATGAATTGGATAAGGTTGATGAGAATGATATCGACAAGCTCTTGAACGAAATGAAGCCTTACCTCGTTTCCGGGGCTGCGACATTTATCGTTGTAGCCGGACAGACGCTGTATTACAGGTATGAAAATTCAAAATCTGAGGATGACGCCCTGCTATCCAGCATTTTTGCAAAATGCATCCATATACCTTTAATGGCGAGGGAAGAGTTTCAACTTCTCACTGACAATCTGATCCTTCCCGGAGATCAACTGACAGCAGATGAGCAACGGGCGAAGAACCATTATGTTGACTGGCTGGTTTTCCAGTCCAAACGGGTACCCCGGAAATTCATCAGTTTATTACGTGCAGATCTTCACTGGGATAATGAGGGGGCATTCCTTGAAATAAATGCGGCTGACAGTCGCTTCAAATTCTATTCACAAATATTGGATGCTATTGACGAAATAGATGACAAGGAAATAGCGACCGAAGGTTTTGATGATGCCCTGCGTGATTTTTTAGTCATGCAATTATTTTTAATGAGTCAACAAATGATGTCGATGAAGAAGAATTCATTTTCACTGAATGACTTAATAAAACACGATGAGTAAGACGAAAATATATGAGCAATTAAAGCTGTTAATGAACGGTTATACCGATAAGCTTGTTCGCGAGCTCGTGAAAAGAAAATTACTGATCCAGCTTAAAAATCCGGCTGGTCATTATCGTTTGAGTACCGGATCACAAAAAACCGGCATGTCCGTTATTCCTGCGCAAAAATCCGTATTTACCCAGCTCTTTGAACTGCGCAATATTGCACTCAATGTATGCTCGAACCTGTATCCTGATCCTTTCACCCAGCCACTTTCCTTCAGTCGTTCTTTTCTAAAACTCGACGAAAATAATGCGATTACTATTCCTTGGAAAAAGGACAAGCATCTTTTGGATACGTTGGACAAACTGGATAATCTGGTTAACGATGATGATATACCGGCTTCCCTTGAAAAGTTACTGAATGATCATAAAATTAACATCAATCAGATCATCGTTACTCTGTTGGAGTTTTATGGCCGGGAAAAAACAATCCGATTTTTTGAGTCCCTGAAATACAATTCGCTAAGGCCTCTTTCTGACACCAGTGCCGATTTGATCATGGGAAACAACATGGTCTATTATTCTCCTTTGATCTTTGAGTTTAAAGTCAGAAGAGCAAATGCGGTTCCCGATAAGAAAATGCTCCTGGGTGCGTTAAAACGATCTAAGGAACTTGCCATCCAAAAAAATCAAAGGCCCTATATTTTTCTGATCATCTTTACTCATGAAAATGATCAGTCTTTTGAAACGTCAAAATTTCGGTTTCGAGAAACCCTCAAGGCAATCAAAGAATTCGATTCATATAATTCACAGATTGAATTCATACCAATTTCGTTCTCGGGTCTGCATTTGATAGATCGGTCTTTTGATGAATTCTACAAAAACTATATTCAGGATTTTCTTACGCCCCACTTCAGCGCCCAACCTCCCCCACCAGGTTTTCCGGACCGCAACGACCATTTTCTCGACAGGGAATTTGATGTCCGACAAACAGAATTAATTATAAATATTAAGCCGGTCAACACGCCCTTCTGGAGAGTGGGGATTCGATTTGTTAAAGAAGGAAAATTTCCTTCTCTTGCCAGCGGGAGGCATGGCAACCCGGAGGTCGCAGACATTCATATCTGCGTCGGAGAAATTATCAACACAAAAACAAATGAATGGGGCAATCCCAATCAGTTAAAACTTAACCATTATAATGCCACGGTTATTGAAAACCATATGGGCAGTTTATTGAATTATGACGGCGGGTCGGTTACCTTGGTGGTCACTTCCAATGCAGAAGCTTCTGAAGTCCTTTTTTCTGTTGATGCTAATGGCAAACATCAGGGCAACAGAAAATTCAATCTACAGGCTTTTGGTACGTGCAAAATTTTTGCCTGGGCAGATTATCTCTCGTTTAATCTGGAAACGGAAATCAAAGTAATTCATAAAGGAAAATAGAACTGCTACATGGCTACAATACTTGCATTGATTATTGGATTTCTTGCACTGATAGTAGCAATCTCATCCATACGGTATCAAATCATTACAATGATCAACGCCCAATTGGCCGATAAAGCAAAGGAATGTAATAGTTATTTGGAAGCAAATGCCATGGTTCCCAAGTCGGCCCATAAAGTTTCTGGCATTGTTTCGGCTATTATTACTGCTGAAGAATTGTTAGACGAGCAACTGAATTTTAAAAAATACACAATTTTAATTTTATTAAATAAACAATCCATATTGAAGCAATTTTATCTGCAGCTTCACACTTCCATACGCGTATATTTGAAAAAAAAGACCCTGTCCGATGCAGAAATCAATGATCCGGTTTTGAGGGACCAAATAAGGGCCCAATTTATGAGGGCCAAAGAAATATTAAATACATGAAAAAGCCTGTCAGGCATTCCTCTCATATACTGGAAACCAAATCAAGGAAATTCTTCGAAGCTCAGCTTCCGGATGACTGGATTTTTAATATCCCGGCAAATGATTACGGCTTGGACTATCACATTGAAGTCGTACTAAAGAATGAGGTTACCGGATTGAATTTTTCCGTCCAGCTAAAAAGCAGAAAAACCAAAGTAAATAAACCGTATTGCAGTGCCTCATTAAAACATTCTACTCTCAATTATTTTCATGTCAGATTGGAGCCTGTCATGTTGATATCTTTTGTAGAAGAAGAGCAAGAAGCTTATTGGATTTGGATGGACGAGCTTAAGCTGGATCTGAGTCAATCAAAGGACACCTATTCAATTCAAATTCCCAAAGCAAATAAGTTAAGTAAGATTGACTGGAATAACACTTTGACTTATGTCCAGGAAATTTTCAATAAACGGTCCTTTATTGGGGAATTTAATATTACCGAATTAACCAATGCTGAAGTTATAGCCTGGAGAACTTATTATGGCGACGGTTTTCAGCAGTCCATATTCCTCTTTCGTGAACTGCTGAAAAAAGATAGTGGGAATATTCCTATGCGACAGGCCCTTGCTTGGAGTTTGCATATGACATATCAATATGCAGAGGCATTAAAAGTTATCAATGAACTTCTTCGCACCAATCCATCAGCACGCAACTATCAGACAAAAGCTTGTATACTGGCAGAGTTTGGTTTCAAGGAGAATGACAAAGGAAAAATTATCCAGGCAAAGAACCTTTTCCAGCAGTATATCGATCAGGAAGCTGACGGTCTCATGCTTTACAATTATGCTAATACCTTAATTGGATTAGCCAACTATGAAGAAGCCATCAGGAATTATAAATTAAGTCTGGAGAAAAATCAGAATTATGCAGAATGCTGGAAGAATCTGGGTACCTGTTTTTATCATATCGGTAATCACGAAGAAGAAATGAATTGTTATGACCGGGCTCTGGCGATCGAACCTGCATTGCCCGAAGCCCTGATTAGCAAAGGGATTACCCTGATAAAAATATATTCCAGGTACAAAGACGCTTTAATCTTATTTAATCAGGTTCAGGACTTAGATGATGTATTATATGACAGCTTTGTTTATGGATTTTTTTGGTTAGCATTCGTTCATGAAAAATTAGATCATGTTGAAGAAGCGCTGAAATGGATTGATAAGGGTCTAGACCAGGAACCAACCAACCTTCATTTTTTAAATTTCAAATCCAATCTGCTGGCAAAGTACTGGAAGAAGCACCGACTATTAAAAATAGCAGCCATAAAATTTTTTGAATTCAGGTTTGAACTTCAGAAGGATATAAAAAGTCTTTATTATTTGATTCAAATAAAAAGCATTTCGAAAAAAGCAGCCTTCACTCTCATTCAATCAAGGACTGATTTATTAAATGGGATAACATTAAAATTATTGGATGAATATGAACTTAAATGGGAATCTGTAGTTGAAGTATTACTTTATTGGGAGTCTTACCGAAAATTTAGAAATGAATATCCGCTTTCGAGGTACACCGAACAGCTTCTTTCCCAGCATAATTCGATTCCAACACAGTTTTGGGGATTATTGAATCTGGTATGTTCGATTTCATTTAGTCAAGCCCAAAAAAAATATAACAAGACAAAGCAAAGTCTGTCTGTTCCGGTGCAAATTTCGAAGATACTGTTAGAGGAAGTGCCCAAACTGATCCGTGAAATTTTTCCGTCAATGAAGTACCCTCAGAAGATTGCTGTAGAATTGTTTTCTTTTTTCTATGTTCATTACTCTATTATTATTTCACGGGAAATCGGGTTACAAACGGGATATATTTCTGCGCAACTGAATTTGCCTGAAATGGATTCGGAAGAATATTTACAAAATAACTGGCATGTGGAACTTCACGCATCCATAGCCTTCCATTTAAACAGACAACTAAATCTATTAGAAAAATGATTTCTAAGTAAATAACAAAATCCTTTCAAATTCGTTAACTTTATTGAATTCTGATTGACAATTAGTTTATAGTTAAATGTTAGAGCTATTACTGTATTAATAGATTGATTGTCAATATATTATTGAGTGTTGACAAATTTGGATTTTCTAATCTGATACCCTGAATTGCCAATCTTTTCTTATATTTGACTAATGAAAAAGCCTTCTAATTATAACGATAAAAAAGCTCTCATGGAGAAACTCCAGGCTTTTGCGCTTTTTCAAAATGAAGGTTTGAAAGTAGTAAAACAAACATATCCTGAATATGTGGAATTTGTTTTAGAACACAAAGCCAAGACTTACAAACAGGTTAAATATGAATTATTTCCTGCCATGCAGGAACTTTAGAATCTCAAATTTCATAATCTTTATTTTTCTCACACAAATAAGTTTTTAAATAGGTCATATTCTGACTTGTATCTTGAAGATAGAACTCACCCTGCCAAGTAAATCCGTCTCTTCTCCATATCTCCCTACCAGAACCGGTTTCTAATAATTCCTGAATATTTGTTTCCGGTCGATGTAAGGAATTCATCATTTCCATGAATTCTTCATGATCTGAAGGATGCATCTGATATCCCAGCCGGGCCCAGCAATAGTATCCAACCCAGTCAGTAATACCATCCGGACTCACGGCTATCGTCGTCATTTTTCTAAATCCCTTTTTGCGTGCTTCCTTAACTTGGATACAGAATAAACGCGTACCAATTCCTTTTCCTGACTCAAAAACCTCCATCAAAACGTTTGATATCAGGCCGGACTCAAAGTTTATTCTTCTTTCTACTTTATACAGGTCTGTTTCTATTTTAATATTTAAGGTTTCTGCCGAAACAGATTTAATTAAACATGTAAAGCTTCGAATATGAGGAGATGGCCAGCCTCCACAAAGATTGATGAGATCATCTTTCGTAAGGTTATAGGTTGTCATGACCTTATGCTCATCGACAAGGCCAAAATTTATTGTTGCTACCCTGTCTAAAATAAAATTAATCTTCTCCGCCAACTCATGAATTTTTTTAATGGAAATAAATATATAATTAATTCATAAATCACTGGTATCATTTCCTCGCCAGTCATTTAATTTTTATTTCCACTGCACTCCAAAAACTACGTCCACACTCACCTTAAAATACGACTGGCCGATTCATTTCAAAAACCTCCGTTTATTGTTCATATTATGCGCGGACTTTCTACATATTTGCCAACTCGAGTACTTTGTAATAATCTAGCGACTGAGATTTTTTTTTGCTGCAAATGTTTCTATTCAAACATTCTGTGCCGACTTCACAAGAAGAGAATTTCTGACTGTGTCGGTGGAAGTGGTTTACACGCTACTAATGGTTCGCCTTTTCGAGCTGGTAATGATTCAGTAATTAAATAGTTCGTAATAGTATTCTGCTCTTAATAGAGGAATCTTCTTCAAAGAAATCTTTTCTGTTCTAATTTTCAATTCGCCTCCAAGTACCGAATGATAGTTTTTTAGTAATTCCCAACTTTTCTCACTTGGACCCGGAAGAATTACAGGTATATTTTTTTGAATTGACTTTGCTTTCTCCTCAATGATTATTTTTTGAGTAATAATCATGGCACAAAGTTCCTTTGGCTCTCTTACTATATGAATCCCGAGAAATTTGTCATCGACATTCAAATCAATAACACCGTTGTTTGGAGCAGGATACTTACCTTTTTTCTGCAACACATCACGGATATTTGCACCATTTCCCATATCTGCAAAATAGTAACCAAATAATTCAAAGGCCTTTAAGTAGGCAATTTTCAGCATACCTAAACTATATTCATTCCATTCAGGAACGTCAAGTGAATAGTCAAAGTTAAAAGTCTCATGTTGCCCAATTTTATTTTGTACTTTTTGATAAGCAAATGGATTACTTTTAGGATCCGGTTTGAAATAAACGGCGGTTCCTTTCTTTTGAATAGATCCCTTAATAGGACTCGAGTCAACATTGAATTTTACATTGAAAAGGGAGGAGTCTTTTTCTAATAAAAAAGCTTCTATTAATAATAAATTCCGAACTAATTTATCGTTCCTTTCACCATTCGTATTATTGCATTTCTTACAAGTAAGTATAGTCGCCTTACCACCCATCTTTTTAGGAGGATTATGCTCCAGGGTTAGAAAGTTATCATTCCCGCATTCATTGAGTTGATGAAAAAGAAAATACATATAACATAAAGGGCAAAAATATAACTTACCAGTTACGTCAATCGCCAAACCAGTTTGAGGATGAATCATCGGCTGTTTAATGGCAATTAGGTAGTCATTCAAATTTGATGAGTACGCATTAAATATTTTCTCTCTTTTTGATTTTCCAGACATTTATTATGTCTTCAAGATTTTTCATTAAATAAAAGCTAAATCATCTCATTTTTTTAAGCCGTTAAACCAAGAGCTAATTTCATCAAATTGGAAGCATTTAAAATGTTTATTTGTATAAGCCGATAAGGTCGCTATTTTTAACCCAATATGAGTAAGATCACCAGTTTCATCATTAATTTCATTTACTAAATTGGTTAGGACATCTCTTTGATATTTATCCCTGGGAAGTTGATTGTCGATTATTTCAATTGGAATAAGTTGGAATGTTTTTTGGGCTACATAGAATGAACCAATTTTATCATAAGTCTCACAAATAGCTGTATATAAGTTTAGGGCCCTAAGGCTATCTGTTTGACTTATGCTATTAGTAAAGTATGATTTCAATCTTTTCAACCCTTCTAAATTACCATTTCTCATACTTGAAGCGGCATCATCAATCTGATAAATATTTTTTGTTTGTTCTGCAACAATTTCAGAGACTTTGCTTTTAATCTCTTTTACAGCTTGATTTTCTATTAAATTTTGTATTTTATCAGTAGCAAAAATAGTCTCAATCTGCTTTTGTGTTTCTTTGAGAGCTATTTCGTTGGTTGAAACTTTTATTCGATCTATTTCTCTTTCTGAATAATCTTGTGTAGATTTCACTGCATCTTTTGCATCATCTTTTATAGATTGAGCTTTTGTCTTAGCATCGTCTTTTAGTTCGGTTATTTGAGATTTTAATTCGGTTAGAGTATTTCTATACTCATCCTTCATGTCATTCCTATCCTTATAAGAAATAAATATCGCAAATGATGCAATTAGACCGATTAGAGTCCCAGATAAGCCAATCCCCCACTTAAAAAATGAAGAAATATTTTCGTAATGAATTTGTTCTGGAGTTTTTGGATCGGAGGGTTGCGTAGCCATTTAGGATTAGTTTAGCTCACCTAATATACTAACTATCCACATTAATTATCCAAATGCTTAACGACATCTTATTTCAATATTACTACAATTATCTTTTTGGAAATGTAATTGCTTTGTACTGATCTTCTGTCAGCTGTTTAATTTTACTTGTAAATACAATTTCCAGGGGTCTATCCTTTGGATGTGATTGAAATCTTTCAGCCTTTATTCTATCTTTTACATTTTGTTGGTTTAATTTTCTATCACTTACCATTATATCTGTTACATCAGTTGTTTTTGTTCCATTGACAATGGCCAAATAAGTAAATCTATAATAGTACATAAAATAAGATTTTAATAAAGGTATTTACTTGAATTGAAAAACCGAGAATGTTGAAATTAGTGATCTCACTTTATTTTGCCGGATAAAATTACACTTCCAACGAATGAAGTTGAATCAAAGAAGGTGTTGCTCGAATTAACTGCTCACACGGGTCTTAATGCTTTTAGTGCAGAGATGACATTGAAGCAATGGGAAAAAGGGGGTTTAAAATTAGAATACGATGGTTACCGGGTCAAATGGTAAGGCAACACCACCAATATCAATTAAGCAAAGAATAAACGATCATGGATATCAGAATAACAAAAAAGCCCCTGGTATACGGGGGCGACAAAGCCGCCGACGGAAAACCGTAGCAGCGCATTCCTTAACCCCAGACCATAGAAAAGGTACGAATTTCGGTTGAACCTTTCCTTACATCAAAATATTTATTTGGACCTAAGGGTAAACCCTTAATGGCTTTTATAAATTCATAAAATTTGTATTTTGCAGGAGGATCCTGATGCAGCTTGGCAAAACCATACAAGAAGAAATTTCAGCATTGGAAGCTGAAATTGGTTATCACAAAAAATTGCTGGATAAGTCAATCTCAGACAATGATGAACTGGAAAAAGTAAAAAGTATTTTCCATGACCTGAAGTTGCTGTCTGACAAACTTGATCAGCTAAAAAATAATCTTCTCAATAAAGTCTGATGAAAATTATTCCTGTGATCGTAATCAGGATAACAGATTATGTGAACTACAGATTGTGCAACAGACGCCAGGTTCGTTTTTATATATTCTTCCAGTTTCAATCTGCCATTTATAGTAATATATGTCCTTAATCGAACTGAAAACCAGTATCAACGCGACTCCAAAACTATGTTTCGACCTTTCTCTTGATATCGATCTTCATATACAGAGTATGAAAGAAACAAATGAAAGGGCTGTTGGGGGCAGGATCAGTGGACAGATCAAACTCGGAGAGTCGGTTAAGTGGAAGGCGAAGCATTTCGGTTTTAACTTCACGATGACAAACCGGATAGTCGATCTGGTAAGTCCCCTGCATTTCACAGACGAAATGGTCAGGGGCCCTTTCAAATATCTCAGGCACCGGCATCTGTTTGAAGAATCTCCGAACGGAACTATGATGACAGACTTATTTGAATTTCAGTCACCCTTCGGATTACTGGGTCGCCTGATTGATAATATTTTTCTCGAAAGTTATATGAGAAGGCTATTGATAAAAAGAAACAACCTGATAAAGGCTTCGGCTGAAAGTATACCCTAATCCGTCAGGTATCGAAGCGGCATCCTCGCCACCAACGGCGGGGAGATACAGCGAAGAGCCCGGTCCCGCATCTTGCTGGAAGACGGCAATATGCGCTCCCCTGCCCTTTGTAATTCTTTTATTCAGCTTATGGAATGGGGATATGCATGCATCTAACATATCATAGAAGCAAAATCATGAGAAAGGGATTTTCCATAATCATCATCCTGGCTGCCCCTGTTATTTTCTCCTCTGCCTGCAAAAACAATGAAAAATATCCCTATTCAATCAGGGATTTCAAAACTGGATACAGGCCCTATTTAGAAGAGACCGTTTCAAAAAACCTCGTCGGATATGATTCCTGCGTACGTTTTATCAACAACCAATTTTCCGATGAAGAACTGTTGAAACTGAGCAATTCTGAGCATCCCACGCTGCGCGCAGTGGCTCTGGAAGTACTTACAGAAAGAAATTCCGTCGATCAGTTCAACATCATTAAAAATCACCTGGACGATACCGCCATCGTGGTGAAGGATATGGGTGAATTCGGTGTAAAGTTCACAACGGTCTCCGACAATATGATCATGGAGACGGACTTCAGGGATTCCGCCGAAATGCAAAAGGTCCTTGAACTTGTCATGGCGGAGCATGCATACCTGAGCTCGGCCTATTCTATATTGATAAGATTAAATCGCAATCCTGCATACTACCCGATTATACTGGAAATGACAAAAAGGGTAAGGTCATTTGAGGAAATATCAGACGCCCTTTATTCACTCGCCAGTTATAAAAAGGAATCTGATATCCCTTATATCAGAGAAAAGCTTTCGAATAGTCTTTTATTAAAGGAGTCATTTGGTTTGATACAGGAATTTCCTGACAGCAGCTATCTTCACCTGTTAGAAAAGTATGCCAGACGCTTATACGGAACCATTTATTCAAATCCTTACCAGGAAATTATTAATAACCAGGAAAAAGCCTTACAATTTATCAATGCAGTGGCCAGTTATAAAAATAAGAGAAGCGCCCATATTTTAGCTGGTTTTCTTCACAGGGGATTAGTTTTAGAACTGCAGGATACGATTATATTCAGAAATGGTATCAATGATGCGATTATAGCCAACCCTTGTCCTGACTACTCACCCATGATAAAAGAATTGTCCGGTTATATTTTAAAAAAGAAAAAAGATTCCATTGACAGCTCAAAATATCAGCCTGATGTACCCTATGAAAGGGATACTACAAATTATAAAGTAAGAATTATATGGCCGCGGAATAGCTGGAGATAGAATAATTAAGATCTATGCTAATGCTTATCCATTACGATGGATTAGTATCTTCATCTTCGTTATGAGAATTCAAAACTGCATAATAATTTTGTTTTTGAGTATTTTTTAATCTTCAAAAGCTCAAAAAGTCACTTTCTAAACCTAAACTTGTAATCCTTTTCTCACTTTTGGGGAAAGAAAATTAATTTCTCCTGAAAGAAGTATAAAAGTCCGCAGACAGCAATGTAAAGTGCGACAACAATTTTTAATATTTTTAGGATAATTTTCATGCAATCTTAAAGTCTTTTTTTAATTGCCTCAAATATTCTATTGAAGCTTTAGTTATGCGGATTCGATAATTTTATTCCGTATCCTCTAAAATTTCCAATAATTTATTTTCCCGAAAATCAATCAGGGTCCCCTGCTTTGTTCTATAGTCGCCCTGTATATCGATTGATTTGCCACTGGCCGGATCAAGGACTTTTATCCCGATAAATGATTTTGATCCTATGGAATAGTAGGTGTCATAAATAGTATACCTTATATTTTTATTGGTAAAGTAGATATAGTTCCGGTCCTCGCCTTCGTTCTGAACGCCACCACCCCTCAGGTAGAAGCCATATTTAAATTTACTCAAGCTGGACCTGGTTTTTCCCGGGTATTCAAATTCCACTGAATCTTTTGTCCCGTACCGGTATACAATATATTTATTGGCTGAGTCTTTGGCAAGCGTCATGCATTTCCCTTTTTTCGTTTGAAAGGAAAATATCCGAATCTCGTTGGCCAAAAGATATTTCTGCGCCTTTGACTGAACAGAAATTATCAAACAAAAAATGAGCAGAAACTTCATAATAATTTTAATTTCCCCGTAATAAAATGATTGTCGAATGTACGCTAATCCGTTAGGGATCGAAACGGGGACGGCAACATTCGTTCACCGTTTGAATTATTCATTTCCCAAGTAACCGGGCGAAAGTAAAATAAGCCCGACCTTCACGAAGAATTACCCCAGATGAGCGCTACTATGCGAATGGCCATTATGGGAGGAGCTGTCGGATGTTTACTCCTCACCCTGTTCATTTTAAAACCCGGCTGGAAGCGACCGGGAGAACCCGATACTTTGTATCTGTGGGATAAAGCCCATCGCCGGCTCGTTCCTGTTTTACTTTATTCGGAAAACATCGACAGCGGCAAAAACCGAAAAGTTGTCATCCTTGCCCACGGCCTCGGCATCCGGAATTCGGATTATGCCTATATCAGTTCCCATTTAGCGGCGAAGGGTTTTATTGTTGCGAGCGTGCAATATGGGCAGCCGGGAGACAAAGAACCAGATCGCAGCGGAAATATTTATGAAGCTTTAAAGCCCGTTTGGGATCAAAGTGACCAAAGTATTTTGTTTGCCATTCATTATCTGAAAAATAAATATCCCAATCTGGATTGTCAGAACCTGACCCTGATAGGACATTCAAGAGGCGGTGATGTCCTGGCGCTCTTTGCGCAAGAATATCCGGAAATGGTGTCGAAACTCATATCCCTGGACAACGGTCATATGCCATTACCCAGAACAATAAAACCACAGGTGTTTTCACTCAGGGCATATAACACCACTCCCGACAAGGGCGTTTTGCCGACGCCCGAAGAACAAAAGGAATTCAATATTACAATTGTAGAACTGCAGGATATTTCTCATATAGAAATGTGTTTCGGAACAGAAGCTCAGAAGGAAGAAATGATCAGGTATATCGATGGGTTTTTAAATAAAGAGTGAGTTATCGATTTTTTGGCCTAGTCAATACCTGCTGAATGGTTGTGCCCACCCGGTCAATGAATTCCCGAATATTTTTCCCTTCCGGGTCAAGGTCAGGATCGAGGATGGTAATTTCCATTCCGGTGCAAAGCGGATGCCATAGCAGACTTTCGAGCATAACATTGAGCTCGGCATATGTCAGGCCGTCGGGGTCGGGACTGTCGACCGCCGGCATGATCAGCGGATCCAGTACGTCCACATCCAGATGCACCCAGAATCCGTCCGGTGATTCAGTGTTCAGCGATTGCAAAAATGCCTCGACGCAGGACGAGACGCCGGACATTCTGAGGCTTTTTAAATCATGATAGTGAATGGCCGTATTTTCAATCGCCGCCACATAATCCGGATGATATTCGCGGTTGCCGACACACCAGGTATCTTCCTCTTTGAAATATGGCATGCATCCATCTATATCGGCGAGCAGCGCATGACCATGCCCGGTAGCGATAGCCAGATCCATACCCGCGACGCCATGGGTGGAAGAAAGGGAAGGCCACATGAAGTCCGTATGTCCGTCGATGAAGAAAAGTTTGTAATGACCGAGCTGCTTCAGCGCCAGGGAGTTTCCGATGAGGATACTGCAGTCTCCGCCAAGAACCAACGCGAAGTTTTTCCTCGAGACCACCTCGCGGATGACGGCTGATTGCCCGACCGCGTAAGTTGCTATGGCGTTCGTATTGCGCATATTCGAAACCAGATCCAGGTTCATAGTATAAGGCGGTGGTTCCAGGCTGATCTCCTCCTGTGGATTAATTAAATCATAGAATCCGTATTTTTTCAGGGCTTCCGGCAATTTTTTGACGCCAGGTTCCCTGCCCGGTGCAGGTTCTATTAAACCAAGATTTGAAGGAAATGCAATGATGGATACGGGTTTTTTGGCGGGGCGCATAGATGGTGATATTAAAAGCCAAATTAATCAAGTTCTGAAAAATCCGCTTTGGAATTCCAAATGAATATCATCACCCCACTATTCTAAGAGGAATTATTTGGATTCTTATTGGTCTTAGTTTCCTTGTCCCCGCCATTATCAGAAGAATTCGGAAATAACCCAGTCCGTTTTGGCCGGTTTTGAAATTTCCGGTCTTTGACTTCACCGGGGCTGGCCTGGTGCTTTCTGGCATGGGCTCTTATACATGGAGCATCCACCGAAATAAATCTATGCGGCAGATCTTCCGGTATAATAACCCTGTCCCGCCTGAGCGTTTTGTACACCAGGCGAAAGGAGGCTATTAAAAAAGGAATCCCGGTATAAAACGAAAGTTGTGACAGGCCGCCATCGGCGCTATTGAAAAAGTTATGTGTCAAATAGTAAAAACCGATCCATAAAAAACCCAGTCCAACTATTCTTGTCCAAATGATTGCGTTGTTCTTTTTTAACAAAAGGGATAATAAAATGAATATCTGTCCTGCCAAAAAAAGTATTGCAACCGGGCCAAACGAATCTCCATAGCTGGCTGTCAATGAAAAAGAAAAATATTCGGCATTGAACTGAAACTTATTAAAAATGCCCCATACTTCTATCAGACCAATAGAAGCCAGCCCATGGCCGGCACCAATAAGAATAAAAAAGTTGAGTACTACCGTCCAGATAGTCAGCGACCTGAATTTCTTCATTATGCTAGTAACAACGTGTTAATCGGACAGAGAATTGTCATGATTATTATGTGCCAATAGAAATTGGATTAATTTTAACGATGGTCTATTTTCTGACCTTTCACGTAATTCCGGATGCAGGAAATGAAGTCCATGGTCAAACACAAGGAGCATATATAAACTGCTGGATAGAGGCTGAAAATCTCGAACTGGCGAAAACAATTTCAGCTAGATCAATTAAAGACATGGATTGGATAATATTGGAATTGCAAAACGCTTACGAAATCAATATTACCGATTATTCCCCGGGCTCTGAAGGCAGACAATTTCATGAACAGGCATTAATTGGTAAAGAAGTGTATAGTATTCATCAATATGCCGAGTAGCAATTTCCAGGACTTAAATTTCATTGTAAAGCCATATTAAAATTTAAATCTATAAATGCAGATCAAATATTCAGTTCTTTTTTTGAATTTTCTTTTCTACTCAATACTTACTCCTGCGCAGGATACATTATCTACAAACGCGCAGCGTATATTTAATCAATTTTATCCATTTACAAAAAAAACGGTTTTAATTGAAAACCGCACGGAAAACTATACCGACATGTCTGCCGGCTTCATTATAAAACTAAAACAGAAATATTTTCTGGTTACCGCTTATCATGTTTTATCCGGGAATTTAGCTGCAGATACTTTATTATCGGATTCACCGGGCGATAAAAAAATAAAAAGTATTCTTGTCTTTTTTCACATCAAAGCTGACTCATCATATTCGATTACACTTCCTCTCTATCGAAACGGGAAACGATTATTTATATCAGTCCCTCATGAGGCTTTTAAATTTCACTCTAATAGAGAAGTGGTAGATATTGCGTTTCTGCCCTTAAATAATTTGCGTTCTGACATTCTCATCGATACGATTTCCATACCTCAGAAAACATTGGCTCTTGAGCCAGATGATAGTATTTCTATTTGGGGTTTCAGCAGGGGCCGTACGTCAGGCAACCACCAATGCATTGTCGATTTTGTCTCTGGGCTGAGATATTTTGGTGATGCTGTTTATATAATATTTAAGGAAACGGAAATAATGGGCGGGGATTCAGGAGCTCCATGTTATATCCACAACGGCGAGACAGCTGCCTTTATTGGTATGCATGTGAATTCCACCCTTAATCACACATCAGGTGTGATTATTTCAAATATTCTTATCAATAAGTGCATAAAAATTCTCGGTTTGTGATTCTTTTTACAAATCGCGAATTCTTCTTACCGTCAGGAATCGCTTTGAGGAGACAGGATGTTTTTTCTATCCTTTAATTCGCTGATTAATTGCGGAGAATTACCCTTATCGTTATTAAAACAGGAATCAATAAATATTACCGCATTCCTTGCCTTTTCCATTTTATTCTCCATGATGTAAAAATCTATGATTTTCGATAAGGAGAAAAACTGTCTTCTCTGCAAAAGCAGGTCTGCGGCCTTTTCATAATTTGAGTATTGATCCAGTAAGGGGAAAGCAATTTTAGAGAAGTTATCCTGTATTTCTTCAAATACTTTGATATTGTCCTGTTTTGCCAGGTTATAGTGATAATGCCCGAATTTCGTTTTCCATTCCTTTATATTGTGATGATAAAAGTTTACAACTATATCTGTTCGCGGGGCTTTACCATATTTAAGGTTATGCCATTGGGGGTATTTTGGAACCCGTACGGAAATATTGATCCAGAAACCACACACTTCATCTCCTCTGTTATGTTTGCTTTTTGATATCCATATCTCTTGCGAAAAATCTCCCAGTTTCCTTTTGAAAATAAATTCAGATTTTACATATTTAAAATCATATTTAGCTAAAAAAGGTTCGATATATTCTTCAAACAGTGTTTGAATTCTGGCACCAGGAGGAAGTTCTGCATGAAGCTTCCGTGGTTTTACATTTTTATTGAAGTTGAACATGGTTACCTAAATATATCAAGTTTATCAGTTTTTTCCGGGGATGCATGTTTGTTAATCCGTCAAAGATCGAAACGACATCCTCCCGCGTTACGCGGGGAGATAAAGCGAAGAGCCTGGTCGCGCAGGACGCGGGAGACTACATCTATCCCAGACCCACAGGTTTAATTTGATACGCACACCCTGTGGATAATAAAAACTAAAACAGACATTTCATTTTTTGTATTTTAAAGAAAAACCCGCCAGATGAAAAAACCACTTAAAATCCCAAAACCAAAGACTCTACCTTCTATTGAAACAGGAGTACGTTCAGATGCCATTTTTAACGAACTTGAAATTCCAGAGCGAACGCGAAACCCTCCTTCCGAAGAACTGATTTCGAGGCTTAACGAACTGGCTTCAAAGCCTCCCTTCAGCTACAGGCATAAGGTGAAGGAAAATGATCCGCTATGAGTTTGCAATCGGATATTGCAGATTACCTGGCCGAACCTGCAGGTATGCTTCACGATACAGAAAATGATAAATACTGGCTGCTGGTTTATTGCAGAGTCATTGTCCGGATTCAGACGGTCCGGCTGTCTTTATATCATGAAATACCTAAAAATCATTGATTCTGCAGCAAAAATTTGGGCGCGGGTCCTACGGGTCCTCTTCATACTTTTCATTTATAATCAAAGCTTTGGTCAACATGCTGAAGATTATAAAACTGACGGAATGCCGGCCGGTCCGTAAACGGACTACACATTAGGTTCCTTACCTCCCAGTTTCCTCGACAGTGCTACGGTTCATCTGCCAAACCCAACAAAAGGCTATTACATGACAAAAAAGGGAACCATATTTTAAGAATAATTATGGAAATATTTCATCAGCAGGAAGATATGACCGTATTTGGTGTGCATGTAAAAACTTTTCCAAGCGGGATTAAAGAAGCTTTCGATCATCTGATGAACATATTTGGCAATGACCGTACTTACTATGGAATCAGCTGGATGGATGAAAACAACATTGTACAATATTATGCCATGGTGCAGGAGGCTTTTGAACGGGAGGCAAATAAATATCATTATGAAAAACTTATTTTAACGAAAGGCAAGTACCATACTGAAACCATCTACAATTGGTTAAGCAAACTTGATTCTCTAAAAGATGTATTTCACGGGTTAATGCCGGACAACAGGCCTGATAAAAATCATCCATGTATAGAGTGGTATAAGTCCGATGATGAAATGCTTTGTATGGTTAAGGCAAAATAATAACAACTATGAAACACATCTTACTATCCTTTATTTTTTGCAACATCTTTGTATATGCCAAACCACAGAGTCCGGAGGAACTCATAAAAAACTTTTTCACCGGCTTTGAAAAGAAAGATTGGAATTTGGTTGCCAGCCAGCTGTCACCGGATTTTACGTTCACGAGTCCTAACGGGGATGACCATATCAACATAATAAAATATAAAGAAAAATGCTGGACCGCCGGCATTAAGTTTTTCAAAAAGATTGAATTTCTTAAGATAGTGGCAGATGGCAACACCGCATTCGCCATGTACAATATTACCACCATGGACAACAAGCTTTTTCATAATGTTGAATATTACACATTCACCAATGGAAAAATAAATTCTATTGAAACATTTTTCGGTGCAGGAACTTTTAAATTTTAAATAGAATACATGGGGTTATTTTCATTCATTCAGTCTGATCATACACCTTACAGATTCCCTTTCTGAATGATACCATTCTACACAATATCCATCCGGATCCAGATTAGGTGTCTGTAACAGTTTTTTAAATGCCCGGTCAATACCCATCACGTCTTTGCGAAAGTCATCGACCAGGAGATAAACATACATCCCTTTTTTAATGATCAGGGTTTCGCACATCAGTTTGGCCGCTTCGCCTTCTTCCATTTCTTCGGCCGCAGCCCGATAAACGATTTTCCCATTATTTTCAGGGCGTGACAGGCCGAATATTTTCCTTTCGTTCGAATAGGGGAAGAGGCCGTGCAGCTTTTTGGTAGCATCGGGGATGCCGTCGGGGAAGGAAATGGCGGTTACATAAAAGACTTTAATATCTTCGTCTAATCTCATTGTTTCCATTTTTGTAATGTATTTGCATTCAAAAATAGGGGTGTATTTTTCCTTAAAATTGGAAAAAAACGACAACATCAGGGCGCATAAAACACTTCGTCTGCTTTTCCGGAAAAATAAGCGTGGGGATTATACCCGGAGAATTGTTTAAAGTCCTGAATGAAATGGGCCTGGTCATAATATCCAAACTCATAGGCAGCACGCGTGAGTGTTGAACTTCCCTTCTTATCCAGGTTGACCAGAGATTTAAACCGGACAATTCTCGAAAATGTTTTTGGCGTAAATCCAGTCTCGTCTTTGAAATTACGCTCAAACTGCCTTTGAGAATACGAAGCCTTGTTGGCCAAACTATTTACGTTCACAATGCCCTTTTTCGCAATTATATGATGAACCGAGTTCACAATTTCCGGTCGCTTAAATTCCCGGATTCGGATTTCTAAAAAGCGATTGATGAATCCCAAACGCTCAGCATTATTTTTCGCCCCCATCATTTGTTCCGTGATGTCTTTGCCGTCCTGACCCAGCAGGGAAACAAGGTCTATGAGTTCGTTTTTAATTTCCGAAGAGGATATTCCGAATAATAAGGGGATGGCATAGGGTTGCAACAATACGCTAAATATTCCATAGCTTTTTTTTGCCGTGAAACGCCGGATACGATCGGTTTGTCCATGAATGCCGGTTAAAAAAGCAGGCTCCATCTGATTGTCCCTGGTTAACTCATCAAATGCTCCTCCATAATGAAAAATTAGTTCGGGGCAAAAATTAGCCAGGGTACGGTGAATGTAGATTTGTTGTTCCGGGATAGTTCCCTCCAGTGTCCAATAATATTGTACAATGCCCGAAAGCAATCTGGGTGGTTTATATTGTTGATAGTTCATTATGCCTGTTCAAATTCAGGAACGAACTCCAAAAAATTCGCCTGTACCGCTGGAAAAACGTTGTAAAAGTTTCGGAAGATTATATTTCCAAATAAAGTTACTGTTATATGAATACTCAGGAGGCGACATTGGTGTGAGATTTTGAGAAGTTTTTTAATTCTTTAAAGCCCCGGGGCAGGCAATCGATTGTCCTTTACCTGCAAATCTCAACTGCAACATATATTCCAGATCAGCACATCAAACAGGTCCAGCTTTTTTTTTTCGCCGCAAAAGCACCCGAGACCGCGAAACTAAAGGTTCCCAGGACATGGATAATATCTGCTATTGGGGTAGCCATAGGAAGTTTTGGGGAAAAAGTAAAGGGGATTTTACGGAACGTGATTAAAATGGGGATCTGATTATTTACCTTAGTCTTTTCAGGAACAATAGAATTTGAATAAAAATGAACAAGGTGCCTGCTACGATAAAATTAATGGCATTTATTGGTATCATGCTTTTTATAAACTCCTGCCGGAACCATACAGATTCATTAACGAAAGAACAGTCCTCTGTCGTAAAGGATAGTGTCCGGCAAATGTTTGAGTCCATTGCTACAGCTGTTTCTCATGAAGGACCACTTGCATGGCTCCGGTACTTTGAAAATTCACCCGACTTTTATATGGCTGCTGATGGTCAACTGGTATTTCCTGACAATGGTGCAGCAACCAATTTTCTAAAAAATATCTATGCAAAAAGTGTAAGAAGCATTGATTTAAGATGGAAAGATATTCGCATTGATCCATTGACCAGAAGGACAGCAGGCGTTGCAGCCATTTTTCATGAGGACATAACAGATACAGCCGGAAAAATGTCACCAACAGATGGATATTTTACCGGGATTGCTGAGCAGACTTCTCAGGGCTGGCAGTTATTAAATTCGCATTGGTCAATGATCACTCCAAAATAACTACGAGCCCCTTGTGGGTTTATGTTGCAATAAAGGTTGGTTGTTACATGAGGGCGAAAGGAAAAACAGGGAAGGTTTAAGTTTGTGCTAAGGTCCTTTTTCATTTTTAATAAGATCCGTTGTAAATAACTTCGCTGCATCGCGACCAGCGATAACATCGTCAAGCGAGTTTTCTACCGGAAAATCGGGTTGAATTCCTTTGAATCTTTGAATTCCTGTAACGTCAACACTAAATCTGTTTCTTGCTATTCTGAGTTGAATCCCGGTGTTGTTTAAAAAAATGATCTTACTATTTTCATTGCAGGTATAAGTGCCATCCGTTTCCGATCCTATAAATTTCCCGAGATGATAATACTTCAGGAGCGCGCAGAGATGACCCGTGGAAGAAAAACAATTCCCGTTTATTAATGTATAAAAATTTCCCTCGAAATGATCAGCCGCCAGGGGCATGGGCTTCTCGAGTTGAGCATAACCCTCGTAAGATTCACTGTAATAAATGACAGGTGTCTTTGCCAGGTAAGCCAGTAAGTATGCGCTGCAAAAAGGATCTCCTCCACTATTATCCCGAAGATCCAGGATAATGGAATGAATATGTTGTTGTTTTACTTTCGCAAAAAAGCTGTCTACGAAGTGTCGAAAACCAGCTACGCTGTCATAAAAAGAAAAAGAGCGGATGGTAAGAATGCCGGTGTTATTGGATGAGTCTAACAAAAACTTCGGTGTTGCAGAAGGCCATGCTTCAACCCTGTTGTAGGTTTGCAGGTTTAACGCGGGGAGTTTTAACTGTTGAACCGGAGCCCCAATTGTCCGCCTTGTATCAACAAGATATTCTTTCGGAAAATCAAGGGCGATTGCCAACAGTCCATTGAACCAGCTGGTATTTAAATAATCTCTTTTGGCAGAATGATTGTTTCCGTCCGTTGAAATAAATGAATTCATCGTATCCAGGAGATCCGGGATCATCAGCCCATTTATTCTCAGGACTTCACTTGAGATTTTCACGCTGGTATCAGCACCTAAATTGCGCACGACATAAACTCTCCCCTTTTCAATAAATAATCTGAGGGGTAAAAAACCGACAGCTGAATCATTCCATACCCGTTGAGGCAACCACAACTGGGAATGGCCACAGCCTATTTTTACAACGAGGGGCAACAGTATTTTATAAAAATCAGTAACGGTGGCCGAATCCCTGATTTTTTCAAACTGCTGTTTGACAATTTCCTGATATGCGTCTTTGCCGGTAAAATCATAAAGAGCAGGATGGTTATTTTTAATCTGGGCCAGGAGTTGATTGAAGTCCGCCTTCATCGCAGCGGTGGAATATTTAGCATCAAGCGGGATTTGCGGCTTCTCCCCTGATTTGTATCCGGATAAAATAACCAGGCAAAGCTGGAATTGAATACTATATTTAACCAGCTTATTTATAGTTCCCCTTTTTAAATAAAATAAATTTATCATTTATATATACCAGCATATCCAGACTGGTAGCATGTAAGCAATAATCATAAGTGGGTTTATATTTATTTATAAACGTTATCAGTGAATCCCCACCTAGACCGGTAAGTTTAGGGACACGATGTGAAAATTTATAGTATATAAACTCTTCTTTGTCATCCCTTATTAATCTTTCTTTCAATATCCTCTTTTGCTTTTCATGAGAAGACCAATGACCAATCGGGCTGAAGTTTACTCCACGTCCGTCACCGGATAATTTATTATCCCACAAAGGCTTTGCATTTTTATTTTGAAAAATATAATCATAATCTTCTCTCCTTCTCAACGAATCATATCTGTATTTTGCCATTTCATCCACATCAACATTCTTCAAATAATTTATTTTTATTTTAAGCTCAATAGCCAGTCGTTCATTAAACATCATACCATTAACCACCACCGTATCGGAAATGTACCCTACATGGCTAAAAATTAAACTATCGCCTATTTCAGCCGCAATTTTATAATTACCGCCCAGGTCAGAAGTATTCATTATTAGGTGACTGATATTCCGAATTGTTGCTGAAACTAAAATTTCTGAATCACCTGTTATATTACCACTTACCTGTCGTTGTGCTAATGCACCTGCACACAAGAACTGAAATATGGTATAAACCGGCCAATAAATTTTCATTTCAACGAACTTATATATAGCCAGAATGCTGGTTAACTCAATTTCCTGAAATAAAGATGCATGACCCTTCCCGAATTTACTTCGAATCCAATGACTTAATTTTTATCATACCAAATCATTACAAAATGGCTCATACACAAATTCGGGGTTGTATACAGTAATTCCGGGTTAAAGCCTGCTTGGTATCTTGCAGAATACCGTTCTCTAATGTTTTTAAAAATAGTTTTTAATAAGAGCAGCTAATGGCTATAACTTTAATTTATATTTAATTTAACTAATTTATAAGGTCAAACTAATGCAACCTTTCAATGTTCAATTAAATCATCATCGATGATGAAATGATTGCAATGATGAAATGTTTCATTTATGTTGTAATCCTGCTTAAATTTTTGTCTGGTTATCTGATCTCCAAAAACCGTCAGATATATTTTTCAATCCGTCACGGTGCATTTATTTTTTCGCTCCATACCAACAAAAGTGGTTTTGGCAAGTGCGGCAAAGGCACTGTCGTTTCAATCCGCGTATTGGAATGTATGACATTGTATATGTAATTTCCAGTAACAGGCTTCTCCAGGAATGGGATATCTGACTCGTAAAATCGTACCCTGTTGCTTTTAAATCTTCTGTAAGGACAATATTCGACCGTAACCGGCAGGTGCAGGGCTTTCAGTTGACTCAACTGGTAATCTATATGAATAGATATAAATAAATTAAAAATTATTGCCAGGGATGCCCAAATCACATTTAACCCCAATGCAAAACACAGGCATCCTTTCAATAACTTATCATATTTGAAAGAAATAAATTCCGACATAAAGAGTATCGAAACGGGTAAAAGCCAAAATTGCGGAACATTTCTTCCCCACCATGAATTGGGCATGATCAAAATTGTTGAGCTGATGATGACCAGTACCGTCAATTCCTGTTTAAAGACGGCAGATCTGTAAAATTTGGCCAGGGCAATGAAAAATATTATTAGAGCAATAAGTAAGGAGCCGCTATAGAAAGGACCAAAGGCCGAAAGCTTTACTTCCGGGTCGTCAGCGTTTAATAGTTCATTCTTATTGACAGTGAATGGAATTTTGAGCATCTCGGTAATAGAACTTTTGTTATCGGAATAGGAATCCGTATGTGAACTCAGGGAAAGGAAAAGTTCTTCAAAACGGTTCAGGTTTTTATATACAGGAGGTGTTATGGCCCGAA
>Ga0207113_1095_pt1 | contig 25647 bp, 13 predicted proteins | sample Alteio_BWMinHeat_69_FD_153559 | JGI IMG/M metagenome (GOLD analysis project Ga0207113, IMG submission 153559) | Enriched cells from forest soil in Barre Woods Harvard Forest LTER site, Petersham, Massachusetts, United States -... | ecosystem: Environmental > Terrestrial > Soil > Temperate forest >... | reverse complement strand
ATGGTTTTTATCGATCGAATCCCGGGGCTTTGGCGCAGCCGAAATGCCAATTTTTCAAGGTGTTTCGGTATAAAACCAACTGATCGTATGCCAAACGAGAATCATCGAAAAGAAGAAACAAATCAAAATGACAATACATTTTTGTTGTTTTGAATGTATCAATTTTGATACTATGAAATCATAGTAAGAAGAGTTAGTAAAAGGCTTAGATTGTCAATAGCCTAATTTTTTCAGTTTATTTTGTCATTAGGTTCATTGTAAATGGATGTTAATGTCTATGTGTTAAAGCAAACAGGTCGTTTAAATGCTATTGAGGAAGATATTAAAAGATGTATAGAAATTGTCCTTAGCAGAGCTAACGCTCTTATTTCTATTCCACCTTTAGATATCGTTGTGATGGATGATCCGTTTTCAACTGTTCCGGAAATCGGGATACGTGGATATGCCAAAAACGCAAACACAATTGTTATTTCTATAAATCCTGTTTCTGATTATTTTCTTAGGTTTCTTGATCAAGAAGTAAAAAGTGTGATTGCTCATGAAATTCATCATGCCGCCCGTATGTTGACAATCGGATATGGAAATACATTGTTAGAAGCACTTGTTAGTGAAGGATTAGCTGATCATTTCGACTTGGAAATTAACCAACTTTCACCAAAACCTTGGAATATAGCTCTTAATCAAGAAGAACTAATGATGTTCAATTTATTAGCACAAAAAGAATATAATAACGCTTCGTACAATCACTCAGAATGGTTTTTTGGCTCAAAAGAAAAAAATATTCCTCGTTGGACTGGTTATACCTTAGGATTTAGTTTAGTGGGGCGATATTTGGAAAATACGGGTCTTCTTCCCTCTCAACTAGTTGATACTAAAGCCCGCGTTTTTATTTGATTTTAAAAACGGGAGTCCAGAGAGACTTCGTCCCTTTGGTGAGGGTTTTTAGAGGACGAAGCCCCCTAAGCTACGCGAAGCGTTTGGAGTGCGAAAGTCCTCTTTCGCTTTCACATAACAAAGCGAAAGAGGACTTTCGCACTCCAAACGCTTCGCGTAGTAAAAAAAGCTCTTGGCATAGGTGAGAACCTATCGTTTCTCATAGAGAGGGAAAGTAATTATTGTCAATAATTTTATGTCAAAACAATCAAGCATTGTATAAAATCGAATACATCTGTTATTATTGGTTTTTTTAGCAAATTTTATGTGGGACTACCGCTACCTTTTACGTATTGACTTTCGGATGATCCCTATCATCATCGCCCTGCTTTTCATGAGCCTTCTTGTCGTCTCCTCATTCAGCGTAGAAAACACTCTCGAAGGACTCGACGATAGCTTCTTTACTCCGGTGATCAAACAGCAGCTTCGTGGTTTCGGACTCGCTCTCGCCGTTTTTATTCTCTTCGCTGGGCTCGATTACAATAAACTACGCGAATGGACATGGTTTCTCTATATAGTTTTTATTATATTACTCATCGGCCTGTTTTTTACCGATTCAGTACAAAGGGTCCACCGGTGGTACCGCCTCCCATTTTTGAATATGAGCTTTCAACCCTCAGAATACGCCAAACTCGTCGTCGTCATTGCTTTAAGCTGGTTTTTAGAAAGAAGAGGATCAAAAGCGACGACATGGAGCACAGCGTTTTTTGCCAGCCTAATTGCAGGGATCCCTTTTATTTTAATTCTCAAACAACCCGATCTCGGAACGGCACTGATCCTCTTTCCCATCACACTCGTCATGTTTTATTTTGGAGGAATCCGCCCGAGCGTCATCAAAGCAATGTCATGGGTTGGAGCAAGCTCTCTTGTCTTTGTCGCCGTCATTTTCTTAGGCATTGTCTCCCATGAGGAAATTCGTCCATATGCCACTCTTTTCTTGAAGGACTACCAGTTCGAACGCCTGAATCCACACACCCACCACCAAGAGGCTGCAGCAACAGCAATTGCCCTTGGAGGACTAACAGGAAATGGATGGCGTACCAGTGAGTTCACAGGAGGGGGGTGGCTTCCCACTCCCTATACCGATTCTGTTTTTCCTGCCTTTGGAGAGATCTTTGGATTTTTTGGACTACTTTTATTATTGCTTCTTTTTTATACTTTGATCTACCTAGGTTTTCAGGTGACAGCCGTGGCGAGTAATCAGTTTGGACGTCTTCTCTCTGCGGGCATTAGCGCCTATTTAGCTATGCATGTCCTTGTCAACATTGGAATGATGAGTGGTTTTCTACCCATCACTGGGGTGCCATTAGTGCTCCTCACTTATGGGGGATCATCGCTAGTTTCAACCATGACAGCCTTAGGAATATTACAAAGCATTTATAGTCGGAGATATATATTTTAATGGCCATACACGAATTTATTTTTACTCCTGGACAATGGCTTGGAGAGGGACATGTCACATTTAGCAGCAGTCCTGAACGCCTCCGTTTTTTTACAAAATGGATTATCACAAAAGCTGAAAATGGGGTAATCGACTGCCAGCAGCGAGTGGAATTAGAAGGACGAGAAGAAGATGTTTTTAATCACTTAATTTTTTCCAATCTTCAGCCGAACGGATTCAATGTAGAACTCACTAATGACGAGGTAGGGACAATCAAAGGCAAAGGGATCATTAGAGAAGCCACAATTGCCTGGGAGTTCCTCGACACCCCTGAATCAGAGGGGTTTGAAGTCTATGAACTTCAATCTAATGGGGACTACACGCTACACGCTGAATATCTCTCTTCCGAGCATTTCCGAAATATTATCGATGGACGCATCTGGAAGAAATCGACTTTTTACACACCATAAAAAAGTAATCATATGAACTTTTTCACACTCTTTATTGCAATGGTTTTTATTGCTTTACCCCTTAATGCTGTTGCGCTCTCTCATCAAGTACTCGTCAGTGTTGCTCCGCACAAATTTTTTGTCGAAAAAATAGCTGGAGATACGGTCACAGTCAATCTCATGGTCCCAGCCGGAGCAAGCGCCCACACCTTTGAGCCTACACCCAAACAAATGCTTAGTGCCGGGCGAGCAGATATTTGGTTCTGCATCGGAGAAAATTTTGAGACACGTGCCAGTGCAGCTCTTAAAGCTTATAATGGAGATTTGCAGCTTATCGACCTAAGACAAAATGTTGATATGATCACCACAGACCCCCACTCAGGAGCCCATTGCTGCCACTGTAACAGTCAAGATTTACATATTTGGCTTAGCCTTCGTCAGGGAAAAATTCAAGCCACAACCATCGCCAACGCTTTGAGTGCCCTTTATCCCGAGCATGCAGCGCAGTATCAAGAAGCATTAAAAATATTCATTAAAGAACTCGATGCTCTCGATATCAAAATCACCGAGTTATTAAAGCCTATAAAAGGACATGTGATCATGGTATCACATCCGGCGTATGCTTATTTCTGTCGCGATTACCAGCTACGTCAACTATCGATTGAATTTGAAGGAAAAGATCCCGCCCCGCAGCAGCTAAATGCCATCCTCAACCAAGCGCGCGCAGAAAACACGAGAAAAATTTTCATTCAAAAACAATATAGCAGCAAAGGAGCACATCTTTTTGCCAAGGAGCTCAATGCAGAGGTCATCACCCTTGATCCTTACTCAGAAGACTACCTGCAGACCATGCTCACCATCGCCAAAGAGTTCTCTCAAGAAGGAAAATAAGGACTTAAATGGACTCGTCTCAATATTTCCCTATTGCTACGCGAAGCGTTTGGAGTGCGAAAGTCCTCTTTCGCTTTTACATGACAAAGCGAAAGAGGACTTTCGCACTCCAAACGCTTCGCGTAACATTAATTCACTTATAAATTAGAGTTGCCTTTGAGTGTGAATTTATGATAGCATCCAACTTCAACAAATGGAACCAAGTCCAATGAAAGGCATTATCCTTGCCGGCGGCAGCGGCACACGGCTTCATCCCATCACCCTCGCCATCTCAAAGCAGTTACTTCCCGTCTATAATAAACCCATGATCTATTATCCCATCTCTATTTTGCTGCTCGCACAAATCAAAGAGATTTTGATTATTTCAACACCCACTGACCTCCCTTTTTTTCAGCGGCTCCTAGGGGATGGAAGTGATCTTGGAGTTCGCTTCAGCTATGCTGAACAAGCGCATCCAAATGGACTCGCAGAGGCCTTCATCATCGGAAGAGAGTTTGTTGGCAATGACTCTGTCTGTCTGATTCTTGGGGACAACATCCTCTATGGAAGCGGCTTAGGGCCGATGCTTCTAGAAGCCAAACAGCGCCGCAAAGGAGCTACGCTCTTTGGCTATGAAGTGAAAGATCCCGAACGTTACGGAGTTGTTGAACTCGACTCTTCCGGAAAAGCCCTTTCCATCGAAGAAAAACCGCTCCATCCCAAATCAAATATCGCCGTCACCGGGCTTTACTTTTATGACAACGATGTCCTTGATATCGCAGCAAACCTAAAACCCTCAAAAAGAGGGGAACTGGAAATCACCGACGTCAACAACCATTACCTCAAAAATGGGACGATTCATGTATCGATCATGGGAAGGGGATTCGGTTGGCTTGATGCAGGCACTCACGATAGCCTGATGCAGGCAAGTCAATTTGTACAGGTCATCGAACAACGGCAAGGACTCTACATCGCCTGTCTTGAAGAGATTGCCTACAACCAAAAATTTATCTCTAAAGAACAGCTCATCACACTTGGCAAACGCCTCGGAAAAAGCGATTACGGACGCTATCTTCTACAGATTGCAGAACATGGAAAATAGTGCTATGGAAGTCGTCGAATTGCATCTTAAAGGATTAAAACTCATTAAACCTAAAGTGTTTAAAGACACACGTGGATTCTTCCTCGAAACTTACAACCAAACCACCTACCACGCTGCAGGGATCATTGAAGAATTCGTACAGGACAATCATTCTTTTTCAAAGAAAGGGACCATCCGAGGGATGCACTTCCAATCGACTCCTGGACAAGCGAAACTAATCAGAGTGCCTATAGGAACCATTTTTGACGTTGCCGTCGATATCCGTCCCCAATCCCCCACATTTAAGCAATGGCAAGGGGTCATTTTAAACGGAGAAGAACACCATCAGCTATTCATTCCCATCGGTTTTGCTCACGGTTTCTGCGTCCTTAGTGATGAAGCCCATGTGATATACAAGGTGAGTTCTTTATATGATCCCAAAACAGAAGTTGGTTTTCGTTGGAACGACCCCTCCATTGGAATTGAATGGCCTATCGATCCCCCCATCACCTCTGAGAGAGATCAACATTCCCCAACTTTTGGAGAACTGTTCAAATGAACGTATGGGTAACAGGATCTGCTGGTATGCTAGGAACAGCCCTATGCCGGCAGCTTAAAAATAAAGGGATCTCCTTTATCGACACAGATAAAGGCACGGATATTACTTGTCAAGCTACTGTCGATAATTTTTTAAAAAACAATCCCACGATCACCCATATCGTTAACTGTGCGGGATACACTCAAGTTGATAAAGCCGAAGAAGAGACTCAACTTGCCCATGCAATCAATGCTATAGGGCCACAGAACCTGGGAATCGGAGCTAACAAATACGGTCTGCACATCACTCATATCTCTACTGATTACGTCTTTGACGGCAATAGCAATACCCCATATCTCGAAGATTCTCCATGCCGTCCACTGGGAGTCTACGCCCAAACAAAATGGGAGGGAGAACAAAAGCTTTTACACGCGTGCAGTGAAGCATGCATCATCCGCACGTCATGGCTTTTTGGACTCAATGGAAAAAATTTCGTTTCGACAATGCTGCAGCTTATGAAGGATAAAGAGGTTTTAAGAGTCGTTGTAGATCAGGTGGGACGTCCCACCTTTTGCGATGACCTCAGCGACGCGATCATCGCTCTCTTGAACCATAAAGGGATCTTTCATTTTGCCAACCACGGCGCTACCTCCTGGCATGCCTTTGCCTCCTCTATCGCCGATATGGGAAAAAAACATCATTACCCAATCAAAGTGAAAACGATTCTGCCTATTTCAACTATAGAATATCCCACGCCAGCAAAACGTCCTTTATATTCCGTTCTCGATACGACAAAGATAAAAAAAACACTTAAATATCATCCAAGGACATGGCAGGAAGCTTTATCCGACTATCTCCTTCAATACCACAAGGAACGCCGATGACGGCTCTTTTACAAGAACTCCTCAATCACTCTCGCCAACAAAATCAACATCATCTACTGGTCACTGGAGGTGCCGGTTTTATCGGCTCTGCTTTCATCCGTTTTCTTCTTGGGAAGCCCGATTTCAATGGAACTATCGTCAACCTCGATTTGCTGACTTATGCAGGAAATTTAGAAAACCTCTCTTCTGTCAAAGATGATCCACGTTATACCTTTATTCAAGGAAATATCGGAGATAGACCTCTCGTCGAACAGCTGTGTCTCTCCCACAACATCAGCACCATTGTCCATTTTGCGGCCGAAAGCCACGTCGATAGAAGCATTGAAGGACCGCAGCAGTTCATCGAAACAAATATCATGGGAACATTTCAGCTTCTTGAAATCGTCAGAAAATATCCTCATATCCATTTTCACCATATCTCTACAGATGAAGTCTATGGGTCTCTTGGCGAGACAGGCTACTTTTCGGAAACCACTCCCTATCAACCCAACTCTCCCTATTCGGCATCGAAGGCTGCTTCGGACCACCTGGTACGCGCCTACCATCATACATATGGGATCCGAACGACAACGTCAAACTGCAGCAACAATTATGGTCCATGCCAATTTCCTGAGAAATTCATTCCTCTCATGATCAAAAATTGCCTAGAGCGCAAGCCTCTTCCCATTTACGGCACAGGAGCTAATGTGAGAGATTGGCTTTACGTCGATGATCATGCAGATGCGATCTGGACTATTATCCAAAAAGGGAAAATAGGGGAAACGTATAACGTCGGTGGGGAATCGGAATGGAAAAATATCGCTCTCATCGATGAAATCATTCGTACCCTCGCAGAAACTCTCGAGACAGACCGAACAGAATTCGATCGTCTCATCACATTCGTAAAAGATCGTCCCGGTCACGACCAGCGTTATGCCATCGACTGCTCCAAAATCAAAAAAGAACTCGGGTGGAGCCCTCGTCATTCATTCCCCGAAGGACTAAAAAAAACCATCCATTGGTATCTCGATATATACCGAAATGCCAACTTTTGAGTGTGTTCGGTATAGCTTCATGCAAAAAAATGTTTTTACTAAAAATAGAAAATCTAATAAAAGCAAAATAAGACCTTATTTCAATAAATAACGCGAGTTTTGGATAACCGGCACTGAGGTCAGGCTTGGTATTCTGGTATTCTGGGGGGGGGGAAGCATGGGGTCTGGCTTGATATTCTGATATTTTGGTGTTCGTTGCCTAGTCTATAACGATGGACACCAAAATACCAGAATACCAAGCCTGACCCCATGCCTCCCCCCCCCCAGAATACCAGAATACCAAGCCAGACCCCAATGCCGTTGCTTATCCAAAACTCGCGTTAAATAGTTAAAACTCAAGAGGTATCATGGAACCAGTATATTCGTTTTCATATTTATCCTCACTCTTACCCAACCCCAATGAACATGCGTTAGCCCAATCAAGAGGAGCAGCTACAGCAGCGGCTGGCGCGCCTTATGAAGTACCTAGAGTTTTAGCAGCAGCAGGAGGACCTGTCCAAGCAATAGCCGCACCATCACTTAAGGACACATTCCCTCAAGTGCCCACCAATTCGGTGGATTATAGACTAATAAAAAAGCTCGGAGACGGGAGTTTTTCGACTGTTATTCACGCCAAAGTTAAAACTCTAGACAGAAAGACAATCTCTGTTGCAATGAAAAGATCTACCCCCAACCACCACTACTCAGATAAAACGGACTATAAGTCATCTCTAAATGAAGAGCACATAATTAGAATATTGAACCCTCATGACAAAGATCACCTTGTTGTAAGATTATACGGAGGATTTGATATAGAAGATCGGGACCGCATGTCTCTTACCAGATGTTCTATTTATGAACTTTTAGCTGGCGATCTGCATCAACTCTTACGCCCCGCTCCTATTGGCCAACCACCAAATCCTTACCGACTAAATATGTATCATCTACGCAATATCGGAGCACAAGCATTAAATGCACTCACTTTCTTGAAAAAACACGGAATTGTACATTGCGATATCAAACCAAGAAATATTGGGTATATGTTTCAAGGTGATTCGATAAAAATTATTCTAATTGATTTTGGCATTAGCTTTGAGGAAAAAAGTCCACCAGCAGAACACACATTACTAGTGACATCATGGTACCGCCCTCCCGAACTCGCCTGCCATACCGTTATATCTAAAGAAGAGACAACACCAGCATTAAAAACAAAATACAACGAGCAAATGACGTCGGCAATCGATACCTGGACAATGGGCGCCATATTCGGTGAGATGTACTTAGGTGAACCTCTCATTAATCCCAGCGGCAATAACGACATCGCAGAACAGCACAAGGTGCTCGCATACATTTCACACCTCTGTGGACCACTCAATAGACACGAGTTAGATAATTCGTACCTAGGGAAGCATATAATTCAAGAATGGAAGAATGGACTCACAGATCCGGCAATCAAACCAAAATGGGAACAGTATTTTGATAAAAGATCTTTAAAAAGATATCAAAGAGATCCCGCCTTCGAACGTCTCATCATGGGCATGATGCAGCTCGACCCAAAAAAACGACATGCAGATCCATCGCTGTTAGAACCACCGAAGGAACCTCAAAGAGAATAAATGGGAACAGTGACGGCCTATCAATGGGCAACTCAAATAAACGAAGCCAAAACCGATGCCATATGTGTTGTGCCATTCGTTGGACTTGCCTATCAAACCTATCAGCTATGTATACAAAGAAAAAAATCTACTCGCTTAGAAAAAATTGATAACTTTTTTCGCATGTTTCCCGGACCCAACATCCCCTATACATTAGGAAAACTATCACTCCGGCTCATTATTTGGAAATGCACCAAAAAAAAACCTCTAGCACCACAGACAATTTCCCTAATCCCGGCGACTAAAAGCGCTTATACAGAAATAAAGCTCCTTGGAAAGGGAGCATTTGGAGAGGTGGTTGCCGCTAAAGTAATAAATCGCAATGGGGATCAACTCTCTGTTGTGGTAAAAAAATCTCATATTGACGCCAAAGACTCTAAAGAAAACTATGCTGCATCGATCCTTGAAGAAGAGCGAATTGCCGAATTAAATCGGCATGATCTCAATAACTTCGTCGTAAAGTTCCATACAGGGTTTGACGTTAGTGATAGAGGATATTGTATTTGCTTTCTTAGAACTAGCAGGTGGTCTGTCTATGCTCAACATGAGGAAGATTTATACAATTTCATGAAGCGTCACAAATTTATGCTCCCTCTCCACACCGTAAAGATCATAAAAGAGCAATTTTCTCAAGCTCTCGATCTATTTGCGAAGTACGAGATTGTACATGCTGATATAAAACTAGAAAACATCGTGTGTAATTATAACGCTTTAAACAATTCAATACAAATTGCATTTATCGATTTTGGAATTAGCTTCAAAATCGATAGTCCACCAAAAGAAAATAATTTAATCGTTTCTTGGCCATACCGTCCTCCAGAACTCGTCTGTCATACCGTTTTAAAAGCTGAGGAAACAACTCCGGAATTTAAAGAAAAATTTCGAACATCAATGAGGCCTGCAATCGATATTTGGTCAGCGGGGATGACGCTTTTTGTATTATATAGTAGTCGACATCCAATGCAACTGAATTCTCACATTAGCAGGCTCAAAGAACACGAATACCTAGCCCAAATAATTTCAAAGAATTTCGGACCATTCGATAAGGAAGAATTCAATAATTCCTACTTGGGAATCCATACAACTCCAGAGCTAAGAGATCGGGTCACAGACACAACAATTCTACCTACATTCGAAAGTTTTTTTGCTTTAAGAACTCAAAAAGGGGAAGCAAGAGATGTTATACTGGAAAGCCAAATCATAAAGATGCTTAACTACAATCCCGCAGAACGGGAAAGATATAAACATCTTATTTAACGCGACCCTTAAAAAGTTATTCTAATTTACTGCACAATAATTATACAGTTATATTAGATTGACAATTTAACACACATATGATAAATTGCATAAAAAACAAAAAAACAGCTTTATGATACAAAATAACATTTTTTTTCCTAACGTTTATCCTCAATATACCCAAGAATACCGTGCATATACCATTGAACGCTCACTTGGAAGAGGAAGTTTTGGGAAGGTAGGCTTAGCCCGTTTAAAAACAGAAGAAGGAATAAAAGAATTCGCAATTAAATTTTCTCACGTCGACTTCGATGGAAGTTTAACTAATGACTGTTATGAAGCATCGATAAGAGAAGAACATTTCATTCGAAAGCTGGACTATGATCATCAAGAAAATAAAGGGTTAATCGTTAAATTACACAAAGGATTTAATGTTTATCTTTCAGATAATTCAGCCGATGAGTGCCCGACAACCATACAAAGATGGTCAGTCTATGAAAGATTGAACGGGACTTTACACGATCTTATTTACAGTTGTTCTGGAAAATTCTCATTAGATAGAGTACGTCATTTCACCATTCAATTGTCAAGTGTTCTGAAATGGTTAGGCGTTAACAAGATTGTCCATGGTGATATTACCCCAAGCAATATTGGAATTAGAAAATTAGGAAAATCAATAGATATTTGCCTCATTGATTTTGGGTTTGCCTTCAGCACAGATGAACCACCCCCCAACGATCAATTGCTTACCACTGCATATTACCGTGCACCGGAAATCCCATTGTGGACAGTCCTTTCTTCAAAAGAATCTGACTGCGAACAGTTTAAAGAAGCACATAAACAGTTCATGACACAAGCTATCGATATTTGGTCAGTAAGTTGCATCGTTGGAGGAGAGCTATATCTTGGCAAACGCCTTATTTCTATAAGTAATCATCATTCATTAGTCGATGAACAAAAAGAATTAGTCAACGAACAAAAAGAATTATGTCAAAAAATTTCAAGACTCGTTGGCGATTTTCCCGAAAAAATTTGGAAACAATCCTACTTAAGGATGAAGGAAGGAATGGTCCGCCGACCGACAAATCCCAAGCCACAATTACCATTAAAATTATTAGAGAGAGCTGGAAAGCGATGTCGCTTAATAGAAACTTTTATTCAACAGGGACTTAAAATCGACCCAGAAGAGCGCCTAAAGGCTCTGCTTCTATCTGAATGACTCTTACCTCAATACCACGCGAAGCGTTTGGAGTGCGAAAGCCCTCTTTCGCTTTCACACAACAAAGCGAAAGGGGACTTTCGCATTCCAAACGCTTCGCGTAGAAATGTCTACCAGCGGCAGTTGATCCCAACAGAGAACGAACCTGCTGCCCAGCGATCCCAGTACTCACCGGCAATTTCAGCATAGAGATCAATATTTTGACGCACAGAAACTTCTGCGTTCAAATTCCCCCAGATGCTGTCTCTTCCTGGGTTGTTAGCTGTCACGGAGACGCTATTACCAAAGTCGGCGAACCGAGCGCTGACGTAAGGCTGATCTCCGAAGCGATGCTGCCAAGCGAGGTCGAGGTTAAATGCAACACAGTTGCAAAGTGCATATGAGAAGTGTGATCCCAAGTAGGTGTACCAGTTCGATATTGTATGATCATTGAGAACCAAGTTAAAGTCGCCAGCTCCTGACTCTGTCGTTTTGAATTGTTTGATGAAGTTAACGTCAAATCCAAAGAACGGCTGGATAAGAAGATCACAAGCTTGGAAGTTCAACCCTCCCTCTGCATACCACATTCCATGGAAGGTTTGTGGTTTGCTATGCGCAATGTCAGAGACGTCGCCGACTTTGACTTGACGTTTAAATTTGGAGTAGGAGTATCCAAGGACTAAATCTGAGAACAGATAGTAGTCGGGATCGCTATAAGAAGCATAGAGGGCTCCTTGACCATTGTACAAGTCGTTATGCCTGTTTTGGTTGAAGTGGAAGTGGGCAAACCCAAAGTTTCCTGCAGCTCCCACGACGAAACATGGGTCTACCTGAGTATGGATACCAACGCTGATATCAACGCTGTCTGTCTGTGCTCCGAACGCTTCTGCTGTGCTAGAAGCGCACTGTCTTCCGATTTCAACATCGGCCCATGTGTCTACTTGACCACAAGAGAGGACAGATGAGCAAGGGTCAAGCTCTGTTCTGACCATATCGAATATTCTGCGTCCAAAACGACGATCGAAATATTCGTTTTCCATCACGAAGGCTGCATACTGATTACCAGACATCTCTTTAAGTGCTGCTGGAATCTGCTCAGGTGTCAAACTGAGGAGAGCATCAACAAGGACTGACTCAGAGCTTGGATCGACGAGATTATCGATTTGCTTTGCCAAGGCAGCTTGGCTGCCTGTCGCTGCATAGGCTGCAAAGTTAGTCTTAATCAAGAGATCAACGACCGTGTCGTTATCCACATACACTGTAAACGAACGCAACAGAGGATCGAGAGGACTCTCAAATTGCGTGTCAGCAAATTGAGTGTTTCCAAGACCCAACTCAGCTGTTAAGATCGTATAAGGGACATTCAACTGATATTGAGTAGGATTAGTGATCGATGTATTATCAATCAAAAGAAGCCCATTGAGATCTGCAGTTCCGGTGACAAGCAATTGCGTGCTCTCTCCTGCTGGATTGATTGTCGCCATGATAGTCCCTGTCTGGGTATAGTTACCAACGTATGTCGTCACACTAATGGGTGTATTAAAGTTTATAACATTTCCCCCTAATGCTGGTGCTCTAAATATAGAAGCTTGCATTGACGACGCTTTCAATAGCGGTATTTTTACCATAGATGCCACTTCCGCTTCAGAAGCCTCTGTCACACAAGGTACCATGACAGGGACCACTCCAAGGGCAATCGTCCCATTATTGATCACATTACCAACAACCGTTCCATTACCTGCAAGCGTAGCGCCAGCATCGATGAGAACAGTAGGAGAAGTCAGCACCCCAGGAGCATCGAGTCCGAGTGTGACGTAAGGAGCTATTTCAGTTGTCGTTGCAACTGTAACAGGACCAGAGAACACTTGAGTGCCTCCACCATCTACATACATAGAAGGAACGTTGATCGACCCTGCGAAGAGCTGGGTGCCTCTATCATTATCAATGATGAGCTGCTGGTTCGATATCACTGAGCTGTAGATATCTCCACTCAATGCAGCGACTGTAAAGGGATTCAAATTAGACGCCGATCCCTGATACGTTGCAATGTTCAAGAGAGAATTGCACAAGGAAACCAACACATCACCTCCGGAAGTGTCTCCAGTAAACACCACACCTCCAGTGTAATCTGGCCCATTGTTAATCGCTGTGATAGAAGAGCCTGGACCAACCTCAAAGCCAGCGCCAAAGTAGATCTGTGGACCAGCAACGTAACCGCTGTTGATCGCAATGAGGGAGGCGTTTGCGCCAGCACTGAAATCTCCATTGAATTCCATCTGCGCACCCAGAGAATAAAAGTCACTAGGATCAGAATTTACACCAGAACAGGACATCTCATTCGCTTTCCGCAATTCACATGAGCCCCCATTTCCAAGGACCGCACCATCATTGCATGCAGTGATGGTTGCATTGTCATCGACTGAAAATGAACACTCATCAGAAGTGTAAAGCTGCGAATCGCGAATCGTTCCCACGAGGTTCGACGAGCACCCTTCAGCAATCGCATGGTTTCGGACATGCATAGAGAAGTCATCTTGAGCGTTGAAATATTCATTTAGTTCTACTTGAGAACCTTCAATGTTTCCAATCCAGCCATTGATGCTAGAACCGGTGTTGATTGCAAGGTTGTCCACATTAATAGTAGAAGAAGATTCAAGATATGCATGACGCAGCCGAAGCTGTGAACCGTTCACACAACCAACGGTATTTTCGCTACCGCCTGAAGAGGGGGAGCTATCGGAATGTACATCAACCACATCCGACATAGAATGATATCCAAGAGATGTAGAAGCAGATTGAAGCTCCGGACCAAACAGACGGTCAACAGCGCTGTGCTGATCTCCAAGAAGAGAGAGGTCATCTGTTCCGATATTGCCGATATTCAATCGGAAATTCTGACCTGCATGCAAATGATCGACATCCATTTGCGGAAGTTCTAAGCCCGCATAATAGTCGCCAACAACTCCAATCCAGCTGTCAGATGCCACGCCTCCATTCACGCCGATGTTTTCAACGTAGACGGTTGCATTATCTCCGACATGAATACATTCGGCACCGAGCTGCCGACCAGACACATAACCAGTGGCGTTGTCGCCAGCGCTATTTTGGGAGAAATCGATTCCGCCATTGATAACGAGCATTGAAAAATCATCGTCAGCGTGTACATTGCCATAAACTTGAGAGTAGATTCCTTGATCGGTATCTCCAGCAGCACCGATGGCCCCCACCCAACTATTTGCACTATAACCGATATTCACCCCTGCATTGATGGCATTGAAAGTAGCGCCGCAACCCATTTCCATCTTATCTGCAAGAAGCTGACTACCATAGAGGTAACCTACAGAGTTGTTGCTGCTGCCATTTTCTCCATCGTCAATCCCTATGTTCACAATATTCATTGTGAGATCATGATGAGCGCTGAAATTGCTATCACCAGGCTCAAACTCTAATTCAGAGCTGTCATAGCCTAAGCCTACTTGATGAAGTGCGTATTTTAGGTCTGGATCACTATTGGCGGCATAATAATCACCAATAACCCCAATCCATGTATCTGTGCTAGAACCAAAATTCGCACCGATATTAAAGACATTGAAGGAGGCGTTATCTCGGACAGACATCGAATCAGATTCGAGCTGTTGACCAGACACATAACCAACAGCATTTTCGTTGCTGTTGACCCCACTATCAACTCCAATATTGAGAATATTGATTTGGAGGTTATCCTGAGCCACAAGGTTTACATTTGCCTGAGCAAAAATATCCCTATCAATCGAATAGTCATAGCCAATAGACCCAATCCAGCTATCCGTGCTAGAGCCTCCATCGTTGTTTCCTACGTTAGTGATAGTAAAGACAGCATCGTTACCAACAATTGTTTTATAGCTATTGAACTGCTCTCCTTCGAGATACCCCACATAGTTGTTAGAGCTGTTTTCAGTCCCTTGGTCTGTACCAGCATTCGAAATAGTTACATTCAAACCATTTTCAGCAGTAAGACTATAATCGGAGTCACCGCCGCTCCAATCAAAAAAGGCTTGATGAAAGACTGTCCCAATCTTGCTATTTGTGCTAGAATTGCTGTTGATCCCTTCATTCTGGATATTAAAGACGGCATTGTTTGCGACGTAAGCATCATTAGCTGAGTGCAGCTGCGATGCATTGACACCACCAACTCTATTATTCGATTGAACGCCGCTATTAGTCCCTGTATTAGAAACAGTCACCGAAGTGGCATCCCCAGTAGATAGAGCAACGGAGTGATCTGCACAATCAAAATAAATTTGATTAGCTACGTACCCAACATTGCTATCAACAGATAGATTGCTATTTGTTCCTTCGTTGCTGATATTAAATTTTCCCTTAGAACCAATGTCAACACCATAAGAATATAGTTGATTAGAAGCGATATAACCAACCTGATTAGAGCCCGTACTGCTACCAACATCTGTTCCCTCATTGCAAATTTTTATTGAAACATTATCGCCAGCAGAAAAAGATCCGTAAAAATTGGCCTGAACAACAGCAGTCCCAATATTGTTATGAGCGCCGGAACCTTCATTAGTTCCACTATTGAAGATTTCAATAGATGCGTTATTTAAAGTTATAAATCCGAGCGTAGAAATGAGTTGGCGATCTACCTCTCCGACATTATTACTGTTGCCTATTCCAGCATTGCTTCCTTCGTTGCAAATCATGAGTGAAAGGTCATTCCCAGCATCAAAACTACCCTCGCTACCATCAAAAAATGCTTGATGTCCAACAGTTGCTATATGGAGGTTAGTATTAAAGCCTGCATTGTTTCCTTTGTTTTTAAAGCTAAGAGAAGCTTCATTTCCGACACCAAATCCATTGTTAGATTGGAATTGATTTCCATTTATATAACCAATCGAGTTATCACTTCCGTTGCTATCGTTGATCCCTTCATTGCAGACATTCAACTCAAAGCCGTCCTTAGCAGCCACTGCTCCTTGCACTATATATTGGCTCCCGCCGACAACCCCAATCCCACTTTGAGAGCAAGAAGTATGGTTAGTTCCTCTGTTAGCGATGCTAAGAGATGTCCCATCTTGGAAAGTAACATTATCGATAAAATCAAACAGAAGCTGATTGCCAGAGACAACACCTACACCTCGATCAGCAACCTCATTTCCACACTTAGAGCAGCCTTGCAGATGGTGGTGATGATAATTATCGCAACCCTCATTAGAAATATTCATCGTGAGACCCACTCTAGGAGAAAAGGAAGAATTAACGGTAAATACAAATTGATCGTCATTTACTATTCCGACGGCGAAATCAGAGCCAGAGCCTCTGTTTTCTCCGTAGTTTCTCACATCAAAAGTGGCATTGTTACCGCTCTGAAGTGAATTATCAACGACGACCTGCCCCCCTCCCACGATACCAATTGAATTGTCAGTTCCACCCAAACCGCTCTCGCATCCAATGTTGACAACCGTCATTGAGAGAGCATTACCAAAAGTAGTTTCTCCACCAAAATACACTTGTGTATCCCCGATAAAACCAATGTTGCTATCGGTAGCGGTTCCGCTGGAGCTTCCTCTGTTGCCAATTAAGAAGGAAACGTCATTCCCCAGCTCGACCGTATTCAAATCAAGCTGACGGAAAGAGACAGTACCAACATCATTATCAATCCCGTCGCTGCTATCATCTCCACTATTAGAAACGAACATTGAAAAACCATCAGTACTATCAGGAGAATTGGGACTGATTCCAAGAGAGGAAACCTGTGAAGCTGCCACATAAGACGTGAACTCATCACCCAAATTACCTAAAACCCCAACAAAACTATCAGCAGCTGAACCGCTGTTATTCCCGGAGTTACTAACCGTTACGTGCGCCTGAGTGCCAACGAGTAGGCTACCAACGACCACCTGTGACAAACCGCTATAACCAACAAGGTTACCAGATCCATCACTGCTATCGATTCCTGTATTGGCAACATTCAGACAGAAAAGATCATCAGCTTCAATAGTCGACGTGTAGAGTTGCCCTTCGTCAATAACGCCGATGTAACTATCGAAGGAAGAACCGGAATTCGTTCCACAGTTACTGATTGTCACCCCTGCTCGATCGAAAACAGAAAGCGTGCCGAGATTCAACTGTAAGCCATCGGTATATCCAACAATATTTTCAGATCCATATCCATCACTACTATCAATTCCCGTGTTAGCTATGTTTATGGAAAAATGATCTCCAGCTTCCACAACCTGAGCTACCAATTGACTTCCAGAATCATAGCCAACGACTCCAATTACGTTATCGACAGCAGAGCCACTATTGACTCCGGTGTTGCAGACGTCAATCTGCCCTTTAGCGCCAAAATACATCTCATCGGCTAAAAGTTGGTTATCAAAAATAACCCCAACTAAGTTATCAGTATCACTACCGCTATCATTCCCTAAATTGGAAACTCTCACTGAAACACCAGCCGCAGAAAAATCGGCAGACCCAAACGCAGTCATATTATTGATTTGATTACCGAACACAACACCAACACAGCTGTCAGCCGTTGCGCCTTGACTATAACCTTTATTGGAGACGTCAAGAGTCGATTTATTTCCCACATAAAATTCAGGAACATTTAACTGATCGTTATTGATAGCACCAACAAAATTGTCAGCACTAGTGCTATCTATGGTGCTTGTTCCCTCATTAGAAATTGTCATTGACAGTCCATTGCCTGGATTAAAGCCGTAATCAACATTAAATCCTTCTCCAATTACGACCTGTAGGCCATTGACATATCCAATATAACTATCAGAACTAGCACCAGAATCAGTTCCACTGTTACTGATATCAAAGGTCGCTCCATCTTCCATGTATGCATTTGTCAAATCAAGTTGTCCACTGGTTTCAAAGCCGTCAACATACCCAACGTAATTATTATTACCGCTGCTGCTGCCATCGACTCCGGTATTTGAAATTGTCATTGTGAAGGAACTGTTACCACCTTCATCACTACCTATTGCGGGTGTAATCACTTGAGAATAGACATATCCGACAGTCCCATCAGTACTCGACCCTGTATTAGAGCCGGAGTTAGTCACTTCAACAGTCGCTTTATGTCCTACAAAAATACTATCATTAATAAGGAGCTGATCAGCAAAGATAGAACCAACAGTATTTTCAGAACTGCTTCCACTGTCATTTCCTTCGTTAGAAACTGTCATATTCAAGTTATCGTGAGCATAAAAATCGGCTCCAAAATAGACCTGTGCATCACTGTCATTTCCACCAACAACTCCAATATAACTATCAACGGTGGAGCCACTGTTGCATCCTTTATTGCTAATAGTCAATACAGCTTGATCATACATTTCAGATCCCAATGAAGCATTGAGCTGTGTGCTGTATACATAACCCACATCATTATCACTTCCAATACCAGCGTCATGCCCCTCATTAGAAATAGTCATGTGGAAACAATCTCCGGCTGCAACATAAACGTTATCAAACAAAATCTGAGCACCACCAACATATCCAATACTACTGTCTGTGCCAAGGGAGGAATTGCTTCCACTGTTTGCAACGGCAAAGACCGTTTTTTCGTCAATTTCAAGTACATCCACATAGGATTCAAAATGAAGCTGATTGCCCTCTACATAACCAACCGAGCGGTCTCCTCCTGTTTCTTCTATATAGTAGGAATCCTCTGCCAGGTTACTATCGCAACCTTCATTAGAGACGGAGATCAAAAGACCACGTGTGGTCCTGTCGTTAGATCCAAACAGTCCCTCAAATAACATTTGATCGTCACCTACGTATCCCACATAGGTGTCGGTATTAAAACCACTATTTTTTCCTGAATTAGTCACGTCAAACGTAGAATAATCACCGACAAAAAAAGTATCATGCGCAACAAACTGCTGACCACCTACATAACCGATTGCGTTTTCAACGCCATCAGAACCGGTGTCACATCCTACGTTAGCAACAGCCATTGAGAAACCATTACCAAAGTCTGCAACCCCTTCAAATGAAACCTGTGAACTAAAGATAGCTCCAATCGTGCTATCACTTACAGACTCACTTTTAGATCCTTTGTTATCAACGATAAAGCTAGCATTATCATCAAAATCAACAGTTCCTAACGCAAGCTGTCCGCCGAGGACAGAACCAACAGTATTATTGATTCCAGTACTATTATCCTCTCCACTATTGCATACGACCATTGAAAGACCATCAGAACCACCAAAAACTCCAATGAAAACTTGGGGCAGCTCAGTAATAGGCTCCGTGAATTCACCTGCATTGACTACACCGATGGACCCTACAATGCTATCAGTAGCCGAACCGCTATTAGTTCCACTATTGCTCACAATCACACTTGCTTGATTCTGAGTACTAAGCCCATCAAGAGCTATCTGAAAACCATAAAGATCACCCACGTAATTGTACGAGCTATCGCTATCATTGATCCCCGCATTGGCAACTTGTATAGAAAGAGAATCTTCTGTAACGATCTCACCCACATCCAATTGAGCAACCACAGATCCATGTTCCAAGAAATCCAGCAAATTGACAACTCCCACCCAGTTACCGGAACCCGAACCTGAATTATTTCCACTGTTACACACGTCAATATCAGCTCCTGATCCCAAAGCAATAACATCTGTAAAGAGCTGTCCGCCTACATATCCAACAAGATCATCAAAGCTGCCACCACTATTATTACCTGCATTAGAAATTTTCAGAGAAACTCCATCAGGAGGACTATTCAACAAGCTTTCTTCCCAGCCAAATATTCCATTCATCATTTGAGAATCGTTAACAAATCCCAGAACAGAATTGCTACTTGAACCTTGATTGGTCCCCTTATTAGAAACTTCAACAGTCGATTTATCCCCTACAAAAATAGATTCGCATGAAAATTGACCATAATGAACATAACCGACAGCAGTATCAGCACTACTACTGTCCAATGTACCTGTTCCCTCATTGCAAATTTTTATGGTGAGCTCATCGCCTGGGATCACAGTTTCATATTCTGTGCCAAAAAAACCAGAAACATTAATCCCTTCAAGAGAAACCTGTAAACCTTCAATATACCCGATAGAACTATTGATTGTAGAACCTGAATCAGTTCCACTATTTTTGATATCAAAAGTAGCTCCGTCATTCACACAGACGTTAATGGCTTCGAGTTGGGCACCAACGGGGGCAGAACTGTTAATATATCCCACTCGATTACGACTACTACCGATGCTACTATCAACCCCACTATTACAAATTCTCACTGTAAGGCCAGAATTGCCCTTAATCGCAGGGAATATTCCCTCAATAGCAGCTTGATAATGTATAAGCCCAACATCGGCATCGGTACTAGACCCCGTGTTAGAACCGGAATTTGTCACCTCAATCGTTGCTTTACTTCCAATTTCAAAAAAATCTTCAACAACCAACTGTCCACCGAATAGACACCCTACTGAGTTGCCTTCACTGCTACCAACATCTTCTCCTATGTTCGAAATCGTCATCGTAAGACGATCAGTAGCAGATAATCCTTCCCCGCCAAAATAAGCTTGTGCAGATATTGCTTCATCGAGAGCAAATCCAATCGAGCTATCCGTGCTAGAACCACTGTTAGAGCCTTGGTTGCTAATAGTGAATGTCGCTCGATCACCCAACGTCGTACCCAAAGGGGAGAAAAGCTGCTGTTCCTCAACGTAGCCTACATAATTGTCACTTCCCGTACTAGCATCGCTTCCTGAGTTGGAAATCGTCATTTGAAAGTAATCACTACCTACAAAAAATTTGTTCTCCAAGAAAACTTGAGTCCCTCCAACATATCCAATAGAGCTATCTGTACCAACAGAAAAATTACTTCCACTGTTCGTGACGTTGAAAACGGCCCCTTCATTAACATAAAGATTTTCCGGTCCATAAGATTCAAAATGAAGTTGGTTGCCATTTACAAATCCTACATAACGGTCTCCTCCAGTCTCATTGTCTAAATAATAACAGAGATCATCTGCTACATTATCATCATAACCTTCGTTAGAAACGGAGATCAAAAGATTAACACCCGTGTCGAGATTTCCTAAAAATAGCATTTGATCATCGTTTACATACCCAACACCACTGTCGGTGTTAAAACCACTATTTGTTCCACTATTAGCCACATTAAAAGAGGCATTGTCACCCAATAGAATAGCATCATTAGCCACGAACTGTCCTTCGTAAACATAACCAATGACGTTGTCGAGCCCATCGCAGCCATCATCGCATCCCGAATTAGAAACCACCATTGAGAAACCAGTACCAGCGCGGGTTAGGTCAGACAAAAACACTTGATTTTCCCCAACAGTCCCAATATAGCTATCGATAGCCGAACCTTTATTTTTTCCTTCATTGCTCACAACAAATTGAGCGTTGATCCCTAAAGAAGTTTCGCCTAAATAGACCTGTCCCAAATTGAGCAAACCAATGCTATTGTCGACCCCTTGACCACAATCTGTTGCTGTATTGGAAACTGTCATCGCAAAGTTATCATTGCTCGCTTCATAAACACCTAGGGAGCCAATTTGAACTTGTGAAGCAAGTTCACCATCGTAGATGGTACCAATGCTACTATCAATGGAGGAACCACTATTTTTTCCACAATTGCTCACATCAATTGTTGCTTTGTTTCCAATGAGGAGCTCATTAATATTTAACTGTGATCCAAAATCAACGCCAACCTGATTGGCGCATCCATCTCCATCGTCACTTCCTACATTAGAAACTTTTACCGAAAGGCAATCTTCAGCACTAAGTCCCCCCATGATAACTTGCGCCTGCCCATCTCTACCAACAGTCCCAATAAAGCTATCAACAGCTGCGCTCGAATTGACCCCATAGTTATTCACATCAATCGTGCACTTATTTCCTAATGACATCTCGTCAACAGTCAACTGCAAGCCTTCTACAACGCCTACATAGGTATTAGAAGTCTTATAATCATATTCTTCGTAATAGTCGCAGTCCCAATCACCATTTTTTCCTTCATTGGAAATTTTGATGGAGACCCCGTCAGCCAAACCATACTTACCCTCAGTATCAAAAAATCCCATCCCTACTTGATCATAAAAAATAGATCCCACAGCGCCATCTATGCTATCACCTTGGTTAGAACCTTTATTAGATACGTGTATACTCGATCTATCTCCCACAGTGAAATATGGAGCCAGGAGTTGTTGATCGTTAACACATCCCACATCGGTGTTAGCGCTAGCGCTTGTGTTTGTGCTTTCTCCTTCATTGCAAATCGTCATGCGAAGGGCAGCCCCGGAGTAGAACCCATCATTCTCATAGCCGAATACATCAAAAGTCATTTGAGGACCATTAATATATCCGATGTCGCTATTGCTACTTTCGCCTGAATCAGTTCCTTTGTTTTTGATATCAAAAGTAGCTTTGTCACCCACATTGATATAATACTCTACAAAGAGCTGTGAACCATCTACATAGCCTACATCATTGGAACTACTACCCGTACTGCTGTCGGTCCCTTCATTGGAAATGTTCATGCAAAGACCATTGTTATTTGGTCCTTCTTCAAATCCATTGTAATTGCCATCAATATAACCAAAATAGGCTTGGCCAAAACCTATATATCCCACATCATTATCTGCATTAGCGCCGCTGTTGTCTCCTGAATTGGTCACGACAATCGACGCTTTGTTTCCAATTTCTAACTCAAAAACTCCGAGCTGCACACCAGTGACGTAGCCGACTTCGTTGTAATAATCGTTACCGCTATTTACCCCTTCGTTAGAGACATTGATATCAAAGTAATCGCCGGTAAGGAGAGGACCTCCGCTCAACCCGAACAAAGCTTGAGAATAAATGATGTCTTCATTGATTGATTGTGAGCCGACGACACCGCTCACTGGCGGTACAATTTCTGGTATTCCGATAACTCCAACAGCGTTATAAGAAGCGTTATTAGAGTTAGAACCGGTATTCGTCACCAAGACTTGAGCTTTATCCCCGACTTCAAAGCCCGCTCCCAACAAAAATTGTCCCTCAAAAACATCTCCCACATAGTTATTGTTTCCAGTCCCTGTATTTGTTGCTGTATTCGTTGCTGTCAACGAAAGATAATTACCTTCGTCTGGTTCAACACTAAATTCCCCTATAATCACATGAGCGCCCACATCTCCAATATAACTATTGACAGCACCACCACTGTTATCCGCAGAATTAGTGACTAGAAACGTCGCTCTGTTTCCCCCAATACCACAAAGTTCAACTCCAAGTTGCGTTCCTTCGACAGAACCAACCGTGTTACCAGCGCCAAAAGTTCCACTGTCAGTTCCTTCATTGGTCACTGTCAACGAAAAGTAGTCACCAGTTTCAACGTTACCTATAGCAACTTGACTTCCTTGACTAAAAAAAGGAGCAATCATATTAGGAGCAAATTCTTCAGTAGGTGCTAAGTCGCCAGGTATTATTTCTAAGAATCCAACAGTCCCAATGTAACTATCAGCTCCAGAACCTTCGTTATTTCCTTGGTTGCTAACGGCAATTGTCGCGCTATTATTAACGTTCATAGTATCTACAATGAAAAGTTGAGAGTACTCAACAACCCCAATTGCATTATCAACACTCGAAATACCACTTACGTCATCAGTCCCAGCATTAGAGATTGTCAAGACAAGACCATTGTCAGCAGAAAAAGACCCAGAAGGTTCATATGGGTCAATAGGAGCAATAAGTGCTTGGTAAACAACAGCTCCAACTGCTAAATCTTCGATGATATCTCCATACCCCGAATTAGTCCCCGAGTTGGTTATATTAAAATTGGCATTAACTCCCGCGTAAAGATCAACACCAGCAACTAACTGATACTCAGTTGTGCTGATATCGTTGATACTAAAGTAATCGGGATCATTTTCAGTGTTGGTGCCGTCATTAGAAATGACAAACTGGGCACTTCCAGTATAAGCAGAAGTTATCTCTCCATCGGGAAGTGAAACACCACTGAATGCCAATTGGTATACCAAAGGATAGTCGCTATTATCGGTGTTGCTGATTGTAATGGTGGTATTTGTCTGTGTTGGGTTTCCCGAATTATCAGTCCCAAGGATACCCGCACCATCCAACGTAAGGGAACAGCCATCAAAAACAAAGGAGAAAACATTTGCGCTTTTTGGAAAAAAGAAAGCACCAGCAGTAAAATCAGTTACTGCGCTAGGGGTGACCTCAACACTATCGAATCCTTCGCTGTAGGAGCTGTCAAAGATGGCAATCACTCCCCCTGTCGGAACACCATCGGACCAAAATCCAGTATTAAGATCATTAATCGATCCCTCGCTTTCTGTCGTCTCCCATGTGGTCGATATAGGAGCAGCAGGTAGATGTTCTATATTGCCTGTGCTGATCAGTGTAATTGATAAAACAATTCTTTTTAGATTCATAAAATTCCCCTTTTAGTTAGCTTATCAGCGCCTTCCACACATACAAACGAACACCTAACATGTATAAAAAACCTTGAATTTAGACATATACATGAATATTTTTTTTGTATGCAACAAAAAAAATAAAAATTAAAAAGTGGAGAGTGCACAGCATAGTAAAAGATATATGGATCGTAGGTTCTCACCTATGCCCAAGAGCGTTTTTACCACGCGAAGCGTTTGGAGTGCGAAAGCCCTCTTTCGCTTTTTTATGAAAGCGAAAGAGGGCTTTCGCACTCCAAACGCTTCGCGTAGAAATGGAGAGTACACAGCATAGTAAAGGATATATGGATCGTAGGTTCTCACCTATGCCCAAGAGCGTTTTTACCAAGCGAAGCGTTTGGAGTGCGAAAGCCTTCTTTCGCTTTGTTATGTGAAAGCGAAAGGGGACTTTCGCACTCCAAACGCTTCGCGTAGTAAGAAAAGCTATTGGTATAGATGATTCTTAAAAATCATCAATAACATTGACTTTATCAATTTTAAAACCACTCACTGTTTTAGAAAATGACGCTGGTACAGCTTCTTCGAACCATCTGGCTGAGCACCATGAATATTGTTTTGCATCCTTGACAAGTCCATGTCGAACTGGATTTTGATTAACATAATTAAGTCTAGCCAAGTATGAATATTGATAAGTAATATGACTATCCCAATATTGCCACCAAATTTTTCTACTGGGTTGACTATCCAACTTATTTATATAAGCTGCTGTAGTTACGTGTAAATGAGAAATAAAGGCTGAAAGATTCTCAGGAGTATTAGGTGATTGAGCAATAAAATGGTAATGATTAGCTAAAACAGCCCAAGCTTGAAGCTTCCATTGATAACGTTCAGCTAAATTCAACAATTCATTATGTAAAAACTGCAGACGTTCCTCTGAATTAAAATATAGCACTTTCTGATATGTCGCAGCAGTAACCATATAAAGTCCCTTAACAAGGGTTCTATG
>Ga0207113_1094_pt1 | contig 25653 bp, 17 predicted proteins | sample Alteio_BWMinHeat_69_FD_153559 | JGI IMG/M metagenome (GOLD analysis project Ga0207113, IMG submission 153559) | Enriched cells from forest soil in Barre Woods Harvard Forest LTER site, Petersham, Massachusetts, United States -... | ecosystem: Environmental > Terrestrial > Soil > Temperate forest >... | reverse complement strand
GGGTGGAGTTTAAAGGTTTAAGCAGGTTCATCGGGATTAAAGCCTCGGGAAATATGGGGTAACCCCCGGGAAAAGCGAAGATCGTGAAATAGCCAGTAATAAATAGCCATTACATGAAGTGATGAATGGGTTGCTTCCAGCTCAAATATTGTATAAATTGCCCGTTTGTAAAATGTGGAAGTTTAAAAATTAATGGATGAGCTGGAAGAAGCGAATTTTTTGTTTACAGGTTTTGTTACTGATTAGTTTTTTGACTGATGCGCAGATTTCAAAAACACAGTCTAATGTGTATTCTGCTCATGGATGGCAACTTCAGGATTATCGCTTAGATAGTGTGTTTGGTGCCGGAGTAAACAAAGCATATGATGAATTGCTGAAGGGGAAAAAAGCCTCCACGGTGATTGTTGCAGTTATTGATGCAGGTTTGGATACAGCTCATGAAGATCTGGTAGGTCATATCTGGACAAATACCGGAGAAATACCAGGGAATGGCATAGACGATGACCACAATGGTTATGTTGATGATGTGCATGGCTGGAATTTTCTGGGAGGTAAAGACGGAAGAAATATCACTATTGAGAGTTATGAATCTTACCGGGAATATTATCGCCTGAAAAACGAACCGGGCTCCAATAATAATCAGGATAGTGCTTATCGTGAGAAAGTGAGAAAATATTTGTTGAAGGATTCAGTGCAACTAGCACAGGCAGTTTTTTATCTTGGACAGTTAATTCCACAGATGCGCGCTGCTGATAGTATTTTTAAATTAAATCTCCATAAGGATTCAGTTTATGCACGCGATGTGGCAAAATTTCAAACCCAGGATTCGGCATTAATACTTTTAAAGAAAAATACTTTAATGTATTTTAAAAAATACGGTGTCATGTCTGAAATGCCTCTGGGCGGTTTTATCAAAGAAGCCGATTCATATTTACAAATCTCCAGAGAAAAACTAAAATATTTTTCTGGTGATCCGAATGCGTTGCGCAGGGATATTGTAGGAGATGATTTTAATAATATCAACGACCGAAATTATGGTAATAATAATGTAGCAGCGGGAACTCCTACGCATGGTACGCATGTGGCAGGCATCATTGCGGCTTCACGGGGAAATGGAAAAGGGATGGATGGAATCGATGCGCAGGTTTATATTATGGCACTCAGGGCAGTGCCCGATGGCGATGAAAGAGATAAGGATATTGCGCTGGCCATTCGTTATGCAGTGGACAATGGCGCCCGAATCGTTAATATGAGTTTTGAGAAATATCTTTCACCGGGTAAAAAGTGGGTGGATGATGCTGTAAGGTATGCAGAAGAACATGACATATTACTAGTGGATGCAGCTGGAAATGAATTTCAGAATCTCGACTCTGTAATTCATTTTCCAAATCCAGAATATGAACTGTCAGGCAGAAATTCATGCTGCTGGTTAACAGTTGGTGCAAATGCTGGCGGACCTGACAGCCTTGTGATGGCACCTTTTTCCAATTATGGGAAAAAAGAAGTTGATCTGTTTGCACCAGGTGTCAAAGTTTATTCCACACTTCCGGGTAACCAATATGCTTCTTATAGCGGCACCAGTATGGCTGCTCCCATGGTGAGTGGTATAGCAGCATTGTTGCTGGAATATTATCCCGATTTAAGCGCCCGACAACTAAAGTATATACTCACTCATTCTGTTATGAAACTCCCTGAAAACGAAGTCAAGTGGCCCGGACCAGGCCAGTGGGTGGATTTTAATCAATTATCTGCAAGCGGTGGAATAATAAATGCCTACAATGCATTAAAGCTGGCCGCAACTATGAAAGGTGAGCGCGAAAATGGAAAAAAGGTGAAGATCAAAGGCATGAAGAAGGATTGATATCCACAAATCCGGACAATTTTTAGAGACTGTTACCGTTAATAATCCATCAACCTTTGAAAACCCAAAATCTGATCCCTATGTCCCCGAATATTGATAACCAACAGGATCGTCTTGCGGAGATCTTCCGGCAACTCGATAACCAGATTATTCAGGAAAGTAAAGTAGCATTTCTGAAAATTCAAAGCTGGCAGTTTGCTGTTCGCACTCCGGAAATCGGAGCAACCTATTTAAGGGAAGCAGCATCCATGATCACCCAGTCACTTCTTTCTTTCGTTCCGAATAGTTTTGTTTTAAGCGAAGAAGGCTATTATGTGAACCCAATCGAAAATTAAATTATCAGGTAAATCTGACGCATTCTTTCAGCTCTTTTTCTGAATAAGTCAGGTTGTATTGTTTCAACACTTCCTCTGGCACACCATCCCATTGATTTGGAACATTGCCTATATATCCTACATCTTTCACCCCGATTTCTGTGGTATAAAAACCTGTTGCCGTCAGGTTTCGCATCAGGTTGAAAAATGCCACTCCCTGCATCATGTCAGGTTTAGCTTTTTTGGGCCAGGCAATTTCATCAATCATTTCCATTTGTTGTTTCGAATCACAATCCTTAAATGCTTTTTCGTACTTTTTCAGGCATTGCAAATCAAGCCAGCGTAATCCACCACGCATGGGTGTTTGATGTTCCGGCATGTCTTTCACTATAAATTCTATAAATTCTGGAACCTTTGCATCCGAAGCGCTGCCGCTTATTGCATCGCGTGGAATGATAATGTCCCCCAATATTGTGATAGTAGTCATTTCTTCAGCAGTAAAAAAAACTGGTTCCGCAACGATCATTTTTTCGTAAGCTAATTCTTCTTTCATACGGTTTAAACCGGCTACAATCGACTCCTTATCTTTTTCAGCCGGGAGCACAGGACTATTTTCATGCGGTTTACAGGCTTCGGCTATGGCACTAATTGAAATTCCGCCAATAACAAGGGTTTTAATAGATTTTCGTCTGTCCATGACCGTTAATTTTATATGTTTTGCTTTTTCATCTGTTCAACGATGTATTCACTTGTCCTCATGGAAAGTGCGAGTATGGTCCATGTAATGTTCTTATCAGCCTGTGAAACAAAAGGCCCGCCATCCACACAAAACAGGTTTTTGCAGTCGTGAGCCTGGCTGTATTTATTTAAGGGAGCGTGTTTTGCATCATTACCCATTCGAACTGTACCGGCTTCATGAATAATATTTCCAGGTGCGTGCAATCCATAATTATTGTGCTTTCCATCATCACCCCCCCAGGTGATTTTTGCACCCATACTGTCCAGGATTTCAGCAAAAGTCTGCTTCATATGTTTAGCCTGGTTGATTTCATAATCAGTATATGAAGTGTTGAAGCGCAATACAGGTATACCATATTTATCTACCACTTCCGGATCGATTTCACAATAACTGTCTTTTCTTGCGATAGCTTCGCCGCGGCCTGCCATGCCAACGTGGGCGCCAAAAAAATAGCGGTAGTCTTCTTTGAGTGAAGCACCGTAACCTCCGGCTTCTTTCTGGTTGCCGTTTATTTTAAAAGTCCCATTGAGGTTTTCAATACCCCAATTAAATCCATACAATGGCATTCCAAAACCCCCTCCGTATTCAATATGATATCCGCGGGGAAAGTCCAGTTTTTTATTGTCGAGCCACCAGGGACTGTAAACGTGCATGCCGCCAACACCATCTTCATTATATCTTTTTCTGTTGAAGAGATCAGGAATAATACCTCCCATATCTGCTCCGGTAGAGTCGTGGAGATATCTTCCAACCGCGTCACTGTTATTGGCAAGGCCATTTGGATGCCGGGGGGACTTGGAATTCAGTAAAAGCCTGGCGCTTTCGCAGGCACTGGCAGCCAGGATAACAGCACGACCACTAACCTGATATTCCTGCGAGTCCTCTTTATTGACATAGGAAACTCCGGTAGCCAGGCCTTCTTTATCTGTAATTACCTCTCTCGCCATCGCGTTGGTGACAAGGTCTATATTTCCTGTTGCAAGAGCAGGTATTACGAGGCAGGAGGAAGCTGAAAAATCACCATATACTTTACAACTGCGGCCACACTGTGCGCAGAAAAAACAAGCACCTCTTTCTTTATTGATCTGCTTGGTAAGGATGGACAGGCGTGATGGAATTACGGGAACACCTATACGTTTGCCGGCATTTTTTATGAATAATTCATGCAGTCTCGGTTTAGGTGGTGGAAGGAAAATTCCATCAGGATCATTGAATAATCCCTCATTTGTTCCGAAAACACCCAGCATCTGATCAATCTTGTCATAATAGGGTTTAACATCTTCATAACCGATCGGCCAGTCATCTCCCAGTCCGTCGATGCTTTTTCTTTTAAAATCCAGCGGACCAAACCGGAGTGAAATTCTTCCCCAGTGGTTGGTTCTTCCTCCCAGCATCCGCGCGCGCCACCATTCCCATTTTGTATCTCCTACATGAGTATATGGTTCTCCGTCTATTTCCCATCCCCAGTAACATCCGTCAAAATCTCCGAAAGGTCTGAATTTTGTACTGGCACCCCGTCTTGGGGATTCCCACGGGTTTTTTAATTGGTTGGAATCTTTTTTTGGATCAAACATAGGACCGGCTTCGATAAGACAAACCTTTAATCCTGCGTGGGCCAGTACATATGCAGCCATGCCGCCTCCCGCGCCCGATCCGACAATTATAGCATCATATTTTTTTGGCTGCTTATGTACCTGAAGGTCTCCCATAGAATCGTTATGAAGTGAAAAACAAAGTGAAAGAATAAATTTAGATTATAAATATTAAGCACAATAGATTTTTATTTTGAACGGTCTTTTCGCAGGAGGTTTAGCCTTTAAGCTTTTGAATTAACTTGCCTGAAAATTTCAGATGAAATCTTCAGCCGTATATATAGTATCCGCAGTAAGAACGCCGATTGGAAGTTTTGGAGGGATGCTAAAAGATATTTCAGCGACACGCCTGGGATCCCTTGCCATACGCGAAGCTGTATCGAGGATACAGCGTCCGGAAATGGAAATACAGGATGTGCTGATGGGCTCTGTATTGCAGGCCAACCTGGGGCAGGCACCTGCCCGCCAGGCGGCAATATTTGCAGGTCTTTCCAACCATGTAAATTGCACCACTGTAAACAAGGTTTGCGCAAGTGGAATGAAATCGATAGCGATTGGCGCACAGAATATTTTATTGGGCGATGCAGAAGTTGTAGTAGCAGGCGGTATGGAAAGTATGAGTAATGTACCTTTTTATGCAGAACAATTGCGATGGGGAAATAAATATGGCAACAGTCTCCTGATCGACGGTCTCGCCAAAGACGGACTCACTGATGTGTATGATGGTAAAGCAATGGGTAATGCAGCAGAGCTCTGCGCATCCACCTGCGGTATCACTCGTGAAGCACAGGATGCATTTGCTGTGGAAAGTTACAGGAGGGCGCAGGAAACATGGAAAACGAACAAATTCAAAGATGAAGTAGTAGCTGTCGAAATTCAAAAAAAAGGAGAAACTGTACGTTTGGAACAGGATGAAGAACCATTCAATGTAAAATTTGAAAAAATTCCTTCACTTAAACCTGCTTTTCAAAAAGATGGTACTGTGACTGCTGCTAATGCGAGCTCAATGAATGATGGTGCGGCTGCCATGATATTGGTAAGTGAAGAAAAATTAAATCAGCTTGGACTGAAACCACTTGCAAAAATTCTTTCTTATGCTGATGCAGAACAAGCACCCGAATGGTTTACGACTTCACCCGCTATTGCTGTACCCAGAGCCGTTCAAAAAGCCGGATTAAAGATGGGTGATATTGATTACTGGGAACTTAATGAAGCATTTGCCGTAGTCGGTATTGAGAATAGTAAGAGGATGAATCTGGATCCCTCCAAAGTAAATATACATGGAGGTGCGGTTTCACTGGGTCACCCCCTGGGTTGTAGTGGAGCACGTATCCTCGTTACGTTGCTTTATATTTTAAAACAACAAAAAGCGAAATACGGTGCAGCCGGAATATGTAATGGTGGCGGTGGCGCAAGTGCGATGGTTATCGAAAATATTTTATAATCCGAATAAGAATTGCTCGTGTATATAATCAACTACTTTCACAAGGCTTTTACTTTCTTCAAAAACTTTTAACTGCCGGTCAGCACCGGTGCCCCGTTCAAAAATTTTCGGAATGATGCTGACAGCGTCGCGGCTGCCCAGGGGATCAAGCACATCGTCAATAAAATCCAGGAGTTCATAAATCAAAACACGCGTATTGACTTCTTCTTCTTTTCCAAAATCAATAAGATGACCATCAATACCATAGCGGCTTGCACGCCATTTATTTTCATTGATCAGTGCACGTTGGTAAATTATAAAATTCAGGTTTTGTGTTCTTAATTTATAAATTTTCGCACATACTGCCTGAAATAATGCAGCAATACATATCGTTTCTTCTACTGTCATCGGAACATCGCATATCCGGAATTCTACCGTATTGAAAAAGGGGTGAACGCGCAGATCCCACCATATTTTTTTTGCATTATCAATGCAATTCGTTTTGACCAGCAGTTTTATAAAGTTTTCATACGCTTCAATGCTCTCAAAATATTCCGGAATGCCGGTCCGTGGAAATTTATCGAATACTTTTGTCCGGAAAGATTTATATCCTGTGCTGCGACCTTCCCAGAAAGGTGAATTCGTGCTGAGTGCGTAAATATGAGGCAGAAAATAACGGGTTGAATTGGCAATATGATTGGCCATTTCCCGGCTCTCCATACCCACATGTACGTGCAGCCCAAAGATCAGGTTACTTCGGGCGGCTTCCTGCAGTTCATTTACAATTTCATTATAACGTGCATGATCAGTGATAAGCTGACTTTCCCAGTGACTGAAAGGATGCGTACCTGAAGCGCCCACCCAGAGCCCCTGTTCGGCGGCTATTTGTGAAATGGTTTTACGAAGAGTGGATACATCCTGGTATGCTTCTGAAATATCCCGGCAGATATCGGTGCCCACTTCCACGACTGCCTGATGCATTTCTGCCTTTACTTTATCGCGGATCATCTTTTGTCCTTCTATAACAATCTTCTGTTCATGACTCTTGAGTTCCCGGCTCTCGGGATCAATCACCATATACTCTTCTTCTATACCAAGTGTAAAATTTTGATAGTTGATATTAGCCATAACTTTTATCCCATCAATGGTTTTTGTACAGTGCTTCTCTTAATATATTCTCCCCAGGTCAGATTATCCAAACCATCTTTAGCATCCATCGCTCTTTCAATAGCATAATTCGCTGCTGTTTCCACAACCCAGTTGAAATTTTCTTCGCCAACGCTGATTTTTTCAGCATCAGGCGCCGGATTACAGAAATCAATGGCATAGGGAATACCACCTTTTACAGCAAGTTCTACGGTATTGAAATCGTATCCCAGGTATTTATTGATACGTAAAACGATCTGTTCCATCTGCCTGAGTCTTTCTTCAGAAGGTTTGAAATCGGCTACATAACGCAGGTGGTGTGGATTACGGGGTTCGTATGGCATAATGCGTACATATTTTCCACCGATACAATAGCACCGGTAATATTCTTCAAAAACAATCTCTTCCTGAAGCAGCATTACCAGCCTGCCCGTTTCGCTATGCTTCTGATAGAAATCTTCTGCATTCTGAATACGGTATACATTCTTCCATCCTCCCCCGGCAAAGGGTTTCATATAAGCAGGGAAACCCACATACTTAAAAATTGATTCCCAATCGAGTGGATATGCAAGGTTGGAAAATGATAAATCTGTCGTGTCTTCAGGCAGATCGCGGGAAGGAAGAATAACTGTCTTTGGAACCGGCACACCGATTTTTGTAGCTAATGCGTTGTTGAAAAATTTTTCGTCTGCACTCCACCAGAATGGATTATTGATAACTGCAGTACCAGAAATTGCTGCATTTTTTAAATAGGCCCTGTAGAAAGGAACATCCTGAGAAATGCGGTCTATTATTACAGAATAACCGCTTGGGTGACCCTGAATGACTTTATCAATTAAAACTGATTCAGCATGAATTCCCCGCATATTTTTTCCATTTACAGCTTCTATGAATGCCATGGGGAAACTTCTTTCTTTACCGTAAAGCACGCCGATTTTTTTCATGCAGTTTATTTATTTCAGGAAGTTAATTGATTAAGGACAGATAATGGGGAAACATTTCGCGCCATATCGGCCAGTCATGTGCAGCATTCGGTCTCAGATCAAGCCAATGGCGGATATTTTTTTGTTGCAGAATAACATCCATGCGTTCATTATCCGGTTTACATATGTCGTATTCACTCGTTCCGAGAACAATTCCCATTTTCCATAGATTCGGGTTGTTATCATTCGGGATATAGTCAACAGGGTTATTGAAATAAATAGTATCATCATAATAACCATCTGTAAACTGTCTAATGTCAAAAGCCCCGCTCATCGAAAAACAATAGCTGGCAAGGTTCGGATGGCGGAATGCGCTGTTTACTGCATGATATCCACCAAAACTGCATCCGGCAAATGCCATTCTTTCAAAACCTGTTTCATGCTGAGCCCACGGGACAATTTCAGTAGAAATCATACGATCATATTTTTCATGGTTGTAAGCTCTTGCATTTGGAGGAATGGATTTATTATACCAACTGTCCCCATCAATACTATCGGGGCAGTAAATTTTTACCCTGCCGTTTTCAACAAACCAATTCGCCGCTTCTATCATTCCCTGATCCTTGTTCTGATAATATGCTCCCTTGGATGTTGGAAACAATATGACAGGCTGGCCGGCATGTCCGAACACAAGCATTTCAATATCTCGGTTCAGGGAAGGTGAATGCCATTTATAATATTGTTCCTGAATATTCATGCTAAAATGCGTTGGTGGGTAATCAAATTTATTTTTAAAATGCTATAAAAACAAATGAACTCCGTATTCTTGCCTATTTTTGAAAATATGTCATCCGTAGACCCCGAAATAAGATCTGTTGAAACCCTTTCATTTCCGTCAGAAATTCTGGGAAGAGAGCTTCGCCTGGATTTTTATTTCCCTCCTGATACAGGGCAAGATCAGATAGATGTATTATTGGTAAATGATGGCCAGGATCTTGTGAACATGGGCTTTGAGTCTATTCTTAACAAATTATACTTACTAAATTCTATCCGGCCCCTGCTTTGTATCGGTATTCATGCCGGGCCCCTTAGAAAATTCGAATATGGAACAGCCATATCGCCTGATTACAAAGGGAGAGGAAATCTCGCCCGCCGTTATATGGGTTTTATTACAGATGAACTTGTACCGTCCATTCATAAACTTTTTCCCGAAAAGCTGAATAGTCATTGGGCATTTACAGGATTTTCACTGGGTGGCCTGAGTGCACTTGATATAACATGGAGAAACAGGCAGCTTTTTAAAACAGTTGGTGTATTTTCCGGGTCCCTGTGGTGGCGCACTTTGGATAAAGACGATCCGGAATACCAGGATGAACAACACAGGATCATGCACAATCAGATACAGGATGGGCAATACATTCCTGATATGAAATTCTTCTTTGAATGTGGTACTGCAGATGAAACGGAAGACCGCAATGGGAATGGGATCATCGATTCTATTGATGATACGAAAGACCTGATTGCCACGCTTATAAAAAAAGGCTATGATCCGCAATCAGACATATTTTATCATGAAATTTCCGGAGGAAAACATGATACAGATACCTGGGCTCTTGCATTTCCTGTTTTCCTGCAATGGGCTTTTAACGCGTAACGCTTAACGCCGAACGCGTAACGCTTAACGCCGAACGCTTAACGCGTAACGCGTAACGCTTAACGCGTAACGCTTAACGCCAAACGCGTAACGCCTGATACCACTATTGAATAAACACCGTCTTATTTACGACCCCTGCATCTGCAGCTGATGCCAGGCCTCCACCTTCACTGCTCAAACTCAGTTGGTAAATGAAATTTCCTGAAATGGTCAGTTTGGAATTGGCAATCGAAGTTAAACCTGTAAGCATAATTGTAGAAGTCCATGGGTTCATACCTGTAGCATTTTTAGAGCCCAGCACACATTTTAACTTGACAGGTGATGAAGAACTTCCATAACTATATACAGGTGATCCTGCGGCAGAAGATTTGGCGGTTAAATAAGCATACACATTTAATGTATCATACATGGTTCCAACTACATCCAGATAAATTGTATCTCCCATATTCACGGTATCTTTTGTATGATTCATGGAAGTGACAGTAAAATTTGCAGTTACAGGGGGAGTGTAGGGTGGGACAATTGAATTTTTTGTACAACTAAATACTAAGATGCCGGAACATATCAGAGAAAATAAAAATATTTTTTTCATGTTTCTTCCTATTAAGTGTTTAGTTAAATAAATACTTGATTCCAAACTGTAATTGCCAGCGCGAAACTATTGATGTGTTATTCGAAAAGCTGTTTACAAGAGGAACAAAGTTCGTGGCATCAGCGTAGGGAAACGAGAACAGGGGCGTCTTGCCGTCTGCTGACATACCTTCAAATGTTAACGGTGTGGAAGTATTTTGAAGTTTAACTAACCCCCAGTTTCTGTTGAGGAAATTCCCAACGTTGATTAAGTCCAATGTTAAACGCAATGTATGTTTGTCAGTGCCATTTAAAATTTTGGCATTAAAATAAATATCCTGTGTAATGTTTAGATCCAGATCCTTATAGAATGGGAATACTACGGCATTAGCCTGGGCATATTGTCCCCGGTGAGATGACAGATAATGATCCTGATTTATAAAACTGTTCAATTGTGTCCAGATTTGTGCAGCTGTTCTCGGGTCTTTCGCTGTCCCGGTAGTAGTACCACTCATGGTAGCGCTATTATAAGAACCAACGTCAATCAGATTTATTTCTCCCGAATTTCTGGGGATATAGATCAGGTCATTTCCTGAATTGCCATCTCCGTTCAGATCATTGCCATACGTATATGAGCCGACACCTGCCGGAGCTGCCTGAAATATGGCTCCGACCGATGTGGTAAAATGCTCCGAATAGGCAACTCTGTAAGAAGCATATGCAATGATCCTGTGTGGTTGATAGTAATCGGCATACGAAAGATTTGCGCCATTCGGATCTGCATTGCCAACCGGTCTTCCGCTCCATAAGGACGAAGCCGTACTTCCTCCAGCGGCGAGATTTTTTGCCTGACTGTAGGTATAAGCTACACTTACAAAAAAATTGCGGTATGTTTTCTGTATTCGTGCGGTTAAAGTATACGCATATCCCGCAGAAGCATTTTTCATCAATATCGCACTGCTTAAATTAGGTGTATCTGCAGAAGGTCCTCCTACACCCTGCCCGTACCAGTATTTATTGCTGGTAGAGCTTCCTGTGAGATATCTCATTCTGTTATCTGCTCCGGACAGTGCGTACCCGTTACTCTGGTTAAGATTCAGATTGGAGAAATAAACAGCATTTATATCTTTCGAATAAGAAGCCTCGATAGTGGCAATCCAGTCATTGTCAAATTTTTTATCTACTGCCAGGCTTGATTTTATTACGGTCGGATATTTGAAATTATGATCTGTAACAGCTGCACCATAACTGGAAGCACTTTGGGTCTTGGCAGGAGGTGCAGTATTTACTGGTGGAGGAGGATTCGCAATCGCATTATCCGTAAAAGGAACATTGGTGTAATTCCCTCCTGCTATGAGAACACCATTGTTTCCACCCTGGTTTGCCAGCCATACAAATGGAGGCGGACCAGAGAAAATTCCAAAACCACCTCTCAACTGAAGAGTCCTGTCGCCCAACGCATCCCAGTTAAAACCAACCCTTGGAGAAATTAAAATTGCATTACCCGGAGCTTTGCCAATATTATACATGGCCCCGTCTTTGAATGTCAGCTGATCAAAATATGGATTATCTAGGAATAAGGATTTATAAATTGTCATATCATACCGCAAGCCATAAGTCAGTGTGAAATTATTAGTCATGCGCCATTTATCCTGTACAAAGAATCCAATTTCTGTAGAGCCTGCAGAATAGAAAGGAAAGGCACCACCGGGTATGTTGGACCATTGCTGATAATAACTGTTCGTATTGCTTATTCCATTTGCGGAATTATAAAATGCAGTAAGCGAAGGAAACTGGTAACTTCCGGCAAAACTTGGAACGAATGCATCAGTATATTTCCTTGAATAATTTTGAGTTCCGAGTGTAATTTCATGCGCTCCCTTATAAATTGAAACGATATCAGATAACTGATAAACATCGGTGTTGATCAGGTTATTGTAAGTGAAAGTTTCATAACCAAATGAAGCATAAATATTACTTCCGTTCAGGATATCAACCATCGGCATCGTTGTTCCGGGTACTCCGGGTGCACGCGGGTCTCTTTCCTTTGTATATCCTGCCTGGAATTTGTTTGAAACGGTCGGACTGAACCGGGTGTTTAATTCGATTAGGTAAATATCAAAATTGTTGTTAATTACATATTTACTGCCACTATATGGAAGACCGAAAGTGTAGTTCTGAGATGCCGGTCCACGCACAAATCCGGCGCCAGCCCTGCTGGTACTCTGGGGCTGTTCTGAGTTAGATCTCAGGTAATTATATTTTATGGTAAGAGTATTCTTACTGTTTATATTCCAGTCAATCCTGGCAGTAATTTTCTGACTGGCCGATGAAAATGAATAACCCTGAAACGCTCCCGGATCATAATTAAATTTAGTCTTCAGATAATTCGCAAGCGCCGTAAGTGTATCATAATTAGCCTGTGACACTACACCCGCACTTGGTGCAAGGTTCTGCGGACCACCACTGGCAACTACGGTATATGCGGGAGCTGTTTGCTTTACCGTTTCATAGTTTATAAAGAAAAATAACTTGTTTTGTATAATTGGTCCGCCAAATGAAACACCTCTTGTATAAAAACTAAAAGGTGATTTTGGAACAGTAACATCTTCTACATTATATCCCTGAGTATTCGGTCCTTTTAAAAATGTGTATATGGACCCTCTGAATTGGTTTGTTCCGCTTTTGGTAATTGCATTCACACCTGCTCCTGTAAAACCTCCCTGCCTGACATCATATGGAGAAACATTTACCTGAACCTGATCAATGGCTTCGAGACTTATAGGCTGTGCACCTGTCTGCCCTCCTAAAGTACTGGAAAGCCCGAACCCATTATTAAAGTTCGCTCCGTCCACTGTAATGTTATTGTATTGCGCACTGCGTCCTCCAAAACTTGTTCCGAATGAAGTAGTATTGGCAGTAGGTTCAAGTTTTGTAAAATCAGAAATTGAACGGTTTATGGTTGGTAATTGTTGAATTTCTGCATTGGTGATAATTTCCTGACTACCGGTATGACTGTTACTAAAAATTTTATTTTGTTTGGTAGCGGTTACCACAACTTCAGTTAACTGATTTGATTCGGCAATTAAATTAAAATCAGAAGTAAAATCCTGTCCAAGAACAAGATTAATATTTTCCTGCTTGTCGGGTTTGAATCCAATATAACTTACGGAAACAGTATAAGGGCCGCCGATTCGAAGTCCGGGCAGGTTAAATCGTCCGTCTTTACGCGTAGTTGTCGAATACTTTGTACCTGTAGGTGTATGCAAAGCCACCACTGTTGCACCTGCCAACCCAGTTTTCCCATCGGTAACTGTTCCTAAAATCTGGGAAGTTGTTTCCTGTGCTAATAACACATAAGTGCTGCAAATGAAAATTACAGTAAACAAAAGTCGCTTTCTCATAATGCGATTGGTTTTGGTTGTAAAATAAAATCACTTGAAAAAACAATGAGCAGTTAACAGATTAAATAAATATTAACAAAGTAAAAGCAGCGAACGAAAAAGCCTGGGAAGCAATCGGAAGAAAAAATATTTAATAAAGAAAAGAAAAAAATCAAATGTTAAATTTTTTATTAGAATAATTTTATCAACATTCATGACTGATTTCTTCAGATTCATTTTGCTAAGGCTTATGTTCATTGTAAATCAATGAATTATGGCCTATGTAAAGGCCGCGATAAATTGTAACTTTGTCTGTAAATTAATTTTCATGTTAGACAGAATTGAAGATGCTATTGAAGCCATTCGTCAGGGTCGTCTGGTGATTGTGGTAGATGATGAAGACCGTGAAAATGAAGGAGATTTTATTACTGCTGCCCGGAATGCAACGCCGGAAGTAATCAACTTCATGAGTAAATATGGAAGAGGACTTATTTGCGCACCACTGATCGAAGAACGTTGCGATGAACTGGGTCTGGAACTTATGGTGAATAATAACACGGCATTACATGAAACTGCTTTTACTGTTTCAGTTGACTTGCTCGGCCATGGTTGTAGTACCGGTATTTCAGCCCACGACCGGGCCCTGACCATACAGGCATTGGTAAATCCTGCTACGAAACCGGGAGATCTGGGAAGACCCGGTCATATTTTTCCTTTGCGTGCAAAAAAAGGCGGTGTGCTTAGAAGAGCGGGACATACAGAAGCAACTATTGACCTTGCCCGGCTGGCAGGATTCGAAGCTGCAGGTATTTTAGTTGAAATCATGAATGAGGATGGGAGTATGGCCAGGCTGCCGGAACTTAAAGAAATTGCAAAACGTTTTGATTTCAAACTGATTTCAATCCGGGATCTGATCGAATACCGCTTAAAAACCGACTCCCTGATAGAAGAGATTGTTCGCGTGGATATGCCCACCAGGTTCGGTCATTTCAAACTCATTGCTTTTAGGGAGAAAAATACTTCCAATGAACACCTGGCTCTGTACAAGGGAGAATGGAAAGAAAATGAAGCTGTTTTGGTAAGAGTCCACTCTTCCTGTTTTACCGGCGATATTCTGGGATCACTGCGATGTGATTGTGGAGAGCAGCTGCATAAAGCCATGCAAATGGTAGAAGCGAATAAAAAGGGGATTATTCTTTATATGAATCAGGAGGGTCGGGGAATTGGCCTTTTGAATAAGCTGAAAGCCTATAAACTGCAGGAAGAAGGAATGGATACCGTGGAAGCAAATTTACACCTGGGTTTCCCTATGGATAAAAGGGATTATGGAGTAGGCGCTCAGATCCTGCGCTATCTGGGTGTTAGCAGGCTTAAATTAATAAGTAATAATCCAAAGAAACGTTCAGGACTGGCAGGTTATGGATTGGAAATCGTTGAAACCATTCCTATACAGATTCCTTCAAATCCTCATAATGAACGTTACCTGAATACAAAACGGGATAAACTGGGACATGAACTGCAGGAGCAGGAATGAAGAAAGTATGGGAGTATGGGAGTATGGGAGTATGGGAGTGGGCACTCGCGAATTGATCACTCATTTAAAACCAAATTATTTTCCATAAGTCTATCACAAAATATTAAGTTATTTCCCACACTCCCATACTCCCATACTCCCATACTGTTTTGTCAGTTCTTCGCTTCTGTGTTATCCGTAGTTTTCTTCTTCTTCTTTTTCAAAAGTTCATCAAGGTTGTCGAAATCCCGACGGTAGGAGATACTGGTTCCGGAGCTGTTCATCGTATGGTTTCCGAGTGAGAGGTAATTATAAGAATCCCGGTAAAAAAATGTAAGTACAACACGCCCATTTTCAGTGAGCTTCCACTCTGCTGTAACTGTCGGGAGAAACTGAACTGCAGCATAGGTGGCCTGTTGTGTCGTAAGTCCAAAGTCAAGAGCGCTACCTACTGTGAAGGTCAGTCGTTCATTGAGGAAACTTTTAATAACCGAAAGATTGAGATTCGTCCGGTCGTATGTAGTTGCATTGGTTTGTTCATTTGTTTCAAGTGCCGTTCCATTATAGAATGCAGTATTGAAATTTACCCGGATACTTTTGTCTTTAAATACCCTTTGAAAATAACTCGAGAATGAAGTGCTCAGTGCACTGGAAATATAACTGGAAATACTGGATACGAATATTCCGGCGGCGGCATCATTTGCTGAAAAGGCCGAGGAACTCGTACTCGTCGGACCAAAGCTGTTAAATACCAATAAAAACGCAACCTGTTTATTCAGTTCTCCCGGATCGCTGTTAATCCTGTCCAATGTCCATTGTGCATTTATATCATTGCGCAATTCACTTTTGGGAGGAAGCTGCAGTTCAAAACTAATAGAAGGATGCATGAGTTTATCCTTGAGTGAGGCAACCACCCATATCGGTCCAATATAATTTTTCGTATTGCCTGTCAGAGCAGTGGATCCTTTGGTTTCTTCTTTCAAATCATTGAACTGTATATTTTCTGCTTCGTAAACAGCCTGAATATTTATATCAGCATCATACGGATCTCCGGACCAGCGGATAAAATTTTCCGTACCCTGCATGAATTCAAATGGCTTCTTGATGAATGACTGGAAGGAAAAATTATAATTTCCATGATCTATCACATATAAACCGCGAATGCTCATGTCTTCATTGGTACCAACCCGCATCTGAAGGTTACCATGACCCGTTGCCTTGATTATATCTTTGGTGAGCGGATCAATAATCAGATAAACATTAGCGTAGTTATTGGCTGTAACGTCCAGATTTACCGTGAAATTATTGGTAGATGAAACCAATTTCTGATTTTTCATTTCCTTCCCATATACTTTCCAGACGATAAAATCGGCGTCAGCGCTTTCACGGCTGGTATTCGTCGGGAGGTATATATTTGAACTGTCAGTAGGTTCTCCTTTAATATACATCTGCAGGTCTTCCTGCGGACCCGAAAGATTCAGGTTTGCCTTTCCGATCATCGTTCCAAAAAACTGGTTATTGTCGGTTATTCGGGTATTGAGGAGTAAGAGTTTATTTGTATTTATTCCGAAATCGTAGCTAAGATCCCTGAAGGAATGATGATATAATTTGCCTCTGGTTACTTCTGCTGTGTTACCCAGGGAATCCAGGATCTGAAATGATCCGAAATTAATCTGGTCAGCGCGTAAATGAACCATGGCAGAAGGAATATGGTAGGTACAGCGGGTATAAATTACATGCAGCCTGGCATCGGTCAGTTTTATATCGCCAATATAATTCAAACTGTCGCCGGGACCTATAATCTGTAATGAACCTGTGGCATATCCTGTTACATTACTGAAAATAGTGCCGATATATTTCTCGAGGAGGTCGATTTTAGTATTCACCATATTCGGGATAGTGATATTGATGGGCTGCTTTGCACTGTCGCTGGTATTGAATATTCCCTTGAGATCGAAATGATAATCTTTGTTATTGGAATTCACAGTTCCATTCACGATACCTGTTTGTTTGCTGTAGTCTGCTGTCAGATTTATTTTTCCTACGGAGTCGTTGGAAAACCGAAAATATTCTGCCGTACCATTGAACCGGGCATATGTATGATTAAATGGATCCGTTATATCAATATTACCTGTAAGCACCCCTTCCACTCTTTCATCTTTGATGAAGAAGGGTGCAAAGTCACCGATATTTATTTTATGCAATTCGAGATGCATATCATTCCAGTTTCCCTCCGCGGAAGGAGTCGTACTTATCAGAAACTGTTGCTCCCCGCTGTAAATCCTGACAGATTCTGCGGCCACAATATTTTTACTGAAAAGTAATTCCCCGTTTTTATCTATCGTCCAGGTTTTACTGTTGATATCGAATGTGGAAGGATTAAATTTTATTTTCACTCCGTCAGTCAGGGTCTCAACCCGGGCAGAAACATTGGCTGCATTTAAAGTCTGATTCGCACTGGTACTAATTTTTACGTCGGAAATATCATTGAACGAACGTAGCTGAATATGAGTTAACGGAAAATGGAGACTGTCATTGACATACACTTCTCCGATATTGGTTTCAAGTGAAAGACTGTCATAGTTTCCGTTTCCTTTCAGCTCAACTTTATAGAAAGAAATATTTTTATAATTAAACTGTGGTACATCAGCATTTACATTAAGGAGGTTTTGATCACTGTTGATACGCCCGTTGATATTAGTATTATTGAAACCCCGTATGTTTTTTGTAAAAAGGTCCAGATATGGATCTACCTGGCGGGTCGTTATCACGAAGCTGAATTTTTGCTTACTCAGATTTACCGTATTTGGCTTGATATAACTTGGATAATACCTGTGGAGGAATTCCTGGAAGGATGCCGGCAGTTTTTTAATGGAAAATTCACCCACGATGGCTCCTTCAAATTCATTACTCATGACAGTAATCGTTTTACTGCTGTCAATGATATTGGATTCAACCACCAGTGAATCAAACGACATGCGGGATCCTCTTTTATAAATGGATGCGTCAAAGATTCTTGCTTTACCTAAAAAGTGGTCAATATCATTTCCCGTGAAATTAAATCGCAGTTTACCGTTGAAATTAATACTGTCCTTTGTGAAATGAAGCGGGAGAAGATTTGCATTGTCAACAGTAGCATTAAAGTCGAATTTGGGAACAAGCTGGCTGTAATCGATGAGCCCGATTAATGTGGCGTGCAGGTTGGAATCTTTGGAAATTATTTTACCATTAAATCTTTTTTTTGTGACCTGGCCATTTACAAAAATATCCTCGTAAGTATATCCCTGATAACTGAATTCCCTGATATTTCCATCGAGACTGGCATTGATAGTATTCAGCGCCAGGCCCCTGCCCTGAATTTTTCCATTAAATGAAATCTTTCCCAGGCTGCTGTCTTCTAAAAATCTTCCTAACTGAAAATCATTGGTGAGTAAATTACCAGAATAAACCGCCGGCCGGCCCAAAGGCAATTGCATGGTTACATTGGTAACCAGGGTTCCCAGGTTTGTCTCTATAGTACCTGAAGTAACGAAATGCTGAACTGTTCCCTGGAAATTGCCGACGAAACGCAGATTTTCAATCCTGTCTATTCTCGGATTTTCAATTTTTTTGAGTGAAGGAATGAAAGTGATAATATCGCGGTAAGTTGTGCGAAAATCATTTGACCTGAAATCAATGAATGTTTTATTTATATCCGGCAGTCCTGTTAAATGAATATCTCCATTTAATTGGGTATGCAAGCCGGCATTTATTCGGATATTTTTCCCGGCCAGGTCAGATACGGAACCTTTTATTTTACCTGTAATCAGAATATTTTTCTTCCATGTTTTAAGGTCGGACGCAAAAAATGCAATATCATCGCTGTCGATAGTAGCATTTGAAAAATCAGCTTCCATTTTCACCTTGGTTGTGAAATCTGACAGGTCGTCAAAACTTTTAAAGTGCATTGCAAAGTAATTCCGCAGATGGCTTTTTCCGGTATTCAGATCAAAGTTGGAAAATTCCATCCCTTCCGGATAAAATTTAATGGATGCGGATAGTTGTTGAACATTTAATCCGGATTTTTCTTTTGTCGACAAACGCATTTTTGCTCTGATACTGTCTTTTACAATTGAAACATCTTTGAAATCCCCCTGAATATTTGAAAAATGCATGTGATAGCTGTCAAAAACCGTAGCGACATTTTTATCAAGCATTTTATCATCACTGAATGATCCATTCTCTATTAGTACATGCCTGACAATAATATTCCAATCCGAAGGATTCCAGCGCAGGTGAAGCGGGTCGTTTTTAATTACAGAACTTTCATTGACCGGAGTCGGGCATTTACCATTATAGCCGCGGATTGAAAAATCAGGTTTGGTGATTTTTAATAAATGGATCAAAGCCTTTTTACTATTTAAATCCAATTGCTCTGCATCCATTGATAATGCACCCAGATTTAGTTCCATATCCTCTCCCCTCCATGCATCCTGTTTTATTAAATGAAGTTTGGATATATCGATATCGCGCATTTGCAGCTGAATGGTTTTTTTATCTGATGAAGGGCCGGAACCGAAATAGTCTGCAAGGAATTGATAATTCCAAACGGAATCATTTCGATATAAATGCAGGTAAGTGTCTGTAAGACCGATATACTTTAACTCAATTTTATCCTTCATGAAGAACCAGTCGGTGATATTAACCCGAGCCTGTCCCGAAGATAAAAGCGTATCACCCTTCTGGTCTTTCACCAATACGCCATTCAGTTTCATTTTATTGAACAGTGAAAAGTCTATATCCTGAATTGAAACTTTTGCGTGAAGGTTTCTTGAAAGCGTACTTGTGACTCTTGTCAGCAGCCAGTTTTGAACCGGATGAGTATGGATAATTGCCCATAGGAAAACCAGGAGAAGGAGTAGGGTGAGCAGCGTCCTGCGTACTATTTTGCCGGCCTTTTTCAGATACGAAGATTAGATTGGCTAAAGTACAAAAAGCATGCTGAAAAGCCTAACGCTTAATAGCCTTCGGCATCATCATCGCCGCGCCAGTCTGCTACGCCTTCAATTTCTCCGGTTGGGAAAACCCGGATCACTTCAGTTCGGCCAATGGCTCCCTTGCTCCCAATTTTATATCCCATTTTCTGCAATTGAATGGAAACCTGTTTCGGGAAGTCTTTTTCAACATACAGAGTATCCGGCAGCCATTGATGATGAAATTTAGGTTTATTGACGGCATCTGATGCAGACATGCCAAATTCAATGATATCTATCAGGGTTTGAAAAACAGAAGTGGTAATGGTTGTACCACCCGGTGTACCGAGAATCAGAAATGGTTTGCCATTAAATAATGCAATAGTCGGTGTCATCGAACTCAACATCCTTTTCCCCGGAGCAATGACATTGGCCTCACCTCCAACTGCACCATACATATTGGGCACACCAGGTTTGACACTGAAATCATCCATTTCATTATTAAGTAAGAATCCGGCACCTCCTACAACAGTACGGCATCCATAACCTCCATTCAGCGTAGTGGTTATGGAAACACAATTTCCATATTTATCATAAGTATCAAAATGCGTTGTCTCCTCACTTTCCGGAATAATCCCGGCACCAGTCGATTTACTATTTCCTGCGGAATCCATATTGAATTTTTTCATTCTCTCCCTGACATATGGATAACTTATCAATGTTTTCACAGGAACTTTAAAGTAGTCCACATCCCCAAGATATTTTGCCCGATCGGCGTAGGCAAGCCTTTCTGCTTCCGCCATTAAATGAACGGATGGAACTGTTTCAAAACCCAATTGTTTCAAATTTCTGTCTTCTACCATCCGCATCATCTGTGGTAACAGAACACCTCCGCTGGAAGGAAGTGGCATGGTAATCAGGGTAAAATCGTTTTTATATGTGAATACGACGGGTTCTCTGCTTTTTGCAGTATAGTTCTTCAGGTCTTCATAGCCGATCAGCCCACTGCCCCTTTTCATTTCCTCCACGATCAGGCGGGCTGTTTCACCTTCGTAAAAACCTTTGGCACCTTTATCACGGATTCGTTTAAGGGTCCCCGCCAGATCTTTCTGAATAAGGATATCTCCCGCTTTCCAGCCTTTATCTTTTATAAAAACGGGCATGACGGTATTATACTTTTTAAAATCTTCCTGATTTTCATTCAGATCATTCGCTTCAGCAGCACTGATCGGGAATCCTTTTTCAGCCAGATCAATTGCAGGCTGTATTAATTTGGCAAAAGGCAGCCTGGCAAATTTGTAATATGTAAATATGCCGGCCACAGATCCGGGAACCCCTGCCGCAAGATGTCCATCTTCACTTTTGCCTGAAATCACGTTTTCCTTTTCATCCAGATACATATTCCTTCCTGCAGCAACAGGAGCTTTTTCCCTGAAATCAATCGTAATATTTTTCCCGTTCGATAAACGGGCAACCATAAAACCTCCACCACCAAGATTACCTGCAGCAGGGTAAACCACGGCTAATGCCAGTTGTGTTGCAATGGCCGCGTCAATTGCATTGCCTCCCTCTTTCAGAATTTGAATACCCGCCCTGCTCGCCAGCGGATGTGCAGAAACTACCACTCCATTCCGACAGGTAACATGTTTTTTAGAATGGTAATAAATTTTCGGAACCTGCTGAGCGCTTACGGATAAAATACATTCTGTTATTAATAAAGACAATATAACTTTTGCTTTCAAATTTGTATTCATTAGATAAAAATTATGTAAAAGTAATGAAGTGTTCTCTTTGATTTACCGCCAAAATAATAACGCGCGGTGTTTCATCGGGGATTCATTAATTTGGTGAATACTAAAGATGTTTATCCCAGATGAAAATTTTCTTAATTAACATATTTGTATTCGTTCTGATTTCAGAATATGTACCCGCTCAAATGCCAGAAAACATCAATTCTTCGGAGATACTGCTCCGGATGAAAAAGTTAGAAGTGCTGGGATCCGTTTTATATATAGCGGCGCACCCGGATGATGAAAATACCAGGCTGCTGTCCTGGCTTTCTCAGGAAAAATTATACCGGACAGGCTATCTCTCGCTAACCAGAGGGGATGGCGGACAAAATCTCATTGGGGATGAACAGGGCATTGAACTTGGACTGATCAGAACACAGGAACTTTTGGCAGCAAGACGTTTGGATGGAGCCGAACAGTTTTTTTCAAGGGCCTATGATTTTGGGTTCTCCAAAACCACGGAAGAAGCCCTGCGGATATGGGACGAACAAAAAATATTAAGTGATGTGGTATGGATCATAAGAAAATTTCAGCCGGATATTATCATCACAAGATTTCCCGAAGATAAACGTGCTGGTCATGGACAACATTCCGCTTCTTCTGTTCTTGCACGTCTCGCTTTCAGTGCTGCAGCAGATCCAAAACAATTTCCTGAACAACTTAATAATGGAGTGCATCCCTGGCAGGCCAAACGGTTGTTCTGGAACAATTATAATTTTGGTTCAGTCAATACAACAAGGGAAGACCAACTGAAAATTGAAGTGGGTGGCTTTAATCCCCTGTTGGGAAAAAGTTATGGTGAGATAGCGGCAGACAGCCGCAGCCAGCACCGCTCCCAGGGTTTTGGCATTGCACATTCAAGAGGAAATAGTTTGGAATATTTTACACTGACAACGGGAGAAAAGGCTGATTCTTCGCTCCTCCAAAATATTAATTGCAACTGGAGCCGGATTCCCAACGGTGCATCCATTATTAAGCAGATTGATAAATTAATAGAAAACTATAATCCCTCATCACCATATCAGTCATTACAAACACTGGTGGATATTTATAAAAGCATCAAAGCATTGCCTGCAGGTTACTGGCGTGAAGAAAAACTAAAAGAAACTATTTCCCTGATACAGGCTTGCAGCGGATTATATATGGAGGCCACTGTTACTCAGGCTTATGCAATACATAATCAGAATATCCCCGTTACACTGCGGGTAATTAACCGGTCTCCCGTTTCAATAATGCTGAATTCAGTAAGTATGAATCAGCAGGATACAAACTGGAACCAGCCATTACAGTCCGGGGTGAATTATTCCATTGTTCGAAGGGTATCTTTGAAAGATTTACCCATTTCACAACCTTACTGGCTGGTCGAACCTATGTCGCCCGGTTCATATAACGTACAGGATCAGACGCTGATCGGAGATCCTGAGAATACACCTTCACTGGAAGCTATTTTCAGCATAACACTTTATAACGAATCATTTTTAATTCGCCAGAGAGTGAATTTCAAATCTACCGATGCAGTGAAAGGTGAGTCATATCAGCCGCTGACAATCGTACCAGCCTTAATGGCTTACTGTGATCCTTCACTGCTTGTTTTTACCAAAGGAAAAGAAGAGGCTTTATCAGTCGTAATCCAGGAAAAAGTGATGAAATATCCTGACGAAGAAAAATCTTCAATTCACATGACCGGTGTTACGACAGAAAACAAAACCGAACACGCATCTCCGGTTATATCCATAACTCCTGTTGCAGGTATTGAGACCAGAAAACTATCTGCTGTTATAAAAAGGCAAAACTTTTGGTTGAAATCAAATGAGCAGAAAGATTTGAATGAAGAAACCTGGGTCACTAATTTACAACAGGGTACTTCAGATACAGTTCTTCAGTGCCGTACTATTTCATACGAACATATTCCCAGAATTGACTATTTCAAACCAGCCAAATCAACGATTGTTTCAGTCGACCTGAAGACCGCAGGAACCAGGATTGGATATATTGAAGGGGCGGGTGATAAAGTTCCGGATGCTTTAACTGCCATGGGATACACAGTTATCAAATTAGATGCAAATTCTGTGACGGAAGAAGGATTAAAAAACCTGGATGCAGTTATCGCAGGGGTACGGGCCTATGATGTGCACGATTGGTTATCCGGAAAATATCAGGTGCTGATGAACTACATAAAAAACGGTGGAAACCTGATTGTTCAATATAATCGCAACCAGGGACCGGATTCTACAGGCATCGGGCCATTTCCTTTTGGGATTTCCAATGCCCGGGTTACAGAAGAAAACGCTCCGGTCCATTTTCTGATTCCTTCACATCCGGTTCTTCATTATCCGAATGAGATCAATGATAAAGATTTTAACGGATGGATCCAGGAAAGAGGAATTTATTTCGCCCAGCATTTTGATCCGGGCTACCAGGCCATTTTTTCTATGCATGATACGGGAGAACCGGATCAGAATGGCAGTCTTATTACCGCCACTTATGGGAAAGGAAGTTTTACCTATACAGGCCTTGTCTTTTTCCGTGAACTCCCTGCAGGCGTTCCCGGAGCCTATCGCCTGCTTGCCAATATCATTGCACTCAATAAACCAAAAGATAAATAGAGCATGCTTAACAGAAGGGAAATCGCATTTATCGTAGCTATCGTGACAGGTATTACTGTAGGCCGGCTTATTAAGAAAGTTACTCTTGGAATGCTTATCGGTTTAATGCTTGGATTGATTGCAGCTATGCTGATGGCAAATCGCAGAAGCGATTCAAAATGATGATATGAAAGAATTGCCGGATGAAAAGCCTCCATTTTTTAAATCCTGGAATTCCTGGTATGTGATGGTTATTGGCTTCCTGGTCCTGCTGATCATTTTATTCTATCTATTTACCAAACATTTTTCATGAGCTTTACCGACTGGATCGTTCTTATCGTGACGCTGGCCGGTATTATCCTGTATGGATTATATAAAAGCAGGGCCGAAAAAAATCTTGAAAGTTATTTCCTGCTTAACAGGAGTTCTTCCTGGTATCTGATTCTTCTGGGCATTATGGGAACACAGGCAAGTGCAGTTACATTTCTTTCTGCACCGGGTCAGTCCTATACTGACGGAATGCGTTTTGTTCAATATTATTTTGGTTTGCCACTCGCCATGGTGGTGCTCTGTATTACATTCGTTCCGGTATTTCATAAACTGAAACTTTTTACCGCCTATGAATTCCTCGAAAAAAGATTTGATGGTAAAACAAGAACATTTACATCTCTTTTGTTTTTATTGCAGCGCGGACTTTCTACCGGAATCAGTATTTCAGCGCCATCCATCATCTTATCTTCTTTACTGGGATGGAATATCCTCTGGACCAATATCCTGATGGGAGGACTCCTGATCATCTATACATTTACCGGCGGTGCAAAAGCTGTTGCCTATACACAGCAGATTCAATTTATTATCATTATTGCCGGCATGTTTATAGTTGGTTATATGGTTGTTCACCTTCTTCCGGGAAATATGGGATTATCAGATGCACTGCATATAGGAGGTAAGGCCGGAAAATTAAACGTAATAACTTCCGGCAAAGATGAACATGGATTTCAATGGAATGACCGCTACAATATATGGAGTGGAATCATCGGTGGTTTTTTTTTACAATTGTCCTATTTCGGCACAGATCAGTCGCAGGTGGGCCGTTATCTGACTGCGCGCTCCACGCGCGAAAGCAGGTTGAGTTTATTACTTAACGGTCTGGTTAAAATTCCCATGCAGTTTGGTATACTACTTCTTGGCGTACTCGTTTTTTCTTA
>Ga0207113_1093_pt1 | contig 25930 bp, 22 predicted proteins | sample Alteio_BWMinHeat_69_FD_153559 | JGI IMG/M metagenome (GOLD analysis project Ga0207113, IMG submission 153559) | Enriched cells from forest soil in Barre Woods Harvard Forest LTER site, Petersham, Massachusetts, United States -... | ecosystem: Environmental > Terrestrial > Soil > Temperate forest >... | reverse complement strand
ATAACGGGCTGTGAGGCACTGATCGCCAGAACCGGAAGCATTATGATGAGTTCTGCACAGGATAGTGGCAGAACCGTCAGCGTCTATGCTCCTGTTCATATATGTATCGCTTATTCCAGCCAGCTGGTATATGATATCCGGGATGGTATCGAACTCCTGACGGAAAAATATAAAAACAAAATTCCCTCTTTTATTACGGTAGCTACTGGTCCTAGCCGCACGGCAGATATTGAAAAAACGCTGGTTGTTGGTGTCCATGGTCCAAAAGATGTTTATGTTTTCCTGGTAGATGCCCAGTGAATTATATTTGCCAATGCAAATCGCTGCAGGCAAAAATATTTTCTTTATTTCTGACTTCCATCTCGGTACACCCGATCGCCTCGCCAGTTTGCAACGGGAGAGATATATAATTGAATTTCTTGATTCCATTAAGCATGAAGCGGCTGAAATATTTATTGTCGGTGACCTTTTTGACTTCTGGTTCGAATATAAAACAGTGGTTCCAAAAGGTTATGTACGCATTCTTGGTAAACTGGCTACTTTAACGGATGCCGGTATTCCTATCCAATTTTTTGTCGGTAACCATGATATGTGGATGAAAAATTATTTTGAAAAAGAACTATCCATTCCGGTTTATTACGAACCAAAGACCTTTATACGTAATGGGAAGAAATTTTTGATCGGACACGGTGACGGATTAGGTCCGGGCGACGGAGGATATAAATTACTGAAAAAAATATTCCGAAATAAATTCAGCCAGGGACTATTTGGCGTTCTGCCACCCGTGTTTGGTGTAGGTATTGCAAATTATTTCAGCAGAAAAAGCCGAACCGCAACGCAACAGACGGACGAAAAATTTCTTGGTGAAGAAGGTGAATGGTTGATTCAATATTGTAAAAAGAAGCTTTCAGAGGAAAATTTCGATTATATGATTTTCGGCCACCGCCACCTCCCCATTGATTATACATTTCCTAATGGCACCAGGTATATCAACCTGGGTGACTGGATCCGATATTTTAGTTATGCCTCATTCGACGGTGAAGGATTGGAGTTGAAGAGCTACGATCCCAAATTGGATTATAAGATAATCAGAAAGTGAAAAAAATCATTCTCATTTTAATTGTCAGCTTATACGTGGGCAGTTTGTCCGCGCAAACGGATACGATCCCGAAGGAATCCTGCTTGATAAAAGGATCATTTGTTGACTTTCAGGTTGATAACCTGGGGAATCTGTTTTTGCTTACGCCAGAAAATCAATTAAAGAAATACAATGCAAAGGGTGATTCCCTGGGCGTTTTTAATGATGTCAGGAGATATGGGAAAATTGCATATATCGATGTGACAAATCCACTCAAGATCCTTCTTTTTTATCAGGAATTCGGAACCATTGTAATGTTAGACAGGTTTTTAAATAATATCAACAGTATAGATTTGCGGCAGTTGGGTTTTTACCAGGTGACATGTATTGGACTTGCATACGATAATAATATCTGGGTTTATGATGAGCTTGCGGGTCAGCTGAATAAAATCGGAAGTGATGGAACACTTATTAACCAAACCAATGATATAAGGCAATTTACCGATTCAGTTCCTGATCCTGTATTGCTCACAGACCAGGGTGGACTAGTATATCTGTTCGATCCACAAAAAGGAGCTTTTGTTTTTGATCACTATGGCGGATTTCAAAAACTTATTCCTTTAAAAAACTGGCGTCATTTTTCTGTTATCAATAAAACTTTGTTGGGATGGAACGGTCATGAGTTTCTGAAATACGAGGATAAAATAATGAACAGTGAAGAAAAGAAGAGAATTCCGGCCTACTATTTGCCAGCGCTTAAAATCCTTATCATGCCGGACTTTCTTTATGTGCTGAAAGCCGATGGTATTCACGTGTACAAGAACTGATCAAATATGAATGGATTTTGGAATCAACTGGTATTTGACAACCCGATAAAAAAATACTTCTATATTTTTATTGCGATAGCCTTAAGCATTCTCCTCAAACGTATTATTTCGAATTTTGTCGCTGGCCAGTTATTCAGAGGCGCCAAAGCGATTGATAAGGGTCTTGATAAGAATGTCTTTGTCAAGCTGATGCTTCCGCCATTGGAAATTTTCCTTATCGCCTTTGTTTCCATCGCTTCTATTGACAGACTAAAATTTCCGGGAGTCCTGGAATTCGAAATATTTGAAATCCCATTTAAATCCATCGTACATGGATTTGCTAAAACTATACTCATTATAGTATTTATCTGGCTGATTTTGCGAACTATCGATTTTGTATCCATGTTGCTTAAGGAAAAAGCCAGGGTTGCAGGTGATCTTAAAGATCATCAACTAGTAGTTTTTTTCAGGGACTTCCTGAAAGCAATCATTGGTATCATTGGAATACTGATGGTTCTTGGATTGGCTTTCGGCTTTGAAGTGAGCAAATTATGGACCGGTCTGGGCATTGCAGGTGCAGCACTTGCTCTTTCCACAAAAGAAAGTATTGAAAATCTGATTGCTTCATTTATTATTTTTTTCGATAAACCCTTTATGGCAGGAGACGTCGTTAAAGTAAATAATATCTCAGGAACTGTAGAAAAGATCGGGCTGAGGAGTACCAGAGTACGGACAGATTTTAAAACATATGTCACTATTCCGAATAAACAAATGGTCGACAGCATTGTGGATAATCTTACATTGCGCACCTATCGCAAAGCGGAGATAAGACTTCAGTTTGATTCCTCCACAAATGCAGAAATTATTGATTCATTTATAAAAGACTGCAGGAATATGCTGCAGGATAAATCAGATATTATTGATGCCACCGTTTTCCTAAACGATATTTCAGGAACTGCGTTTCAGATCAGTATTGATTTTTTCACGACACCCATTCCACTGGCTGAATTCAATGAAATAAAGCAAAAAATAAATATTGAGATTTTGGATCTGATCGAAAACCGTAAGATTGTGATTGCCGGATCGGGGATGACAGTGAAGATTACTTCAGATTCGCCTTCATCTCAAGGAGGAAATGCCTGACATCTTCCAGTTTTTTAATTGTTTCAAATTTCTCTTCGGCTCTGGAATTTTTCTTCAAAAAATCTTTGGCGCCCTCTATCGTATATTTTCTCTGTCGTAGAAGGTGATAGATTAAATGGAGATTTTTAATATCTACCGGACGGAAATAACGGTCTCCCTTTTTATTTTTCTTAGGCTGAAGAATATTGAATTCTGCTTCCCAGAAACGAAGAAGGGATTGATTTACACGAAACATCTCAGCAACTTCACCCATGGTGTAGTATTGTTTCTGAAACAATATTTCGTCCTCCGGAATTTGTATAAGATCAGCTTCTTCAGATACCTGCCTGATGGATTTCCGGCCCCTGCCTGATTTTAATTTCAGAACCGGATCAGATATCTGTGTTTCATCAACCGGTTCTGCCATCGGGATCTCACCAGTCGGTTCATTCGGTTCTTCGGGAACCTGTTGATTTTCTGTTGATTTTAATTTTTTAATGCGGACACCTATATTTAGTGGCTGATCTTCCGTACGCAGTTGAATATCCTGCGGTGAGGTTGATTCTTCAACAAATTTCATGGAGATCTGAGAGAACGTGGTCATGCTTATTCAAAAATAACAAAAACTATTCCGAAACAATCTAAAGTAGTCCGAAAAAAACTTAGTCAAAGCTCTGGTTGCTCGAAGAAGCGAGTTTAAGCAGCCGGTCGTATTGTTCGGGGGTAATATCATTATAAAAATAGAACACCGGATCAACGGGTTCTCCATTTCGATGAACTTCATAATGGCAATGCGGGCCGGTACTTTTACCCGTATTTCCTACCCAGCCAATGACTTCTCCTCTCTTAACCTTTTCTCCCGGGTGAACTTTGATTTTGAACATGTGCCCGAAAAGTGTGGCATAACCATACCCATTGTGAATCAACACGTGGTTTCCATACCCATTACCAGTATTGCCTGCAGTTTCAACGGTACCATTGGCCGTTGCATAAATGGGAGTGCCTTGGGGTGCTGCGAAATCCAGTCCCGCGTGAAACTTGGTGGTTTTATAAACGGGGTCAATGCGGTACCCGAAACCTGATGCGATTCTTTTCAAGTCCTTGTTGCTTACCGGTTGAATGGCAGGAGTACAGGCGAGCAGTAGCTCCTTATTCTTGATAAAACCATTAATATCATCGTAGGATTTTGTTTGTGCGTGAATTCGGGCGCTCAGGCTGTTGAGTGAATTAGCGATGGAAACGGCCAGATTCTCCTGATCCATTCCCTGAACGAGCTGGAATTCCTGTTGTTGGGCAAGACTTTTGGCTCTGGCACTATCCGGGATAGGATTGGCTTCAAAAATGGCCCGGTAAACTTCATTATCTCTTTTCTCAAGTCCGGCAATTTGTTCCTGCATTTTTTTAACCTGCTCATTCATGACAAAATAATTGTCTTTCAACGCTTCATTGGTCTGCATTAATCTCTTTTCGTTGGCAGAAGGAAAGTAACGATAAGCAAGCGAGACAAGAATAAGTGCGGTAACGATGGAAGCAGATAAAAAGCCAAGAATACGAAGCAGGGTTACTCGCAGCGGTGTTTCCAGTTTTTCGTACCGGAGGGTATTGGTATTATAGTAATATTTAATCTTTTTCATGCAGTCACCTGGTACCGGACCACTGTTTACGAAGTGGACGCTGTACCTTTGCAGCGCCATATTAATAACGCAAGTGTACTAATTATTATCCTTTTATGAACCCCGATTTAAAGATTGTAGCTAAAATATGATGGGAAGCGCTGAGATACGGGATAAATTTCTGGATTTTTTTAAATCTAAAGCTCATGTCATTGTTCCTTCTGCTCCGATAGTGACAAAGAATGACCCGACTCTGTTATTTACCAATGCGGGCATGAATCAATTCAAGGATTATTTCCTCGGAAATAAAGCGGCACCATATCCCAGGGTGGCTGATACCCAGAAATGTTTAAGGGTGAGTGGCAAACACAACGACCTGGAAGAAGTAGGAGTGGATACCTACCACCATACGATGTTTGAAATGCTGGGTAACTGGAGTTTCGGCGATTATTTCAAAAAGGAAGCAATTGCCTGGAGCTGGGAATTATTAACGAAGGTTTACCAAATTCCAGTCGACCGGATTTATATAACAGTACTTGGAGGTGACAAATCAGAACAGCTCCCACCCGATGACGCTTCTAAGTTAGAATGGATGAATTGGGTTTCACCGGAAAGAATCATTGCAGGTAGTAAAAAGGATAACTTCTGGGAAATGGGCGATACCGGCCCATGCGGACCCTGCACAGAAATTCATGTAGATTGTCGTACGGATGGAGAACGTAAAAATCAGGATGCTCTGGAGCTGATTAATAAGGATCATCCCCAGGTCATCGAAGTATGGAATATCGTTTTCATTCAATTAAACCGTGCCAAATCAGGAGCTCTCGAGCTTCTTCCATCCAGACATGTGGACACCGGGATGGGTCTTGAAAGACTGGTGCGTGTTCTTCAGAATAAACAAAGTAATTACGATACGGATATTTTTAGTGGAACGATTGCCATGATTGCGAAAATAAGCGGGATGATTTATTCGGGTTCGGATAAAGAGAAAAAAGATATTGCATTTCGGGTAATCGCTGATCATATCCGTGCCATTTGCTTTACAATTGGAGATGGCCAGCTTCCTTCAAATACAGGAGCAGGCTATGTTATAAGAAGGATTCTGCGTCGTGCAGTAAGATATTATTATTCTTATCTGAATCGGAAAGAACCACTTTTATACCTCCTGGTACAGGTTATTGCAACCCAGTTTAAAAAAGTGTTTCCTGAATTAGAAGATCAACGGGGTTTTATTGAAAAAGTTATTCATGAAGAAGAAGAAGCCTTCCTGCGCACACTGGATAAGGGAATAAGGATCTTCAATGAATATATTGAAAACGGAACAGCTCATAAATCAGAATCAGCATTCCACTCGGAAAAACGAATCTCAGGTGCATTTGCATTTAAATTAAATGATACTTATGGCTTCCCGATAGATCTCACTTCTCTGATGGCGAGAGAAATCGGGTGGACGGTAGATGAAAAGGAATTTGAGAAAGAACTTCAAGAACAGAAAGACAGGTCACGTGCGGCAGGCCAATTGGATACGGGTGACTGGGTTCCCGTTCACGAAAACGGAAAGATTATTTTTTCAGGATATACAGAGCTCGATACGATTACAGAAATCAATCGGTGGAGAAAAGTAAAAGTTAAGGGTAAGGATATCTACCAGGTCGTTTTAGCTAAAACACCTTTTTATGCTGAAAGCGGTGGCCAGTCAGGGGATACCGGCGTCCTGACGATTGACGGGGAAATTATTGAAGTACTGGATACAAAAAAAGAGAACGATCTTATCATTCACTATACGGATAAATTACCTTCAGACCAGAGGGCACCTGTGATTGCACATGTGGATGCGGAAAAAAGAAAAAATACAGCAGTACACCATACTGCAACACATTTGCTGCATGCAGCATTGAGAAAAGTGCTGGGTATGCATGTAGTTCAAAAAGGTTCATTAGTAAATTCTAATCACCTGCGCTTTGATTTTTCACATTTCGCAAAACTCACAAAGGAGGAACTGGAGGAAATCGAGGGGATGGTTAATGAAAAAATCAGGGAAAATATTCCGGTTATCATTCGGGAAATGCCCAGGGAAGAAGCTCTGAAAATCGGAGCCATGGCTCTTTTTGGAGAGAAATATGGAGATATTGTAAGAGTCGTAATGATCGATCCTGATTATTCCGTTGAATTATGCGGAGGCACCCATATGTTGGCCACAGGTGAATTGGGATTTTTTAAGATCAGGACTGAATCAGCAATTGCTGCCGGAATAAGACGAATTGAGGCAATTGCGGGATTAGCAGCTGAAAACTATATAAATGATGAGCTGAAACTTTTGTCTTCAGTCCGTGAACAATTAAAAAATCCGAAAGATCTATTAAAATCGTTGCAGGATCTGCATTCCGAGTCGAATGACATACGCAAAAGGATCGAATCAATGGAAATGAAACAAGCGGCTCATCTGAAAACTGAACTGAAGAATGAGGTCATTTCCATTGGGAAGTATAAATTCATTGAAAAATTAAGTGAAGGTATTGGACCAGAGGCCTTAAGAAAACTCGGTATTGAACTACGCCAGGAAATTCCACAGGTTCTGCTGGCACTGGCTACTGTATCGGATGGTAAACCATTCGTGGTAATCGGTCTGGGAGACCAGGTTGTCAATGAAAAAAACCTGGATGCTATAAAAATTGTAAAAGAGATTGTAGCGCCGCAAATAAGAGGAGGCGGGGGCGGTCAAAAGACACTGGCTACAGCCGGAGGACAGTATTCCGGTTCACTTTCTAAAGTACTTTCAGATGTAAAAGCCCTTCTGGCATAGATTACCGATGACCGTTTTGACTCCCACAGTCCCATACTTCCATACTCCCATACTTGTTTAAGGTTCTGTTAAACATCTATGATCCGGTTTATCCGAATATTTTCGTATTTCAGATTTTTTCCTATATTTGAAATACGAAACTTGACGTAGTCACATAACAAAAAATTAAACAGAGATGAAAAAATTTATTTGCAAGGCTGCATTAATGGGGGCTCTTTGCGTGGCTCTTAGTCAGCTAACGATAGCTCAGCCTGCCGTACCTCCTCCTCCGTCTCCTGCTATTGTACCAGATGCAGTGATCAGTGAAGATGGAGGTCAGACAGAAATTGTTATCAGACAAAAGGGTGATAAAGACGCGAAAGTTACACTTGAAATTAAGAACGGTGATTTTTTCATCAATGGAAAACCATTGGAGAAATTCGATGATCAGAATATTATCATTGAAAAAAGAAAATTAGAAGAGAATACAGATTGGCCGGAAATTGCTTACTCCCGTTCTCCTTTCCGGGAACCTCGTATTATAAATGATGGAATGATGGAAAGAAATCTGGAAAACATGGACAGGCAAAGAAATTTGCAGAAATCAATTCTGATAAGGATGAATTCAGCTTTCCTTGGTGTCTCTTCACGAAAAGCAGAAAAGGGTGGCGCTACAGTACTGGAAGTAACGAAGGGTAGTCCTGCTGAAAAAGCCGGTATTAAAAAGGGTGATATCATTACAAAACTGAATGATACGAAGATTGAAAGTCCTGAAAATCTTTATGAAACTGTTCATAATTTAAAACCAGGAGATAAAGTGAAAATCCTTCTCACAAGGGATGGTAAAGTCCAATCTGTGGTTGCAACGCTTGATAAGTCGGAACAGATGTCTAAAGATTTTAATTACAATTACAATTATAAATTTAAAATGCCTCCCATGCCGGATATGGGAGATATACAGTTTGACGGAAATTGGGGGCCACGGCAGCCAAAGCTCGGTATCAAGGCACAGGATGCAGAAGATGGTAAGGGAGTAAATGTTCTTGAAGTGGAAGACAGTTCGGCAGCCTGGAAAGCCGGTTTGAAAAAAGGCGATATTATCCTGCAGTTTGACGGATCAGAAGTCAACAGCACTAATGAATTGGTTGAGCAATTTCAGGATGCCCGCAGGAAATCAACCGTAAAAGTAAAGATTCAAAGAGGGGGGACTACCCAGGATATAGATATTAAAATTCCCCGTAAATTGAAAACGGCAGAACTCTAGGAAGAACAAATGAATTCATAGAAACTTCCTACGATTTTTTACCTTCGTGCACTGGATTCAACTGGTTCACGCTAAGCGCAGAGAACCGGCTAAAAGCTGGCCTTTCTTTGCGCTTTTGCTTGCTTCAGGATCCCCCAGCTTATTAATATGCATGAAGAAGTATACGAAACTGTCATAGGTCTGGAAGTGCACGCACAATTGCTTACTAAATCCAAATTATTCTCAACGGATGAAACAGAATTTGGGGCGGAGCCCAATACGCATATTAGTACTGTTAACCTGGGTTATCCGGGAACATTACCAGTACTGAATGAAGAGGCAGTTCGACTTGCTGTTAAAATGGGTCTTGCCTGTAATTCAGAAATAGAAACCTTAAACTATTTCGCGCGGAAAAATTATTTCTATCCTGACCTCCCAAAGGGATATCAGATTTCACAGCATACTGCTCCAATTTGTAAAGGTGGTTATATAAAGATTGTACAATCCGCCAATGAAAAAGAAATTCGTTTAAACCGGATTCACCTGGAAGAAGACGCGGGTAAAAGCATACATGATAAGAACGATAATTTTACCAGTCTTGATTTTAACCGGGCTGGAATTCCTCTCATTGAAATAGTAACTGAACCATGCATTAGCAATGCAGATGAAGCGGTTGCTTTTCTTACCAACCTCCGCCGCATACTCCGGTACCTGGATATCTGCGACGGAAATATGGAAGAAGGAAGTTTAAGATGCGATGCAAATGTTTCAATCCGGAAAAAAGGAGATTCGGTTTTGGGTACAAAAGTGGAAATAAAAAATCTAAACTCGATCCGTAATGTAAAACGCGCAATTGAATTCGAAGTAAACCGAATGCAGGAACTGGCAGAAAACAATGAAGCAGTTGTTCAGCAAACCCGCAGTTTTGATGCAATGAACGGAACTACTTTTTCTTTACGTTCAAAAGAAGAGGCCAATGATTACCGTTATTTTCCAGATCCGGACCTTCCTCCCTTTGAAATTACTGCGGAATTTCTGAGCAGTATTAAGCAATCGATTCCTGCCCTGCCTGAACAACTCATAAAAAAATATATTGAAAGCTTTAACCTGAGCAGGTATGATGCTGAAGTCATCACTGACGATAAGGAAACAGCAGCATATTTTGAAAAGCTCATTCTATTAACTACATCCTATAAAGCGGCAGCGAATTGGTTATTGGGACCCGTTAAATCCTACCTAAATGAAAAGGGTTTACCCATTACCGATTTCCCTGTAAACCCTGCTCAAATGGCCTCCCTGATTGCCCTGGTGGAAGATGGCAGTCTGCACTTTTCCACCGCTTCATCCAAAATTTTTCCAGAACTTGCTTCCGGAAAAGCGACTGATCCTTTACAAATTGCGATTAGTATGAACCTGATACAGACGGGCGATGAAACCCAGATTCTGGAATGGGTAAAACAGGCGATGGAAAAAATGCCGGATAAAGTACTGGAATATAAAAAAGGGAAAAAAGGTTTATTGGGATTATTTGTTGGGGAAGTAAAAAAAATTTCCAATGGCAAAGCAGACCCTCTACTGACTAACCAGCTGCTCATTAAAAAATTAGAAAAATAAAGATTCAATAATAATCGAAATGAAAAAGATCCTCCTCCTCATCCTGATTTCAACCTGCTTATTTGTTTCATGCAAGAATGCTGATAGTAGCAGGTTCCAGGTGAAACTTTCCTATAAAAATAGTAACAAATTGATAAGCCCGCAGAATTCCGGCAAATCGGATGGCTGGGTTTTCCTTGAAGAAATAGTGTATGGTAAATCACAACTTCCGCTAATTGTTGATTCTCAGAGAATATCAGGTACTACAGGTAATTTAACCTTTCTGGGGAAAAGTAAAAACCAGGGAATTTTTGAACTTGTATTTGGTGAAAATGCTTTGGCTATCCCACTAATTAATGATGCACAGGAAATTCAGATTGATGCGGATCTTTCAAAAACAACTGATTTTTATACAGTGACTGGTTCGCCGGCCAGTAAACAACTCCAGGATCTTCTCGCGGAAGTAGGCAGTAAGAATAATGAAATTCAAACCGCATTTAATCAACTGGACAGTTTGAAAAAAATCGATGCACCCGATAGTGTTTTGGTAGCAGTTAACCTCACGAAAAATGCTGCTATTTCACAACTAAATGATTATTTTAAACAGTTCATTCGGACAACTCCAAATGCTACCTTGGGTGTTCTTGCACTTGGTTGGGCTTCCAGGAGCCTGCCACCTTCTGAAATGGATAGTGCACTTAAAAATTTAAAGTCTCGTTTTCCGGGAAATGCATTTATAGCAGAAATGGAAAAAGCAAGCCAGCAGCAGCAGCCGGAACAACCATCTACTGATTCATGGATTGGTAAAACAGTTCCTGAACTGGTTATGCAGGATATAAATGGGAAAGATGTTTCCATCAGCTCATTCAGGGGGAAATATGTGCTCATTGATTTTTGGGCAAGCTGGTGCGGGCCATGCAGAATGGAAAATCCAAACGTTGTTAAAGCATTCAATGAATTCAAAACAAAGAATTTCACCATTCTCGGGGTTTCTCTCGACAAGGATAAAGATTCATGGAAAAAAGCTATTGTCCAGGATCATCTCACGTGGACTCAAATGAGTGATTTAAAATATTGGAACAGTCAGGCGGTCGAAACTTTTGGCTTCCAGGGAATCCCGTTTAACGTATTGGTGGATCCATCCGGTAAAGTAATTGCTCAGGAACTTCGCGGGGAGGATCTGGATTCAAAACTTAAACAGGTTCTTAATTAGATATCTTGAATAATTTGCCGTATACGAAAATGTAGAAAATGAAAATTATGAGAATTAAATTTGCAAATGATAATCTGGGAAATAGGAAAATTGAATTTTGATTGTCACGATTAACCGGGAGATTTTTCATCAAAACAAACTTCAGGGAAAGCTTAGGAGTTGCAAATAATTAAATTCTTCCTTTATTATAAATCCCACATTTACCACATTATCATTTCCCCATTTAACTTCCACATTTTTCATTTTCTACATTTTCGAATTCGCCACATTATCCTTTTTAGGGCTGATTACGATCAGTAACGCTGGCAAAAATATCAGATTCGTAAGTGTCGCCATTACCAGTGTCAGCGATGTCAGCCAGCCCAGGGCCTGCGTTCCACCAAATCCACTGAAGCAAAAAATTACAAACCCTGCAATCAGCACAAGTGAAGTATAAACGATGCTGATACCCGTAGAATGAATAGTCTTAATAACTGTACTGATTGTACTGGTAGTCAGGTTGCTGTCCTGTTTATAATTTACCAGGAAGCGTATGGTAATATCAATAGCGATACCGAGGGCAATACTAAAAACCAATACAGTGGATGGTTTTAATGGCACACCAGCCCAACCCATCACACCCGCTGTAATCACCAGTGGAATAACGTTTGGAAGCAATGAGCAGACCAGGATACGTAAACTCCTGAACAGATATAACATACATGCAGCGATCAGGAAAAAAGCCCAGATAATACTTTGCTTCAGACCACTGATAATAAAAGCACTTCCTTCCAGAAAAGTTACAGTTGTGCCGGTGAATTCAATATGATAATGTGCCGTATCGAATAATTCGTCTGCGCGTTGCTGCACACCTCCAAGGATTTTTGGTAATTGAATACTTCCCACATCCGCCATATTTACATTGATACGAAGAACCTGTTTATTGCTGTCTATGAAACCATTCACAAGTTTCATCACACCATTTGGTTTGCTGCTGCTGTCAGACTTTGTATTTAAATAAGGAGCAAGAAATGGTAATTCAAACTCATTCGGCAATCCATAACGGGTGCTGTCATTATTATAATAAGCCTGGCGTAAAAATTTAAAGCCCTCTACAATGGATAGGCGCGTTGCCATCACCGTGCTGGAATCAATATATAAAGAAAGCTGATTGATCTTTGTAAAATTCCCCAGCAGGTTGGCCCGTATTCCGTTTTTTCTTTTTGTATCTATCAGAATTTCAAGCGGCATGACACCTTTGAAATTGGCTTCAAAAAATTTGAGGTCGGCATATACAGGATCCGTTTTAGGAAGGTCATCGAGGATAAAAGATTCAGAACGCAGGCGTGTCATTCCAGCAACAGATATGGACAGAATGATCAGTGTAAAAATAAAAATTGCTTTTTTATTGTGAAGAGCCCAGGTTTCCAGCAAGTCGAGAAGGGACATAAGCCAACGATTCGTCAGATATTTCATATGTCTGACTTTCGGATCAGGAAGATAACTAAGTGCAGCAGGAATGAGAATGATTGAAATAATAAACAGCAACATGATATTGATTCCGGCTACGACACCGAATTCTTTTAATATGGCGCTTTTTGTTAGTGCAAATACGCCAAATCCAATGGCAGCAGCAATATTGCAGAAAAGAGTTACGATTCCCATTTTACTGATCATCTCAATTAATGCTTTACTTTTTTCGCCGTAATCTCTGAAAGAAGAATGATACTTATTCAGGAAATAAATACAATTGGGAATACCGATAACTACAATCAGGGGTGGTATCAGGGCATTGAGAAGAGTAATCTTATAGTCAAATAAATGCATAGTAGCCAGACTGAACACAACACCAATAATCACCACTACCAATGACAATAACATATTACTTAAACTTCGAAAAAAAATAAAGAGGATCAAAGCAGATAATAAAACAGACCCCAACAAAAACCATTTCATTTCAGTTGCCACCTTGGTTGCCATATTGGTGCGGATTAGGGGAAGTCCGCTAAAATGTATCTGCAACAAATGTGCTTTTCCAAAATCTTTACCAAGTTTTACAATATTGCTTACAACAGCGGTTCGTCCGGCTGAATTCATAATTTCTTTGTTGACGCTGATAGCCATCAGGTAGGCATGTGTTGCAGGATTATATAAAATACCCTTGTAAAACAAAAGGTTTTCAAAAGTCCTGCGCGCAGAATCAAGGTCTGATTGAGATTTAAAAGGACCGGGAAATATCTGGCTGGATGTAAGTTTTTCAGTGATCAGGTTTTTATTCAGGATGATAGCGTCCGGAATACTTAATACCTGTTCAACCCCCTTAACCGATTTAAGATTTCTGCTTAACAGGATATAGTCGTTGAAAACATCTTTTGAAAACAGCTGGTCTGTCTGAACGCCGATCACCAGCAGGTTCCCATCATCACCGAATTTTTTCAGAAAATTCTGATATGCCTGGTATTTTGCATTATCAGTTGGGATTGCTCTTGTATATTCATAGCTTAATTCCACTTTCGATGCCTGGAATGTCATATAAATAAAACTGGCTGTAAGAAGAAGGAGTAAGACCAAACGAAATTTCAATATAAAGGCTGCAATGGATCCCCACATGTAGATAATATTTGATGAAACTGACCGGACACCCGGCAAAGAAACTTATTTTAACCGAATTTCGCAGGAATCCGTTTCGGTTATGGTTCATAAAACAAAAGGCATTGTATTGCGTACTGTGAAATATGGTGAAACAAGTGTCATTGTTACTATTCTGACTGAACTTTTCGGATTGCAATCTTACCTCGTAAATGGAGTAAGGACCAGCTCAGGAAAAGGAGGTACGAAAGCAGGTTTGTTTCAACCTGCCGCTATGCTGGATCTTGTGATCTACCACCAGGAATCAAAAAACCTGCAGCGACTGAAGGAATACAACTGGAACTTTTTGTACCAAAATATTTTTGCTGACGTAATTACCCATTCGATCGCACTGTTCATGGTTGAACTATTACAAAAATGTCTGAAACAACCTGAGCCAAACACGGAGCTTTTTTATTTTATGGAGGATTCCCTCAAATCACTCGATCAGTCGGAATACAATGTACAGGCAAATTTTCCTTTATTCTTTGCGTTGCATTTGGCTGGATTTTTTGGAATGAGGATAGATGATAATTATTCTGAAAAAAGAAGTTTCCTTGATCTGGAAGAAGGATATTTTTCGGAAGTAAAGCCTTCACATCCTCATTATCTTGAAAATCCCCTCAGTGAAATCAGCTCCCATCTGCTGAAGATCATGCAGCCGGCTGAACTCGCAGATTTACCCCTGAATAAAGAAAAGAGAAGAATGCTTCTGACTGCTTATGAAGATTTTTACTCGATTCATATAGCTGGATTCACGGCACTTAAAACGCTTCCGGTTTTACGAACTATACTTGAAGTGTGAAAGTGTGGTAGTGTGGTAGTAAAAAAACTTTAAACTAACTACCACACTACCACACTTCCACACTAGATTAGTCGTCTGCTCCTGCTTAAATCAGTTATCTCTCCCCCCGCTGCATTTTCAATCAGCACAACACCAGGTTTCTTTCCCTTCCTGAAAGTTCCAAGACTTTCTTCAAGTGACAAAGCAGCAGCCCCGTTTGAAGTGGCCCATAAAAGCAGCTCTGACGTAGATATTTGCTTAAATGCATCCTTAATTGTTTTCATTTCTTCAAGGATACTGAGATGATGGTTACTGGCCAGACTGTCTGTACCTAAAACTATACGGGTTTTATATTTTAGAAAGAGGGGAATATCGGGAAGCTGATCTTCAATATAAATATTCGCATTTGGGCAAAAACAAAAAAACAGGTTATCATTATAATTCAGCGCTTCGATTAAGTCAGTCTCATTCGTATATGTATTATGAACTAACAGAATACGGGAAGCGCTTTTTAACTTTGGAAGGTAAAAATGCAGACTCCTTGTACCGGGTGCATTAAAATGATCTGAATCCATCTTCATGAGCTCATACATGCGGGTCAGGTCCCCTTTGCCGGACATGAAGAATTCGTTTTCAGAATCTGATTCCTGGTTATGAATGGTAATGGTTTTACCCCCGAAACCTGGTTCTATAAGGTTCCAAAGCTCATTTGATACAGAATAAGGTGCGTGCGGATTGAGCGAGATGTATTTTTCATCTGCGCCTTTTTCAATAAACTGACCGGCAGTTTTTTTCCCCTGCTCAAAACGGGTATGTGCATGTCGGGGAGACCAGCCTAACACTTCAATAAAATTATAATAATCCAGTCCGCTCGCTGATTTCAGGAACCTTGTATCAGAAGTGTTACAAATATCTCCAACAGCTACCACGCCAGTTTTTAACATTTCAGATTCAGCTTTTAAGATGGCTGCCAGTTTAAGTTCTTCCGGCAATTGACGGCTGCTTACGACGGAAAGCACAAAATCGACCAACCCCCGTTTTTCCTGAATCAGTCCCTTGAGGTAACTAAGTTCCAGATGGCAATGACAATTAATCAATCCGGGACTTAAAATGCCTGAAAAATTTTCAATTCCTTCCCCTGCCTGGTCTTCATCCACAATTGTCTCAATAATACCATTTTCCATACAAATCAAAACGCCGCCCATTTGCATTTTAAAACCATCGAATAGGTAGTCTGCTTTCAATTTCCTATAACTCATGGATCAGTTAACTTTGCAGCAATTTAAATTTTTCACAGGTTATGTTAGATAAATTGGATGCTATCCGGGCTAGATTCGACGAATTAGGAGTGGCACTTACCAATCCGGCCATTGTAAATGATAACAGGAAATTCAGTTCTACAAGCAAAGAATACCGAAGTCTTGAGAAGATTGTAAAATCGTATGACCAATACCGTAACCTACTTGAAGACCTGGCATTTAACCGCGAAGCTTTAAATGGGGATGATGAAGAATTAAGGGAACTGGCTAAGATGGAAACATCATCTTTGGAAGAGAAAAAGACTGCTCTGGAAACGGAAATCAGACAATTACTGATACCTAAGGATCCTCAGGATGAAAAAAATGCAATAATTGAAATCCGTGCAGGAACGGGAGGTGACGAAGCCAGCCTTTTTGCAGGGGACCTTTTAAGGATGTATATGAAATATTGTGAACGAAAGGGCTTTCGGACAGCTCTTTTAAGTGAAAGTGAAGGCACGGTGGGGGGTTATAAAGAAGTTCAGCTGGAAGTGACCGGTGAGGACGTATATGGCACTTTGAAATTTGAAAGCGGTGTTCACCGTGTTCAAAGAGTGCCGGATACAGAACAAAGCGGCCGTGTACATACGAGTGCGGCTACAGTAGCCGTGATGCCTGAAGCAGAAGATGTAGATTTCGAACTGAATCCTGCGGATGTAAAAATGGAAACAGCCAGGAGCGGGGGAGCAGGAGGACAAAACGTTAATAAGGTGGAAACCAAAGTGATGCTGACACATTTACCTACCGGAACAGTGGTAGTTTGTCAGACCGAAAGATCCCAGCTGGGAAATCGCGAAAAAGCAATGCAAATGTTAAGAACACGGTTATACGAAGAACAGGTAAGAAAACAGGAAGAGGAAATATCAAGACACCGTAAAAGCCTGGTCAGTACAGGGGACCGTAGTGCAAAAATCCGGACTTATAATTTCCCGCAGGGGAGAGTGACAGATCACCGGATTGGCCTCACGGTTTATAACCTGAACGATGTATTGAACGGTAATATCAACGATTTTATTGAGGCGCTGCAGTTTGCTGAAAATGCTGAAAAAATTGCGAAACCAGCTTAAGTTGTTGCTATTTTTCTACATTGGAATTGAAAGTCAAATGAATAATTGGAAACTAATAGTTTAAAGTTGTAAATTCATAATAGTAAATTCTTAACATTAGCCTTTAAACCAATCTCTGTTTTTTTCGTTTAATATTCGGGGAATTGTTCGTGTCGTCTAAAAGTTATAATCATCAAACGAATAAATAGTTACAAAAAAAGATTGAGTCTTAAAAAATTGTTATTAAGAAAATATAGAATGAGTTGAATTCGTTTGGATCTGTAACTTTACATAGTTCTTTTTTAAAGCAGGGCGAAAAAATAAGAAGATTTGGCATTTGAATTGCCTTGTATTAGTAAATGGTCTTTTCTATTTGACTTCACAAAAGCAGTCAATTTTCTCATAAGCAGTTAGTTTTGGTTACGGCCCCTGTTTCCACAGGGGCTTACTTTTTAAAGACTACCACGAACTTTTTTAAAACTACGATCAGCTTCTAAACCAGGAAAATGTCAGACGGACAAATAAAAATCCTGCAACGGCCCCTACAATATCTGCTGCAATATCATAGATATCAAAGTCACGGTTTGGAATAAAATATTTCTGAACATATTCCATTGCAGTCCCATACAAACACGCTATGATCAATATAACCACTGAGTGTCTGAGGGAACTATTATTGTTCCCGGGCTTCGCCGAATAATAAAAAGACCATAAAAAAACAAAGCTTCCAAACAGGATGATGTGGACGTATTTATCAAGGTTAGGTATGGCCAAATGATTTTCATTTGGTAACATATTTCCCGGGAGGGCAAGCAAAATAAAAATTATTATTGTCCAGATCAGAGCGGGAAAACGATTGGAAAAAATCTGGAATAGTCGGTGACGCATATTATTGAATGCGAAGATAAGAACCTAACCTGTAACCTTTCCCATTACATACATAGCATCCATAGTAGGGGTTGTACTTCCACCTTTTTTTTCAAGTGTAATTGCAAATGCTTCAGCTTTTGGAATAGTTTTGAGTTTTATAAAAGAAAAATTCTTATCCATATCAAAAATTCCTACATCTACAGGGTGGCCATTTACAATAGCCCAAAGCTGATATTGTTTATCAGGAACAGGCATTGGTAACTGGTTGACTAACAGATAAACTTCTTTTGATTCGGTATTCCAGTAAACTGTTGCCATACTTGATGGAGCGGGACTCGCGGGCATACCTGGCATTTTTACTATGGCCATCTTAGGATTTTTCATCAGCCCAAGAGCATTTTCGTAAGTCTCCAGTTTCGTTTGCATTACCTGGTTGGCTCCTGCAATCTGTGTTTGTGTTGCTATAAGCTCTTTATATTGGGCAATAGACTTTTTATACTGATCCAATAAATAGAGATTAAGTAGTACACTTCCAAGAAGCATAATTAATGAGGCGGCTGCGACATATCTTGCGAAACCCTTCCGGGGAATCAGTGCAGGTGTATTGGCAATTATCCCGGGAGGCTGTTTATCCTTTTCCATTCCGATCTCAGAAAATATCCTTGATTTCAATACACGTGGCGGCTCCAGTTTTTGGTGGATAAGTGATTGTTCTACCTGCAATTCAAAAGCGTTTCTGGCAGCACGTACTTCATGATGAGCATCGCACATTCGTTCGAATTCAGCACTGTCCTCAGGCGAGGCAAGGCCCAGCACATAGCTTTCAACAATTCCACTTAATATGTACTCTTGCGGATTCACTTATTTTAAATATACTCTTAATTGCAATAATGCATTTCGAATGCGGGTTTTTACCGTTCCTAATGGGATGTCTTCAATCTGAGCTATTTCTTCATGCGTGTAGCCCTTTAAATAAGCAAGTTCAATTAAAACACGCTGTTCGGGTTTAAGTTTTTCCAGGAATTTGGTGAGGCCGATACCGTCAATATTGGTTTGGGTCACCTGGTCACTTCCATATACGTTATCAGTAATCTCCTGGTTTTTCTGATTGTTTATGTACCCCTTCGATCTGAGCATATCGATCGAAGCATTCCGGCTGATATTCAGCATCCAGGTGAACAAGCGCCCTCTCAGGGGATCGTATGATTCAATTTTACGCCAGATATTAATAAAAACTTCCTGTAAAACATCTCCGGCTATTTCTGGTGATTTAACTATCTGCAGTATAATACTGTAAAGAGAACCGCTATAGTGATCATACAAATATGAAAAAGCCTGATCATCCCTCGATTTAAGGGCCATGACCAGATCCTGCTCACTATATGTTTCAGATGATGCCAAAGTTCCCGGTTAAATAAATGCTACAGCCCCAATTATCCAACCAGGGCTTCGTAAGCGGCAGCATCCAATAGAGTAGCTACCTGTCCTGGGTCTTTTACAGTCAGTTTGATCATCCATCCTTTTCCATAGGGATCTGTATTTACAAGATCCGGCGCTTTAGCCAGTTCAGGATTCAATTCAGTAATAGTTCCCTGAACAGGTAAAAAAAGATCAGAAACTGTTTTTACTGCTTCCACGGTTCCAAAGATTTCCCCCGCATTCATGGTTTTACCAATTGTTTCCACTTCGACATATACGATATCTCCCAATTCGCGTTGTGCATAGTCTGTAATACCGACAATAAATATATTGCCTTCTTCCTGCCTTACCCATTCGTGTTCTTTTGTGTAGCGTAGGTTTTTTGGAAAACTCATTTGTAGTTATTTAAATGTTCTGTTCTGGCAGCTGCAAATATAGAAGGATTTGAATATTCTCTTCTTCTGTTTGTTAATCGTCCAGTTCCTGGTTTTCAAAATAAAGTAAAATATGATCCTTCATGAAGTTTTCCTGATCGATAAAATTGAAAACAGGCAGTGGTTTCAATTGACGGTAATGCGGCCATCCTTCTTCATCCACCATCTCAAGTTCATAAAAACCACTGGGTGAAAGAAGAGTACATACCGCTACATGCATCAAATCCTGTTTTTGTTCTTTAGAAAATTTAGTCTGAAAATCGCCAACCTCCTGAATGCCGATAAGGAATAGAATGGCTTCCATATCTGGTTTCTTCCCAAATCTGGCCATCAATTTTTCTTCCAGAGACCACCATCTGCTTTGTATATCGTCTTTCACATTCATGGTGCAAAGATAACCCGGTAAGGAATCTATCATGGCATCAGTTAACTTTGCGCAAATTTTCCTTCATGTTACAGATGGCGATGATTCGGCAGCAACCTGATTTTGTAAAAGAACGACTTCTCGTAAAAAATTTCGATGCTTCCGCAGCTATAGCTAAGATATTAGAATTGGATGCACAGAGAAAAAGGCTTCAGGTTGAAATGGAATCGGAACAGGCCGGACTAAACGCAATTTCAAAGGAAATCGGACAATTAATGGCAAAGGGTGAAAAAGAAAAAGCGGAAGAAAAAAAGCTGGAAGTCACTACACTAAAATCCAAGCTCTCATACCTGCCCGATGCCGTGAAAGCTATTGAAGATCAATTACATCAGCTACTTGTAACCCTGCCCAATCTTCCATCTGCGCAGGTGCCTCCAGGTAAAACACCCAATGATAATATTGTTGTAAAAGAAGGAGGAACAAAACCGGTACTACCTGCGAATGCACTTGCCCACTGGGATCTTGCCAGAAAATATAACCTGATAGATTTTGAGCTGGGAAATAAAATAACCGGCAGCGGGTTCCCTGTTTATATTGATAAAGGAGCGAGAATTCAGCGGGCCATGATACAGTACTTTCTCGATTATAATACCAGAGCCGGCTTTATTGAATATCAGCCTCCGCTGGTTGTAAATGAAACCAGTGCGTATGGGACCGGCCAGCTTCCTGATAAAGAAGGGCAAATGTATTATGTGGGTGAGGATAAGCTGTACCTGATACCCACATCAGAAGTTCCCCTCACAAATATTCTGCGCGATGCAATTCTGCATGAAAAAGACCTGCCCGTAAAGATGACAGCATATACACCTTGCTTCAGACGTGAAGCGGGCAGTTACGGCAAAGATGTTCGGGGATTGAACCGCCTTCATCAGTTTGACAAGGTTGAAATCGTGCAGGTTGTTCATCCGGATTATAGCTATCAGGCACTGGAGGAAATGGTTAATCATGTAGAGAGCCTATTGTTATCCCTGGATCTACCTTATCGTATTTTGCGTTTGTGCGGAGGAGATATGTCATTTGCTTCAGCCATAACATATGATTTTGAAGTGTTTTCAGCCGCGCAGGAGAAATGGCTGGAAGTAAGTTCCGTAAGTAATTTCGAAAGTTTTCAAACTAACAGGATGAAAATCCGGTTTAAAGATGAACATGGGAAAACACAATTATTACATTCTCTTAATGGCAGCTCCCTTGCAATTCCAAGGATACTGGCCTGCCTTCTTGAAAATAACCAGGACGCGGATTTGATCTTATTGCCTAAGGTTTTGCACAAATATTTTGGTGCTGAAAGCATTTTAAAGCCTAACGCTTAAAGCCTAACGCTTAACGCTTAACGCTTAACGCTTAACGCTTAACGCATAACGCTTAACGCTTAACGCCAAAAGTGCTCTGCGTGGCCTAAAGCTTCCGCGCTTACTTAGAACTGCAATCATTCATTAATCATTAACAATTAAAATGCGTTAAGCGTTACGCGTTAAGCGTTAAGCGTTAAGCGTTACGCGTTAAGCATTAAGTGTTATTAAACCTTTCGCTCAGACTTCGATCAAAAGAAAGAATGAATCTCAATCAGCAAAAAAATCAACATCTCTGGTGGCGGGCAGGCTTTGGCCCTCCGGTTGACCGGTTTAAAGAACTTTCGAAGCAAAAACCAGAGGCTTTATTTCATTCCATCCTCAAAGCTTCAGAAAAAAAACCTGCTCTTTTCGATCTCGCAGATCCTGATTTGAAAGAAATGGTAATGGAGAATCAGCAAATGAGTTCCGGTAAAATGCAGAATTTGAAACCGGGAGAAAAACAAATGATCCGCAAACAGTCTGTTCAGGATATTTATAAACTGAATCTTCGATGGCTACAGGAGATGACGGATAGCCACGCACAGTTGCTTGAAAAAATGTCTTTGTTCTGGCATGGACATTTTGCTTCAAAAACAGTCAATATTATTTATGATCAGTTACTCCTGAATGTAATTCGTACAAACGCGCTGGGTAATTTCAGGGACCTGCTGGTTGATGTTAGTAAAACTGCTTCGATGATCCAGTTTCTGAATAATAATCAGAATAAAAAAGGACATCCGAATGAAAATTTTTCAAGGGAACTGATGGAACTTTTTACCATCGGTCGTGGCCATTATACGGAAACAGATGTTAAGGAATCGGCGCGCGCATTTACTGGATGGGGTACCAACCCGCAGGGAGATTTTATTTTTCGACCCAGGCAACATGACGATGGTGTAAAAACATTCTTTGGAAAAACAGGCAACCTTACGGGAGAAGATATTCTGGGGATTTTACTTGAACAAAAACAAACTGCTGTTTTCATTACCCGAAAAATATATAAGTTTTTTGTGAATGATATGGTTGATGAAGAAATAGTGAGCACACTGGCTGACAGGTTTTTTAAAAATGGTTATGACATTCGTGATTTAATGATCAGCATTTTCAATTCATCATGGTTTTACGATCAAAAGAATATTGGCGTCCAGATCAAATCACCTGTTCTATGGATGGTAGGTTTGCAAAGACAGCTCCCCCTTGAAATTCAAAATCCCATGGTACAGCTGATTCTGCAACGCTTGCTGGGACAAGTTTTATTTTCTCCGCCGAATGTTGCAGGCTGGCCTGGCGGTAAGCACTGGATAGACAGTTCCAGTCTCATGCTTCGCATGCAGGTTCCTCAAATAATCTCAAAATCAGATATCATATTATCGAAACCAAAAGATGATGATGATGTGATGATGGGTATGCGCGACCAGCGTTTAATAAATAATCCAAAAAAAATCAATGACCCGGGGATTCAATTATTCCAGACTAAAATTCTCTGGGATGATTACACAAAAAATTTCAGTGATATATCTGATCCCGGACTTTATACTGCTATTCGTGATTTGCTTTTGCAAAGAACTTTTCCAATGAATGAAAATGATATGATCAAATATATAGATGAGTCTGACCGCCAAAGGCGAATCGAGTCCGTTACTATACGGCTCATGGGTACGCCGGAATACCAATTGTGTTAATATAAAAGATAAAAAATGCTGATCAATCGCAGAAAATTCTTACACCTTGGTTCCCTGGCAACAGGTACACTGATGCTTCCGAAATTTTTAAAAGCATTTGAAGGATCTGTTTCCCTTTCCGGAGGAAATAAAGTTCTTGTTGTTCTACAGCTTAGTGGGGGAAATGACGGACTCAATACGGTAATTCCGATTCGTAATGATATATATTATCGCGAACGACCTGTTATTTCTATTGCTAAAGAGAAGACGCTTAATCTGAATGGTGAAGCAGGACTTCATCCTTCCCTCAGCAATCTGAAAGCTTTATATGATGAAGGTGAACTCTCCATTCTGAATAATGTTGGTTATCCGAATCCCGACAGGTCGCATTTTCGTAGCATGGATATTTGGCAAACTGCCAGTAATAGTAATGAATATCTGAATTCCGGTTGGCTGGGTCGGTATCTCGACGCAGAATGTTCCGGCTGTTCTAAACCTACCCAGGTACTTGAGATGGATGATATGCTAAGTCTTGCTTTAAGTGGCGAAAAAATGAAAGGCATTGCTCTGAAAGATCCAAAACGGTTGTATGATACCAGCCAGGATCCTTTTTTTAAGGATATACTTCAGTCAGGAAAAAATGAACAGGCCGAAGATCCTGCATCTTATTTATACAAGGTCATGTCGGAAACAGTCTCTGGTGCCGATTATATTTTTCAGCAAAGCAAACTAAGGCCGAGCACAACAGTATATCCTAATTCTGAGATTGGAAAAAATCTGAAAACAATCGCATCACTGATTTCATCTGATATCAATACCAGGGTGTATTATGTTTCTCTCGGAAGTTTTGATACGCATGTAAGTCAGCAGGCCAAACAGGAAAAATTATTTAATGACCTGAATGATGCTATCAAACCATTCACGGATGATCTGAAAGCGAACCACAGATTTGAAGATGTTTTAATGATGAGTTTTTCTGAATTTGGAAGAAGGGTGGGCGAGAATGCCAGCGGAGGTACAGATCATGGTACTGCGAATAATATGTTCCTGATTAGTGGAGGCCTGAAATCTAAAGGTATATTAAATGAAATGCCTGATCTCTCGAATCTTAGTGATGGAGATCTCGTTCAGCAATTAGATTTTAAGCGGGTATATGCCACCCTGCTTAACAAATGGTTACTGGCTGATGATTATAAAATCCTCGGACGGCAGTACGATTATCTGAATTTTATATAAGAAAATCTATATAGTTATTAATTGTTAGTGGTTAATTGTTAGTGCACTATATACAATGCTTATGCATTCTTGCGTTAACAATTAACCACTAATAATTAATAACTATTTTACCAGCTTTGTTTTGCGACGCCTGCTTTGATGGCCGCAAGTGCTTTTTCCTCACCCAGTAAGGTTGTGAGTTTATTTCCTTTGCCATCATGTCCCTGGGCCATATAGGCACCTTTGGCAGTCTTGGTGATCACCGCATCCATGATCGGAACATTTTTCTCTTTCGTCTTAACGTTATATGCTGTGAGTACTACGGTGGACATATCTTAAATTTTAAAAGGTTCTGAATACACTAACTGGCTGAGCGGCTAAAGGTATATAAATATTTTTAAACGGGATTTCATTGAATTAAACATCGAGACGGGCATATTTTGCGTGGGATTCAATGAATTCCCTGCGGGGCGCTACTTCATCTCCCATCAGCATGCTAAAAATGCGGTCTGCTTCTGCTGCACTTTCAATGGTTACCTGTTTCAGGGTCCTGGTTCCAGGATTCATGGTTGTTTCCCAGAGCTGACTGGCATTCATTTCTCCCAGTCCTTTATATCTTTGTACACTCACGCTGTCTTCCTTGCCGCCCCCAAGCTTTTCAATTTGTAAACGCCGCTGGTCTTCTGTCCAGGCATATGCACTGTCTTTTCCTTTTTTTACCTGATAAAGAGGGGGCTGGGCAATATAAATATGACCCTGTTCTACGAGGGCTGCCATATATCTGTAAATAAAAGTAAGGATCAGGGTTGCAATATGGCTCCCATCCACGTCAGCATCCGTCATGATGATCACTTTGTGATACCGGAGTTTTACGAGGTTTAATGCTTTTGGATCCTCTGTTGTACCTACAGTCACACCCAGAGCGGTATACATATTCCTGATTTCTTCATTTTCATAAATCCGGTGTTCCATAGCTTTTTCAACATTCAGGATCTTACCCCTGAGCGGAAGAATAGCCTGAAAACTGCGGTCACGTCCTTGTTTGGCAGTTCCGCCTGCGGAATCACCTTCCACCAGGTAGAGCTCACAACGTACAGGGTTCCTTTCTGAACAATCAGCCAGTTTACCCGGAAGCCCCCCTCCGCTAAGTACACTCTTACGCTGTACCAGTTCCCTTGCTTTACGGGCCGCTGCGCGGGCCTGAGCAGCAAGAATTACTTTCTGAATGATGTTCTTAGCTTCCCGTGGATTTTCTTCCAGGTAGGCTTCTAAAACTTTCGATACTGTAGTGTCTACTATTCCACTAACCTCGTTATTACCCAGTTTGGTTTTTGTTTGTCCTTCAAATTGTGGTTCAGGCACTTTTACAGAAATAATGGCACTAAGCCCTT
>Ga0207113_1080_pt3 | contig 25949 bp, 20 predicted proteins | sample Alteio_BWMinHeat_69_FD_153559 | JGI IMG/M metagenome (GOLD analysis project Ga0207113, IMG submission 153559) | Enriched cells from forest soil in Barre Woods Harvard Forest LTER site, Petersham, Massachusetts, United States -... | ecosystem: Environmental > Terrestrial > Soil > Temperate forest >... | reverse complement strand
GATTCTTTTCAATTTCTGATTCGAGTACTACCAGGCTGGCAATTGTTTTTATTCGATTAGCAGTTACCAGTTCCTGAAGTCCATTTTGGAAGGCCAGATACATGATGCTGTCCTGGCTGTTTATTTGGGGAATAGCCTGGTATGAAAGCGAAACAGAGGGCAGATAGGGGGTTCCGGGTGAAGAAAGAATGACCGCCTGGTTTGTTCCTGCTGCCAGTTCGTTTGAATAATCTCTTGCTATTTTATCATCAGCATAATATGCGTTTATCCCTGGTTGGGCTTCAACTAAAGATTCATTTTCATAAATATATTGCGGAATCGCTGGTCTCACCTTCGATTTTTTAATCAGCTTTTTTCGAAAGGAAGTTCTGAAGATCATTTCTTTATCAGTCTGTTTTATATTTTTTTGAACAAATTCATATTCCGTTGGAATAGCAGGAATCTGTATAGCCGAAAACTGGATCTTGGTCTCGTTCTTTTTTGATTTTTCCGGTTGAATAAGAAATAAGGCGAATGCTGCGAGCAGGCTAAAAAAAATCAGTGGGTTAAATCTATTTATCCTCCGGGTAGGTTTCCCCAGGAGCCTGCAGATTCTTTCCATTAACAGCCAGGGTCTGTTTCCATTTGCTGCCAGGGAAAAATCAGGATGAACCTGCCGGAATTTCTCCAGACAAAACAAAGCTTCGGCATACTGCTCGGGAACAAATCCCATTTCTAAAACACCGTCATCGCATGCCAGTTCTCTTTCCCTTTCCAATGCCTTGTAAAAAAGATGAGCAAAGGGATTGAAGAAAAAAATACTGCGAAAACATGAAATGAAAATATTTATCAGGTAATCATTGCGCCGAATATGAAAAAGTTCGTGAATTAGTATAGCTTCTACCTGTTTTGGAGAAAGACGGGTAACAAGTGAAAGGGGCAGGAGGATAAAGGGCTTAAAAAATCCGCTGGTCTGTGCTGTCTCTGCCATATCTGACAGATAAACATGGATCCTTTTAGGTATACCCATCAATTTGGAATAACGATCAGCAAAAGATTGGAGTTCAGATGAAAGATTCTTTTCAGGTCTTTTTTTATTCCATTGATAAGATTGAAATCCATATTGTAAAAAACGGAAGAGGAGTACTCCGATGTATACCGAACTCAGGTAGGGAATCCAACGATTAACTGAAGATGAAACAGAAATAAATCCAGGAGAAAAACGGGCTGCCGGTTCATTAAATATATGCACCAGAGAATAAATAAACCATTCTGCCCCGATAAAAACAAATACGAGGATCAGATTGTGCTTTCCGGCTGATGAAATGCGGATATTACCAGCCGTTAGCATATAATAAGCCAACCATAATATAGCCATCTGCCAGATGCTATCCAACAGAGACCAGCCCAGAACAGTCAGGAAGCTTACATAAGCCGACATGCATTATTGCTTTTTCAGGTTGTTTAGCAGTTGCTGAATTTCTTCCAGTTCTTCCGGAGAAGCTTTATGGTTTCCCAACGCATGTATCACAAGTTCAGTAGGGGATCCGCCAAAGAGGTTGGTAATCATTTTGCCTAATAAATGTTTTTGAGTCTTTTCACGGCTGACAACCGGATGATATACATGGATTTTAACGGAATCATCCCTGCCGACCATGCCTTTTTCAAACATAATCTGCATAAGTTTCAGGGTTGTGGTATATCCCGCTTCCTTGGTTTTTGATAATTCTTCATGCACATCCCTGACACTTGCTTTATTTCTTTCCCAGAGAATACGAAGTATCTCCAGTTCACTTTCCGTTGGTTTTATATATTTAGATGTTCCCATATGCTAAATTTGTACGTAAAGCAAAATACGATTTAATTCGTAAAACAAAATTTAAAAATTGTTAATTATTAATGGTTCATTATAAATATTTCATTTATGTCAGACGCCCGTTCAATTTCTTTTTACGCCGACAAATTTAAAGTAAGGGCAGACGGCGTGGTTCATTTGAAGGAATGGTTAACCGATGATAAGGACAAAACCCTGAGCAAAGAAGAAGGGGAGGATATGCTTAAAAAAGATATTCTGAAACTTTCTGAAATCCAGGAGAAACTATATGCATCTAACCGTTATGCGGTACTTATAGTTATACAGGCCCTGGATGCAGGTGGGAAAGACGGTGTTATTAAACATGTTATGAGCGGACTTAATCCACAGGGAGTAAATGTAACCCCATTTAAAACCCCAACACACCAGGAACTGGAGCATGATTTTTTGTGGCGGCATTATATCGCTCTGCCAGCCCGGGGAATGTTTGGCATTTTTAACAGATCACACTATGAAAATGTACTGGTAACAAGGGTTCATCCGGAATATATTCTTGAAGAAAATCTGCCGGACATTAAAACGATGAAGGATGTTAATGATTCATTATGGGAAAAAAGATTTAAACAGATCAATCATTTTGAAAAAACACTCGCAGATAACGGTACTGTTATTTTGAAATTTTTTCTTCACGTTTCAAAAAAAATTCGGAAAAAACGTTTGCTCGAACGTATCAATGATCCTTCAAAAAACTGGAAGTTTTCAATTGGGGATTTAAAAGAGCGGGGTTTATGGAAGGATTACAGGAAAGCTTATGAAGATATGCTGGAAAAGACGACTACTGCCCAGGCACCCTGGTTCGTGGTTCCCGCAGATGATAAATGGTTTACAAGGATCGTCATTGCGAATATCATTGTAAGTGAATTGGTCAAATTGGATCTAAGTTATCCTCCACTCACCGATCAAATGAAAAAAGAATTGGAAGATGCAAAAAAAATATTAAGCGGAGAATCTGATTCTCAGTCCGACAATAATGAATAGAATTAATTTATTTAGACCTGTTTACCAGTTCTTTCTGAGCCCTGTGAATTTTCATTAATTTAACCTGTGTATCGTGGGTTGAATATAATTGCGCAAGGGTAGGGGCGATTACAAGAGAAACAATGGACATCAATTTAATAAGGATATTCATGGATGGCCCTGAAGTATCCTTAAACGGATCTCCTACTGTATCTCCAGTTACAGATGCTTTATGTGGCTCTGATTTTTTATAGAACATCTGCCCGTTGATTTCAACTCCTTTTTCAAATGATTTTTTAGCATTATCCCATGCTCCACCTGCATTATTTTGAAACATACCCATCAGGACACCGCTAACCGTAGCGCCAGCCAGGAATCCGCCCAGGGCTTCGGGTCCAAGTAAAAAACCCATGATTAGTGGCGAAAGAATTGCGATGGCACCCGGCAACATCATTTTTTTGATAGAGGCGTCTGTAGAAATTGCCACACATTTATCATATTCCGGCTTACCGGTACCTTCCATGATACCAGGTATGGTTCTGAATTGTCTGCGCACTTCTTCCACCATGGCCATTGCAGCTTCACCTACGGCACGTATGGCAAGCGATGAAAATATAAAAGGTATCATCGCACCCACAAAAAGTGAAGCCAAAACTTTTGCTTTATAAATATCTATACCACTGATTCCCGCTACGCCAACAAAAGCTGCAAAAAGCGCCAGTGAAGTAAGAGCAGCAGAGGCGATGGCAAAACCTTTCCCGGTTGCAGCCGTAGTATTTCCTACGGCATCCAGTACATCTGTTTTTTCACGGACTTCTTTTGGTAATTCACTCATCTCTGCAATTCCTCCCGCATTATCCGCAATGGGCCCGAATGCATCAATAGCCAGTTGCATGGCAGTGGTTGCCATCATTCCTGCAGCGGCAATAGCTACTCCATATAAACCTGCGCAGGTGTATGAACCCCAGATACCGGCAGCAAGCACCAGTATTGGAAGGCAGGTAGATTCCATACCCACCGCCAATCCGCCAATAACATTGGTGGCATGTCCGGTTGAAGACTGGCGAATTATTGAAAGGACAGGTCTTTTACCAATGGCTGTATAGTACTCTGTAATAATGCTCATGAGCGTTCCAACGGTTAGTCCGACACCGATGGCTCCTAATACACCCCATTTTGTAAATTCAATATTGCGCAGAACCATTGTATCCGGCAGGATAAAATAAACCAGTCCGATGGAAGCTATTGCTGTTAATACAATAGAACCCCAGTTTCCCATATTCAGGGCTTTTTGCACACTTGCTGTATTTACACTGGCGTTTTCACTTATACGAACGAAAAAAGTTGCAATAATGGAGAATAAAATTCCTGTACCTGCAATCATCATGGGGAGAAGGATAGGAGACATGCCTCCAAAATTATCCTGAGAAACTGTTTCCTGACCCAGTACCATGGTAGCCAGCACAGTGGCCACATAAGAACCGAAAAGATCAGCGCCCATGCCTGCTACGTCTCCCACATTGTCTCCAACATTATCAGCAATAGTTGCCGGATTACGCGGATCATCCTCCGGTATACCTGCTTCTACTTTGCCAACCAGGTCAGCACCAACATCGGCTGCTTTGGTGTAAATGCCTCCGCCAACACGTGCAAAAAGGGCAATTGATTCTGCCCCCAGCGAAAAACCGGTAAGAACTTCGATTGTTCTCAGCATTTCACCTGAATTCACCTCGGCCTGCGGAGCAAATATTGATTTTAAAATAATAAAAAGGCCACCAAGACCAAGAACAGCCAGACCTGCAACGCCCAAACCCATAACAGAACCGCCTGTGAAAGAAACTTTGAGCGCACGGCTTAAACTGGTTCGGGCTGCCTGAGCAGTTCTTACATTCGCTTTGGTGGCAACGCGCATTCCAATATAGCCGGCGGTTGCGCTAAGTATGGCACCAAGGATAAAGGCAATCGAAATAGACCAATGAGAATTGGGATTCGTACTTGCCATAAATCCCAGCAGAAGGGATACAATAACGACAAAATATCCCAGGATTTTCCACTCAGCTTTCAGGAAGGCCATCGCACCCTCAGCGATATAACGGCTGATCTGTTTCATCAGATCAGTTCCCTCATCCTGTCTGGAAACCCACTTGAATTGAATGAAAGTGTACAACAGGCCAATGACTCCCATGAGGGGTACCAGGTAAATCAGTTTGTCCATATTAAGTTAGTCTGAGTTTTTTATGGGAGGCAAAAATAGTGGAAAAGCGTTAAAGCCCATATAAATGATGTCATTATATTACCCGTATTCATATATAGATCAGGATATTATTTCCTTTTTCCTAAAAATTCACATACCTTTGCGCTCCATTTTTTAATGGTCCTGCTTCAGGCGGGAATTGCCCAAATGGCCCCATAAGTGATCTGCCCGAGCAGATCCGCCAGCAGGGTTTCATATTAAAACCTCATCAAAAGATGCCAAAGGTTAAAACAAATTCGAGTGCCAAAAAGAGATTCAAAATCACAGGCACCGGAGAAATCACTTTTCAGAAAGCGTTCAAACGGCATATTCTAACAAAAAAATCTACAAAAAGAAAAAGATTGATGGCGAAAAAAGGAAAAGTCAGTCAGGCTAACCTGGATTTCGTAAAAAGGCTGCTTAGATTAAAATAATCAGCACCAAATCATTCATTTCAACTATTAACTTTTTTAACTTTTTTTATATGCCACGTTCAGTAAATGCTGTCGCATCCAGGGCCCGTAGAAAACGGATCCTCAAACAAGCCAAAGGCTTCTATGGTAAGCGTAAAAATGTATATACAGTAGCTAAAAACGTTTTAGAGAAGGGACTTACTTATCGTTATGTAGGCCGTAAACTCAAAAAACGTGAATACCGTGCACTATGGATTGCACGTATCAATGCGGCAGTTCGTTCGGAAGGACTTACTTATTCCCGCTTTATCCACCTCTTGAATGAAAAAGGCGTCACGCTCGACCGGAAAATACTGGCTGATATTGCTATGAATGAACCGGAAGCATTTAAACAATTGATCGCTTCAGTTAAATAAAACGGTAAAGATTATTGAAGGGATTTCTTAAAAGGCATTAAATAACCTTTAAGAAATCTCTTTTATTTTGTGGATATCCTCAAAAAATTACATTTGTACCAACTATTATTTCAATTCTAAATCGTACGACCATCATCAATCCTAACGATTCAATGAACAATACGTATGCCGACCTCGTTCAGCAGACGTTCAATTTTCCCCAGGAAGGTTTTTTAGTAAAGGAAAATTATTTAGAATTTAATGGGGTAGATATAAAGGCCCTGATTGATAAATACGGAACCCCGTTAAAACTTTCTTATTTGCCAAAAATCGGCATGCAGATAAAAAAAGCAAAAAAAATGTTTGCCACTGCTATGTCAAGACACAAATACGAAGGCAAATATTTTTATTGTTACTGTACAAAGAGTTCTCACTTCTCATTTGTTGTGGAAGAAGCACTTAACAATGATATTCATCTGGAGACTTCTTATGCTTATGATATTGATATAATAAAAAAATTATATGCAAGGAAAAAAATAAGCAAAGACACTTATATTATTTGCAACGGTTTTAAACAGAAACCTTATACCAGTCGTATTGCCTCTCTTTTGAATACTGGTTTCAGGAATGTGGTCCCCATTCTTGATAATAAGGAAGAATTGCAGCAGTATAAAAAATCAGTCAAAGTTCCTTTCAAACTGGGAATAAGGGTAGCCGCTGAAGAAGAACCTAATTTTCCTTTTTATACATCACGATTAGGATTCAGGCCTCGCGATGTTCTTGAATTCTATGTTGATAAAATTGAAGGAAATGAAGACAGGTTCCAGCTGAAAATGCTGCATATTTTTTTGAACAAAGGAATTAAGGACGACATATATTACTGGAGTGAGCTCAATAAAGTTATTAACCTGTATTGCCAGTTAAAAAAGATTTGCCCGGAACTTGATTCCATTAATATAGGCGGAGGTTTCCCCATTAAGCATTCCCTGGGATTTGAATATGATTACCAGTTTATGATTAATGAAATAGTTGGTAACATTAAAAAGGCGTGCAAGCGAAATCATGTTCCAATGCCCAATATATTTACTGAATTCGGTAGTTATACAGTAGGCGAAAGCATGGCGCATATTTATAGTGTGATCGGGCAGAAAATGCAAAACGATCGCGAAATCTGGTATATGATAGATTCTTCATTTATCACCACATTACCGGATACCTGGGGTATCGGAGAGAGATTTCTCATGCTGCCCATCAATAAATGGGATGTAGAATATCAACGCGTAGTGCTGGGTGGAATTACCTGCGATAGCCATGACTACTACGATTCTGAAGAACATATCAATGAAGTTTTTCTGCCTAAACTCAATAACGGCGAACCATTATATCTCGGGTTTTTTCATACCGGCGCTTACCAGGATCAGATCAGCGGATATGGTGGAATAAAACATTGCCTGATTCCTTCACCAAAACATGTAATTGTCAGCCTTGATAAGAATGGTAAACCGATCGACTGGCTGCATGCAAAAGAACAGACGGCCCAGAGTATGATGAAAATTTTGGGATACAAGTAATACAAGTGTGAGAGTGTGAGAGTGTGAGAGTGTGAGAGTGAAAAACCATTAACATTAAACTCTCACACTCTCACACTCTCACACTTTTTTTCTAATGTTTAAGCTTATACTTCTTATTCACTTTGTTACTATTGAAGTAGTCATTCAATTGTTCCTCCGTCATATTATTATTCTCATCAATTGGTACATCAATTAACTGAATCTGGATCTGCTGCATCTCATCTCTGAGCTTATTAATTTTTTTACCAATATTCGGATCTTTTTCTCCTGTCAGGGAATTTTCGTGTAATTGATATTCAAGTCTTTTTATAGATGAACGAACAAGAGAAGCCGAATTTTGCTCAGCTGTTTTTTGTGGTGAAACTGCTTCCTTAACAGGAACAAGGGCAACACCAGCACTGGGCAGTATCTTACCGACTGTTTGTGCGCTTGCCGAAGGAAGTGATGAAAATACAGTTCCACCCAGCGCTGTAGAGCCGGATGTCATGTCAAAAGTCGTACGTGTTGTTTTGGAGTTTTTTACTTTTTTATCCAGTTCTACAAATGCATATTTCAGCTGGAGTGTATAGGTATGTACTTCTTTTACTGTTCGATAGTATTCCTGTAGCATAAATGGATAATTCATAGCGGCCCTGACATATAATTTTACAATAGCTGTATCCCTGATGAAAAATTTATTCGCGCCTATGAAATAGAGTATAACCAGTTTGAGATTAGCCGAATCGTTTTCCTTTACAAAATCGTAGGGAGGACTCCATACAAATTCATCATCACATTTTTTAACTTCTTTATAATTCTTTATAGGAAAATTCGAAAAGAAACTGATGTTATCGACTGGAAAACTTCCCTCTTCACATTCAATTTTAAAATTTATTGTATCTCCTTCATCAATAAATAATACACTGTTTACAGAAGGTTTCAAACGGGATGGAACTATCTCCGTAGTAAAAAATTGGATTGTAAAAGTTGTATCTACTCTTTCTTCGGGGTTGTGCAAATTCTGAACGCCAACACTTACTTTATAAGGATAGTCATATTTTAATTTACCAGATAGAAAATAGGATTTATCCGCCTTAAAAGTAAGAAGGCCGTTGTCCTTATTAATCCTGAGACCCAACGGTGAATTCCTGAGATACCAGTAATAATTATTAGGATTTTTATTTACTTCAAGACTGTAACTCATCATAGAGTCCACATGAAGTGTAAAGAATGGACTCAGGTTGCGAATTCTTAATGTAGTATCCTGAACTAATAGAAGTTTCGATAAAGTATCCTGTACCTGGTGAATCGTATCTGAAGGATTGGGGATGACCTGATTCTGACTAAAGGAGTGAATAACCCGGGATAAACACAAAAAAAATATTGCCAAAAATACCGGGTACCTGGATTTAATCATAGATCAACTGGAAATTGAGATGCAAAATTAGTCCACAACCGGTAGAAAACAAAGCAAAAAAATCCCCTCTAAGAATAAAGGGGATTACAAACCAACATTTTGCTTATTTTTTCAGCAGGGTATTAGGCGACATTAATTTGTCTCGCACTCTGTTTTGATTCTTCTTTCTTTGGGAGGAGAAGTTTCAAAACACCATTTTCATACTTGGCCTGTATACCATCCACATCAACTTTATCGTCAATAGAAAAGCTGCGTTTGAATGATTTGAATTCAAATTCACGACGAATTGTTTTATAACCATCCTGGGAACTGGTTTCTTCTTTCTTATCAAAACTGATAGTGAGTAAACCCTGTTCTACCTGGATTTTAAAATCTTCTTTGGATCTGCCGGGAACAATTAATTCCAGGTGATAAGCCTCAGGAGTTTCGTGAATATTTGTTTGCGGAAATGCAAAAAGCTCCTGTCCAAATGAACGTGCTGCACCAGGAATCTCATTAAGGAAATCGCTGAACAGATTTCCAAATGGTCGGTTGTTAACTTTTACTAGTGTCATAAATATATATTTAAATTAAATGAATGATTACTGCCCTCCGGGTCAAATGCTATACCATCCGGATTTATGATGAACAAAGTAGTCAATTTGACATTTAATTGCTGATTTGACCGACATAATTACATGATTTACTTATATTTATATCAAATTAGTCAGATCTTAAGGTTACGATTTTACCTCCTGTATAATGAACAAAATGACTAATTTTGCGTTGTTCTAAAAAACTCAGATAATGTATCCCGAACAATTAGTTATACCAATGAAAGAAGAGCTGACCGACAACGGTTTCAGCGAGTTGAAGACACCGGAAGAAGTCATCCATCAATTAGAGTCCAAGGGAACAACCCTCGTTATGATCAATTCAGTGTGCGGATGTTCTGCAGGAACTGCCAGACCTGGGGTTTTAATGGCGGTACATAACACAAAGAAGAAACCTGACCATTTAACCACCAGTTTTGCAGGATTTGACGTTGACGCCATCCGAACTTTGAGGGAGCGCCTTCTGCCTTATCCACCATCATCTCCGGCAGTGGCTTTATTTAAAGACGGTCAATTGGTACATATGATTGAACGTCATCATATTGAAGGCCGGTCCGCACAGATGATCGCTCATAACCTGATCGCAGCATTTGACGAATATTGTTAAATAGTTTCAAATAATTTCCCTTTCAAAACGCATAAAATAAAGGATACAGTCGTTATTCTGTATCCTTTATTTATGAAATCCAATCAGAAAAAATCTAACCAGACCCAATCTGCAATTTCCGCGAAAACAGTTAACCCGGCAACAGTCACTGCCATAGCAATTGGTAAAAAACTACTGGAAATAAAACGAATCTCAGGAGCTGGAGAAATGACAGAGTTGAATATGGCTCTTTTCCGGCATTTGAAATAATAACTTATTTAACGGGAGAATTTCTTTCCAATCAAGAGGAATAAATTCATAATCTGCATGAGAGTTTAATCTTCCTGACCCTTTGTGTAAAAATATCTGGAAAATGCACAGAGAATAGCAACAGAAATTACCCAAATCATTGCATCAGGGTAATGATATCCTAAATATCCCATTACAAATATTCCGACCATACATAGCATTGCTTTAAAAATGGCCGACATTAATTTACCTGTTTTCATACCTTTTGTTTTTACTCATCAAGATTCAGTGAATTACAATTTCTCTTAAAGTTACACCTGAAAGGTGTAGAGCTAATAAATAGGCTAAAACTGAAAAGTTCTATAAGAAGCTATTTGACATAATATAAATTATAGGAAGTTAATTCACTTATTTTTAAAGGGCCGCATATTCAAAATTTTAATTTTTCGAAGGGATTGGATAGCTTCGTGAGACCTGGTAAATATTTTGATAATCAATATCCCGGGACATTTATTGATAATTCTTAATGAATTGATTTTGGGCTGATTAATTATTGTAATCTTTCAGGATTTAATTCTTTTTATAGTATTTTTTAACACCAAATTATCCCTGATTGAAACTTAAATTCGGTTCCTCCTTCTGGGTCCATTCCATTTTTTTCACTTTGCTGAACCGGTTCTCACTGATTGCTTTTGGAGTTATCAGCTATATAATATTAGCCAAAAAGGTTTTTCCAACAGTGAATGAAATGGGTATCTGGTCACTTTTCCTTGCCATATTTGCCCTGATAGAGACCATCAAACAGGGATTGCTTCGAAACCCGATGATCAAATTCCTGAGTGAGCCTGAATACGTTAATAACCGGAATAAAATTCAATCCGCTTCCCTGATAACCAATATGCTGTTTTCAGCCATTGTAATCGTTCTGCTTATTTTCGGCAGGCCTATTTGCACAAATTGGCTAAAAACACCCGAACTCTTCCCTTTATTTCAGTGGGGCATCCTGATCATTCTCATCCTGATCCCATTTAATCATTTTGAAGTTTTACTGCAGGCTCATTTCAAGTTTAAGGACATATTCTATGGTTATCTCTGCAGACAGGGAATTTTCCTTTTTTTGATTATTGGACTATTGATATTTCATAAATCATCCTTGACACTCGTGAACCTGGTCAGGCTGCAGATCGTCTCCCTGCTGTGGGGAACTCTTATACTTATGTATTTTGCAAGAAAATATTTTTATTCCAAAATCGATACTGATAAAAAAACTATGCTGCGGATGTTCCATTTTGGAAAATACATTTTTGGCACCAATGTTTTTTCTGCTTTTGGAAGATCCGCAGATCAGTTTATTTCCGCAGGACTGATTTCATCTGATGTGGTTGCTTACTACAATGTTGTATCCCGTATAAATAATATGATGGACGTTCCATCTATCGCAATTGCGGACGTACTTTTCCCGAAAAATGTGGAAGCAATGGCTACATCCGGAACTGATAAAGTGCGTTATTATTTTGAAAGAATGGTTGGCACAATTGTAAGTATCCTCGTACCGATCAGTATCCTTATTTTTTCAATCCCTCATTTGTTTATTAAAATACTCGCAGGAAGCAAATATTATGCTGCAGTGCCGATTCTTCAAACAGTGATATTGTTTAGTTTTCTCAGACCATTTTCCTACCAGTTCGGAACAACCATGGATGCAATCGGTAAGCCCCGCGTAAACTTTTGGGTGAACCTGCTTACGATGAGCCTTAGTTATTTTTTTATGTATCTCGGTTTACGTTATATCGGATGGATGGGAGCAGCTTATGGAACTGTCGTTTCAGCGATTATTTCATTCCTTGTAATGTATACAGTATTGAATAAGACAATTGGCGTCCGTCTCGGTGAAACATTTAAGTATGTGTGGGTGTCATACCGTGAGATCTACGTTCATATCAGAAAGTTCATTGGGAAGAAGGATGAAAGTGTGAGAGTGTGAGAGTGTGAGAGTGTGAGAGTCTGTTGTTAAGAATTTTCAGATTCTCACACTCTCACACTCTCACACTCTCACACTAATAAAGCAGTCTCGTCTTAATCGTATTCTTCACTTCCTTCAATAAACCAATAGCCTGCGCAGATAGATTCTTGTCAACATCCAAAACAACGTACCCGATAAAATCATTCGTTTTCAGGTATTGTGCCAGAATATTGATATGATGGCTGGAAAGCCTGGTATTGATTTCAGATAAAACACCGGGAACATTATAATGAATATGAAGAATTCTGTGCGTATCAGGATGCTGTGGTAAACTAAGTTCAGGTATTGTATGTGACCCGGTGGAAATACCCATTTCAAGATATTGAAATAGTTTATTACTTACATCATCACCGATATTTTCCTGTGCTTCTTCTGTAGAGCCACCAATATGTGGCGTGAGCAGTACATTGGAAAGTCCCTGAAGCGGCGTCTCGAATTTGTCCCCGTTTTTTTCCGGCTCCAAAGGATACACATCTACTCCGGCGCCTGACAGAAGTCCTTCTTTCAACGCCTTGGATAAAGCTTCAAGGTCAACCACCTCTCCCCTTGCATAATTGAGTAAAATGGCCCCTTTCTTGAATTGTTTCAGGACATTTTTATTGATCATCATACGTGTCTGGTCCGTATCAGGAACATGTATGGTCACGATATCGGAAACGGAAACCAGTTCTTTAATTGAATTTTTAGCCATTGCATTTCCAAGAGGTAATTTCGTATCGATATCATAAAAAATTACTTTCATACCCATGGCTTCGGCAAGAACACTGACCTGTGTTCCGATATTGCCATAACCTATAATCCCCATGGTTTTTCCTCGTAATTCATAGCTGCCTTTTGATTCCTTCATCCAGATACCATCATGAGCAGATTTGCTTTTATCCGGTATCCTGCGGATCAGCATGATGGATGCACCGATCACCAGTTCAGCAACTGAACGGGTATTGGAATAAGGAGCATTAAAAACAGCGATCCCGTTTTTAGTTGCATTCTTGAGATCAACCTGGTTAACTCCAATACAAAAACAACCAATAGCCTGCAATTTTTTAGCTGCCCGCAATACTTTTTCTGTAATCTGGGTTTTTGAACGGATGCCCAGCAAATGAACGTCTTCTATTTCTTTTAACAGATCGTTTTCAGACAGAGCTTTTGTCAACTTCTTAACAGATGTGTAACCAGCCCCGGAAAACCGCTTCACTGCTGCATCACTGATGTTTTCAAGAAAAAGGATATTCACTTTTTCTTTCGGATAACTTGTTATTTTTTTATCGGCCATAATCTCTATGCTGTTTTTGCGTTATTCCCTTTAAAGAAGTGGCAAAATTGCCCCTAAAAAAGGAAACGGAAAAACAAAACTCGTCTCCTGAGCCTTGAATAGCATAATAATTTAATTTTGTACCTCTTAACTGAAAAATAAATACCTGTTGAAAACCATTTGCTGCTCCTTATTGGCTGCCTCCTTCCTGGTTTGTTGCGGACAAAGCCCTGCTGTTAAGCCAATTGTGAAAGTGCAGGATACAACGCTCCTGGCTCAGGTAATTACTCGCCCAAAATCTTTGAACCCCGGAGAATTTAAACTATACAATAATACGTCCCGGCATTTTTTTGATTCCCTGTTTTCCCATGGATTTAACGGAGGGCTGGTAGTGGCTCATAAAGGAATCATAGTATATGAAAGATATAGTGGTTTTAAGGACCCAAGAAGACATAAAGACAGCATTAATTCCCATACGGCTTTTCATCTTGCATCTGTTTCCAAGACTTTTACCGCAATGGCAATTTTAAAATTGTGGGAAGAAGGCAAACTCGACATTCATGATGATATATCAAAATATCTGACAGGATTTCCACCGGGAATCACCATTAAAAATCTTTTGAGTCAGCGAAGCGGATTAAGGAATTATGTTCATTTTATGGATCAGTCCGGTTGGGATAAAAGAAAATATCTGACGAACGCCGATTTGTTAGCGTATATAACCCAACATCACTCCGAAGTAATATATACTGCAGCAGGTCATCATTTCGAATATTCCAATACCAACTATGCTTTTCTTGCCCTCATCATCGAAAAAGTTTCAGGTGAAACCTATGATGAATACCTGAATAAAACTTTTTTCCTGCCACTGCAAATGCAGGATACTTATGTTTATTCTATTAAGGATACTGCAATTGCTACACATTCCTATAAAATGAACGGGAGAATGTATCCCATGGAATACCTTGATATGGTTTATGGAGATAAAAATGTTTATAGCACTCCGGACGATATGCTCAAATGGGATGCTGCACTGCGTGGTGGCATAATGTTCAAACAATCTACTCTTGATAGTGCCTATGCTCCATACAGCCTGGAAAAACGAGGAAAACGCAATTATGGTTTTGGCTGGCGGATGATTGTATATCCTGACGGTAAAAAACTTATATACCATAATGGCTGGTGGCATGGTAACCGGACGGTATTCATACGAATGATGGAAGAAAATGCCACAATTATCGCACTCTGTAATAACGATAACAGAAGGGTCTATGCAGCCAAAAAACTTTGCGACGTATTTGGAAATTATCAACAGTCCCGCGAAAATTATGACGAACCGGAAAATGATCCGGAAGGAAGAGGCGGAGAAAAACGCTAATAGCCTTTTCTTACCTTTGTATGAATGAAACAACTTGAATCCTATTTAGCCGGGTTTAATTCCTCCTATTTAATTTTTGACAGAAAAGCGGCACTTGCTCTTTATAAGCCGAGGGATCCTTTTGCCAATAAAGGAAATTTTGGACATGCTTTAATCCTCGCAGGAAGCTATGGAAAAATAGGCGCTGCAGTACTTGCAGCAAAAGCCTGTTTATCTGCCGGCGCCGGCTTAATTACAACACATCTGCCTTCATGCGGGTATGAAATAATGCAGACATCCGTTCCGGAAGTCATGGTAAGTGTAGGTGAAGGAGAATTTCAGCTAACAGGTTTCCCTCTCCATTCTGAATTATTTCAGTCGGCCGGTCTTGGCCCCGGAATAGGAACTGGTGACGAAACTTCTGGTATGGTAAAAAAATTTTTGAAGTCTTTTCATCAACCCCTTGTTCTCGATGCTGATGCTTTAAATATTATCAGCAAACACCCTGAACTTTTATCTGAGCTTAACCCCAATACGATCATTACACCGCATCCAAAAGAATTCGACCGGTTATTCGGAAATAGCAGTAATGATAATCTAAGATTTGAGAAGGCAAAAAAAATGGCAATCCAGCATAAAATTATCATCGTGTTGAAAGGCCATTTCACAGGGGTATTTAATCCGGACGGCAGTATTTCTTTTAATACGACTGGCAATGCCGGTATGGCAAAGGGTGGCAGTGGGGATGCACTCACAGGAATTATCACAGCCCTTCTTTCGCAATCATATGCTCCCACTGCAGCTGCAGTTTTTGGAGTTTTCCTTCATGGATGTGCCGGCGATATTGCTGCCAGTCTTTTTTCTGAAGAGGCTATGCTTGCAACGGATTTGATTCATTGTTTAGGAAATGTCTTTCTCGATTTGAAAAAAAATTAATCTTCAATATGTTATTTGACCCTTTGGAAATCAAAAGTATCCATTTTAAAAACCGCGTTGCAATATCTCCCATGTGTCAGTATTCATCTGTAGATGGCTTTGCAAATGACTGGCATCTGGTTCATTTGGGTAGCCGGGCAATCGGGGGTGCCGCACTGGTTATTCAGGAAGCTACAGCTGTTTCTGCAAGAGGTCGCATTTCACCTGATGATATGGGTCTTTGGAAAGATGAACAGATTGAAGTTTTAAAAAGAATTACTGATTTTATAAAAAAACAAGGATCTGTTCCCGGAATTCAACTGGCTCATGCTGGTAGAAAAGCCAGCAGCACATCACCCTGGAAAGGCGGTAAAATACTTGCTGTTTCAGAAGGCGGATGGATACCCCAGGCCCCATCTCCGATTCCTTTTCGCGAAACGGATCCTGTCCCGGAAGCTATGTCAAAGGCTGATATTTTTAATCTTCGCGAAAATTTTAAATCAGCTGCGAGACGCGCCCTGGAAGCAGGATTTGAAGTATTGGAAATTCATGGTGCACATGGTTACCTGATCAATAGTTTTCTTTCCCCCTTAAGCAATCATCGTACGGATGAATACGGTGGAATTTTTGAAAACAGGATTCGTTTGGTAAAAGAACTTGTATCTGATATTCGTTCTGTATGGCCTGAAAAATTTCCATTGTTTCTCCGTATTTCCTCTACAGACTATGTAGAAAATGGCTGGGATCCTGATTCTTCTGTATTATTGGCTAAGATTTTAAAAACCCTTGGCGTCGACATGATAGATTGCTCTTCTGGAGGACTCATATCGAATGTAAGAATACCCCTGGGTCCTGGTTACCAGGTTCCCTTTGCCGAAAAAATCAGGAAAGAAAGCGGTATCCTCACAGGCGCTGTGGGCCTGATAACAAATGCTCACCAGGCAGATGAAATAATCAGATCTGGAAAAGCTGATTTGATTTTGATAGCAAGGGAATCACTTCGAAATTCAAATTTTCCATTAACGGCTGCCTATGAATTAAATGTGGATATTGAATGGCCGTTGCAATATTTACGTGCCAAAAAGCTTAAAGCCTGAAGAAAACATTCATCCGTCAACCGCCATGTGTCATCCATTTCCCGCTAAAGGAACAGTGAAAGAAAAAACACTTCCCTTGCCTGGTTCACTTTCGATCAATAAAGCTCCTCCGTTTTTGGAAAGAAAATCCTTACTCAGCATAAGACCCAAGCCGGTCCCGCTTTCCCTGGCAGTTCCGTTGGTACTGTAATAATTATTTTCCTGGATCCTTGTAAGTGCCTCGTGGTCCATGCCAATACCATTATCAATTATAGACACCCTGCAATAAGGAGTTTCCTTTTTCATTCGGATAATAATCGCGCCTTTTTCAGGCGTGAATTTAATAGCATTGGAAAGAAGATTTCTCAATACCAGGGTCATCATATCTTTATCCGCAAAAACGAGTAATGATTCTTCCATTTCACGTTTGATTGAAATATTTTTGGTCGTAGCCTGCAATTGATGAACATGAATGGCATCATCCGTAATTTCTTCCATATCTAATTCACCGGGTGAAATATTGGCCGATTGCATCTGGCTCTTCACCCAATGCAGGAGATTTTCCATCAGGCCTGTTGTATAATTCAAATCGCTTACCACATCCGGTATAATGGCTTTTATTTCTTTCCCGCTCATATCCAGTTGTTGCATACTCCTGAATAAATTGCGCAGTGCATACATTGGCGTTTTCATATCGTGGGAAATCACTGAGAAAAGTTTATTCTTCAACGAATTCAACTCACTAAGCTCAGTTGCTTTCTGTTCTATTTCAGCTTTCTGTTTTTCAATTTTTTCATTCTTATCCTGCAAATCCCTGTTGGTGGCAAGGATCCCAAACTGATATAAATTATTTTCCTTTTTAATTAGGAACAATGCATAAAATATAAATATGATTGCAGTTACCTGGTTAAATAAAAAAAGAAAAAAATTAAATGTATGAAGCTGGAAATTATATTCTTTATTAATGATCACGAGTACAAAATAACTTACCATGGAGAAGCCAACAGAAAACAACATCTGACTGATATAGGGCAGAAAAAAGACGGCCAGAATGCCGTTCAGAATAAAATAAAGTTCAACTCCGAGATTCATACCACTCATATATACAATGCATATGATAAGTGGATAAAGTATGAAATAGGTAATCATCCCAGCTTCATATCTGTAATAAAAGTTCAGATACAAAACGAGCAGGTTTACCCATGCCGGAAGACTCGCAATAAAAAATGCGGTTATGGGGAATTTACCGTTTCCAAAAATGCAGATTAGTGGGACGATTATTCCCGTGATGAACTGAAAAAAGTTGAGCTGATTAAATACACTAAGTTTCCCTCTATCCAGCTTATCCATCGTCCGGGTAAATCCAAGCGATTTTATTTCATCGAGAAAATGCTGTGACTTTTGAGAGAGAGCCTCTATTCTTTCCTGGAAAGACCAGTGATTTCCATGATCAAAGCCCTTCAGTAATTTACCCCTCCAGCCGATAAAATTGCGGCCAATATTTAAAATTCTGGGTTTCCCGCGTATAGAATTTGATTTTCCGTCGCTTTTCATTCAAATATTGGTCTTAGGATAAACCAATTTAAACATTTATTGTGAAAAGGACAAATCAGGCTCAAAGCTTAACGCTTAACCCTTAACGCTGAACGCTGAACGCTTAAAGCTTAAAGCTTAATACCAAATGAAAATTTAGTTAATGAATTATTTAATTTCTTATATAAAGAATAAAAAAAGCATCCGTCTTTAAACGAATGCTTAAAATATTTTTTAACTAAAATCCCCTTCTCTGTTCAGCGTTCAGCGTCCAGTCTTAAGCGTTCAGCCTTAAGCTTTAACAGCTGTCTTTTTCTTTGCCTTTTTTAAAGCTGCTTCAATGCCCTTGCTCAGGTTATCGAACGTAGGTTTACCGTTAAACATTTCGCCGTTAATGAAGAAGGCTGGTACGGTCGTTACACCTTTCTCAATACCTTCCCTCAGATCGCCCTGAACCTGCCAGCCATAAGTAGCATTCACCAGGTGATCCAGAAATTTCTTATTGGAAATACCTGCTTCCCGGGAATGTAATTTCAGGCTTGTTGTGCCCAGGTTATGCCTGTTATGGAATAATATATTGTGCATTTCCCAGAACTTGCCTTCCTGAGCTGCAGCAACAGATGCTTCACCAGCTTTCAGGCTGCGCTGATGAATCTTTGTAAGCGGGAAATGTCTGAAATTAAACCGGACCTTTCCCTTGAATTCTTCCATGATTTTCTTAACTACTTCGTGTGCCTTGGCACAATCTTCATTTTCATATTCTCCAAATTCCATCAGGGTAACCGGAGCAGTATCCGGGCCAACGAACACATCTCTCGGCTCAATAATTTCTATGATCTCTTTCTTAAACGCCATAATATTTAATCCTTTAAATTTTTATTCTTTGCTTAATAACAGTTTTCCTGCAGGAAAGTTGAGTAAAAAGCCTCCGAGCCAGACTAACTGGCAGGAGGCGGCTAAAAATAGGTATTTTAACTGAAAAATCTTACATATTTTACGGTAACGGAACAGGATAATAAATTAGTTAACAACTTATTAAGATGGCATACCCGATTTCTTCCTTTCCTCCTGTTCATTCCTGAATACAACAATACCGTCAAATACATCCACCAACACTGGATGTGAGTGATCAATTTCCCCTGCTAAAATCTTTTTACTCAATGGGTTAACGATCGCTTTCTGGATAAGCCTTTTTAAGGGTCTGGCACCATACTGAGGGTCATATCCGTTCTCTGCCAGGTAGTCCATAGCATATTCAGTAAACCGTAAATCCACTCCGTTTTTTTCCAGCATTTTGGATAGGTTGTCGAGCTGGATCCTGATAATACCCCTGATTTCAGCTTTAAGTAATGGCTGAAACATGATGACCTCATCCACGCGGTTCAAAAATTCCGGGCGGATCGTCTGCCGGAGTAATTCCATTACTTCATCTTTTGTTTTTTCCACCACCTCTTCCTTATTTTCTTCCGTCACATTCTCAAAGTTTACCTGAATTATCTGGCTGCCTATATTGCTGGTCATAATGATGATGGTGTTTTTAAAATTCACCACCCTGCCTTTATTATCAGTCAGTCTCCCATCATCCAGAACCTGAAGCAAAATATTAAAGGTATCCGGATGTGCTTTTTCAATTTCGTCCAGCAGAACCACACTATAAGGTTTACGGCGAACCGCTTCTGTCAGCTGACCACCTTCATCGTATCCAATATATCCGGGAGGAGCACCAATAAGTCGACTGACCGTATGTTTTTCCTGGTATTCACTCATGTCAATCCTGGTCATCATACCCTCGTCATCAAAAAGATATTCAGCCAGCGCTTTGGCCAATTCAGTTTTACCAACCCCTGTAGTTCCCAAAAAAATGAATGAACCAATGGGGCGTTTCGGATCCTGCAATCCTGCGCGACTTCTGCGAATAGCATCAGCAACTGCCGTTATGGCTTCATCCTGGCCAACAACTCTTTTATGTAATTCGTCATCCAGATTTAGTAATTTTTGTCTTTCACTCTGCAGCATTCTGGATACAGGGATTCCCGTCGATTTGGCAACCGCTTCAGCGATATCTTCCGCATCCACTTCTTCTTTTAGCAAACGTTTTTCTGTGCTGTTGCTGAGCTGGGCAGAAAATTCTTCAATTACCTTTTCTGCATCCTTTATTTTTCCGTACCGGATCTCGGCTACTTTTCCATAATCACCTTCACGTTCAGCTTTTTCAGCAGACAGCTTTAATGCCTCAATATCAGCTTTCGCATTCTGGACTTTTTCAACAAGTTCTTTTTCCTGTTTCCATTTCGACATTAAAGTATCCTTCGTGACACTAAGATTTCCGATTTCAATACTGAGCTGGCGTAATTTTTCATCGTCATTTTCTCTCTTGATCGCTTCCCTTTCAATTTCCAGTTGACGAATCTGTCTTTGCAACTGATCCAGTTCTTCGGGCATGGAATTCATTTCCAGCCTGAGTTTTGCCGCACTTTCATCAATCAGGTCAATAGCTTTGTCAGGCAAAAAACGATCTGTAATATACCGGTGTGAAAGTTCCACTGCTGCAATGATCGCTTCATCTTTAATACGGACATGATGATGAGTTTCATATTTGTCCTTTAAACCGCGCAATATGGAGATGGCATCTTCCACACTGGGTTCGTTGATCATTACTTTCTGGAATCGGCGTTCCAGTGCCTTATCCTTCTCAAAAAATTTCTGGTATTCATTCAGTGTCGTAGCTCCGATTGCTCGTAGTTCGCCACGGGCCAGGGCAGGTTTAAGAATATTGGCAGCATCCATCGCCCCTTCACCGCCCCCCGCTCCCACCAGCGTATGTATTTCATCAATAAATAAAATAATTTCGCCGTCGCTGCCCGCTACTTCTTTCACAACAGATTTTAACCGTTCTTCAAATTCACCTTTGTATTTTGCACCCGCAATAAGCTGACCCATATCAAGGGCATAAATTATTTTTGACTTCAGGTTTTCCGGCACATCTCCATTCACAATACGGTGTGCCAAACCTTCCGCGATGGCAGTTTTACCAACACCGGGTTCACCAACCAGGATAGGATTGTTTTTACTTCTTCTGGAAAGTATATGCAATGTTCTGCGAATTTCTTCATCACGACCAATCACCGGATCCAGTTTTCCCTGCCGCGCCAGCTCATTGAGGTTACGCGCATATTTATTCAGGGCATTGAATTGCGTCTCCTGAGTATTGGATGAAACTGTTTCGCCTTTTCTTAATTCCTTAATTGCACTGATTAAACCTTTTTCCGTGAGACCGGCATTCTTCAATAATTTAGCCGTGTTATCATTTCCCTGGATGATTGAAAGGACAAGATGTTCGGGCGTAACAAATTCATCGCCGAATTGCTTCATAACACCGGCCGCCCTTAAAACAACATTATTTGCATCCCTGCTTAATGACTGCGCAGGATCTGCTCCTTCTACCCTGGGTAATTTATTGATAAGATCCCCCAGTTTATTTTCAAGCACAGGTATGGTAACGTTATTTTTTTTCAGAAGATATTCTACAGGAGAATCTGTCTGTTCCAGCAACGCCTGCATGAGATGTTCCGTTTCGATAGTAGGGTTTTTAGCATTAAATGCCAGTTGCTGCGCCTGTTGAAGGGCTTCAGAAGCTTTTATAGTAAAGTTGTTTAAATTCATTGCTTATTATTTTAAATCCGTTAAAATGATTCAAAAGGTAAACCATTTCCAAAACCCTGAAAATCTGTCATATAAATCAATTTCCAGATGCCGTGTCTTCAGCTGCGTTGGTCTTTGCCTGTTAATCTGGCTGAGCCCAGAAGCTCAATCGTCTAAAACCGTACCATCCTCTTCTCCTGAAACAGATGCTTTTCTCACGACCAATCAAAAACTACTTGGAAATAATATTGTAACCCTGGCTTACAAAAATGATAAAATTGTCTATAAAAAAGAGCTGGAAAAAGAAATTGGAGATTTTAATGCCAGGATACAGGTGCCCGCCGGTGTGGCCAGTCAATGGCTTGTTGCTGCTACGATAATGGCTTATGTGGACGATGGTAAAATTTCCCTTGATGATAAAGTGAGCAAGTATCTGCCCATTTTCGCCAAATATATGAAGACATATATCACCATCAGAAATTGTCTCAGTCATACTACCGGTATTCAGGCAGATCCGCCCGGTGCATTAAGACTGCTGCAGAAATCAAAATATCCTGACCTCGAAACTGAAGTAAATTCTTTTGCTTCAAAAAGGGAAATTGAAACAAACCCCGGAACTGAAATTTATTTCAGCCAGATAGGCCCTGATATTGCTGCCCGGGTACTTGAAGTTGTTACAAAAAAAACATTCGACAGGATCGTTCAGGATAAAATTCTTCGTCCCTGTAAAATGCATGGAACAAGTTTTACCAATGATAACGGCGTAACAAGCAATGCGGCCGACGGAGCGATTACGACAGCGAATGATTTTATCAATTTCCTCGCGATGATTTTAAATAAAGGAATTTTTGAAGGCAAAAAAGTTCTTAGCGAAAAATCAGTTGCAGAAATGGAAACCATTCAGTTTGCAAAGCTCCCTGTAAAATATATGCCTAAAGAAGTTGAAGGTTTAAAAACAGGTCTCGGGTGCTGGGTTGAAAATGGAAGCGTCATAACCAGTTTATATATTACGGGCTTTTATCCTTATGTAGACCGCAACCTGAATTATGCAGCAGTCCTGGTTCCTCTCAAACCCGAAGAGCCGAAAAAAGAACTTTATACTGAATTCAGGCAAAAAATGGATGCGGCGTTCGGGAAATAATTAATAATTAATAATTAATAATTTCTAAATGTATGCATTAATGATATTCTCCATCCACTCCTGTTTCCCACTGATTTGTTTGGGTTCTCCATTCGATAATGCAAATTTCCGCAGGTCTTCCAGACCCAGTTTTCCTTCTTCAAATTCCTTTCCTTTTCCTGAATCGAATGAAGCATATCTTTCTTTTCTGAATTTTTTATAGGGTGAATGACTAAGTATCTTATCTGCCACGATAATTGCACGGGCAAATGTATCCATGCCCCCGATATGCGCAAGGAAAAGGTCTTCCGGATCAGTTGAATTTCTCCTAGTCTTTGCGTCAAAGTTTACGCCGCCACCTCCAAATCCTCCGGCCTCCAGGACGATCAGCATCGATTCGATAAGTTCATTCAGGTTCATGGGAAACTGATCCGTATCCCAACCGTTCTGAGGATCGCCTCGGTTTGCATCCATACTTCCGAGTAAACCTGCATTTGCTGCAACCTGAAGTTCATGCTGGAAAGTATGTCCCGCAAGTGTAGCATGGTTCACTTCAATATTTAATTTGAAATCCTTATCCAGTCCGAATTCTTTTAAAAAACCAATCACTGTGGCACTATCGTAATCGTATTGGTGTTTGGTCGGTTCACATGGTTTTGGTTCAATAAAAAATATTCCCTTGAAGCCCTGTCCCCGCGCATAATCTCTTGCCTTTCCAAGAAAACACCCCAGGTGCTCAATCTCCCTTTTCATATTCGTATTGAGAAGAGACATATATCCTTCTCTCCCACCCCAGAAAACATAATTCTCTCCATTTAGTGCTATCGTTGCATCGATGGCATTTTTAATCTGGAGACCTGCATAAGCAAGCGTTGCGAAATCCGGATTGGTTGCCGCTCCATTCATATAACGCGGATTAGAAAAAACATTTGCCGTTCCCCAAAGCAGTTTAACACCGCTTGCAGCCTGTTTTTCTTTTGCATAATCCACGATGGTTTGTAATCTCTTTTCATATTCAACTGCGGAACTTCCTTCGTCCACCAGATCAATATCGTGAAAGCAATAATATGGTACGCCCAGTTTGGTTATAAATTCAAAAGCTGCATCCATTTTATCCCTGGCAGCGCGGACAGCATCTCCTGATTCATTCCATGGAAATCGTTTAGTACCGGGTCCAAAAGGATCACCACCGGTATTGCAGAAGCTATGCCAGTAAGCCACCGCGAATTTGACATGGTCCTTTAATTTCTTACCGGCAATAATTTTATTTTCATCATACCATTTAAATGCGAGAGGATTATCGGAATCCCTTCCTTCAAATTTTATTTCCCCTATACCAGGAAAAAATTCTTTTTCACCTTTAATGATATTCATACATTTTCAATTTTAAATTTGATCAGCATTTAGCGTTTAGCTTTAGGCTTTTAAAATAATCTCAAGTCCCTGCTTCCAATTGTTATATATTTCTTTTATCTGAACTGTATTATTTTTATCAGGTTCCACAAGTCTGATCAGTTCCATTCCCCGGTAACAATCACTGATCTTTGTATAATATTTTTTCCCGAAACCTGCGGCCCGCGCGGCTCCGACAGCACCATCAGAATTGTATAATTCAACAGGACATCCACTGCAGTCCGCAAATGTTTGGGAAAACAACCGACTCAAAAACATATTAGCATTACCTGCCCGGATACGATGCATGGAAAGACCCATTCCCTGCATAATTTCTAACCCATATAAGAGCGAAAATACAATGCCTTCCTGTGCCGCCCTTGCCAGGTGGTATTTATTGTGCCGGTTAAAATCAAGCCCTTTGATATAGCCTCCCGGATTTTTATTTTCTAAAATCCGTTCCGCCCCGTTTCCAAAAGGATAGCAACTGATTCCATCGGCACCCATGGATATAATGGAGGCACCATCATTCATAGTTTCATAAGATTCATCTGAAAAAAATTCACGACGCAGCCAGCTGTTGAGTATGCCAGTACCATTCAGACACATGAGTATTCCGTAGCTGGGATGATCTGTTTGATGATTTACATGAATAAATGGGTTCACACGGGATTTCAAGTCATAATCCGGCTCACTGCTGATTCCATAGAGTACCCCAGATGTGCCGGCAGTTGCGGCGAATTCGCCGGGCTCCAGCACCTGGAGCGAAAATGCATTATTTGGCTGATCTCCGGCACGATAACAAACAGGAGTACCTTCTGAAATGCTAAGAGCTTCGGCAGCTGATTTTTGTAGTTTACCCTGTTCACCGAAAACCGGAACTAGTGGAGCAAGCAGGGATTCGCCTATTCCGTAAAAATCCATGAGGGATTTTGCAATTCCGTTTTCTTTGTAATCCCAGAAAATTCCCTCCGACAAACCCGTGACTGTCGTTACAGCTTCTCCTGTCATCTTTAAAGCGATGAAATCGCCCGGTAATAATATACGAAAGGTCTTCTTATAAATATCCGGTTCATTTTCCCTCACCCATTTCAATTTGGAAGCGGTAAAATTTCCGGGAGAATTTAAAAAATGCTGCAAACAATATTCATGGCCCAGTTCATTAAAAGCCTGTTCACCATAATCAACAGCACGGCTGTCGCACCAGATGATGGCTGGTCGCAGCGGTAGATTATTTTTATCTATACAAACCAAACCATGCATCTGATAAGAAATTCCAATCGCACCGATTTCGTTCTTATCAAATGGATATTTCTGGTGAAGAAGCCTGGTCGCCTTTATTACCTCCCGCCACCACTGTTCCGGATCCTGTTCGGCAAATCCCGAGCGGGGAG
>Ga0207113_1092_pt1 | contig 26306 bp, 33 predicted proteins | sample Alteio_BWMinHeat_69_FD_153559 | JGI IMG/M metagenome (GOLD analysis project Ga0207113, IMG submission 153559) | Enriched cells from forest soil in Barre Woods Harvard Forest LTER site, Petersham, Massachusetts, United States -... | ecosystem: Environmental > Terrestrial > Soil > Temperate forest >... | reverse complement strand
AAGTACTTCAAATATTAATAGAAGCATCAATGTATTGCGTGATAAATGGAAAACCTTTTTCCCTGATGCAGGCTTTGAATATGTTTTCATGGATGATCAGTTTCAATCTCTGTACCAGTCAGAACTTCAATTAAAGAGAGCTGCAAATATAGCAACTATACTAAATCTTATTATTGTATTCCTTGGCATATATGGGGTTGTTGCATTTTCACTTAGTAAGCGAACAAAAGAAATAGCTGTTCGTAAAGTAATTGGCGCCGACGCCCGCAATATTATTTTACTGTTTATTAAAGATTATGCTTTGCTGATATTAATTGCCAATTTTATTGCATGGCCGGTTGCATATAGTATCATTCATAGATGGCTGGATAATTATGCTTACAGAATTCAGCAAAATATTTTTATCTATTTAATGGTATGTGCATTTATTTTTATTACTGCCTTTGTTTTAATAACCCTTCAGTGTTTTAAAACTGCTAATTCAAACCCTGTTGAAAGCCTTAGATCAGAATAACTTCAAAATGCTGAACGTTGAACGCTTAACGCTGAACGCTTAACGCTGAACGCAAAAAAAGAAATTCAATAATCAATAATTACTTCTTCTGTTTACTCCCAGGTTCCGGTTTTAGCCTTCCCGCCGCTTTGAGTTGCGTTTGTAATAGCCATTCTATCTGGCCGTTGACACTTCGGAATTCGTCCGCAGCCCATTTCTCCAGGTTTTTATAAATGGCTTCATCGATACGTAAAACAAAAGCTTTCTTTTCAGCCATGCATCTGATTTTATTGATACAGGGTTCCGGTATTGAGAACAGGTGTCGCAGCTTTTTCACCACATAAAACCACCATCAGGTTGCTGACCATGGCTGCTTTTTTCTCTTCATCCAGTTGAACGATTCCTTTTTTCGACAACATCTGGAGTGCCAGTTCCACCATGCCCACAGCGCCTTCGACAATTTTAAAACGGGCGGCAACTATCGCTGTTGCCTGCTGACGTTGCAGCATAGCGCCTGCAATTTCAGCTGCATATGCAAGGTGACTGATCCTGGCTTCTTTAATGATAATGCCCGCTGGTGCAAGACGATCACTCAATTCTTTTTCCAATAATATATTCACCTGGTCGCCGCCATCTCTGAGCGTTATATCTGCGTGTTCATCTTCCATATGATCATAAGGACAGGTTGTTGCCAGGTGACGAACAGCAGCTTCACTCTGTATTTTTACATATTGATAATAGTCAGCTACTTCGAATGCCGCTTTATATGTATCACTAACCTGCCACACGATCACAGCGGCGATCTCGATAGGATTTCCCATCTTGTCATTCACTTTAAGCGGACTACCTTCCAGGTTTTGTGATCGTAATGAAACGGGATAAGATTTATAAAACGGGTTAACCCATAAAAGCCCGTTTGCTTTTACGGTTCCGACATATTTGCCGAAGAATACCAGCACACGAGCCTGGTTGGGATTTACTATCATGACGCCCTTGATAAAAAATACAAATCCCAGCATGCATATTCCTCCGAACACAGCGTTTAATGTAGAATCATCTCTTGAAGCATTTACAAAGAAATAGGCTGCCATTCCCAAAAGGGCTAAACATAAAAGGAGGATGGCAAATCCTGATATGGGTTTATTATTCTTTTCCATGTTGAATTATTAAAATGATATTAAAGTGATATCAAAGGTAAAAAATTATTTGATATATCAAATAATTTTTTGCTTCAAGCCTAAAGCTTCAAGCCTAAAACTCCGGTCATCGGTCAACGGTCAACGATTATCTTTGTGCTCTAACAACATCGACAATGGACATTTCACTGAAAGGCAAACATGCCGTCATCTGCGGAAGCTCCCAGGGCATCGGTCTTGCTGCCGCTAAGGAACTGGCGCTGAATGGTGCTAACTGTATATTGATAGCAAGAAATCCCGAATTACTGGCCGGAGTTGTTAAACAGCTGGCTAAACAGGGAGACCAGGTGCATCGGTGGATGGCGGCGGATTTTTCTGATCCGGCCATGGTAGAGAAAACAATTAAATCGATCGTAGGGAAGCACACCGTGGAAATTCTCATAAATAATACAGGAGGACCTAAAGCAGCGCCGATTCTGGAAGCGCCTACGGATTTATTTGAAATGACTTTCAGGCAGCATGTGATTTGTAATCAGATCCTCGCCAGAACAGTTGTGCCGGGAATGAAAGAAGCAGGATACGGCAGGATCATCAATATTATTTCGACTTCAGTCAAAACACCTCTTAGCGGCCTGGGCGTATCCAATACAATTCGTCTCGCTGTTGCTGCCTGGTCCAAAACCCTGTCCAACGAAATTGGTCGTTACAATATAACGGTCAACAATATCCTGCCCGGACTGACTGAAACCCAAAGACTGGAAGAACTGGTGAAACATACTGCTGAGATTTCAAAAAATGAAGCCGAGGTAATTGAAAAACAAATGAAGGAAAGTATTCCGATGAAACGATTCGGAAGACCCGAAGAGATCGCACATGTGATTGCATTCCTTGCATCTCCGGCAGCTTCCTATGTGAACGGAGTAAATATCGCAGTGGATGGTGGCAGAACACCAGCACTCTGATTTATCCGAGGTCCAATTGATAAAGCCAATATGCAAGACCATAATGTTCATCCAGAAGACGGGCTTTTTTAAATCCGGCTTTTTCATAAATATGCCGGGCTGCATACATGATATCTGCGGAATGAAGCATGATGGTTTTTTCTCCTGTTTCTTTTGCTTTATCAATGCAAAGCTTTGTAAGCGCTTGAGCGATACCCATTCCGTCTGCATCGGGATGAACACCTACCATACGGATATAGCTTGTATCTTCTGAATATATTTTTGTAGGGTTTCCACTGGGAACAAGAAAGGCCATTCCGATTAGACGGGAATTTTCTTCACAGACAAAAGAATGACAAGAGCTAACCAATACGGGTAATGTCTGGTCTGAAGTTAAAACCGACTCCATCTTTTTCCAGTTTTCAGGAGTCAGATTATTTTTCAATCGTCCATATGATGCAAGACCCAGAGCCACCAGGGCTCCCAGGTCGTTTGGATTGGCTGCCCTGTAAAGCATACGTCTAATATTCAAATCGATTCACTTCAGGATCATGTAGAATCACTTCGATAAATGCCAGGTGATTTTTTTGTTTTCCCCTGACGAACCACTGGAAAGTTATCTGATCACCGTCTTTAATTTCTCCTGCTCTTTTATATTTGAGGTGATGTGTCTTAAAACTTTTTTCTATTCGTTGTATTGTTCCATCCCTGAAGGGGTAGGAAATTTTATAGTTCCTCATCTGGTTCAGGCGATCAATCCAGTTTTCCATTAAACCAAATGAATAAAGCATGAGGAGAATCAACACACATCCAATTACCGATACCAATTCATATCCGGCGCCAATTCCCATGCCCAATGACGCAGTGACCCAAATCATGGCTGCTGTCGTGATCCCATTTACACCAAAATCGCTTTTAAAAATTACACCTGCGCCAACAAAACCAATACCTGTTGCAATATTGGAAGCGATGCGATCGGGGTTTCCGGAACCGCCGATAATTATCGAGAAAACGGTAAACAAAGCAGAGCCCATGCAGATAAGCGTCATTGTGCGAAAGCCGGCAGATTTACTACGATATTCCCTTTCCACACCGATTGCGCCTCCAACAAAAATGGAAACCAGGAGTTTTTCAATAATGTCAGGTGGTAGATTCATGTAAAATATGTTCTTGATCCTTCTAAGTTAAATAAGTTTAGGAAATAAGATACAAGAGGACAATTTTGTGTATAGTGAACCCTTCCTTCAATTAAATATGAATCTCTATTTTATCAGCGGACTTGGTGCCGAAGAAAGAATGATACCGATCGCCATTTTTTCAGATGGGCCATCAACCAGCTTTTTTCCTGGGACAATACATTGAAACCGGAAAGGTTGATTCATATTCATGGTAAATCTGATAAAATACTGCCCAATAGGAAAATCATGAACGCTATTCCTGTAGACGATGATGAACACCTGAGGGTATACAGCAAAGCGGAAATTGTCAGTCAGATATTGCGGGAAAATTTGCTATCAACAACAGAAGTTTGAAGCTGATAGTTGAAGTTTAATAACTTCAAATCCTTACATTTGCATCCCGTTATTCTAATCACATGCCCGGATGGCGGAAATGGTAGACGCGTCAGACTCAAAATCTGGTATTGGCAACGATGTGCAGGTTCGATTCCTGTTCCGGGCACTTGAGATTTAATCGTTGCAAAGGGCCGCAAATGCTGCGGCCCTTTTACTTTTTAAAATTTGCCTTCATTTGGCCAGCAAAATGAAGACTGATATCAGATAACTGTTTTTCAGATTGATATTATGGTACAAATTCCCTATTAAAAATAAATTTTGCGAAACCGATCGGTTGCGCGTATATTTGCAACCGATCGGTTTCTTAATTACATAATCATGAGACGAAACATATTTCAAACCATTGCGGACTCTACAGTTCTCAAACCGGTATTAATTGCTATTCTTTTTTTTACAGTATTTCAAACTAAGGGGCAACAGCGCAAACCTTCCGACAACGGTTACGTTCCAGTTAATGGCACTAAAGTTTATTATGAGGTATACGGTGAGGGTAAGCCCGTTGTTTTATTACATGGGGCTTTTTATACCATTGAGATGAACTGGGGGCAATTAATTCCTGAATTGTCTAAAACAAGAAAAGTAATTGCCATTGAATTGCGGGGACACGGTCATACACCGTATTCAGACAGAAAACCAGACTTTGCTACCCTGGCAAGAGATGTGGAAGGAGTAATGAATCACTTAAAAATTGACAGTGCTGATATAGTAGGATATAGCATGGGTGGTTCGGTAGCTTATAAGTTCGTCATACAAAGCCCTAAACGGGTAAGAAAATTAGTTATTATTTCTTCTACTTATAAAACTAGTGGCTGGCTGCCAGAGGTAACCAATGCCTTTAAAAGTATGAAGCCTGAATTTTTTACGAATAGTCCTATGCATACGGCTTACGATGCAGTAGCACCGGATAAAACAAAGTGGACAAAGTTCCTGGAGCAGTTGATTGCATTTGCCGGAACTCCATTCGACATGGGGGATAGCAATATCGCGAAAATTACTTCGCCTGTTTTGATTATCTCAGGCGACAATGATGGCCTGGATAAAATTGAATTGATGAAAACATATCAGTTGCTGGGAGGTGACGTATCGGCTGATTTAGGACCTATGCCAAAATCGCATTTGGCTATAGTTCCCTCCCAGGGGCATGTCAGCCTAATGATGCAGACGAAAACAATATTTGATTATCTGGATGGCTTTTTAAATTAAGTAGCAATTTCAACTTAACTATGAGACGAGATATTTTTCAAGCCATTGCAGACCCCACCCGACGTGCGATCCTCGTTCTGATCGCGGTGCAGGCAATGACCCCCAACGCCATTGCGGAGAACTTTAAAGTCACCCGACAGTCCATATCCAAACATTTGCGCATCCTGTCTGAATGCGAGCTCCTCGCTCAAAAGCAGGAAGGCAGGGAAATCTTTTATGAACTAAAAATCGATAAAATGAAAGAAATAGACATCTGGCTGGATAAGTTCCGGAAGATTATGGAAGAAAGATTCCGGCAACTCGATGAAATATTATTGTTAACTATAAAAAATAAGAAAAAATGAATCTGCTATTTGATTTCACTGTAGACAAGGACACATCAACCATTTACATTACGCGGGAATTCGCAGCCGACCTCGATCTCGTGTGGGACGCTTTTACAAAAGCGGATATACTGGACAAGTGGATGGGCCCCAAACCATATCGGGTGCAAACGAAAGAAATGGATTTCCGTGTAGGCGGCCGTTGGTTGTATGCTATGGTCGCTCCCGATAATGTCGCCGCCGGTTATAGTTTAGCGGAGTTTATTGAAATCCAACCCAAGTCCAGTTTCACCACAAAGAATTCCTTTGCAGATGAAAATGGAAATCCAGTCGATTCCGGTTTTTCATTTTCCATCACTAAGAACTCTTTCAAATCAGAGGGTGAAAAGACAACGGTTCATATTGCCAAAAAAATGCAGAGCCTTGCTCAACTTGAAAAATTCGTTGAACTTGGCTTTGAAAAAGGTACTGCCGCTGGCATGAAAAATCTTGATGAATATTTCTTATCCCTGGTTACCATTAAGTGATGAACTAGTCTAATATTGCAGTGCATTATTGAAAATTACAAACCAAAATATAATGAATCGGATTATTTTTTCATTGGTTCTCATTTTGCAGATCGCAGCAGAGCAAAATGTATATGCTCAAACAACAATTGACAAAAAACAACAGTTTGCATCCATCGGTAATTTTCTATTAGATAACGGTCAGCAAATCAATGATTGTAAAATCGGTTTCCGCACATTTGGAAAACTAAATGCAAAACGGTCTAATGCAGTTATATATCCTACAGGAGGAGCCAGCACCACATTTATGGTTGAATCATTTTTTGGCGCTGGTTTGGACGTGGACACTACCAGGTTTTACCTCATATTGATCGACGCTTTAGGCAATGGCGTTTCCTCTTCTCCAAGTAACAGCATCAGCCAGCCGAAGACTTTGTTTCCACAATTCAGTATAAAAGACATGGTAAATACACAGCATAAAATGCTTACTGAAAACTTAAACATTCATCATTTAGCTGCGGTTGTGGGAGGTTCCATGGGTGGGTGTCAGGCATTACAATGGGCTATTAGCTATCCAGACTTTATGGATAAAGTGGTATCTATCGAAGGAACACCGAAATTTTCTGCCTATGACCTGTTATGGACGAATGCATATATCGAGGCCGTAAAAAATGATACATCCTATCGCGGGGGTAATTATAAAGTGAATCCTGTTGTGCCATTGACAATACAAATAACTCAACTGATCATAACTACTCCTGCATATTTGAATACCAGGGTACCGGCAGATAGTTTTTCTACATGGCTTACAACTGCCACCATAAAAAATCCCTTTACCGTCGATTGCAATAATATGATATGGCAAATAAAAGCTTGCGCTGCACAGGATATTAGTTCCGTGGCCAATGGTTCGATGGAAAACGCAGCTAAAATGATAAAAGCAAAAATGCTGATCATTGCCAATAAACAGGATCATATGATTAATCAGGAACTTTCTATAAAATTTGCCGGGATGGCAAAGGCAGAATTGGTTGTTATGGACAATGATTTAGGCCACCTGATTTTTAATGAGAAAATTGCAATAGAAGCAACGCGAAAGTTTTTATCGCAATAATTTTTAACCGGGACAAATTTTATCTCGTAATAAGTCTATAGTTATGCGCAATCTAATTTTGAAGATGTCGATGTCTTTGGAAGGTTTCATAGGCGGCCAAAATAGTTGGAATGAATGGGTCTTCAAGACCGGGGACGGGAAACATTGGCCTGGAATTGGAGAACTGAGGAAGCAGGAGGAACTTGAACAACGATCTAAGGAAATTTATAATTCAGAATTTTGATGGACTTCAACCCACACCGGGAAGTATTTTGCCAATCCACCGTTATTTTAATTGGGAATTCCGGACCGGGCGGCAGTAGTATAATGGAAAAATTGTCTATGATTGTTCTACTGGTATCATTCATGTCTGTGAAATGAAATATTAGGCCACCACATGCGCAGGGGCAGGAAACAGTACATGGACATCCTCTAACGTCAACGCCGGTTATCACACCTTCATTTGTCAAAAATGTTTGGTGTTTACTGCAGCATACCGGAATGCTTAATAAAAATGCAAAAGTCAGGCTGCGTACATCCATGTGGGTGGTTTGAAATATGACATAGAAATGTATTTAAACGTTGCCTATGCTTTTCATTTTCATAACTGAGCTTACAATAATCTTTGTGCTATAAGAAAATATTTAAATCAGATTCCTGCTCTATTGTTATTATATTTATTTTACCTTAGTACGGGGTAAGTGCGGTATTTACCGGACTTAGTCCGCACTTACCTTGAATATATATGGAATGATACACGAAGGAAACTGGTTTGATTTTTAATTTTTAATAAATGTATTGAGATGGGATCACAGATGGGATTTACCGGCAGAATTGGTAACGTAATCCAATACAAGTTGGGCGACAAATACTATACCAGATCAGCACCCCGTAAATTCAAACAGACCAAGGCCACAAAAGCAAAATCTATCGAATTTGGAATGGCATCAACCATTGGAAGAATCATCAGGCAAAATCTGGAATCAGTTATTTTTAACATGGATGACCGTAAAATGCAGACACGCCTGGTAGGTGAAATTTTCACATGGTTGCAATTCGCCAGGCATGAACCCGCTTCTGCTTTGACCCAGCCAACTTTTGATCAGTTTCAATTTTCTACCGGAATCCCGATTTTAGCAAATCGCTGGAATGCAAAGTTTATGATCAGCAGTCCGGTATCCGGCCAGATACTCATTGCAATTCCTTCATTCATTCCAAAAACTTCCTTCAAAGCCCCTACGGGTGCAGGTGCTGTCATTTGTAAAATAGCTTCTGTGGTAATAGACGTGGAAGATAAAAAGGAGCTGGGGAGGGCTCAAAGTGAAATTATTTATACACTGGACAGAAATAAAACAGAAGCACAAAACATCATTCACGCACTGCCCATTCCAAAAGGCAGTCTGCTTGTTACAGGTATGTGCCTTGAATATGTAGTAGAGCAGTATAAGCGCATGGTTCCTACAAAGGACAAATTATTCAAACCCTCCCAGATCATTTACTCTCTTTTTAATTAATCTAAGGTCAATAGTATCGGTATACTTTCTCCCGATGGAAAACGGGCAGTGTGTTCCATGTCACTTTAGTCAGTCACCACAACGGAACTGCAGTTGATACATAATGGTTTCACATCATTGGAAGATTTTACTGGTCACGATAAAGGATGGGATGGCTGCTTAAAGCAGCTGGGAGAACTTATAAAAACAAAATAATGACAGACAAATAAAATCAGGAATTGCCGTTTCGGATCTTATAGTCAATAACAGTGCGTAGCAGCGATGCATTCCATTCATACCAATAGTCAAAGGATCTGAAATGTTGTGGATCTGCCAGATCATAAACCGAACAGGAATGATAATAAGATGCTAGCCCTACCCGGATCCAGGGGATTACCTGCTTTTCTTTTCTGAGAAGTACACCTTCATTCGTAAGGAAAGCCCCGGCAAGTTCATATGTTAACCCACCTTTAAGCAACCTGGCATAATGAATTGCCATATCATTAAAATAAGCCAGTTGAATTTGTTTGTGTATCTGAATGAAAAGCCTTTCAACTTTTTTATATCCAATTTCGAAAAATGAATGCATACGGATTAAAATGATTTTTCCTTCACTGTTTTTTATTTCAATGTTATATGTCCTGCTGACTGGAATGAATTTGTAAGTAAACCGGGTTACACCAAAACGAAATCCTTCAATATCCTCTTTGGTAAAACGGGCATCATACAGAGGTCCTTCCAATTCAAGGTAGATTGGATCAATAGTTAAAAGTCTGGAGGCGCTTAAGGGGGTTCTTTTTATGCGGAATTCATGAACTGCTTCAGTCATAGAGTAAAAATAAACTTTTATCCGCCTTCTCGCGCGGGGCGCGCGATTCGGAAGAAAAGGACATTAAACGTTATGCTTTAAGCGTTAGGCATTAAGCATTACGCGTTACGCGTTAAGCGTTTGGCGTTACGCGTTAAGAGTTTTCTTCCTCCATTTCAATCAATCGCATTAATATTTTATCCCTGATATTTCTTTCAATAGTTCCCATAATAAATTGCATACCATCCTTATTATTTAATTCGTCGAACAGTTTCTCGTGGGCGGCCGACTCTTCAAGCCAGCTGCGCAAAAGCCTGAGTTCATCTTCACTCAGAACATAACCTGCTTTATAATTATACAGTACATTTAATATCGGCTCTAAATCCTTCATTGGCTTCTCTAAGTTACATACTAGCTTGTGCAATTATTTCTTTAGTCCTGACGTCCCGCTTACCATTAAAAAACTTGTCCAGCACCATTTGAAAAACCGGGTTGGTCTCTTCAAGTGATGCAAACAAGGTCATAGATGATTTTAGTTTCAAATCATCCGGGCTGCCAAATATTTTATTGGCGTCTTTCCCTGGCAGGTCAAGGAGGGCCTGGCATATTAATATCAGCCTGTTTCCCAGCATTGGATGTTTTAAATATTGATTAGCTTCCTGTAAATTTCTTATCGAATAGTATTTTGAGGTTTCACTAAACCCCAATCCCTGTATCTGGGGAAATATATACCACATCCAGTGAGTTCTTTTTCTACCCTGTTTAATTTCATCCAGGGCTGTCGAATAAACTTTATTTTGGGCATCAGTGAATCTTGAAAGATTTATTTCTTCATTCATATTCATGGTTGCGTCATTTAATGAGGTATGACTATTTTCACAAAATTATAACCTTCCGGATTTCAATCAGTTGGCACGGAGATTGAAACTCTCTAGATTAAAATGTGTAATATTAAAATGTATAACCATGAAAACAAGAAAATTTATAACAACGGTTTTACTCACCATATCAGCAGCAATTATCATCATATCCTGTTCTAAAAGTAACAGCAATAATAATGCACAAGGAACTACTATTTCTATTACAAGTTCCGGCTATTCACCTGCTACTTTAACTGTTGTGACTGGTTCAAGTGTAACATGGAAGAATAATGATTCCACGCCACACACTATTTCATCATCTGATGGAAGTATCAGCAGCGGAACTATTGCTGCAGGTTCTTCTTACAGTAAAACATTTACGTCTGCAGGAACCTTTAATTATTTTGACGCAGCAAAAACCAATATGACCGGTGTTTTAATTGTAACAGCTTCTATGGGCGGAGGCGGATATTGACAGGGCGGATATTGATAATATGTAATCACATATTGCTTGTAACACATTCAACAAATATTTCCCTCGAATGGGGAGCGTCCGATTTATGGCAGCATTTTGAAATGGCCTCAAGTATTAGCTGACGGGACTTTTGAGGGTAATGTTTTTTGAGTTTATCGGCGAGGTATTCGACTTCCCAGCGGTCATCGCAGGAGAATTTTGAAATGTTTTTACTTTCTTTAATTTTCCGATTATCGTAATCAGACCAGTCTTCGTATAATATGGGGTGAGCCATTGTATTTGTTTTGCCGAATTTAAATAATATAACGTCAAAAAAAGGCCATCAACAATTTTTAGTTTATGGCCTTTAACATATCAGCTTTGGAGTGGTTAATTACGAGTGGATAGCTTTCTTTACGGCTGAAATAGCATTGTCAATATGTAAATAAGCACGTTCCTGCAGGCCCTGTGCAAAACGATTGTCTTCGTCCTGCCCAACATCCTGTCTTGCTTTTTTAAGATAATCTATTGCTACGTGCAGACGGCCATCATGTTCATTGCGTTCATCAACAGCCGGATGATCTGCCAGGTTCTTACCATCGTCAACCGATGCTTTTTTGATTTCGTTGATGGCTGCATCAATCTGACGAACTGCTTCTATTTCATCATTCGTCTGAACCCAGTTACCCGGACGGTGTTCTATCATCCAGCGGGCTGCTCTCAGGTCAGACAAAGCATGTAAATAGTACGGATGTTCTCCTCTTTCAACATTGACAGTTGGTTTGCAGGCTGAACTTGTAAGAAACAAAAACGCGGCACCAACAATAAAAGTTAAACGCATAGACATTGAGTTTTTTTGTTTGGGTAATAGATTGAAAAATGAAAATGGTTAACCCTGCTTAAACAAATTTATTACCGGGAAATTGTGCAGATATACCTGAATAACAACCCGTTAACCTGATTACCTTAGGGTTTGCTTAACAACTAGTTACGGTCACCATCGAAGTCACTTTGGCTATCGTTTTTCACCGGTACCTGAGTAGATGAATTTTCTGATCATTGCCAAATGGGAAAATAAAACCATAGGCACAATGCAGGAGGGAAGCCATGCATAAGGGAAATGAAGGATTGCTATATTGGGCTGATCAAAACCAAATTTCTGTAAAGAAGATGGTATAGAAAATATCGCATGCCTGACAATTAAGAACAGAAGTCCCAGGCATAGCAGGTTCCACAATAAAATAATATTCCTTCCAATCAGTTTATTTACAAAACCAAAGTAAAAAACGATCGGAGCAGTTATGCCTGAAATGATATCATAATTTCCACCGGCAAATGTCATGAGTTTAGGAACCTGTTTGTCAAGGTATAACCAATAGAGTACAAATTCAATCGGGATCCTGATAGTATGTAAAAGCGTAAGTGTTCCGGGATCCATCTGATCGATGAATCGCCTGCCACTGCGTGTAACAAATAAAATGATTATGAACAACAGGGGAGGTAGAATAAATAAAATACCCCGGGGTGGATTCGTGTCAGTTACCTGGTAAAAACCGGTCAGCGAAAGTAAGCCCTGAATTACGAGCCATATCGATATGATCAGGAAAACAGCGAAAGAATAATTACTGGCCCTGTAAAATAAAAAAAAGGTTATACCAGTCGTTACAATAAATACTATGATTGAATAAAGTGGCAGATTTCCCATTATTCATTTATTTATTAAATCCTCACTTTGAATCTCCTAATTTGAAAGAAACTTTCAATGCCTGGTTTAAGATACATCTTTTAGAATAATTGATTATCGTCAAGAATGAGGTGCTTTTTTAAGAAATCTTTTACCGTTGATCCTCTATGATCAAATACCCAATAAAATGTTAATACGAAAAGTTTCTTAGTTGGGTGTGCTTTTTAATGTTTCAGCTATATGTTTTATAGTGTTTAATGACCTGTGTTATAGTTTAATTAATTTATTTTTTTTGTGCAACACCGCTGATACCTAACTGCTTGACTTTATCTTCTGTTCAGGTATATATTGAGTAGAATATCAGATTATCCAAATCAAAAACGATTATGTATGAAAACAAAATTAGCAGGTCTCATCGGCCTGTTTGTGCTGCTCGCACAATTGCATGTTAGAGCCAACTATGGCCCTGCTACCGTTAGTGAAAAACTAATTAAAGCCTTTCAGACTGCTTTCCCTATGGCCGAAAAGGTGGACTGGAAGGAGAATGGTGATCATTATTTTGTTCATTTCAAAGAAAACAATGTGGTCTCTGAAATCGAATACGACCACGATGGAAATTTTATTGAATCAGAAAGATATTATAAAGATCTTGGCCTGATTCCCATTCACCTTGCCTGGGAGCTTCACAAAAAGTTTCCGGATAAAACAGTATTTGGGATTACTGAAACAAATACTGAATCTGAAACTTATTATTATATAAAACTGGAAGATAGTAAGGGATGGATAACTGTAAAAGGTTCTTCCGACGGAATCTGCCAGGTGGTGGAAAAATTTAATAAACAATTATAATCGGGGTCGCTAAGTTGACCATGTGCCTGGGTAAACAACCATCGGTTGTTTACCTTTTTTTATAATGGCCGGTAATTTTTAAATAGTATAGACTCCGTCGAGTGAATCCTTCTGAAGAATCTTACTTATCTTTTTGCAAAGTACTTTAAAATCATCCGGCTTGGTCACAAACCATTTTGCTCCCAATTGCTGTGTTTTGGTTATATCATTCAAATTTTTCGACGTTGTGAAAATAACGACGGGAATGTCTTTATAGGACTCCTGATTTTTTAAATGAACCAGGCATTCAAAGCCATTCATTACCGGCATATTTAAATCCAAAAAAATATAGTCTGGCGGAGGCGGTAATTCCAGCTTTCTAAATGCTTCCTGGCAATTGGAAGTCAATTCGCAATGAAGTCCGGGTTGAACGATATGTATGGCATCCCGAAAAAACAGCTGGTCGTCAGGATCGTCATCAATCAACATAACTCTTTTGGGATGGCTCATCGCGATTTGAAATTAAGATATATTAAGCATTCAGAATTCCATATAGTTTTTCATCTTTCCAGCTCATTTATAAGACAATTTAGGGATTAAATCAGTTCCGGATATATATTAGGAGATATTAAAAATGAATATCTTTCCAGATAAAACTGGTACCATGATCCGTATTGGCTTGATCCGGGAGACGAAGATTCCGGCGGATAACAGGGTTGCACTTATTCCCTCGCAATGCAAATGGCTGCAGAAAAATTTTCCTTCACTCAAGATATTTGTCCAGCCTTCGAAGGACCGCTGTTACACGGACAAGGAATATGAAATGGCAGGCGTGACAATCACGGAAGACGTAAGCGATTGTGATTTCCTGTTTGGAATAAAGGAAGTGCTGGCGGATAAACTAATACCCGGAAAAAAATATCTGCTGTTTTCGCATACAAAAAAAATGCAGCCTTATAACCGGCCTTTATTCCGGGCGATCCTGGAAAAAAAGATTACCCTGATTGATTATGAATGCATGGAGCATGAGGATGGACAGCGTATTCTTGGATTTGGTTTTTTTGCAGGTATCGTTGGGGCACATAACGGTATGATGGCTTATGGTATGCGGACAAAACAATATGAACTTCCCAGGGTTTATAAGCAACCCAGTTTCCGCCAACTCATTCATGGATATTTCGGAATCAGACTTCCAAATCTGAAAGTCGTGATAACCGGTTCAGGAAGAGTAGCGCATGGATTGCTTGAAGTCATGAATCTTTTGGGAATTATTGAAATTGAACCGGATGAATATCTCTCCAGGAATTTCTCCTATCCTGTATTTACACAGTTAAAAGGTTCATTGCTTTACCGGCATAAAAAAAACAAGACGTACCATCGTGAAGAATTTCACGGGAATCCCGAATCATACGAATGTCTTTTTAACCCATATGCCGAGAGTTCCGATTTATTGCTGAATGGAATATACTGGGATCCACGCATGCCGCGATTATTTGAATGGGAAGATCTTTTATCTCCACGATTCAGAATTCAGACCATTGCAGATGTTACCGATGATATCAACGGCTCTGTACCCTGTAATCTGGGAGACGGAACCATGGAAAACCCGGTTTATGGAGTTAATAAAAAATCCCGTGAGCGCACTACGGCGTATATGGAAGATTCCATCGATATCATGGCTGTTGGAAATCTGCCCAATGAACTTCCCCGCGATGCATCCCGTTATTTCGGTGAACAACTTATCAAACATGTTCTCGAAGATCTGTTTAAAGAAAGATCTTTGGTTATTGAAAGAGCGACTATTGTTAAGGAAGGGGCGATTACGGAAGGGTACAAGTATTTGCAGGGGTATGCAATTTAATATGGGAGTATGGTCATCCGTAAAAGTCTTTCAGTAATTCTGTAAATTGAAAACTGTTTTTCCCTTCCGAATTTTTAATGATCAGTTCGTTCAAAATAACCAATTCAGGCTTTTTAGTTCCAAAAAGAGATATACTGCGGAAGGCAGGATGGACGGGCGTTTGGCGGACAGTTAGTTTTTCATGAAGAAAAAATCCATTTACGGATGCCAGTTTTTCAAAATAATCACTTCGGTGAAAAGGCAGGAGGATACTGAAATCGCCATCGTTTAACAGGCCGGAGCGGATTACTGAAATCAATTCATCCAGCGTCAATGATTCCTCGTGCCTGGCCTTATTCTTTTTCTGGTCTGGCGATCGAAGGTCAGACTCATAAAACGGTGGATTGGTGATAATGAAATCATATTTTGTTTGAAAAGGATAATGGCGTGCGTCTCCTTCAATAATATGGATTCGTTCAGACCAGGGACTTTCCTGAATATTTTCTTCAGCCTGTTTAAAAGAATCATGGTCCAGTTCAATGCAATCAATAATTGCATTAGAATTTTGCGCCAACATGATCGGAAGCAATCCTGTTCCTGTTCCTATATCGAGAATTCTTTTTGCTTCATGTAAACGTTTTGTCGTCCATGCACACAGTATGCAGGAATCGGTACATACTTTCATCACCGACTTGTCCTGCTGAATAGTAAATTGTTTAAACCTGAAATAAGAGTTGGACATAATGGGATTTTTACCAGCTGGCACGGGCAGTCACCGTTACAGACAAGGGAGAAAATTCCTGATCCAGGTATTTATAATAGCCTGTGACGGAGATCATAGCTGCATTGTCTGTGCAATATTCCATCTTAGGAATAAAAGTTTTCCATCCGAGAGATTTACCGGTTTCTTCAAATGATTTTCGCAATCTTTTATTCGCAGCAACACCGCCTGCCAGGCAAATATCTTTTATACCTGTTTGTGTGGCAGCTTTTTTTAATTTATTTAGTAAGATGGAAACGATCCGTCCCTGAATGGATGCACATATATCAGGGAGATTATTCTCTATGAAGTACGGTGTTTTAGCTTTTTCGTTTTGAATAAAATATAATATGGCAGTTTTGAGTCCGCTGAAACTAAAATTTAATCCGGGGATTTGCGGTTCGGGAAATTTAAATCGCAAAGGATCTCCTGAAGATGCGTATTGATCAATAAGAGGTCCGCCTGGATAGGGGAGACCCAGAATTTTCGCAGATTTATCAAATGCTTCACCAGCCGCATCGTCGGTGGTTTCACCGATCACTTTCATTTGTGATGGCGAATTACAGACTACGATCTGCGTATGACCTCCGCTGACGGTTAAACAAAGAAATGGAAAGGCAGGCACAGATTCAGGATTTTCATTTCCTCCGATAAGATTTGCAAGAACATGTGCCTGCATATGGTGTACAGCAATTAACGGGATGTTCATTGAAAAGGCGAGTGACTTTGCGACCTGTGCACCCACCAGAAGCGATCCTATGAGTCCCGGGGCCTGGGTAAATGCGACGGCGTTTATATCTGTCAGTGAGACATCAGCCTTCAGGAGTGCCTGATCCAATACCGGAAGAATATTCTGCAGATGTGCCCGGCTGGCCAGTTCGGGTACTACGCCTCCATAGCGACTATGGACTTGCTGACTTGCTATAATGTTGGATAATATGACGCCATCCCGGCAAACGGAGGCGGCGGTTTCATCACAGGATGACTCGATTCCCAGAATAGATATAGACAAAACTTTCGATTGAGGTGCAAAGATACCAAGAGAAGGAGTTGCAACTACAGGATACTAACGGAAGGAGTAATTAATTTGTTGAACGGATGGCAACTACAGGATCGAGACGGGCTGCGATGACAGCGGGAATGATGCCTGCAATAATGCCCACAAAAAGACAAATGCCTACCGCGAGTCCGATGATGTCCATTGGTATAAATACCTTAAAACTAAACATACTGGAAAAGACGCCGGCGAGTACAAAAACGGCAATCATGCCGAATAGTCCGCCGATAATACAGAGGAAGGAAGATTCAAGCAGAAATTCAGAAACGATTGTGCTCTTTTTGGCGCCCAGTGCTTTCTTCAATCCGATCTGGGCGGTACGTTCGCGAACGGTAACGAACATAATATTTGCGACGCCGAACATCCCGACGATCAGGGAGAGAGCAGCAATGGCCCATCCGCCGATATTGATATTCGAAAAAATGCTGTCCATGAATTTGCTGAAGGATTCAATATCATTGAGTGAATAATCGTCTTCCTGGCTGGGAGATAATTTATGAATGGAACGCATAGCTCCGTCCAGTTCGTCTTTTAATGCCGGGATACTTACATCTTCCTTTCCTTCGACAATAATTTTCGGTTGTGCATCCTCGTCACGAATGATTTGTTTCAGAAACTTATAGGGCATAATGATACAATCATCATATTGCCACATATCCAGCATGCTCTGTCCCTGTTTCTCAATCACGCCGATTACTATGGCGGGCTTGCCACCTTTCAACCGGACTGTTTTGCCAATGGCAATCTCGGGGTTCACGAATATTTTTTCAGCCACGTTGTATCCTATCACTAATGAGTTTGCGGCCTGGTCAAAATCTGTCTGTTGCAGATATCGTCCATACCCAACATTAAAATGTTCGATTTTGGCAAAATCTTCCGTCACTCCATAATAATTGGTTCCGTTCAGCATATCATTTCCGTATTCAAATACAGATTGATCCTGGGTCATGTAGGTTGCATTCTGAATGATCGGAACCCTGTCCTTCAATTGTTTCAGTTCTTCATATTTGGGAGTGGGTCTTTTATAATAACGCCACCAGGGATAGTTATTATCGTTTCGGTATTCCCATTTATCTATAAAGACCGTGTTTGTTCCCAGCGTTTTAATATCGTTTTGCACGGCAGTTTTCATGCTGTTGATTGTAGCCAATACACTGATAATACAGAATATTCCAAAGGTGATTCCAAGCAACGACAGGAATGTCCGCAGTTTATTGGAACGGAATTCCTGAAGCGCCATTTTCAGGCTGGTGTAGATTATGTTGAAATAGCGTGACAGATACCTGGTTTTGATCCTAAATATCGTAATAAATAGGCGAATTTCTTCGCCGTCCATCACGATTAATAAATTAAAAAACTTTAACGCGCCATTGACGGCCAAAAACTTTGCCAGGGGCGGTTTTTTCCATTCCTTCCTTATGTTTCAGTTGCTGATCACTGTTTACACTGTCAGCAATACCGCACCAGGGTTCGATGCAAATGAAGTCAGCGTCTTTGGAAGACCAAATGCCCAGGAAGGGAAATTCGCCCATCTGAAATAAAATGCCATGGGGAGTTTTACCTGAAATCAAAGAAATTTCGGATGAAGCGGGATATTTAAAAACCAGGGCATCCTGATAAAAAAGTGATTTTTTCAGATTGAGCCGGTTGGTATCTTGCAAAACCTGAATAGGCTCCAATTGAATGAGTCCTTCGCCGGATATTGGCCATCGGGAAAGATTTTCATTCTCTTCAAACTTCAAATAGTAATCTTCAAATTTCGTATCGGCAGTAAGAGGAAGCCGAAAGGCAGGGTGACCGCCTACAGAGAAAATAAGCATTCCCTGGCCGGTATTTGAAACCAGGTATTCTGTGCTGAGTTCATCGCCCCGTACCTGATAACGTATCCGGAACTCAAAGTCGAACGGATAATTTGTTTTGGTTTCAGCATTGCTTCGCAATAACATGGTAACTTCTTTCGGAGATTGTTTTTCCACCTGGAATTCCATATCTCTTGCAAATCCATGCCGGGGTAGCTGGAAAGATTTTCCCTGGTAGTAATAAGTATTTTTTTTCAGGCTGCCAATAATTGGAAATAATACTGGTGACCGCTTTGCCCAGAATGCAGGATTTCCATTCCATAAATATTCAATTCCTGTAACAGTATTCAGGATACTTTGAAGTTCAGCACCTTTAGTAGCGACTTCAATTTTTAAAACTTCATTTTCAATAATGATCATATTATTGTAATTAGCGGAAGATGGTTGCAACAAAGTTAATGTCTGCCTGCTCACGGCGAAATCATTTATATTGCGTTCCAATGAAACCCATTTCCTTAATTTTATTCTTTTCCGGATTATTTTTTTTGGTATCCTGCAGCAAGCCGGAGGCGCCTGAATATCTTGGTTTCCGCGATTTTTCACTGGATAATATCAGTATGGATTCTGCCCTTTTGCATACACAGCTTGCTTTTTACAATCCGAATACATTTGTCATGGAATTGAAAAGAGGAGAAGTAAATGTTTTTCTTGATAATAAGCTGGCGAATCACTACATCATGGATTCCACGATCAATATTCCAAAGAAAGATACTTTTTTTGTTCCGCTGAATCTGCGGATTAGTCCGAAGCTTTTAATAAGCAGCGCACTCAGTATGCTGATGAACAATAATAAAATCAAAGTGCGCATGGAAGGAAGCATACGTGTAAAAAGAGGCGCAATCACTTTTACGGTACCGATTAACTATGAGGTACTTGAAACGATAAAATAGTATAAGAGTATAGGAGTATAAGAGTATAAGAGTGTGGAACAATATTCAAATTATCCTAACAATCGTAGATAAGATTGTCCCAATTCATATACTCATATACTCATATACTCCTATACTGCAGTTAGGTGTTAAGTGTAAGCAGGATCGCCGCAATTTTCTCCTCCGTATCTTTTCTCTTCCTTTTTTCCAGATCTACGACTTCGGGTCTGGCATTTTGAACGAATCGTTCGTTGGATAATTTTTTATTCAATGATTCCAGAAATTCTTTGTAATAAACCAGTTCTTTTTCAAGATCTACTTTTCTTTTGGAATCATCCACCCTTTGCGGGGTTTCAAATCCCAGCTGATAAGACAGAAATGGGATTATGGCAATGCCGGGTTCATTAGGAATGGAACCGGATGAGTATTCAATTTTATGGCAGTTAAGCTGCTTGAGTATAATTGCATTGAGACTTTCATTCTTACCAAATATCTCTGAAGGAATAATTAATCGCGCGATCACCTCACTGTTTTTCAACTTCTGCTGCTGACGGAATTCCCGTCCAACGGTAAGGAGCATACGAAGTTTTTCACCCGTTTCAAGCATGGATGCGCTAACAGCTGGTGCAGGTGTAAATTGTTTCATACAAAGATCATCCCCTTCAGCTCTGTCACGAAGCTGGTGATAAATTTCTTCCGTTACAAATGGCATAAAGGGATGTAACCATTGGATCAGTTCTTCAAAAAACGAAATTGTTTTTTCGTAGAAAACCGGATTCAGCGGTTGTTCATATCCGGGCTTCACCCATTCCAAATACCAGCTGCAGAAATCATCCCAGATTAATGAATAGATTGTTTTCAGTGCTTCACTGATTTTATAATCATCCAGTAGTTTATTGATTTGTGTTTTTGCCTGGCTGAAACGATTGTCGAACCATTGTACGGCAAAAGATCCAGGATCTGATTCTACTGTTTTCTGATCTTTCGAAGACAATCTGTCTCCCCATATTTTCACCAATTTCAGGGCGTTCCAGATTTTATTATTAAAATTTCTTCCCTGTTCCAGGCTGCCTTCTTCAAATAAAAGATCGTTACCGGCAGGAGTGGAGATCATAATTCCAAAGCGGACGGCATCAGCTCCATATTTGTCGATCAGTTCCAGAAGATCGGGTGAATTTCCCAGGCTCTTGCTCATTTTTCTTCCAAGCTTATCTCTTACCATTCCGGTAAAATAGACATCCGGAAAGGGGATCTCTTTTTTGAATTCCAATCCTGCCATGATCATTCGTGCCACCCAGAAAAATATAATATCCTGCCCTGTTACTAATATGGATGTAGGATAATAGTATTTGAAATCCGCGTTGCCCGGATTGGTAATTCCTTTAAACACTTCTATTGGCCAAAGCCAGGCTGAGAACCAGGTATCGAGAACATCTTCGTCCTGCACCAGTTCTTCGTGAACAGCCAGCAGTCCGTACTGATCCTGGTAAGCTTCCAGCGCAAGAGATTCATTTTCCGCCACAACAAAATTTCCTTTTGAATCATACCAGGCAGGGATACGTTGTCCCCACCATAGCTGGCGGGATATGCACCAGTCCTTGACATTTTCGAGCCAGTATTTATAAGTGGCCAGAAATTTATCTCCTGGGTGAATTCTGATTTTTCCTGATACAACGGCGTCGAGGGCAGGTATAGCCAGGGGTTTCATTTTCAGAAACCACTGAGTTGAAATCCTTGGTTCCACGACAGCATGACTTCTCTGCGAAAATCCAAGTCTTGTGGAATAAATTTCCTCTTTTAAGATGAGCCCATCTTCCTTAAGCCTTTCCACCACTTTTTTGCGGGCTTCAAACCTGTCCATACCCACAAAAATTTCGGCTGCCGGGGAAAGGGTTCCGTCTTCATTTAAAGTATCGATAACCGGCAATCCGTATTTTAAACCAATATTATAGTCATTGATATCGTGTGCAGGTGTTACTTTAAGTGCACCAGTACCAAAGTTCATATCGATTTGTTCATCAGTGATCAGTGGAACTTTTCGGTTTACCAGAGGTATTATAATTTGTTTTCCCAGTAACTGCCGGTATTTTGGATCTTTTGGATTAACGCAAACCGCTGTATCGCCCATGATGGTTTCAGGTCTTTGTGTGGCGATCGTTATGAACTCCTCTGAATCAGCAATCGGATATTTTATATAGTAGAGTATTCCTTCAACATCTTTGTATTCCACTTCTTCATCGCTCAATGCTGTTTTTGCTGAAGGATCCCAATGAATCATACGTGCGCCGCGATAGATCATTTTTTCCTGGTATAGCTTTATGAAAATTTTCATTACAGCGCGGTAATAATGGTCATCCATGGTAAACGTGACACGGTTCCAGTCAACACTGCATCCTAATTTTTCGATCTGGCCATAAATTATAGAGCCATATTTTTCCTTCCATTCATAAGCATATTTCAGAAAGGCTTCACGGGATAAACTGTTTTTGTCAATACCCTGGTCTTTAAGCATGGATACTACTCGGGCTTCAGTGGCAATGGATGCGTGATCGCTTCCGGGTACCCAGCAGGCATTGAATCCGCTCATGCGCGCACGGCGAACAAGAATATCCTGAACGGTTTCATTGAGTGTATGGCCCATATGAAGTACACCCGTTACGTTCGGCGGAGGTATTACAACGGTATATGGTGTCCGGCTATCAGGAAAGCTGTTGAAATAATTTTTTACATTCCAATGAGTCGACCATTTGGATTCAGTTCCTGCAGGTTCGTAGTGTTTGGTTAATTCCATCCGGGGCATCCATTTTAAGGACTGCAAAGTTAGTTAATCGGTGAGAAGGATGGAAAGGAGCAGGGTCAAAAAAAAAGTTTCCACCAATCAGTAGAAACTTATATTAATAAGATAAAATGAATTCACCCTCATTTAACGGGAATAGAGGTGTTGAAATCAGTTTTAAGGGCCCTGCAACTATTATGCGAACCAATACAAATAGGAGAGCAACATTACCAGGGCTAAAAATCCAAAAGCGAATAAAGCAGTCTTCGCATTTTCTCCCAAATGAATTGAATGAAGCATTTTTTTCATACATGAAAAATTTAAAGTGAAACCATGTTTAAAAACATTTGTTTCAAAGGGTCTGGACAGAATCAACTCGGGTCGGTTAGTCTTACGATATGGGTAGGATGCCAGGGAGAAAAACTACGGTTGGCGGCCGTACTACGACAAATATAAACTGTTTTTTTTTGAGATACTAGTGTTTTGGCAGTTTTTTTACGGTTTTACGCAAAGAGTCAATGGGTTATGGATTATTAATTATCAATTATTAATGATTAATTATTAATTATTGGTCGGGGGTTATTAGTTATAGGTTAAGAATTATGAGTAATGGTGGAGGGTTTATGGCTATCCATAAATAAAAAAACTCCGGGCTGGCCGGAGTCGTCGTACTGGGTCTTTTTAGGGTTTATGGCTTTTGGTAAACGTCCATAAACTATTTAGGCTAAAGTAAATACGTAAGAAAACAGCATGATAGCGCAGAAGTACAACACGGCAATTACAACTGCCAGGGTTGCCTGTTCTCCTATCTGTCCAATGTGAAGGTGTTTCATGTAATGGAATTTAAGGTGTTATTAATAAAGCAGGGATGTACGCTTTCAAAAGAGTACGGAAAAATTTATGTTTTAAATAAGTTATTTTCTGTTAACTGAAGGGTGATTATCCTAACTTTATTAGCAAAAGGTCATCCCGGATTTAACCGCTATGTATGCAATAGTAGATATTGAAACCACAGGCAGTTATGCTGCTAATAACGGCATCACTGAATTAGCTATTGTGCTGCACGATGGAAATAAGATCATTGAGCGGTACGAAACTCTGATTGATCCTCAGTCTCCCATTCCGCAATATGTTCAGGTGCTTACGGGCATTCGTCCGGATATGCTGGTAGGTGCCCCGTTGTTTTCCGATGTGGCCCAGCGCGTTTATGACATGCTGAAGGATGCAGTATTTGTAGCCCATCATGTTAATTTCGATTATTCATTCATCAAATTTCACCTGGAGTCCTGTGGATTTGAACTGGACGTAAAAAAACTTTGTACCGTAAGATTAAGCAGGAAGGTTTTCCCGGGTCTTCAGGGATACAGTCTGGGTAAGCTTTGCCGGGATCTGGAAATACCCATTTTAAACCGTCACAGGGCTGGGGGAGACGCAGATGCTACGGTCATTCTTTTCGAAAAAATATTAAAACAGGATAGTCAGGGAGCTGTTGGTCACATGCTGCATGGTAAGAGTAGGGAGCAATATCTGCCTCCAAACCTGCCATCGGAGCAGATCGCTTCCATTCCTTATACCCCGGGTGTTTATTATTTTCATGACCTGAAGGGTAAGGTGATCTATGTAGGAAAGGCAAAAAACCTTCGCAGTCGTGTTTGCAGTCATTTTTCAAACAATAGTACAGGCCTTCGAAAACAGGAATTTCTGCGGAATATTTATTCCGTTTCCTGGCAGGATTGCGGAACTGAACTCATGGCATTTCTTTTTGAATGTGTTGAAATCAGACGTCTCTGGCCGGCTTATAATCGCAGCCTTAAAAGGTTTGAGCAGACCTACGGATTATATGTTTACGAGGATCAGTCGGGCTATCTCCGCCTGACAATAGAAAAGAAAAAACAAAATCTGACTGCCTATTATAGTTTCAACAGTCTTTCAGAAGGTTGGCAGATATTAAGAAAACTCGTATCACAGTTTGAACTCTGCCCCAAATTGTGTTTCATACAAAAAGGAAATGAAGCATGTGCGGGTTTAACTGATAAAACCTGTCATGGTGCCTGTATTCAATCGGAAACGGCTGATGATTATAACCGGCGGCTCAGGGCAGCTTTGCGATCCTTACAGGAAATGCTTCCTTCTTTTATAATTAAAGACCGTGGCAGGAATTCTTCAGAGGAAAGTTTTGTTCTGATAGAAAACGGCCGGTTCTACGGAATGGGATGGCTGGATAAAGAATTACAAATTCAGAATCTTGATTCACTTAAGGAACAACTGACTGTTTATCCAGAAAACGATTATATGCGTGGACTGGTTTATACCTATGCGGAGAAATGGCCGGAGAAGAAAGTATGGGAGTATGGGAGTATGGGAGTGAAGAGTGAGTACAAGAGTATAAGAGTATAAGAGTATAAGAGTATAAGAGTATAAGAGTTTGAGAGTGGGGGAATTAAAATTAAAGCAAGGATTTTACAAGTTTAAGAAATTGAAAGCGGGGAATCATTCTTGCTCCAAGGGATTCGAGATGTGAAGTATATACCTGACAATCGATCAGTTCTACTCCCTCAGACTGCAATTGCTGAACATACTTTATGAAAGCATATTTGCTTGCGTTGCTATGCCTGCTGAACATACTCTCACCATAAAAAATTTTACCCAGACGAATACCATATAAGCCGCCGACCAGTTCGCCATTTAATCTTACCTCAGCACTAACAGCATAACCTGCAAAATGCAGATCGTTATAAGCATTCCGCATTTCTTCGGTTATCCAGGTTCCGTTTTGTCCGCGGCGCGAAATGGCTTTGCACTGACTGATAACAGCATTAAAATCCTTGTTGATGGAAAATTCGAAAGTCTGCTTCTTCAGCAATTGCTTCATACTGGAACTGATTTTCAGTTCCGATGGAAATAAAACAAAACGGGGATCAGGGCACCACCAGAGAATATATTTGTTTTCATACCATGGGAAAATTCCATTACTATAAGCGTGCAATAATCTTTCCCTTGATAGGTCGCCTCCAATTGCAAGCAGACCGTCTTCATCAGACATTTCCACAGGTGGAAACCGAATCTCCTGGTCGAGGGCAATTAATGGCATAGGGCATCAGGAGTTTATAAAATAGAAATCAGGTATTGGATAATACTTCAATCGTAGCACCAATGCCACGATCAGTAATGGCATCACATAATGGTTTTAATTCATCATAACTTCCCTGCTTTACAGCATATTTCCCCTGAGTATGAATGATCATCGCACATTGTTCAGCCTGTTCTGTTGAATGATGACAAACTTCAATAAGGGTTTGAATCACCCAGTCAAAACTGTTTACCTCATCGTTCCATACGACCAGACTATAAGGTGATTCTTCATCGGTAAGTAAATCGGTGTCAAAAGCCTGTTCTTCCACGGCCCTTGGTTTATTTAACTGCACTGCCATAGTATAAAATTAAAACAATGATTCCTTTATGCAAAGGGCGAAGCGGTAAGCTTTATTTAAAAATGATCCAGGTCATCCTCATCATATGTCCCTGATTATACCCAAAAAAATCATTTAAAAAGGCCTATAAAGCAATTAAGACTGGCCCGGACTTTGAACTGACTGATTATCTGATTATTAAAATTAAACAAATGAAAACTTTATTATTTTATTCAGCCCTGTTTCTTGGTCTGGGACTTTTTTCCTGTGGCAACAATAATTCGCAAAGCCAGGATACAGTTGACAGTGCAAAAGCAATAAATAAGGAAGTAAAACCTG
>Ga0207113_1021_pt2 | contig 26989 bp, 28 predicted proteins | sample Alteio_BWMinHeat_69_FD_153559 | JGI IMG/M metagenome (GOLD analysis project Ga0207113, IMG submission 153559) | Enriched cells from forest soil in Barre Woods Harvard Forest LTER site, Petersham, Massachusetts, United States -... | ecosystem: Environmental > Terrestrial > Soil > Temperate forest >... | reverse complement strand
TTAAATATATTGAAGCTTGATGACTTAAAAGGCAGTTTGAAGGGTAAACGCAAAAGAGCTGGCTGGTCGAAGAGCTATTTTGATAAATTATTGGGGTTTTTGTTCAAATTTTAATGCGGGAGCCCTGGCCAAAACGTTCAATTCCATTGACAGTTGCCGTGCGATACTCGCGTAATAGTGCATCGCGTTTTGCTGGATGGGTTTTATTGATGATAATGTCGTTTACTTCTTCGAGATTCGCATTGAGTGCAGCGTTCACCAGCGAGCTGGCTTTGAGGTCAACACTGAAATCAAATAAACACACGGCGGGTCTTGCACTGTAATCACGAACAGGCGCAGCCGCACACAATGCTACCGCTGTGCACCCTAATTATTCTTGTGGACTTAACTGCGGTGCAATCAGCTTGGCAATATCCGCATACAAAAAATATAAAATTTCTAGGGTTGTATCACGAATGGGAGAGATTCTTCCAATGCCTAAATGAGGGGCTTCGCTATTTAATCCCAGTACAACAGGCGAAATGTTTTAAATGCTTCACGTGTCATTGTGATAGTGCGATTGGGAAAAGGTGAAGGTGTGCTGCTGACAACCAATGCAGTACCGCTTGGACCCACTTGCAGGGTGAGATAGATTGGGTTGGACGCGGTTGTTGTGACGAAGCCTGCTGCAGCGGCTGGAACTCGACTCATTATCGGTATCCTCTTGATACCTGTTTGTATAAGAATGAATCATACAGGTTTGATCTTAAGGAAGCCTTAAACGGCGGTGATGGCGGTGATGGCGGTGATGGTTTTTTAAAAAACGGGTAAAGTCAGTGAGGTCCATTTCCTGGGGAATGAAAGTGTGTGATTTAGGGCAGTTTTGGACCAAAAAATGAAACTTTGACGGAGTAAAATATCAGGTTTTTTTAAAAATGATATCCGTGTTTTTGGTTTTATTTTAGTAGACAATAAATCACCCCCCGTAATAGAATCCATCACTTATGAACACAACAACCCCCAAAAAACTATACATCAAAACCCACGGCTGTCAGATGAATGAATATGACAGCCAAAAAATGCTGGACGTTTTGAACGTTTCGCACGGATTTGTTGAAACCAAAGATCCTCATGACGCCGATTTAATCTTATTTAATACTTGTTCGGTACGCGAAAAAGCGGAAGATAAAGTGTTTTCTGATTTGGGGCGTGCGCGCGAAATCAAAGAAAAAAATCCCCATGTGCTTATTGGCGTAGGTGGATGCGTGGCAAGTCAAGAAGGCCATAATATTGTGAAACGCGCGCCGTACGTCGATATGGTTTTTGGCCCACAAACCTTGCATCGATTGCCGGAATTAATGGAATCTGTGATTAGAACCAAAAAACCGGTCGTTGATATTAGTTTTCCTGAAATTGAAAAATTTGATTCGTTGCCAACACCCAAAGCCAATGGTCCGACAGCTTTTGTTTCTATCATGGAAGGTTGTAGCAAATATTGCAGTTTTTGCGTTGTTCCCTACACACGCGGCACGGAAATCAGTCGTCCATTTGATTCTGTGATTACGGAAATCATGAAATTAACCGAACAAGGCGTGAAAGAAATTACTTTGCTGGGACAAAACGTCAATGATTATCGCGGAGTCATGCATGATGGCAGTATGGCTGATTTAGCCTTATTAATTCATTACGTCGCTGCCATTGACGACATCGAACGTATTCGTTTTACAACATCACACCCCTCTGCTTTTTCGCACACTTTAATTGATGCGTTTGCAACAGAACCGAAGCTCGTGAATCATCTGCATTTACCGGTGCAAAGTGGATCGGATCGCATTTTGTCAGCGATGAAAAGAAATTACACGGCGCTCGAATATAAATCTAAAATTCGCGCATTAAAAAAAGTGCGCCCGACGATTTCACTTTCATCCGATTTTATTATTGGATTTCCCGGTGAAACCGATAAAGATTTTGAAGACACGATGAATTTAATTGCGGACATTGGTTTTGATTTTTCATTTAGTTTTATTTATAGCAAACGTCCGGGCACACCAGCAGCATCATTGCCCGATGACGTGCCCATGGAAATTAAAAAACAGCGCTTGGCAATTTTGCAAAATCGGATTGATCAAAATACCGCGGAAATCAGTCGAAAAATGATCGGCACCGATCAAAAGGTCTTGGTCACTCACTCTGCCACCAAAAGCCACAACGAAATGGCCGGCCGTACCGAATGCAATCGTATGGTGAATTTCAAAACGCTATCTCAACAATACGAGCCAAGCTTGATTGGACGGATTATATCGGTGAGAATAAGGGACGCTAATCGGAATTTTTTATCGGGCGAACAAAGTTAATAAAGAATAAAAAGGAATTACATTTGAAAAAATCCGAATCCATTCGTCACATTCAACTCACTCCAATCGATAACCAACGCCTAATCACTCTTTCAGGGCAGCTCGACGAAAATTTGCATCAAATCGAACGACATCTCGGTGTCGAAATTGTCAATCGCGGCAATGATTTTGAAATCATTGGAAAACCAACGTCAGTGAATAAAGCCTGTGATACTTTATTTGCGTTATACGAAGAAACTGCGCACACCACAGTACTCAACAAACAAAAAATTCTATTGAAATTAAAATCAATGGATATGACGTATGAAAATGGCACAGAAGATGCAAAACAAAAATTTATCGATGCCACATTAGCCCTTAAAAAAACAACGGTTGAACCGCGATCATTAAATCAATGTCATTTAATTAGTGCGATACGTAAAAATGATATTTGTTTTGGTGTCGGTCCTTCTGGCACCGGCAAAACATTTTTAGCCGTCGCTTGTGCGGTGGCCGCATTAGAAAAAGAAGAAATATCTCGTATTGTTTTGGTGCGCCCTGCTGTTGAAGCAGGCGAAAATTTAGGATTTTTGCCGGGTGATTTAGCGCAAAAAATCGATCCGTATTTAAAACCATTGTATGACGCATTATATGAAACGATGGGAATTTCGCTTGTAACAAAATTAATTTCACAAGGTGTTATTGAAATCGCTCCGCTCGCTTTTATGCGCGGACGAACATTAAATGATTCATTTATTATTTTAGATGAAGGACAAAATAGCACACGCGATCAAATGAAAATGTTTTTAACGCGCATTGGTTTTGGATCAAAAGCTGTGATTACCGGTGATATCACACAAGTGGATTTGCCTAAACCGTCAATGTCCGGTTTACGTCACGCCATTGCATTATTGCGCGGCATTGACGGTATTCAATTTTCTTTTTTTTCTTCTGTCGATGTTGTTCGTCATGCGCTCGTGCAAAAAATTATTGAAGCGTATGAGCAGCCGGGAACTGCGTAATGGTACAGGTCATTTTACTAAACGATACCAACTTTAAACACGTGCCGACGCTCGAAAATTTCCAATGCTGGGTCGATAAAACTTTTGAAATGCTACCCAAAAAAATCTCAAAAAATTTTTGTGAAATATGTATTACGATTGTAGACAAAGAAACCAGTCAAAATTTAAATGAAATCTATCGAGAAAAAAAATATCCAACCAATGTATTGTCTTTTATGTACGATGCAATACCCGGCATGCCGCAAGAATCGATCGGCGATTTAGCGATATGTGCGGATATTGTTGAAGCAGAAGCGAAAGCGGGTCATAAAAAATTGGAATCGCATTGGGCGCATTTAACCGTGCACGGTGTATTGCATTTAATGAGTTATGATCATATTGAGGATGAGGATGCGATGACGATGGAAGGGTTGGAGAGTGAGATATTGAGTGCATTGGGATTTGAAAGTCCGTATTAAAATGAGAAAAATAGTATGACCGACACAGAACACCCCACTTGGTTTGAAAAACTAAGCCATTTGTTATCCCGCGAACCGCACAGTCAACAACAATTGATTGAGATATTGCGTGATGCGCAACAACGTGAATTAATCGATCGCGATGCATTAAAAATGATTGAAGGTGTGTTAGCGGTTTCTGATAAAAAAGTTCGCGATATCATGATTCCTCGTTCGAAAATGGTGGTTATTGAAGGTGATGCTCACCCGAATGATGTTTTACCAACGATTATTCATTCTAAACATTCGCGTTTTCCCGTGATGGGAGAAGATCGCGATAAAATACTCGGTATTTTATTGGCGAAAGATTTATTACCTTTTACGATTGAGCCTAAAAATAACGATGGTTATGTGCGAGATTTAATTCGTCCCGCCACTTTTATTCCAGAAAGCAAACCACTGGATCGCTTATTAAAGGAATTTCGAGCGAACCATAATCATATGGCCATTGTGATTGATGAGTACGGCAGTGTTGCAGGATTGGTGACTATTGAAGATGTTCTTGAGCAAATTGTCGGTGAAATTGAAGATGAATATGATATTGACGAAAAAGAATTAATGATTAAAGAAATTGAAAAAAATGTTTATCTGGTGAATGCGTTAACACCGATTGATATAGTTAATCACCATTTTCATACCGATTTCAGCAACACTGATTTTGACACGATCGGTGGACTTATTTTACAAAAATTCAGTTATCTCCCAAAACGCGACGAAAAAATTATGCTCGGTGATTTTGAAGTGCAGGTTATTAAAGCAACACGACGTGGGATTCAAATATTGCAGTTTAAAAGAGTGGCGGTATGAGCGGGAGAAAGAGTCGGACGATCTCAATACTATTGATTTCTCTTTTCTTGGGCGCATTATTAACCCTCGCCTTTTCACCGTTTAATATCTACAGCCTCGCTTTTATTTCACCCGCCATTTTATTATTTATTTGGTTGCGATCATCACCCCAACAAGCATTATGGACAGGATTATTATTTGGGTTAGGTTTTTTTGGTACCGGCGCATCGTGGATTTATATCAGTATTCATCGATATGGAAATGCATCGGTTTCACTCGCCGCTTTTATTACCTTTCTTTTTGTGCTGTTTTTAGCGTGTTATCCTGCAACATTAGGCTATCTATTTCGAAAATTTTTTTCTCGCACCAGTATGTTAAAACAATGTTTATTTATTTTTCCAGCATTGTGGGTGACGTGGGAATATTTACGCAGTGTATTATTTACCGGATTTCCGTGGCTTTTAATCGGTTATGCACAATCAACAACACCATTGCAAGGTCTCGCGCCGATCATTGGCGTTTATGGATTATCGTTAATCACTGTCATCATCAGCGGTGCTTTGGTGTTATTAGCCACACGTCAAACAGGTACTATTAAAACGATTGCATTACTACTCATTTTTGGATTAATCGGATTAGGATGGGCTTTTAAAAACCACGCGTGGACAAAACCGATTGGAAAACCGATTAAAGCAAGCTTAATTCAAGGCGATATTCCACAAACCATCAAATGGGATCAGTCGTATATCGTTCAAAATATTAATGTCTATAAAAATCTCACGCTCACTCATTTTTCCAGTCAATTAATTGTATGGCCTGAAGGTGCCTTTCCACTATACGCACAAGATGCGCCACAATTTATTCGTTTATTAGGAAAGGTAGCCAAAAAAAATCACAGTAATATTATTTTTGGCGTGCCGATTCTGAATACCAAAACGCAGCAATATTATAATGGATTATTATTAATTGGTGATAACCACGGAGAGTATTTAAAACGGCATTTGGTGCCGTTTGGAGAATATATTCCATTACAGCCTATTTTTAAAAAAGCCATGCGTGATTTTAAAATTCCGATGTCGGGTTTTTCAGAAGGTCCCTCAAATCAGCCTGATTTAAAAATAAATAAGATTCGAATTGCGCCGTTTATTTGCTATGAAATTGCATTTCCCAATGAAGTACTGGATTCTGCCGAACACAGCGAATTATTAATCACATTATCTGATGACAGTTGGTTTGGTCGCTCGATTGCATTATCACAACATTTACAAATGGCAGAAATGCGTTCATTGGAAACGGGGCGATATCAATTACTCAGCACCAACACAGGAATTACCGCTTTTATTTCACCCTTTGGGAAAATTTTACAAGGTGCGCCGATTGATAAGCGCATGGTTATTACGGATAACGTACAACCTATGACAAATAAAACACCATTAATGGTTTGGCATTATTATCCCGTCGTTGGCGCGGTTATTTTGATGGTGTTGATGACGTTGATATAATCTAACCAAATGTAGTCGGTGATGTTGTATTCTGCGCAACTAAAACATCCGTTTTCGCCGGCATTTGATGATGACTCGGCGGTGGCGCTTGATTCGCAGATTTTAATGCTGTTGCCGTTGGCGCTTCTTTGTTAATAAAAATACGTCCCGCATCTGAAATCAGTATACCTTCGTGAGAAGTACCACCTTTTTGTCCCGGAGCCGTTCCTGCGAAACTGGTAAAAGTAGCGCCGCCTGATTTACCAAACAGTCTTCTGAAAAGATGGTCGTTGGGGCCTTTTTCAGTGATGCCAAATGGGTTACCAAATTGCGCATAAACCGTGAGTACATGTGCAGACACCTTAAAAAGATCAATATATTTTTTAAATAATTTTTCTTCAACTAACACGCCTTCAGCAACCACTTGCACACTGGCATCATCAGTATTCACAGCAATTTCACCGCTTTCAATGCCTTCTTTGAGCCACTTATAAAATCCTTCGCCGTGTTGTGTTGCAATAGATTCACGCATATCAACCGCTGCGCCATCGAGTGTATTTAATATCGCGAGAATATCTTCTCGTTTAATTAATGCGAGTGCCCACGTAATTTCTTTACTGCCAACACCATCTTCGCCAAGCAGTGCCGCTAACCAATCTGCAAATACCGATAAATCACTCGATAGCCATAAAAAAATATCATGCGGAATTAATTGACGCGCCAACAGTGGTGTCACTTCTGATTCTATACGCAAGTATGTCGCCGCAATTGGATACATTTTATAAAATTTACTTTGCTTTACCATTGAACCTGATAATGGATTCCAATCTTTAATAAAATTACCTTCATCATCGGTTAATACAATGTGTTGATTACTCATCACGCGGCCAATATCTTTTAATAAAGCGGCGGAAAAAACGGCAAATTTTAATAAAGGCGTTGTTTGTCCTTTTCGTAATTGACAATATTTTTGAAAAACAGCCGATGCACGCGCCAGTCCATAATTTAGCAAGCTGCCCATAATGCCGTTGGTTTTATGCGGCAGTACTTGCGTAAATTCCATAAAATTTTGAATGACTTCGCCATACGAGCGATCAAAATCTTCTTGTGAAACTTCAGCTAAATCGCGAAATTGACGCAATAATCCTTTGTGACGATGACTAAATAGAAGCTCTTCTTTTGCTAATACCGGCAATAAATAGCCTTCTTCATAGGTATGTAGTTTGGGGTGTGATCCGACACTGGAAGAGCCTTTGATAAACATATTGATGTACGTCCACGATCAACTATTTTGGTTCCAGGATTCTAGCAGTTTTAACCACTTTTTAGAAGTTATCACTGCACGTCCTTGACAGTAACAACAAGATATCTCATCCTGCACAGACCCTTTTCGATTAACCTGGTGAAACCATGCATACCGACTTCCACCCCGCCGCCATAGAAACTGCCGCACAACATGAGTGGGAAAAAACAGCCGCTTTTACAGCAAAAGAAGATGCTACGCGCGAAAAATTTTACTGTTTGTCTATGTTGCCCTATCCCAGTGGTGAATTGCATATGGGACATACGCGTAACTACACGATTGGTGACGTGATTGCACGTTATGAACGCATGAAAGGCAAAAATGTGCTGCAACCGATGGGTTGGGATGCGTTTGGTTTACCTGCTGAAAATGCGGCTATTCAACGCAAATTGGCACCCAGTGAATGGACTCGAAAAAATATTGAAAAAATGCGCGGGCAATTAAAAAAAATGGGGCTTGCCGTTGATTGGTCACGTGAAATTACAACGTGTGATCCCGAGTATTATCGCTGGGAACAGTGGTTATTTATTCAATTATTCAAAAAAGGATTGGCGTATAAGAAAAAATCGTTGGTGAATTGGGATCCTGTCGATCAAACTGTGTTAGCCAATGAACAAGTGATTGATGGCAAAGGTTGGCGATCTGGTGCGTTGGTTGAGCGTCGTGAAATTTCACAATGGTTTTTAAAAATTACGGATTACGCTGAAGAATTATTAACGGGTTTAGATGAATTATCAGGATGGCCACAACCCGTGGTGCAGATGCAGCGAAACTGGATTGGTCGCTCAGAAGGCCTGGAAATACAGTTTAAAGTGGATGATGAAGTACTCACTGTTTTTACAACACGCCCTGATACGTTAATGGGTGTGACGTATTTAGGTATTGCGATCGAACATCCACTCGCACAAATCGCTGCAAAAAATAACAGGGATTTAAAAAACTTTATTGAGAAAAATAAAAAATCGGGTGTATCAGAAGCCGAAATCGCAACCCAAGAAAAAGTGGGTATGAACACTGGATTATTTGCACTTCATCCCATCACGCAAAAAAAAATTCCGATTTGGGTTACAAATTTTGTATTAATGGAGTATGGATCGGGTGCTGTCATGGCAGTTCCCGCGCATGATGAACGTGATCATGCCTTTGCAAAAAAATATTCGTTGCCGATTCAACCTGTGATAACAGCGCCTGAAAAATGGGATTTTAATCAAGCGGCATTCACTGAGTTCGGCGCATTATTTAATTCCACTATTTTTGATGGATTCAATGGCGTCGATGCAATGACCGCCATACAAAAATATATTGTTGAAAAAAATATCGGGGAAATACGCGTAAACTATCGCTTACGTGATTGGGGTATTTCACGTCAACGCTATTGGGGAACACCGATTCCCATTATTCATTGTGATCATTGCGGTGATGTTCCTGTCAAAGAATCTGATTTGCCTATCATATTACCTGACGATTTAATTCCAACCGGTGCGGGATCACCGCTGGCTGATTGTGAAACATTTTACAAAACCACCTGCCCTGCTTGCGGTAAAAATGCCAAACGCGAAACGGATACGATGGATACGTTTATGGAATCATCGTGGTATTACGCACGTTATTGTTCTTATAACCAACATCATTCTATTTTAGACGAACGCGCTAATTACTGGACGCCCGTTGATCAATACGTTGGCGGTATTGAACACGCAGTATTACATTTGTTATATGCACGTTTTATGCATAAAGTGCTGCGTGATTTAGGTGTATTAAAATCAAATGAGCCGTTTAAAAAATTATTAACTCAAGGCATGGTATTAAAAGACGGCGCAAAAATGTCGAAATCCAAAGGCAATGTTGTCGCGTTGGAATCATTTGTTGAAAAATACGGCGCAGATACGGCACGTTTATTTATGCTATTCGCAGCGCCGCCTGAATTATCGTTAGAATGGTCTGACGCCGGCGTTGAGGGTTCTTATCGATTTTTAAAAAAATTATGGAAATTTGCAACGCAATTGCAACCGACAACAATCACCCATTCCTCTTTTGCAAACTCACCACTCAAGAATGCCTATCGCGACATGCATCAAATTTTGCAACAGGCCAATCAAGATATGGAACGACAACAATTTAATACCGTTGTTTCAGCTGCCATGAAAATACTGAATGTACTACAAGATATTGATGCAACCGATGAGATCGCCAAACAATTTTTGCATGAAGGATTTAGCATTTTACTGCGTTTATTAGCACCCATTGTGCCACACATCACTTACCATTTATGGATACAGCTAGGATATGGAAAAAATATCATGCAATCCACTTGGCCGACAGCGGATGTGCACGTATTGCAATCCAGTCAAATAGAAATGATTGTTCAGATCAATGGAAAATTACGTGGAAAAATGACTGTTGATCAAAATACGGATGAAGCATTATTAAAATTAGAAGCGTTAAAATTACCAAATGTTCAATCCATGGTGCAGGATAAAAAAATTCAGCGGATTGTTGTTGTGCAGAATCGTTTAATTAATATAGTAGTATGAGTAAAAGCTAGTTTGAAGCAGTGAGTGAATGTTGTGGTTACGGATGGTTTGAGGGGAGTGTGTGTGGTATGGATGCCACACCAAGCAAGCCTACACGGATGTATTCACGGCTCGAACTGAAAACCATCCTAACCACAACATTCCGAGCGGATGCAAAAAAATCAGCTCTTAATTCGCATTAAAGGCTAAAATGAAAAAATTTACCCTTCTCCTTATTATTTTATTTTGTTTTACTGCCACTGGCTGTGGATTGACGCTTCGCAAAGCATCTGCATTACCCACAGAATTGCACAAAGTTTATTTTTCTACGGAAAAACCCTACAGCTTATTATCCGTGCAATTAAAAGAATTATTGAGATCAATGAACGTCCATTTACTGAAACCAACATCAGGTGCGCGTTTTTCAATTGTGATCTCAAGTGATATTTTTTCACATAGTTTGCCAGATCTTGTTGATACGACGTTGCCGACAACGATTAATTTCTCTCAATCAGCGACAATTTCTATCGAAGATAATCTGCATCACACAACAATCGCATCGCAATCTTTTACCACAACACAATCTATCACATTAAATACCAATCAAATTTATACGATTAATGCGAATAGTCTTATCCATCAACAATTAACGCACGAAATGATATCATTCATTTATTATTGGCTGATTTCAACTAACATAAAAGACACGCTACATCATGCAACTCGCAATCAAGCAGCTCGACGCGCATCTTAAAAAAACGCTGTCCTCACTGTATTTCATTAGCGGTGATGAGCCTTTATTGGCGCAAGAAGCGCGTGATGCTATTTTGTTTGCAGCGAAAACCAATGGATTTTCTGAAAAAGAAATTTATCATATGGATTCTGGATTTCGTCCAGAAATGTTGATTGAGTCGATTCAAAATTACAGTTTATTTTCTGAAAAAAAAATAATGGACATTCGAAATCCTCAGGCGAAATTTGATACTGTCATAACTGATTTTTTTAAAAATTATCTTGCAGAACCCTTGAACGATCGCATCATTATCATCTCAACAGAAAAATTAACACCCGCGCAACAAAAATCTGCATGGTTAGATGACATTAAAAAAAACGGTGTATATTTGCCTGTTTGGCCAATTCAACCCACTGAATTACCACAGTGGATTATCGAACGCGCTACCAAAATGCAATTGAAATTATCATCCGATCTTGCAAAATATCTCGCTCATTTTTGCGAAGGCAATTTATTGAATGCACAACAAACGTTAGAAAAATTGCAGCTACTGTACTCTACCGCTGAAATTTCACGCGAACAATTATTAACGGTGCTTTCCGATCACGCGCGTTTTAATGTGTTTCATTTATCTGACTCACTCTTGCATGGCAATCCCAAAAAAGTGATACGAATTCTTACCCGATTAGAACAAACCGGCGAAGAACCCGCGTTAGTATTATGGGCAATTTGCCGTAAATTACGTGAAAATAGCACTTCTGATAAAGTTAAAAAGGCATTACAACAGGCAGCACGTGTGGATGAAACCATTAAGGGTGCGAGAGCGGGTAATGTGTGGGAGATGTTGTTGCAATTGTGTCTGATAACGGATAACTTTTTATGAACATCGGCATCCTCGGCGGTACATTCGATCCTATTCACTCGGGGCATCTTGCTATTGCTGATCATGTATTAAAAAAATTGAATTTAGCGCGTATTGAATTTATTCCTTGTTATCAGCCGCCGCATCGTCTGCAACCCATCGCCTCACCTGAAAATCGATTAGCGATGACAACATTAGCGATTGAAAATCATCCCAAATTTGCGGTCAATATGATTGAAATAAAACGCCAAAGTATCAGCTACACCGTTGATACTTTATTAGCATTACACAAACAATTTCCAAAAAATAATTACTCTTTAATTTTAGGCGCAGATGCATTTGCACAATTTGATTCATGGCATGATTGGGAAACCATTTGTCAATTGGCTGATATTGTCGTTGTCAGTCGTGATGATCAAGAAATTCATACGCCGATAAAAGTTACCCATTTTATGCGGAAAAATCCGTCAAAAAAACAAATTCATTTTGTAATAATTACGCCCATTCCTATTTCGGCAACACAAATTCGCGCGGATATTGCGGCAAAAAAACAAACAGTGCCGGGATTAATAGATTCTGTTTATCAATATATTGTAAAAAATAATGTTTATTGAAAAGTCCATCTCGTTCACTTGTTCGCTTACACCAAAAACGGTATGATTGCTGATTTTTCAGGGTTCATATGAAACTTAAAGAATTAGTCGCTTTCGTCAGAAAGCAATTAGAAGGCAATAAAGCGCTGAATATCGCTGAATTAGATGTCACGCCACTAACAAGCTCAATGGACGTTATGATGATCTGCACGGGCACTTCAACGCGTCACGTGCAATCCATTGCAAAAAAAACCATTGCCGCAGCTAAAGCAGCGGGTGTGCAACCGTTAGGTGTTGAAGGCGAGCTGCATGGCGAATGGGTTTTAATTGATCTCAGTGATGTCATTGTGCATGTGATGCTCAAAGAACAGCGCGAACTTTATAATTTAGAAAAATTGTGGACAGCGACAGAGCGCCTTCAAAAGCTCACGCGAAAACATGAGCGCGTTTTGCAAAACAAAGCAAAATAAATATGCAAATCTCAGTTATTTCTGTCGGAAAAAATATGCCTTCGTGGGTATCTGAAGGCTATTTCGAATATGCAAAACGAATGCCAACTGATTATCGTACTCAGTTAATCGAAATTGTCCCTGAAAAACGCACCAAAAATTCAGATCTCTCAAAAATTACCACAAACGAAGAAGCAAAGATCACAGCCAACATTCCGAAAGACTGTTATTGCATAGCACTCGACCGCATTGGAAAAATGCATGACACTAAAACACTCGCAAAACGCCTGCAAACATGGCACGATAATCACCAATCAATTTGTTTTATCATCGGTGGACCGGAAGGATTATCACAAGATTTTTTGAACACTGCAGATGAAATATGGTCGCTATCTGCAATGACATTGCCCCATCCGCTGGTGCGTATCGTATTGAGTGAACAAATTTATCGTGCTTGGACTATAACGATTAACCATCCCTATCACAAATGAATACAAACCCAGAAGCAAAGCGCTTTTACAAACGTAGCATCATCTGCGCTACGATTATCTTGATTTTTTTTCTGATTCTGCTTATTCGATTAATGTATTTACAACTCTTCGAACATCATTTTTACGCAACACTCTCCAAACGCAATGTCATTAGCATTATTCCCGTGAAACCCAATCGTGGATTGATTTACGATCGTAACGGAGTTTTATTAGCAAAAAATATTCCTGTTTATAGCTTAATGATTATTCCTGGACGCGTAAAAGATCTTAAAAATACTATTAATTCACTGGTGAAAGTAATTCAGCTAACTCCCGATGAAATAAATAATTTTTATCATATTGTGAAACAATATTATCCTTATCAAGAAGTACCGCTCAAACAACAACTGACTGAAGCACAAGTAGATAGTTTTTATGTGAATCAATATCGTTTTCCAGGCGTTGTGGTGCAAGCCAATATGATACGAAATTATCCGCTGGGAAATGCGTTGGGCGATGTTGTAGGTTTTGTCGGCCGAATTAATGCGAGTGAATTAGCTGAAGTCGATCCGATGAATTACACCGCGTCTGATGAAATTGGAAAATCCGGCGTTGAAGCGGAAGATGAAGTGTTGTTGCACGGTACCATGGGTTCTGAAGAAGCGGAAATTGATGCCAGCGGAAAAGTGGTCAGAGTTTTAAAAACAAAACTGCCGATTCAAGGCGATAATATTTATTTAACGATCGATAGTCGATTGCAAGCCTACGCATCAAAATTACTGGGAAAAAATACGGGCGCTGTCGTTGCCATACAACCCGCTACAGGGCAAGTATTGGCGCTGGTGACAAAACCCAATTACGATCCCAACGCATTTGTAAACGGATTATCGGAAGCGCAATATCGTACGATTATGGATGCAAAAGATCATCCGTTATTTAATCGTGCAACACGTGCGACGTATGCGCCAGGCTCCAGTATAAAACCATTTATCGCATTTGCGGGATTAAACGATGGCATTATCAATACGCAAAGTTATATTTTTGATCCAGGTTGGTTTCGCGTTCCAGGCACCAAACATATTTTTCACAATTGGGTGAAAAAAGGGTTTGGCTGGGTCAATGTCACGAAAGCAATTACTGTTTCTTGCGATACTTTTTTTTATGAGCTCGCTGATGTAATGGGTATTGATCGATTGGATCAAGCGGTCGCACAATTTGGTTTTGGAAATTTAACTGGCATTGATTTACCGCTTGAAGCATCAGGCGTTGTTCCATCGCCGCAATGGAAAACGAAACATATTGGGCAAGCTTGGTATACCGGCGATACGGTGAATGCAGGCATTGGACAAGGCTATATGTCGGTAACACCTCTGCAATTAGCCGCTGCAACAGCGACGATGGCAGAACGCGGATTGCGTTTTCAACCAACTGTATTGCTGAAATTACAACAACCGAATGGCATTGTGACGGCAATGCAGCCGATTATCGAAAAACCGATTGTTGCAAAAGATCCGAAAGCGTGGGAAATCGTGATTCAAGCGATGCAAGATGTGATTACGAATCCACAAGGCACTGCGTATCCTTCATTTCAAAATATTACTTATACGGCTGCTGGAAAAACAGGAACGGCGCAAGTCGCTGCAGACAGTGCCAACGGAAATGTTTCGCAGACCGCCAGACGTTTCCAAAATAATCATTTATTTATAGTATTTGCACCGGTTAATAATCCGCAAATCGCAATTGCAGTTGCAGTTGAACATATTCATGGGATGACACAGGAAGGTGTGCAAATTGCAAGACAGTTGTTGGATTTTTATTTTAAGGAAAAGAGTGTGAGTGTGGGTGTAAGTAATAGTATGAGCGAAAGCGGTAGTCAAAATTCAACACTAAAAATAATATTGCCAAAACCTACAATCGATACAAATACATCTGTAAATACAGTAAAAAAACAAAATCTGCCAGCACCGTCGGGTCCGAGTTTATTACCCAATGCAACCATAAACTCTATTCATAGAAAAAAGCCGTTGAATGCAAAACAGGTTGAAGAAGATGTGCAGCAAGAAATAAAACAGGATGATGCAACGACAAATCAACAGTCGCAAAATATAGAAGCGCCGCAACCGCAAAGCACGAATCCCGCGCAACAATCATCACCTTCGGTCATTAAATCACCCTACCTCGATCAACTTCAGCAACAAATGGAAATGAAAGTCAAAACGCAGATGGAAATGCAGGCAGAGATGCAAAAGGGTCAGTGAAAAAATGCCAATACAAATCGTCAACTCTATAAAAATATATTACGAGCAACACGGCGCGGGTCCTGACCTTGTTTTAATTGGCGGATTAACGTCGGATCATCAAGTGTGGAAATCGACTTTACGCGTGTTTTCACAGTATTTTCGTGTATTAATTTTTGATAATCGCGGTGCAGGTCAATCCGAGACGCCCGATTATCCGTATACGATGGAAATGATGGCAAATGATACGTTGCAATTAATGGATTCTTTAAATATTTCACGTGCACATATTGTGGGGCATTCGATGGGGGGTGGTATTGCGCAACAGATTGCATTGATGGCACCTGAAAAAATAAATAAATGCGTGATCGTCTGTTCGCGTGCAAAACCTACTGCATTAGCCGGCATGATTTTTTCAATGCGTGAAAAATTACAGGCGATGGGCGTTTCTAGCGATTTTTTAGCAGAATACACTATGCCATTTTTATTTGGCGAAACATTTTTAAATAATCCAATGTTGGTAAAAGGATTTATTCAATGGACATTGCAAAACCCGCACCCACAAACATTTATCGGCTACAAACATCAATTACATGCATTAAGAGTTCATGATATTTCAAAACAATTGTCTCAAATTTTAGTGCCTATGCTTGTGATTGCGGGTGAAGAAGATATTTTAGTACGATCAAAACAAGCGGAGATAATGTCAAAATCCTTTAAAAATGGCTCTTTTGTAATGATTCCTGATTGTGCGCATATGCCGCATGTGGAACAGACGAAGGAGTTTACGGAGGTGGTGTTGGGGTTTTTAGACATAAACCCTCTGCACTCTACCCGTCAAATGACACAGTAATTCATGTGGTACGGTGTTAACACAATGCGCGATTTCGGAAACTAAGAGATCACGACCCCACAACGTTACCGTATCATCCACAGCCACTTTTTTTACATGCGAGACATCAACGGTAATCATATCCATCGACACACGCCCCACAATCGGGCAACGCTGCCCTCGGATTAAAACAGACGTGCCATTTTTGGCGTGACGCGGATAACTATCACCATAACCCATACCGATAATTCCTATTTGCATATCATGCAGTGCTGTGTATGTGCAGGAATACCCTATTTTCTCGCCGGTTTTTACGGTTTTAATGGCAATTAATTTGGATTCCAAAGTCATCGCCGGAATAAAATTTTTCATGATGGCATCGTGTTTTCCAGGATAATCAAAAGGTGAAACGCCGTACAGCATTAATCCGGGGCGAATCCAATCATAATGAGATTGTGCATACGCTAAAATACCAGCGGAATTCAATAAACTTTTTTCATTAGAAATAGAGTGTGTCATTTTTTCAAAACAGGTGATTTGCTGTTGTGTAAACGTAGGATCAGCATTATCTGCATCTGCCAGATGCGAACACACGACAAAAGGTTTTTCAATCAATGCAGAGTGATTTAATTGACGATAAACGGATTGAAATGAGTCGCACGGAATTCCTAATCGATGCATGCCGGTATCTATTTTCAGCCAAATACGTAATTTTTTATTACTGATATTATTTTCCAGCAAAGACAATTGATTGGGATCATGTATACAGGCAATTAAACGATGATCGTTTAAAAAAACAGCGATTTCATCTTTTGTCACAAATCCCCGCATCACCACAATATCGCGGTCAATTCCCGCTGCGCGTAATTGTAATGCTTCAGCAATCGTCGCAACACCCAATGCATCGATCGTGTGGAGTGCTTTTGCAATATGAATTAATCCGTGGCCGTAAGCGTTGCATTTTATCATCGCCATCATTTTTTGATGAGGCATCCTGTCGCGAATTAATTTTAAATTATGTTTAATGGCATTGAGATCGATGATAGTGGTTGCGGTGGAGTTCATTATTTTTTTTCGCTCGCTGACGCGCGCGTCTCCCGGTTAAATTCAGTCAAGACAACTCCCCTATCCTGCATTTCTGATAAAGCATTTTCAATATCGTGTTTGCGAAGATTAATACCGCGACAACCCTCTTGAATTAAATAAACACTAAATCCATCGGCAATCGCATCTAAACAAGAAAATTTAACACAATAATCGGTTGCCAATCCCATCACATATAAAACAGAAATATTTTTTTCTCGCAACCAATCGGTTAATCCCGTGCTTTTTAAATGTTCATTATCATAAAAAGCGCTGTAACTATCGATGTTTTGATCAGTTCCCTTTTGAATAATTTTGGTAATTTTTGTTAACTCTAAATCAGGATGTAATTCAGCACCGGTAGAATGTTGAACACAATGCGGTGGCCATAAAGAAATAAAACTGGCATGATTTTTTGGATGCCAATCTTGTGTTGCAATAATTGTCTTAAAATACGGCATTAAAGCATTTGCAATGGGAATAACGACATTACCTTCTGGCACCGCTAAACTCCCGCCAGGACAAAAGTCATTTTGCAAATCAATCAATAACAAGGCAGAATTTTTTGGTTTCACGACGATTCATCCATTAATTTTTTCTTTAATGCGATTAATTGTGGATCTCGTTGCACAGAATAATGTACGCCTTTTGATGCATGAAACTGTTTTACTTGTTCTATGCAATATTGTCGGCTATCCGTTAATGTCGGTTGTTTATTGATTAATTTTCCTTGACGAAAGACAGGAAGCAATAAATCCTGCGAGCGTTCGACATTATTTTTTTCAGAAACCGTCATACCCAAATCAACACAATAAATGAAATCGCACAACCACTTGTTTGCATCATAATAACGCTTCACTTGCAAAATACCGGGGTCACTGGTTTTTATGCGATTATCTGATACTTTTAATTTATAATGCCATTGAGAATTTTTTTCTATTGCGCCTAATTTATAAACCATATCCAATGCAGGTTGTGTATACGAAGTAGATAAAAACGTGCCAACACCCCATCCGTCAATCGGCGCACCCTCTAATTTTAAATCTATCATGCGATCTTCCGTTAAATCACCGCTGACAAAAATTTTCGTATCGTGCAATCCCGCTTGATTTAATTTCTCACGCGCCATTTTGCTTAGAGTTGATAATTCACCAGAATCCAAGCGAATTCCTTTCAATTGAGCACCTTGTGCTTTTAATTTTTTTCCGACAATAATCGCATGATCAACGCCGGTATGGGTGTTATAAGTATCAACCAACAAAATAACATTATCCGGCATCACTCTGGCGTATTCTTCAAATGCCGTTAATTCATCATCAAAAGCCATGATCCAGCTGTGTGACATGGTGCCCACAACCGGTATATCAAACTCTTTTCCCGCCAATACGTTTGATGTTGCGTCAAAACCCGCTAAATACGCAGCGTAACTTGCAGTCATTCCGCCGTTTGGACCTTGTGCACGACGCAAGCCAAATTCAAATAATACATTATCATTACCGACAATCGTGCGCATGCGAGATGCCATCGTTGCAACCGCAGAAGAAAAATTCGTTAAATTAATGAGGGGTGTTTCAAGTAATTGACACAGCAATAACGGTGCTTTTATACGTAATAAAGGCTCGTTTGCAAAAGCAACTGACCCTTCGGGCATCGCATCAATATCACCCGTAAAGCGCAGGGTTTTTAAATAAGCTAAAAAATCAGCGGGAAAAATAGGATTTTTAAGCGATTTTAAATAATCGATATCATCATCGGTAAAGTGAAATTGATTTAAAAAATCAATAACGGAGGATAAACCGGATGCCACAACATAATCTCCGCGCGAGGGATTGCGTCGAAAAAATAAGTGAAATACGGCATTTTGATCATGCATTCCCTTCTGCCAATAACCATGAGCCATACTTAGCTGATACAAATCAGTTAACAATGCAGAATATTTCATGTGTGCAACTCTTTGATGGTGTTAATATCGTATACATTGACGTTTGCAAAATTCTTTTTGAATGAATCGTTCGCAAGAGCTGGACTTATCAAGTGGATAACAACTGTATCCCATATTAACAAGATAATGCGCCGACTCTCTATTGCAGGTATTTCGTTCCAATCCGCGCGGGAAAACATGAAATCCATAACGTCCTGCTTTCACACAATGATAGCAGCCTTTGTTTGTTTGTTCTTGACTCACACAATATTTTTTCTGATGACAAACCTGTTTCCATTGATGACATTTTTCATGGGCAATACAGGTTGCACTGATGGTTATACATCCTGCAAAAATGGCAAATAAGAGTCTTTTCATATCCGTGTTTCCTTAATAAGAGATAATGCTACAATACCCTTTTTTAAAAATTGAAATCAAGGGATTTTCTATGAATCAACACGCAGGGTTAGCAGGTATTATTGCGGGACAATCAGCCATATCGATGGTGGGATATCATGAAAATGGACTACATTATCGCGGCTATGAAATTCATGATTTAACCCAAAAATCGACTTTCGAAGCAGTCGCGTATTTATTAATTTACGGTGAATTGCCTACAAAACAGCAATTAATGGATTATCAAAATTTATTAATATCCTTGCGTGATTTACCCAATACTTTAAAAGAGGTGTTGGAAAAAATTCCTGCGGCAACGCATCCGATGGATGTATTGCGAACGGGCTGTTCGTTTTTAGGAACACTCGAACCTGAAGCTAAAAACCTTGATCAAATGGCCATTGCGAATCGTTTAATTGCCTGTTTTCCTGGGATGCTACTGTATTGGTTTCATTTTCATCATAATCATAAAAAAATAAATACGGCATTAGAAGACAAAACCACCGGTGAGTATTTTTTGCATTTATTGCACGGAAAAACACCCGATCCAATGCAAGCGCACGTATTAAATATTTCTTTAATTTTATATGCTGAACATGAATTTAATGCATCGACCTTTGCCGCACGAGTCATCGCGGCAACCTTATCTGATTTTTATTCTTGTATTTGCGGGGGTATTGGTGCATTGCGAGGACCGCTGCATGGCGGCGCTAACGAAGAAGCATTAAAATTAATTTTACAATTTTCTTCTGTTGCAGAGGCTGAAAAAGGCCTGATGGAAATGCTGCGTGAGAAACAATTAATCATGGGGTTTGGTCATCGTGTGTATAAAAATGGAGATCCCCGATCGGATATTATCAAAGCGGAATCCAAAAAATTATCAGAGGCAAAACACGATCGCGTTGTTTATGCGGTTTCTGAAACAATAGAAGCCGTGATGAGACGCGAGAAAAAAATGTTTCCCAATTTGGATTTTTACAGCGCTTCCGCATATCATTTCTGCGGCATTCCGGTTGAATTATTTACGCCGATTTTTGTATTGGCACGCACCGCGGGTTGGGCGGCGCATATTATGGAACAGCGTGCGAATAATAAATTAATTCGACCTTTATCAGATTACAGTGGACCAGCACCAAGAGAGTATCCTAATGTTTGATTCTATTATTCAACAAATCACCGATTATACCGCTGATTTTAATCAATACAGCACGCTTGCAATCGATACCGCTTATTACGATTTATTAGATAGTTTAGCGTGTGCATTGATGGCATTAAAATTTCCAGCCTGCACAAAATTATTGGGCGGTGTTGTTCCGGGCGCAGTCATGAAAAATGGTGCGCGTGTGCCCGGTACATCATTTGAATTAGACCCCGTACAAGCAGCATTTAATATCGGCGCATTAATTCGTTGGCTTGATTTTAATGATACTTTTTTAGCGGCCGAATGGGGTCACCCTTCCGATAATTTAGGAGGGATTTTAGCGATTGGTGATTATTTAAATCGTGTTGAAAAAAAACAATTTACTGTGAAAGATATTTTGCAGGCTGCGATTAAAGCGCATGAAATTCAGGGTGTTTTGGCGTTAGATAATAGTTTTAATAAAGTCGGTTTAGATCATGTGATATTGGTTAAAGTCGCAACAACGGCGGTGGTAACACAGTTACTCGGCGGAACAAAAGATCACATTAATAATGCGGTTTCGAATGCGTGGCTGGATGGACAATCACTTCGCACTTATCGTCATGCGCCGAATACAGGCTCACGAAAATCATGGGCGGCTGGCGATGCAACGTCTCGCGGTGTGCGATTGGCATTAATGGCGATGCAAGGGGAAATGGGGTATCCCAGCGTTTTAACCGCTAAAATATGGGGTTTTTATGATGCTACGTTTCGCGGAAAATCTTTTTCCTTACAAAGACCGTACGGCAATTATGTGATGGAAAATATTTTATTTAAAATTTCATATCCCGCGGAATTTCATGCGCAAACGGCTGTGGAATGTGCGTTACAATTATATCCACGAGTGAAAAATAAATGTGATCAGATTGAAAAAATTGAAGTCAAAACACAAGAATCTGCAATGCGGATTATCAGCAAGAAAGGCGCATTGAATAATCCTGCGGATCGCGATCATTGTTTGGAATATATGATTGCTGTGCCCTTAATTTACGGCGAATTAACGGCAGAACATTACGAAGATGCTATTGCGAAAAATCCATTAATCGATCAGTTGCGAGAAAAAATACAGGTTGTTGAGAGCGCGCAATTTAGCAAAGATTATTTAGATCCTGAAAAAAGATCGATTGGAAACGCCATTCAAATTATTTTTAAAGATGGTACAAAAACAGAAGAAATCTCGATTGAATATCCGATTGGTCACAAACGTCGTCGCAGCAATGGCATTCCGTTATTGATGGCAAAATTTAAGGCGGCGGTTTCTGCGCATTATGCGCAAAAACAAGCGGATGACATTATTGAGTTGTGTTTGGATCAAAAAAAATTAATGGGGTTATCGATTGATCGGTTGATGGGGATGTTGGTCGCCTAACTGCAAATAGAGAATGAAGTAATGTATGAATGTACAAATCAAGGCAAGAAAAGCGATAAATAAAAAGACTAAGAAATGCGTATTAGATAATCCAGACTTACCCATCAAGTTTATCCGAGAGCTTTTGATCACAAGGAATACTGATCGCTCACTGGCAGAACCTTTTAAACTAAAAAAGTAATTGCCAACCACGCTATTCTTCGCTATCCTTTGCGCCAATAGCATATTGTTAGGAAATGATCATGGCAGAAAAAAAAGAAACTAAAAAAATGGCGAAACCTGCGGCTGAAAATGCAGCTAAAAAAGCGCCAAAAACAGAAAAAGTTGATAAAAGCGCCAAAACGGACGGTGGACATCCCGCTTATGACGAAGTGGTTGTAACGTGTAGTTGCGGCAACACATTCAAAACACGCTCTGCATTAGGCAGAAAAGAGTTACACTTGGAAATTTGTTCTGCGTGTCATCCGTTTTACACGGGCCAACAAAAATTGGTGGACACATCGGGACGCGTTGAGAAATTCAAGCAAAAATACGCGAGAAAATCGAAGGAAGCGTGAGTTTGACAATTTAACTCACGCCGTTTTCAATGAGCTGAATCAATTGATGATCATCGCTCAACGGTTCACTTAATTTTCTACGCCACGCCCGCGCACCTTTTTCACCTTGATACAAACCAATTAAATGTTTTGTCATATGTCGTATTGGAACGCCTCGCACAGTGTGCTTTAAAATATACGGCAGGTACTGTGCGATAATTTCTGAACGTGATTTTATATCGGTATTTGTAGCATAAAATTGCTGATCAACCGTCGATAACCAATACGGATTAGCGCAAGCAACACGCCCCACCATGACGCCATCAATCTGTTTTAAATGCGCCACAGCTTCGTTATGTGTTTGAATACCGCCATTAATAATTATTTCTAACTCAGGAAATAATTTTTTTAACTGATATACACGATCGTATTGCAAGGGCGGCACTTCGCGATTTTCTTTGGGGCTTAATCCTTTTAACCAGGCTTTGCGCGCGTGAATAATAAAAACAGTGCAGCCGGTATCACGAATTTTCCGTACAAATTCATATAAAAAATCATCGCTATCGTAATCGTCTACGCCCAAACGCATTTTAATGGTCACAGGAATACTCACTGATTCACGCATGGCTTTAATACAACCCGCCACCAAATCCGCTTCCTTCATTAATGCAGCACCAAAACAGCCACTTTGTACACGCTCACTGGGACAGCCGACATTTAAATTAATTTCATCATAACCCCATTGCTCGCCGATTTTGGCGGCTTCTGCTAATTGCGCGGGATTCGATCCTCCTAATTGCAAAGCAACAGGGTGTTCTTCTTTTGAAAAATCGAGCAGATATGATTTATCACCGTTCACAATAGCTTGTGCCGTCACCATTTCTGTATATAAAACAGTGTGTTGCGATATTAATCTCAATAGAAATCTAAAATGGCGATCGGTGTAAGCCATCATGGGGGCGATGCAGATTGTTCGATTCAGTGTTTTCATAGGTGTCGATGATAGCACTTGTATTTTATTCGTACAAATGATAGTGTTATGCCCTTATTGGTTTTTGGGTAAAAAAACCTATCGAATTAGGACAAAATGTGACCTATTAAATAGCACAGCAAGGAAAGCCTTTTATTAACAACAACGAGGTGTTTCCATGAAACTGGCTAAATTTTTTGTTTTATCTTCTTTGGTTTTTGCAACATCGGCTTTTGCAGGGAATACGTTTGATGCAATGGCGCCTTACATGTCGACATCGGGTCAGTGGATGCCGCTGGGGAATGCGGATTTTTCTCCTAGTTCAACAGTATCCTCTAAAGTTGCTTTCTCAAACAATGGCACGGCTTACGCTTTATTTATGTCAAACATGACGGTTAGTACCGGCGGTCCGCTCTCATTAATGAGTTTGAGTTTGAATAATAACAGTACCTCATGGACAAATTTTGGTAAGCCGGAGTTTATTCCTTTTGCCTTTGCTCCGTTTGAAGTTGTGAATTTTTTTTTCATGGCAATGCAACCAGGCGCGGATTACCCACTCATCGCATACAACTACTCAGATCAGAATTATCAAGGCGGTACCGTCATACAATATAGTTCCATCACTGGTTGGCAATCATTAGGAAATTTGAGCACTGTAACCATTTTGTCATTTGCTGTTGGACCTCATGGAACACCTTATGTGGCGGTCTACGATTACAATAATAGCGCATTAGCAGTATTACGATTCAATCAAGACACTAATATTTGGACTCCTGTCGGCAATATAGGCTTCAGTGGAAACTTTTTTGGCGACCCCAGTTTAAAAATAGCTCCCAACGGAAAATTTTATGTGTTAGTTTCAAATGATTCATCTGGTGATAAGATTCAGGAAAAAGTGATGTCACTGATCGGTAATACATGGAAAAAAATAGGAACCACTATTTCCGGACCGTATGAGAATGCTTTGCTCACTATAAATCCCATAAACAATGTACCGTATATTGCCTATCAGAACACCACAACGGGAAACATTTCAGTGTATGCATTACAAAATAATCAGTGGACAGCGGTGGGTAATACTCATTTTGCGAATGGTTCGCCCAGTTCATTTGAAATCTCACCGTCTGGCACTCCATTTATTGCGTACACAACAGGCAGTTCTGGGTTGTTAAATATTATGAAGCTCAGCAAATCAAATAACTGGGTTCCTGTAGGTGATATTAATGCCACAGTCGGCGGTACTGGTACCGAGCTTCGTTTTTTACCGGAAAGCAATACACCAGCCGTGATTTTTAATGGCGATTTTGGTCCAGCGACAGTAGAAGCCCTCACAACACCCTTGCAAAACCAAACAAATTCACAAGGGAAATAATCATGCACAACACTTTACCTGCTAACGGAATGATCGGCGGAATAATTATTGCGATATTAATGGGAATAATTTATTTGGCTGTTAAAATTCCTTATTGCTGCTCATTATACAAGACCATGAAGTGTGTTCCGAGCGAAAAAAGAATTTTTCCAAATGGATTCGTTTGGATTTTTTTAATTCCTGTGTTTGATTTTATTTTTGAATGGATGATGTTACCTTTTGGCATCCCTATTGGATTAAAAAATGCGATGTCAAATAATCCAACGGCGGTGAGTGCAGCAAAAACGATAAAAGGTCTTGGTCTTGCGATGCAGATTTTATCTACCTGCGGTACTTTATTACTTTATTGCTACGAAATCGCTACTCATGGCAATTCACCAGATTTCGCAACGATAGGATTATTATTTTTATTATGGGTAGCAATTTTTGTATTATGGATTATTCAGTGGGTGGATATTACTGCATTTAGAAAAAAATATTTTGAAAATTGAAATCGGGGAATTAAATAAGTCTTTTTATAAACAGGAAACACACAGATGAGACGTAATGTTAAGATTCGGGTAATACTGAATAGTCTATTATTAACGATCCTTTTTTCATGCAACTTTGTCTCTGCACGTGACCGCGATAATAAAAAATCGGTTGATTTAAATTCTCATACGTTGCCCCCAGAATGTAATGACTATAATTTAGTCTCGGGTAATTTAAAAACGGCAGGCATCATTTATATTAATACAAGTCCTGATTATCCTTGGTATCAAGATGCGGTGTGCGCTGGTAAATTAATTTCGAAAAATAAACAGGGTTCATCATTAACGGCGGTTACTGCACATCAGCCAGTAACCAAAAGAGAAATATTTAACGAAAGAGGAATGGATGAATCTAAAGAAGTATCATTCCTTTCTTATCTTTGTGGCGTGCTTGGTTCTTGTTTTTATGATGGCCCCACTATTTCTAACCGTATTTTTATTAACACAGAAAGCTATCCACTTCCTAATCCTGATGATGAGAAATACAATGGTCTGCATGTTATTGTAGGCAATGATCCAAGATTTTTTTCTAGCTGCAGTGGTAGCGCGAGTGACGGAAACTCCAGCAAAGAAACTGCGTGCATTAAAAAAAGAGAGCCAGACCGAATGGTTTTTGATGTTGGGCCAATTCGCTAAATTAACATAAATTGAGCGTCAGGTTTTTTATGCCATTGTGTTGGTGATGGCGATTACTTGATCTGTTTTTTCTTGCAGTTGTAACAGATAAGTCTCGTTGTCTGATTTGGCAAAACGTCGAGTTTGAGATGATTTTTTGTAATAAATTGAGTTGAAAGCGCAGGTGTACTTGATCGTACATCGAGCATTTCAACGAAATTTTTTACAAAAAAGCATCCAAAATCGGCGTTTCTATCTACGGAGTGATCTGTTTCTTGCAGTTTGAAGTACACACCGTTTTTGCCGTCACATGCCCACCGCAATTTTCATAACAAACTCTATATAATTTTGCACAACCACAACTATCCGTACAACCCGAATAATCGGAAAAACCATACGTCATTTGATCTAAATCAGCTGAGGCATTACAAGAATTTGCTCCTGCGAAACATGTATTTTGGCAAAGCAAGCGATTTTGCATGCATTGAACGGCACATTTTGCCATTTTATGAGTGGTTATTTTGCTGTAAGTATATTTTGTTTGATAAACCGGCGAGCATCCCGTTAACATCGCTATGAAACCTATAAAACCCAAAATAAGGCAAAATTTAGCTGTCATTTTAGCGCCCCTTTGTTAATCATCATCTCGTTTTCTATGATAACTTGCTATCGTAATCATCCACGCCCAAACGCATTTTAATGGTCACAGGAATACTCACTGATTCACGCATGGCTTTAATACAACCCGCCACCAAATCCGCTTCTTTCATTAATGCAGCACCAAAACAGCCACTTTGTACACGCTCACTGGGACAGCCGACATTTAAATTAATTTCATCATAACCCCATTGCTCGCCGATTTTGGCGGCTTCTGCTAATTGCGCGGGATTCGATCCTCCTAATTGCAAAGCAACAGGGTGTTCTTCT
>Ga0207113_1071_pt1 | contig 27043 bp, 25 predicted proteins | sample Alteio_BWMinHeat_69_FD_153559 | JGI IMG/M metagenome (GOLD analysis project Ga0207113, IMG submission 153559) | Enriched cells from forest soil in Barre Woods Harvard Forest LTER site, Petersham, Massachusetts, United States -... | ecosystem: Environmental > Terrestrial > Soil > Temperate forest >... | reverse complement strand
TGTCCATTCTAATCTCTCCAGTGTTTAGGCTATGAATGCGGCATTTGAACTTGGCCTTTTACCACGAAGTGGTTAAATATAGCTAGCCAGGGGTCGCTACCACGAAGTGGTTGCTACCCCTGGACGTGTAGAATAAAAATGTACCCCGAAGGGGTACTATAAACACATTATTGTAGTACCCCTTCGGGGTACATTTAATTGTTGTGTTTTCCTGGGGTAGCAACCACTTTGTGGTAGCGACCCCAGGCTGAAGGCCTGGGTTATACCACCTGAATAGTTATATATCGTACTTAATTGAATGTAATAAATAAAAAGGAGAATAAAATGCAAGTTAACTCAGTTAGCCAGGAAACGGCGGCTTCTGCCGCTTTAAACGTTGGCGTTGCTGACCCTATCCTTAAAGTTCGAGCGTCCATAACGTCTTTACAAGACGTATGTATGACATTTGATCAGAGATTAAACGAACGCTCTATGGATCAGGATATTATATATAAGCTGTGTAGGCTTGGGGAATGGGCTCTTCTGAAATCGCATGTCAATCAATATGACAAAGATGTGTTCGAATATCAAAAGACTCTTGAAGACCTTAGGCGACAAGAGATTAGAGGACAACTTCCAAGGATGATACTTTCTGGAGACCCGTTAAACTCGGAGATTCAGGCAGTCGAAAAAGTTATTGATCAACTGCTTTATAAATGTATAAGTCGCCGTATGGACTATTTGAATATTTTAAGTAGAATAGAAATATTCGAAAGTCTACCTGATTTAGTAGAAGGATTTAGGGATTCTCCTCCTCTTTCTAACAATACACTTGTATCTGAAATAGCTGCGATTGTAAACGTTATCGGAGCTAATTCTATCGTTGAAGCTAAAACAGCTGTAAAGTCCTTAAAAGACATGTGTGTGAGGATTTCTCAAGAATTAGAAGAATGTTTTGGGAAATTAGAAAAACCATTGCGAGAGTATACGCCTGATCAGCGGAATTGTTTGGGGATTCTGAAGCTAAAACAAGATGAAAAGGTTTTAAACTGTTTAAGTGCTCTTAGAAAACTTTCCCAAATAGGGGTTGAAAATCTTAAAAAAATTATATCTCCAGAATACCAGTTAAACTCGGAGATTCATATAGTAGAAGGGGCTATCGATTGTTTGGTGGTAGATTGTCACGATAAATGTGGGGGTTATCTTGGTGTTTTATCCGAGATACGGCGCTTGAGACAATTACCTACTTTATCGGGGAGGGAGGTTACGTTGTCTCCGGCTGTTCCTACAGCGACACCTGCAGTTTCTCAAACAGACGATGATGATATTTATGACTGGTGAGTTTTTTGGCTGTCGGCTTTAAGAGGTTTTTGTAGCTGCTTTAATTTATGTGCTACTGGCGTGACAGTTGGACCCATTCGCGCCGCGCGTGATTTTATTACAGCTAAGAGGGGATGATGTCCATTCTAATCTCTCCAGTGTTTAGGCTATGAATGCGGCATTTGAACTTGGCCTTTTACCACGAAGTGGTTAAATATAGCTAGCCAGGGGTCGCTACCACGAAGTGGTTGCTACCCCTGGACATGTAGAATAAAAATGTACCCCGAAGGGGTACTATAAACACATTATTGTAGTACCCCTTCGGGGTACATTTAATTGTTGTGTTTTCCTGGGGTAACAATCACTTTGTGGTAGCGACCCCAGGCTAACTTTATTTAACCACTTCGTGGTACTAAATTTGAGGTAACTATTCAGATGGTATAACCCAGGCCTTCAGCCTGGATGGGTTCATGGCATTACCTAGGGCGGTGCCCTAGGCTTTTATAAACCAGGCCTTTGGCCTGAGGACTATCCTTCAGGGCAACGCCCTGTAATATAAAAGCCTAGGGCACCGCCATAGGTAATGCCACGAGCCCATCCAGGCTGAAGGCCTGGGTTATACCACCTGAATAGTTATATATCGTACTTAATTGAATGTATAAAACAAGAAGGAGAATAAAATGCAAGTTAACCCAGGAATCGTAGCTGCTGCCACTGTGAATAGTGGTCAGGATGAACTCGTCTTAATGATAGAAATTTATAAAGAAGAAATAAAATCTTGTGAAAGCGACTGTGCCTGTATTGAAGCTAGTTTAGCCTGCAATTTTCCGATGTTACAACAACCATTGAATGACTGTACCTCAGATGAATTGCGCTTTATTAAAGAGAAAATTTCTGCACGTAACGAACTTATGAGCAAATATGTAAATCGCCTTGGTGAACTGTCCCTTAGTTTGTCCCAAAAGATTAGAGATTCCCAAGGGCTCCTAGATTTCAATCACCCGTTATACTTAAAGATGAAGCAAAAGAAGGAAGCTGTTCTTGAATTGAAAAGTCAATGTGAAAGGCAGGAGTTGGGTGATGCATCTATTTTAATACAAATAACAGAGATCGAGCAAAGACCTCCTCTAACAGGGAGAGTTAGTGTAGGTGATCCGGCTGTAGTACGTGACCTCACTAAAGCTATAGAAAATGCAGAAGAGAAGATCGAATTCGATATTCGTCCTAGATTAGACACACTTTCTCCTTGGATGCAAACTGTGTGGACAAAAAAAATGCAGGCCGTAGATCAAGATCCTAATCGAGAGAAGTTAAGTGCTGAAGTTGTTGAAAAGCAACAGGAGATTTCAACGTTTATAAAAGATCTTGAAACGCTGGCTGCAAGTCTTGAAAAGATAAAAATTCCTCATGGGCATGATGCACTGAATACAAGGCTTCTGACTGCACAACAGACCATTGAGATTTTCAAAGACCGTTTTGAAATTCTGTCCCGTAGTTGTGAGAAAATTTTAAATATGATTAAAAAACAACCAGTAGAAGGTTGTGTATTACCAAAACATAGTGCTTCTGCATTAATAGATTCTCCGGCTGTTTCTGCAAGTAATGACGACCTGGATCCCGAATTGGTCCATATTTTTAATGATGATCCTGCAAGTATTGATTCCGACCCTGATATCTCGGGTTTTTACGATTTGGATCCTGCACCACCAGCTCCTCCGGTTGGTTCTACAGTAAAACCTGCTGCCCCCGTAAATGCTGACGATCTGAATCTTGATGATTTTTATGATCCATGAGCCCAATGTGCTCTGTAGGCCCCCTTTGGGCTTTATTACTGACGTGTGTGGGGTTATACCATATGTGATACTTGCGAGTTGTGTGTTTTTTTTGGGCATGATTCAAATGAAGGTTACATTTTTCCTCTACCCCCTCTGTGTTCTCTGTCCCTGTGTTTCAAAAGATAGAAACACAGAGAACACAGAGGGGGGGGGGGAAAGGAAATTGTTACCCATTTTGGATTGTTTTTGAACCATGCCGTTTTTTGAGCTCATCGCGCAAATGAGTACTTAACAAGAAACAGTTTTGTGACCACCATCCTCTTTGTATCTTTGTGCCTTCGTGTCTTTGTGTTTAATTCTTAACCTGTTGTTAGCATAAATTGCCGTGGGAAATTATAAAAATTAAACACAAAGACACGAAGACACAAAGAGAAGACGGTAGCAATAGAACTATCTCTTATGAAGTACTCATTTGCGTGATGAACCGTTTTTTGCTGTTATAGCTCACAAAGGAAGCCAGTGGGTAATCAATTCGGGTGAAGTTGTCAGTGGTGATCCATTGTTGTTTTTTATATTTTTCCAGCCTGAAGTCGTGAAATCGGCAAATCCTTCTCTATTGAGATCTTTAAAAAAAATGCGGTAGCTCATCCCAATCTCGGGAGAATAGAGTAGAGGGATCCATTTTTTATGATCGCTTCGAAGCCAGTTACACTCTTTGCACATATTTATTTTAAATTAGTTTCATATAGACTGGATTATACCGAAATCTAACCAGAAATGTTAATGGTTTTTTTATGTATCCACTCGTTTCCGAAAAATTAGTATAAAATATTTTACTATAATAAAAAAACAGCAATTAGGAGTGGGAATGAAGCAGAGGAAGAATGTTCAATTTTAAATAAATTCTTCTCGCTAAATTAGGCCGTTTTTAAGCAATTTTAAGTGAGTTTTTATTAAATTAGGACCAGAAAAATCAAATATAAATAAATTTATTTAAATTTAATTAGAAAGAGCAACCTTAAATGATGTACAATAAGGTTAGAGCCAGAAAGTACACATAAAAGGTTGCTATGAACGCTAACTCCGTAAAACCTAATTATACCACAAACAATCAAAATTATGTCGAACATCCTGTTCGATTATTAAAATTTATCTTAAGAAAATTGAAGGTTAAGGACTTATTCAAAAAGTGTGTGCGAGACCCGCGAACACGAGTAGACCATTATAAACTCGATTCGTTGTTAATGTTTGATCTCTGTTCTTTTCTTTTTAGATCTCCTTCAAAAAACAAATTTCACCTAAATCTAAAACGTCCCTCTGCTAGCAAATCAGTCGCTAAATTCACCGAAATGGAAAGTAATCGGAGTCCTTGTCCTCGCTCAATTGATGATATTTTCTTGGAATTGAACGCCGATGATTTTTCAAACATATTACCGGAAATCTTTCGTAAATTATGTCGTCAGAAAATTTTTCAGCTTCATCCGGAACTTGTGCCTAATAGAGAATTCACCATCGCCATTGATGCTCAAGCTACGCATACATATCATGAAAAGAGCCAGCACCCGTGTCAGTTATGTCCTTATTGCTTGAAGAGGACGCGAGGCGATAAAATATGGTACATTCATTATGATCTTGTTGCTTCTTTTGTTGCTCCTAATGGACTACAAATTCCTCTTTTATTTTACAGGATTAGAGCGCGCCCAGAGTGGGGGCAATTGGGTAACAACAAATGGAAACAAGAATGTGAGAGAACTGCCTTTCCTATATTACTAAGAAAACTTCGTCATCACTTTCCTCGTTTGAATATATGTGTTCTCCTTGACGCCCTATATGCGACTAATTCTGTTTTCTCCTTACTCAAAGAACTGAAGATGGGATACTCAATCGTTCGAAAAGTTAAAATGATAAAGACTGTTGGAGAAGATTGTGAAGGATTAAAATCACTGACACCCCCTCTTCAAATCAATAAAGAAAACAAGCGGTTTAATGTTCAGCAAACAATCTATTTTTTCAATGACGTAGCCTATCGACAGCATAAATTAAGTATCATTCAGTTGAATGAACATGCGGAGAAAAAACCATCAAAGCGCTTTGCTAAAATTTTTGTTAAAGATACCCATTGGGAATGGATTGTTAGTCAAACATTGGATAAAGGGAATGTTCCTGCAATCAGCACTCAATCGAGGCTTCGTTGGAATGAAGAGGATTTGTTTAATAGTTTACAATGCCGAGGTTTTGCAATTCGTCATGATTTTAGTAGAGCACCCACTTCTCAATTGATATGGTCATATCTTGCTCTTATTGCCTATGCCATTAGTTCTATCTTAATTCATTCATCCCTAGGTAAATTAATTTTATCTAAAGGATATACTATATGTTTTCTTATGGAACAAATGCTAAATGACCTTATTTACTTGCCCGACGTTTTCGTCTGCGGAGAACTGATCCAATTGCGTTTTGGCAAAGACCCTCCTACCTAAAACATCGATTGTTTCTCATTTTTTTTGAAAAATTTAAATTTACTTCCACCCCGTTTTTGTTTAGATTTTTCTGTTTCTCCATTGAAAATATCCTTAAAAAATCCCAATATTTTTCTTCAAATTAGGAGTGACGCTTTAATTTTTAACAAATAGCGCCCGCAAGGGGCGCTATTTGTTAAAAATTAAAGCGCCACTCCTAATTGCTGATAAAAAAACAATGTATAATAATTTATATGATTTGTTTAATTTATAAGAAGGAGAGTAAGAATGCAAGTTAATGCACAAATGACGGTTTCAAACGTTGGAAGAATTGATTTAACTCTTGATTCTCAAACAATTATAAATTCTTTAAACACAAAATGTAGAGTGGCTGCGCACGAATTAGAAAAATGTTTTATAGATATAGATTCATTGAAAAGGTCTCGAGACATTAAAGAATTAGGCGATTTGAAAATAAAGGTTGTTAAGTATCGAAAGGACGTTGAGAACTATTTAGACGATCTTACGGATATGTCCGAAAGAGTGATTAAACATCTGAAAACGGTAGTGTCTATTAAAGACGATTTGAACTCGAGCGTCGGTGGACTAAATATGGTTATTTATGATTTGATGAGAACATGTGATAGTCGACTCAAAAGTTATAAGGATATCATGGTTGGTATAGAGAATATTGAGAATCCATCTTCTTTAAAAGAGAATTCATCAGATTTTCCTAAGCCAAAGCCAGTTGCTGCACCGGTACCGTGTTCCGAAGATAATATCTTCGATTTTTAAACCTTAAACTCAACAACGGGAATCATTAGACTACGTTTCAATATTTTTCTATTGCCACGCGAAGCGTTTGGAGTGCGAAAGTCCTCTTTCGCTTTGTCTTAAATAACAAAGCGAAAGAGGACTTTCGCACTCCAAACGCTTCGCGTAGCATTAAGGCAGGGGTTCTCTAGGGTACATCTTTGGATCACGTTAGTATTTATCAACCCTCACTTTTAATCCCCCCCCCGCATTGCTGTTTATTAATAATTAATGGTTGTAAATATTTAATCGATAGAATATGATGGGGGATGAATAAAAAGAGAATAGAATGATCAAAAATTGGATAAATTGGATTAACTGCACCCTTGCGGCCGCTGTGACCTTCTTTCTGTTGGCTGCTGCGGTATTTATAGCGATGCGTCCGGTCGATTTTCCCGAGTATGATGTTGTCGCAAGAAAAACGGCTCTGCCTAAAAACACGTTTGCCCGCACCCCTGAGCAATATCTATCGATTTCTGGTCCTGCCTTAAATTTGAATTTTTCTCCCCTATGCATGGACATCCCCGATCTCCGACGCCATCTTGTCTATTATGGTAAAAATGGACGGCCAGATGCAGAGACAGACAATCCAATTATGCATTTTGCTTTTAATGGCAATAAAATCCCATTTTCAGTTTCTCCTGGAAATCGCTTGTATATCGCTTGTGATAAAACCCAGACGCCTCCTCAGTTTGTATTTTCTCCAGATAACAAGGAGACATCCCTATGGATTCAAGCGACTGTAGATGGCAACCAAGCGCTGATCACAGCGGAAATGAAAATAGAGATTGAAGAAGAGGGAGAGTTCATTTCTTCAGCGGAATTTCCTCTTCCAGAAAAGGAATTTGTTCGATTTGGCGGCGGTGTTTGGGAGTTGGGAACTTATCGCGTTGATGGAACTTTATTAGCGAGACAAAAAGCCCGCTGGCATGGTTTGGATCGATTTTTGGAGAAGCATGGTGGAGAAGAGTTTCAAGATGTCATAAACAAACACCGCGTTGATTTTGGAGCAGATGAGGAGGCTTATTCCGTCTACCTATCGGCAGGGTCTTACTTGATTTGGAAAGATAATCGCTGGCAAAATGTAAAACCTGATGAGATTTCCCTTGACTATCCAATTCTATCTGTAAAGAAAATTGATGACAGAATCATGAATCTAGAGTTGTGGGATGTCGATGGGAAGGGAAAAATGGCTCTCAATCTCATCAGAGCTAATGAGGCATGGACTCCAAAGAAAATAGAGGAAGATTTTAAATTCATTGGTGCTCGGACAAAATCTCAGTTGATTTTTGAAATCCAAGATGAACGGATATTGCTCCGTCCTAGTGACTGGTTGGTTTTGACGGAAGATGGCTGGAAAAAGCTTGAAACTCCCGATGAAATCGATCAATATGTAGAGCGTAAGTTGGTTGGTCCTATGTTTGTTTTTGATCAAATTGAACGTAAAGACGATCGTCAAGTGGTTTCTGGGACATTGTTCAATGCTGCACGTACCGAGGCTGTTGCCATGGAACTTCCTTTACAGCAGGGTGTGACGGCGATAGCTAAAAAGCAGCTTAATGAAAAGAAACAAAAAGAAAGGAACCCTCATCCAACGCAGGTGGTAAAACAGAAAATACCTGTACCGAAACACACTTAAATGAGAGCGCCCAACTGTGGTCACTTTAATCCTTTTCCTATCCTTACTCCTTTCTCAGGTTAACGCTCAGACTATTTCAGAAAAGAAAGCCGGAATGTTGAATCAGCATCAAGAAATGAGCCTTGAAATGCAAGGTACTCTCCTTGAGATCAATAGAGATATCAAAAATGCTCAGGATGAGCTCCATAGACTCTATGGAGAAGTTCATGAAAATTTTATCGAAAACGCCCCTCAAGATAAATACAAATTCCTCCTTGCTGATATCAATGATGTGCGTCATCATCTGATCGAATTGGAAAATCATTGGCGCAATGTGGCGATTCAGGGGGGAAGGCAGGATTCTTATGCGTTATGGCAGCAGCCAGACACAACGATCGGTCAGCTCGTCATGGACTACGGTGCTGAAGGATACGTTTATTTAATTCCTCCTGAAATTGACGATCTCAGATTGAGTGTGAATTCTAGCTTGCCAATTCCACGTGCCTCCTGGGAGGAAATGCTCGAGCTTATTCTAGTCCAAAATGGTGTGGGTTATGTGCAGCTCAACCCATTTCTTAGGCAGCTTTTCTTTTTAAAAGACAACAAATCTTCTCTAAGGCTTATTACAGGCGATAGACACGATCTAGATCTTTTTGAGCCCGACGCTAGAATTTGTTTTATGCTCACTCCTGAGCCCGCTGAGGTGAGACGTACGTGGATGTTTCTGGAAAAATTTGTCAATTTCAACACCACTTCGTTGCAGATGGTGGGACGTAATGTCCTTATCGTTGGCCAGGTGTCCGATATCCACGATTTACTAAAACTTTACGATTTCGTTGCTGCCAACAAGGGCGATAAAGAATATAAGATTTTTCCTGTTCGTCGGATCGATGTCGAGGAGATGGCTCATATTCTCGGTGCTATATTCGATCATGGATCGGGCGGCGATGAGGTCTATAAGCTTCCTTCGAATTCTGGGATGGCTATACGTGAAGAAGAGACCGCTCAGGGAGTACGTCGCTATCAAGCTCCTCCTCAGGAAAAATACGATCACTCTGATTCGAATGGGTTAAAGGTGATTCCGTTAAAAAGTTTGACCAAGGCTTTGTTTCTTGTCGGTACTAAAGACGAAATCAGAAAGGCAGAACAAATTATTCAACAGGTAGAGAATCAAGTTGGAGAGGCGAGAGAAAAACTGATTTATTGGTACACGACAAAACATTCCGACCCAGAAGAATTGGCAGAAATATTGCAGAAAGTCTATTTACTGATGAGTCAAACGGACAATCTGATGCGCGAAGGAACAGATGAAGAGGGCTTTCCTGTTGAGATGGCCCCGTTGCCGACTTCCGAGTCAATTGCGCAAAATATTATCGATAAAGAGCGCGCTTTGCTTCCTTCTGAACTCTATCAGACGAGCTACTACCAACAGGGCAATTATGTTGTCAATCCAGCACCTGTAGAGCCACGTAAAACAGCACCTAGACCGGTGAACAAAAATCGGGATAATTTCATCGTCGATCAAAAAACCGGTGCCATTGCAATGGTTGTCGAGGCTGATTTGCTGCCAAAAATTAAAGATCTCATCAAAAAACTCGACGTCGCTAAACGAATGGTCCAGATCGAAGTGTTGCTATTTGAACGTCGTGTTAGCAAGCAGAATAATTTTGGGCTTAACTTGTTGAAGATTGGGGACTGCGCAAGCCAGATGACGGCTAGTTGCATCAGCTGGAACCATATGGCGACGGGCATTCTGGACTTTATGCTTTCGCGTGAAAAAACATGTTCCCTCCCTGCTTACGATGTGGCTTATCGCTTTCTAATGACTCAAGATGACATTCAAATCAACGCTAGCCCTTCTGTTGTCGCTATCAACCAAACGCCAGCGACAATTGCCATCGTCGAAGAAATTTCTATCGATACAGGTATCTACAACGTTGAAACCGCTAAGGGAGTGACCCTTGAAAAAGCATTCACACGCGCCCAGTATGGAATCACTCTCGATATGACGCCAACGATCCATATCACCGAAGAAGAGAATAAAGATAACGATGAACCTAATTACATTACTTTGGCGACAGATGTGACTTTTGATACGATCCAGGGAGGGATTAATCCGGAACGTCCCGATGTTACCCGTCGTCATATCACTAATGAAGTGCGCGTCCCCGATGGTCAAACGATTATTCTCGGAGGACTCCGCCGTAAAGTTATCGATGATTTTAAGGAGTCAATCCCCTTCTTTGGAGAGCTTCCTGCTTTAGGAAAATTCTTTAGCCAGCAGGAAAATCAAGAGGGTGAGATAGAGATGTTTATTTTCCTTACACCGACGATTATTTCTGATCCACTGGATGATTTCGAGAGGATTAAATGCGAAGAGATGAAACGTCGTCCAGGCGATATCCCCGAATTCCTCTGTAGCCTTCAAACAGCTCGAGAGATGGAAAAAAATCGCCTGCTAGCCAACTCGATGGAAATACTTCTTGGAATGGAACCAGACCGTTGTTACAGCCCTGGTTATTGGAGACCTTCCACTTGTGGAGCTAATTTGGAGGCACAGTGTTGTGCTCAATATTTGCCGATAAGTGGTGAATATGATGGGCGATAGTAGCTTTGATAGCAACCGGGATATCAGCGATGAACTCACTCGTCAAGGGATGCTGGGTGGCGATGATATCAACCTCTCGCTCGCAAAGCAATTCGGAATCGAGGTCTACGATGACCTATCTTCCTTCAAAATTTCTAAAGAACGTCTTAAGCAAATCCCTTACGGGTTTGCAAAAAAATATGTCCTATTTCCTGTCAAAGAGGAGATGGGTGTCATCACCGTTGCGATTTCAGATCCTCTAGATATTCAGCCTCTAGAGGAATTGCGCCTCATGCTCGATAGTACGATCGTCGCTGTCTATAGCCCTAAAGAGACGATCCTTGCAGCTCTCAATGATCTTTATAATCGGGAACATGGTGCAGCGTCGGAATTGATAGCTCATTTGGATCGCAATGAGGATGGGAAAGGGGATGGAGAAGTCGAAATTTACGATCTGCTCGACGATACAGCTCAACAGGCTCCGATCATCAAATTGCTCAATCTGATTTTAACGGAAGCGATTCAACAAGGGGCTTCCGATATCCATTTTGAGCCCTTTGAAGAAAGACTGCGCGTCCGTTATCGCATTGACGGCGTATTGCAAAATCGCCATTCCCCTGCCCAGGAATTTCAAGGGCAACTGATCACACGTATTAAAGTGATGGCAAAATTGGATATCGCGGAGCACCGCTTGCCTCAGGATGGACGTATTAAGTTGAAGATGGGACGAAGAGAAATCGATTTCCGCGTCAGCACAGTGCCTGTTTCTGGAGGCGAGAGGATCGTTTTGCGTATTTTGGATAAAAGTAACGTCATCCTTGGTCTCGATAAAATAGGGATGCTCCCTAGCGTCTTTGAGGGATTTAAAAACCTCATCGCAATGCCAGAAGGGATTATCCTTGTGACAGGACCTACGGGAAGTGGAAAAACGACGACTTTATACAGCGCGATCTGCGAGATGTATAACGATGAAATTAATATCATGACAATTGAGGATCCTGTCGAATATAATCTCAGCGGGATTGCTCAGATAGGGGTTCAGCCTAAAATTAATTTAACGTTTGCAGCTGGTCTCAGGCATATTTTGCGTCAAGATCCCGATATCATTATGCTGGGGGAAATTCGCGACAGTGAAACGGCTGAAATTGCGATCCAGGCTTCATTGACTGGTCACCTGGTGTTAAGTACTTTGCACACCAACGACGCTCCTTCTGCGATCACTCGACTTGTCGATATGGGTGTGGAGCCATATCTCCTCTCCTCTAGCGTCGTAGGCGTTTTGGCGCAACGTTTGCTCCGACGTATCTGCCCCGAATGCAAAAAAGCGTATTCCCCTTCCGATCGGGAACTTCAAAATTTAGGACTCGACCGCTCCAAATTAATTGATGGAGTCGTCTTCCGCGGAGAAGGATGTCAAGCATGCTTCGGAACTGGTTATAAAGGACGTCATGGGATCTACGAATTAATGGTCGTCAACCATGAGATTAAAAAACAGATCGTGAAAAGTCCAGACTCAATCGAATTGCGTCGCATTGCCCTGAAAACGGGAATGATCAGTCTTCTTTCTCATGGAGGCGATCTCGTGTGCAAAGGAATCACCACAGTGGCTGAAGTATTGCGCGTTTCGCGTGCAGCGGAGGAGTGATGTCTTATGTCGGCATTTAACTATGAGGCTCTCGACGCCAGTGGAAAGAGGAAGAAAGGACTCATTGAAGCTCAAGATGAAAGGGAAGCTAAGGAGAAATTGCGCGAAATAGGGCTGATGGTCATCAGTGTTTCCCAGAAGTCGCGTATCGCCTCTAAACAGAATCTCAAAGGGGAAAAACTCATGGCATTTACCATGCAGCTATCGCAGTTGGTGAGTGCTGGCGTCCCTTTATATGAAAGCTTGAATGCCATTGAGATGCAATGTCGCCATGAACCCTACCACCGAATCATTCTTGGATTGTGTGAGAAAATCAAAGGAGGGATCTCCCTATCACAAGCGATGGCAAGCTATCCCGAAAGCTTTAATAAGCTTTATTGCTCCATGATTACCGCTGGGGAGGCTGTTGGAGGCGTTCATATCGTCTTAGAAAAACTGTCGCTATTGCTTTCGCGCCAGATGAAGCTCAAAGGGGAAATCACGACAGCGATGGTCTATCCGATGATCTTAGCGAGTTTTTCTTTTTTGATTATTATCATGCTTTTGGGTTTTGTCGTTCCCTCCATCGAAGGGATTTTTTCCGAGAGGAAGCTCAATGGCTTTACTCAGTTTGTCCTCAATGTCAGCCACTTCTTCCGCGACTACTGGTGGCTTTATATTCCCGTCACCATTGCCTCCGTTGCCTTGCTTGTGTATAAGTTGCGCAGACCTGAGGGAAGAGTGTGGATGGAGGGCTTTTCGTTGAAGGTGCCATTGATTCGTACTTTAGTCGTTCAGACTGCTGTCGCGCGTTTTTGTCGCACCATGGGCACCTTACAGCAGGGAGGGTTGCCATTGATTGATTCGTTGCGTATCTCTCGGGAGGTGATGCGCAATAGCGTGATGGAGGAAGAGGTTAAAAAAGCGGAAGAGAATATCATTGAAGGAAGTTCTCTAGGTGTTGAATTGCAACGAGCTCCCCATTTTCCCTCCATGGTGGCACAGATGCTCATTGTTGGTGAGGAGTCGGGAGGAAGTATTGCGATGCTCAATCGTATTGCCGACATGTATGAATCTGACGTAGAGAAAACATTAAATCGGGTGATGGCATTGGCACAACCATTGATTTTAATTGTGATGGGGACGATTATAGGGGGAGTGATGTTGGCGATCTTATTGCCGTTAACAGATGTGAGTTCTTTAGCACTTTAAATAGAGGTTTTTATGCATTGTAAGAATGTAAAACGTCGTTTTGTGACGTTGATTGAAATGATGATTGTTATGTTCCTTATCGCCTTAATCACAGGAGTCGTTGCGTATAATTACCGTGGCAGCCTCGATGAAGGTAAAGCATTTAAAACGAGCACTGCGATTACTAAGCTCGAGACGATCCTCAATTTGGCGGTGGCAAAGAACCCCGAAATTCGGGAAGGAATCACTAGTAGTTGGAAGGAAATCATCAAAGCTTCCCCTCTCGTTCAAGATCCCAACTCCCTTATTAAAGATGGATGGGGAGAGGACTATCAGGTAGAAGTTAATCAGGAAACGGGAGCTGTAGAAGTCTCTTCGGCTAAATATACCGAATATAAGCATAGTCATCTCACTCTGTTTAATAAATGATGCTTCTTCGATCACGTCGTTATGTCACGTTATTTGAGATCTTAATAGTAATGACAATCATTGCGTTAATCTCAGGTATCGTGGCGGTGAGTCTCGATAAAGCTGTTGTCGATCAACGTTTTCGAAATGAAATGAGCATGATCGTCGACGATTTGCGGCTGGCCCAGGATCTAATGATGATTTTAGGTGCTGACGTCAGGGTAAAATTCACCGAAAATAAAGGGAACAAAGGAATCAAATATCAGTTTGAAACAGAAACAAAGATCAACAGCTCCTTACAAAACCTCGTTTTAAATAAACCGAGAGAACTGAAAACAATTCGAGGGGTCTTCTTTGAAGATGAAATCGAAAACGAAAATATAGAAGGGGCGATTACGCTGCGATTCTTTTCTCGTGGGGCTGTGATGAGCCGTGGACCAATGCGATTTTCATTATCTGGCTCTCAAACTCCACAAGAAGGGATATTAGAGAGTTTTGTCTATCTCCCTGGTTACCCCGCGCTGATATCCTCGACCGATAATTTTAATGTGGAAAAGTCCGATTTCCAGGCCGAAGAGGCAGAAAAATTCAATCAGCTGGTTTCACACAGCACCTTTGGAATGTTACCGGAAAAAATTAGAAATCCCCCTGTCGTCAACGTCCCTGCAGACCAGCCTGCTACAGATCAACCAGATCCAGATAAACCTCAAAAGCCGACAAAACCGACAGAAGAAGCGCAAGATACCAAACCGAAAAAAAATCCTCAGCCTAAAAAAGGAAAAACAATCCAAGAGGATGGTTTATAAAATGCATGAGGACGTTATGCATGAACACGAGTGCGGATACGAGGAGTTTATGCATGAACACGGAAACGCAAAGACGCAAAGACGCAAAGGCGCAAAGGAAAGAAAGTTCTTTCGTTCGGAAGGAAAATTTTTCTCTTTGTTCCTTTGCGTCTTTGTGTCTTTGCGCCTTTGCGTTTCCGTGTTCATGCACAGAATCTACGTATCCGCTCCTGTGCGTTTGAGGGAGAAAAGGCCAATCGTCCTGCTCGAAGTGCTGATCGCATTCGCCCTGGTTGTCTTATGTGCTCTCCCTTTGATTTATCCCCATATGGCAATCTTTAAAGCAGAGAAAAAATTCATCGATACGATCGAGCTCGACCACGTGGTGAATCTGCTTTATGCCAATCGTTTAGAAAAGCTTTACCTGCGCGAAATCCCATGGGCCGATATCGATGGAGGAAAAGAGTTAACAATCGACTCTCAAATGATCCAAGAGAGTGGTTGGAAACGGGAATTGCCTTTTAATGGCCACTACAAATTTCTAAGGAAGGCTTATAAACCTCATAAAGCACCTGAAGAGGCTGTCTACTTATTTAAGTTGATCTTCGCTTTTACTTCTAAAGATAAAGATAGCCGTCCTTTTGCCTATGAATATGAAATCGTGATAGAACGGCAGCCAACATGAGACAGATTCGGTATAAATATGTGACCTTGCTAGAGCTGCTGATCGCGATGGCTTTGACTTCTTTAGTATTGATGGCTTTGACATTTTTCTATCAGCAAGTGACTATTATTGGCAGTGAGGCTGATAAGGTACGGAGTGAAGGTTTTTACATTCGCTATGTTGAAAATAGATTGATGGAAGTGATTCCTAAGATAATAGCTAAAAATGATAAGAGTGGTGATTTTTTATTTTTTTCCTTCGAAAATGATGGCTTAGGCCTGCCGGGGAGCCAAGGGCTGGTCTTCACATTTGATAATGGCATTTGTTTTGATCGATTATTTTCTAATCATGTGATTGGACGTCTTCTGGTTGATCCCAAGGGCGATCTATTGCTTTTTTACTGGCCTATGCCTAAACGATTGAAAGACAAAAATGATATACCAGTAAAAAAAGAAGTTCTTCTAACGGGTGTGGAGTCGTTGGCATTTGAATTTTTTGTTGCTCCTCTAAAACCCAAGGAGACGATTAAAGAGGATTTAGTGCCAGGAGCATGGCATCGGCGACTATGGCAGCAGGAATCTGGATTACTTCCTGTAATGGTAAAAATGATGATCACCCTCTCTAAAACTCCTGAAAGGCAAATATTTGTGTTCCCTTTGACGAAGAATAACAACCATATTATTTATGAATAGAAGTTTTTAAATGAATGTATTAATTTTTGTGATGACGATGTTGATGTTGCTTGCGATGCTGACGTATGGACGATTGGCAACATACTCCTCTTCCCAGGTTTCACAGCTGATTTTTGAGAAATATATGGAACAGGATGAGCGTGCCTATATAAATACCGCAGCAGAGGTCCTTTATTCCAATATTCATAAATCGACTAAAGAAGGAGAAAAACAACCGCCTAAGGTAGCAGCGACTTCACTGATTAATGTGGGGGCTCTGTTTGGTTCTTCGGTTGCTCCTGAGGTTGTTAAACGACGAGAACAATCCAAAATTATGCTTAAGGCATTGATGAGGGTTTTGTATGCCGATGCTCCCTTTTTTAAAGACATTTCTGAAAAACGCCCAACCTTTTTAGATGACCTCATTAGTTCTTTGATTGATGTGTCAAATAGTTTACCCAAAGAGGAAAAATGGAAGAAAGTGACCGACCTTGCAGGTATTAGCCTGCCAGATAAAGAATTGGATCAAGCGTTATATTTGATGTTAAAAGGAGCTGCATATGAAGATGTGTTGCCCCCGGCCAATGCCAATACAGAAACGGAAGTCGATGAAGAGATCCCTCCTCTACCCCAAGAGGATTTTCATTCTAAGAAAGGGCATTTCTCTTTGCTTGATTTTATCACTTTTTCGCCACATTATAAAATACGTCTCTATCTTGCCCCCAAAGAGATTTTGGAAGTTGTTTTTCCCGATAAAAGAACTGTTGCTGATCTCATTCAGGAGAGGGAGCATCTGTATAAGCAGGCAATGAATGGATTTGACACTAAAGAGCTCTCTAAGATATTTGAAAGTCATTTTGACTCGAGACGTGGCCGTGACATCGAGAGAGAGAGCCTTGATTATAATGTCTCCAAAACCAGACCTCCAAAAATAACGAAACAGGATTAGGAAGTAATATGATCAAGCTCTTGTTTTCTTTTTTCTGTTTATTCTCGTGTCCATGTTTTTCTCATGTAATTACTATTGCTACAATGACAAAAAGCGATCATCCTTATTTAGTTGAATGGATAGAATATCACAAATTGATCGGTGTCGATCATTTTTTTATTTATGACAATAATGAAGGAGACGAGACTAGGCTGATATTGGAGCCATATATAGAAAATGGTTCCGTAGAATATGTGAAATGGCCAAATTTATGGCCAGACATTGAAATAGTATGGGGAGCCCAACCATTTGCATTTCAAGATGCTCTGGATAGATTTAAAAACAGTACCCAATGGTTTGCATTTCTTGATACGGATGAATTTATCGTCCCTATGCGAAATACAAATTTAAGAGAAACTTTAAATGAGTACTTCTGTGATAAACCACTAGTTTTTTTGAATTGGAGACTATTTGGAACTTCTTCAAAAACAATTTTTCCTCCTGGACCTATACTTAAACAATTAACACAATGTTCAAAGCGTGATTATATTGGAAATAGATGGGGGAAAAGTATTGTGCAGCCTGCTTATTTGGATAAAGTTACCCAGACTCATATTAACCCTGGCAAATGTCAGTATACTGATGGATCGGGCGAACCGTTTCCATATTCAACATGGGATGAGTTATTCTATACTATTTTTTCAGTTAATGATGATTTGTTAAGGATTAATCATTATACATTTAGGGATGAGTGGTTTTTACATCATGTTAAATTAAACTGGTTATCAAGCGGTCATGGTCACATCCCTGCTTTTCAAGCATTAGAAAAAAACCAAGAATATTGTACAGAGACGTGCACGAGGATTTTAGAGGTAATAGACTCAGAAAAACGCAAGAATCCTGATTTGTTTTAACCTTTGAACCATGCCAGTTCTTCCTTAATTAACGCGAGTTTTGGATAAGCAGCAGCATTGGGGTCAGGCTTGGTATTCTGGTATTTTGGTGTCCATCGTTATAGACTAGGCAACGAACACCAAAATATCAGAATATCAAGCCTGACCCCATGCTTCCCCCAGAATACCAAGCCTGACCTCAGTGCTGGTTATCCAAAACTCGCGTTAATTATATTTCGAGTTTCACTTTTTTCAGGGCTTTATGAATCATTTCTGCCCGCTTATGAGCGAGTTCGACGTTGTCGATTTTTTCTTCGTTGCAGAGGCAAAGCAAATGTGCTCTGCGGCAATTGAAGAAAAGTTCATTGATTTGCCTGTTGTCAATTTGTGTGATCCAATTCATTTCTACGCCCAGTTTAATTAGACTTAATGCGTTAAGAGCTTCTATTGCCTCAATCTGATAAGAGTGGATCAAAATTCCGTAAGCACGACTAATTTTGTCTTTAAAGTCGATATTCCCCTCTTTTTTAATTTTATTCCGCATGCTGTGCTCTTCGACGATGAGCTTGGTGGTGACAGCTCGCAAAGAAGAAATAATGCTTTCTTCTGTGACTCCAAAGGTGTAGTTATTGCGAATCATTAGGATATCCCCAATGATTTCTGTCGGACTTCCCTGGAGACCTGATACATGGAGTGATTCATCGAGATACTTGTCTAAAATCTCTTCAATTTTCCCGGTGTGAATCAGTGTAGACAGTTGAAGATACACTGTTGCTAATAACCCGGTCCCGCATTCTGTGGGATCAGCTGTGAGGAAACCAAACTTTGGTAAAAAAGCGTAATTCAAGCTTTTTCCAAGGGTAGTCTCGATCTTTACTAACCGACTCCACGTATTTTCCAATTCACCGGTACAATCGATTAACTGCATGTGAATATGATCACGCACATTTAATATGGCTAAAAACTCTCCAGAATCGTCGAAAATAAATCCTTCTCCTTTAAATGCTTCTTTGTAACCGTGTGTGGATAAAAAATGCTCGACGATGAATTCCTTCTCAATGAGGCCGATATCTTCCGCCTTGATGAAAGTGGGGTTCGTCAAGCCTTCTATTGACAACATCTTTTGACAGATTAACCCTACGATTTGTTGCTTGCGATCGGTGCTCAATTTACCTGGAAAATTGAATTTTTCAACATTGCGCTGCAAGCTGATTGTCGAAGCTAACCAGATCGGATTAGGATCTTCATTCCATGGTTTTTTCTGCTTAAGGAATTGAAAATCGTGTTTACCTTTTGTCGTCATCGTTGTTCTCCGGATTTTCAGTCAATGCCTTGATTTGATCCCTCAGCCAAGCTGCTTGTTCATAATCTTCACTTTTAATGGTTTCGCTAAGAGCTTCATTAAGAGCTAATAGACGCAATGTAGGATTCATGGTCATACTTTCCCCTGGGGCTCTTCCTATGTGAATAGGTAACGATTTTTTTGCTTTACCAGCGCGAGGAGCTATTTTTTTGGATGCTAACATCTCACTGACTAATATATCGTTAAATAGTTCATAACAACCGCTACACCCGACTGGACCACCTACGCGTAAGGATTCTAATGTCGTTCCACAGTTTCCGCATGCTAATGCTGCGTTTTCCTCTTGAGAAGAACCAGGGTGGTGGATGGGAACTCCACATAGTCGGCGTTGCAACTCAGGGCAATCGGCACACATGCTTGTGTAGGTGACTGCATCTCCTATCATTTCTGTGTAGCAGACGGCTATGTTTTTTTTGCATTCACTGCACTCCAATGGGCGATCCGGGATCCCCTCTTCGATGGTGTCATCGTTATTTTCACTCTTGTCATTCATTTGGTGTTACCCCTTCCCCGGGTTGGACTTTTCTAATGCCGATCAATATTTCCTCACTATAAAAGAATTTCGAATAAAGGCAAAAGCCAATTTTTAAATCATGTTCAGTAGCTGTTCCGTATCTATAAATAGGGTTGAAAAATAAAATATTTGTTATTTATTTGTTGTTGTAATTAATAATAATGTTATAATGAGTAATGTAGGTTGATTAATAAGCTTTTTATTATATGAGGTTTTGTATGAATATTCAAAATAATCCAGTTCCAGAAAATTTATGGTTTCGTACAGATGAGGGAATTGATATTTTAGTTAAGGGAGATCGACGGGAATTGACGAAAGAAACGTATAAAGCCTTCGTAAAAGAAGCGTTGGAAATTGTACAGCAATTTATTACAGAACCGAATAAAACATTGAGCGAAGATGAAAAGCTTGCGAATAGGTATAGCAAGAATCCGACAGTTCCTTCTTTACGGGGTAAGTTTGTTGTATTTAATTTTGATGCGAGCGGGGCTCTTGAGTCTATAAGAATTCGTCCTCTGGATCTCGCAGATGAACGGGAAAAGGGACTGAAAGAAAAGATTGAGGCTAAAGAACGACTAATAGCAATGAAAGAGAACATGCTGAGGATGTAAGTCAATCAGTTTTATGCCGATAAAGACAAAATAAATCGATGTGAAAACCTAGAAAAACGCGAGTTTTGGATAAGCAACAGCATTGGGGTCTGGCTTGGTATTCTGATATTCTGGGGGGCATAGGGGTCAGGCTTGGTATTCTGGTATTTTGGTGTCCATCGTTATAGACTAGGCAACGAACACCAAAATATCAGAATACCAAGCCTGACCCCATGCTTCTCCCAGAATACCAAGCCTGACCTCAGTGATCTCACTGTCTCAGTGGTGAATAGTTACTTTAGAGTTATCGTTTAATGATGATGCATAAGCTGCTGTGGAAATGTATCGATTCGATGTGCTTTTGATATTTGGTCATTCTTGATAATAAAGAGGCGTTCGCTTTGTCAAAATCGGCACACTCGGTTGATGCTCCAACAAAATTTACCGAATCAACTAATTCTTGTAAAAAACCTACCGTTGTTCCCTTTCCTCCAATTGGATTTTCAAAGGAACCTATACCCCCATACTGATTCCAATAAGAAGTATGAAGGTCTTCAATCACATACATGCCTCCTGGCTTCACAAAGGGAAATAATGCCTTAAAGCTGGTTATTTGTTGTGTCATTGTGTGTCCTCCATCATCAATGATGATGTCAAATGGTCCGACATCCTTTCCTAGGGCCTCTAAAGCTAAGACATTTTTTTGGTTAAGAAAATGGTAATGAGAACGAGTAGAATTGTACTGAATATACTCAGAGGTAATATCGATAAAATGCAGGTCTGCATTTGGAAAATAATTTTCCCATAATTTGACTGAATCGCCTTTGTAAATACCGATTTCAAGAAATACTAAACGGTCATTTTTGATTTTATCGAAGTATTTCGAATAGACGGATGTGTAGTTGTGAAATGCAGAGCTCTTATCGGTTCCTGCATTTAAGGCTAACGTATCCATAATTTGATAATTGTGATGTTTTTCGTTTTCATAAGCTTCTCTAGAAAAAATAGCTTGGTTGATCCCGATAAAAACAATAGCGGCATAAAAAAATAACCGCATATTTATTCCTCCTGTTTTGTGAAGTTTAGAACCTATCACTTTACTGAATATGAATGCAATGGGTGTTTTTTATTTTAAATAAACAGGTGCCATGCTATTTTTCAAGGTACTATGACAAATAACCTTGCAACCCTTACAGCTGCTGTTAAAGCCAGTAATGCTAAATTCATTGCTGCCAGAGAGGAAATTGGCAAAGTCATCGTCGGACAAAGCGATATGATCGACCGACTTCTAATTGCCTTGCTAGCGGATGGTCACATCTTGTTGGAGGGCCTTCCTGGACTTGCTAAAACGCTTGCTGTCACGACGTTAGCCCGAGTGGTCGATTGTGATTTTAAACGCATTCAATTCACTCCTGATCTGCTTCCTGCAGATCTTATTGGAACTTCAGTTTTTAATCCGAGAGAAAATACTTTTAGCATCAATAAAGGTCCTATTTTCACACAGATTCTCCTTGCTGATGAAATCAATCGAGCTCCAGCTAAAGTGCAGTCGGCATTGTTGGAAGTAATGCAAGAAAAACAGATTACGATTAGTGGTCAAACATTTGCTGTTGAAGCTCCGTATATGGTCCTTGCGACGCAGAACCCGATTGAACACGAAGGAACTTACCCTCTTCCTGAGGCTCAGACAGATCGTTTTATGATGAAAGTCAAAATCGATTATCCGACACAAAACGAAGAAAAAGAGGTGTTACGCCGGATGGGCACATTGGCAAAACGTCCAGAAATAACGCCTCAGCTCACACCTCAAGACATTTTATCGGCACGTCAAGTTGTCAATTCGATTTATGTCGATGATAAGATCATCGATTATATTTTAAACCTCATCTTTGCCACACGATATCCAGAACAGTTTAATATCGATATTAAGGGATTGTTGATGTATGGGGCATCACCGCGAGCAAGCATTGCGTTAAAACTTGCAGCTAAGGCCCATGCTTTCCTTAACGGAAGGACATTTGTGACTCCCAACGACATTAAAAAAATTGGACATGATGTCTTACGTCATCGTCTGAGACGTACTTATGAGGCTGAAGCCGAAGAAATCTCTGCCGATAACATCATTGATACCCTGTTTAATGCGTTGCCGGTACCATGAACACTGTCGCCTTGCTAAAGAAAATTCGCCGTATCCAATTACAAGCGACGCATCAAGTCAACGACCTATTATCAGGGGCCTACCGCTCGGCTTTTAAGGGTAAGGGAATGGAGTTTGAAGATGTGCGCGAATATCAGCCAGGAGATGAGATACGGACCATTGATTGGAATGTCACAGCTCGGATGAATCGCCCTTACGTCAAAAATTTTCGCGAAGAGAGAGAACTTACCGTCACATTAGTCGTCGATATCTCAGCCTCAACACGTTTTGGCAGTGGTCATCAACTTAAAAGTGAGCTCATTGCAGAAATCTCTGCTCTCCTTGCTTTTTCTGCGATTAAGAACCACGATAAAGTCGCTCTGATTTTATTCTCGGATAAAATTGAAAAGTATTTGCCTCCAAAGAATGGAGTGCGGCATGTTCTGAGGGTGATTAGGGAGTTACTTACTTATGCCCCGGAGCACAAGAAAACCGACACGGCAGCAGCTCTTGCTTTTTTAGGTAAGGTGCAACGTCATTCGAGCATTTGTTTTCTTATTTCTGATGGGATCACACCCGATTATTCCCATGAGGCCGCGATTATTGCTCGTCAGCATGATCTGATTTCACTCACTGTCGTCGATCCCTATGAAAATAAAATTCCAACCAACCATTCTTTAACCTTATTCAAGGACCTGGAAACTGATGCCGAACGACTTGTCGAAACCCCTTCCATAAATCTTAATAGAGAGCTGCACGAAAATGTTCAGCAGCGATTGCGGAAGCATAAAGCATTGATGAATCGATTGGGAGGATCTTTTTTAACAATTGAAACAGATAAACCCTATCTTTTAAAATTGCACCATTTTTTTCTTTCGAGACAAAAGAGGCGTCGATGATGTTATTATTAGTCATTTCTGCTCAGCCCTTAATGCCTTTATCCCAGGATTTATTTGTCACCATAAACAAAGAGAATAAAGATCAGTTCATTGAAAACACGGAACTTAATGAACAGATGGCAGAAAAAAACTTCGAGGCATTTCAACAGAGATCTATTCCATGGACATCGTTTTTTTCTGCGTTGGCTCTCGTCGCCGCTTGGATCGTGATTGCAAGCAATCCTGAAAGAAAATTAATCCCAGAGACGCCGGAAAAATCGGAAGAAGAATTGCTTAAAGAGGCTTCAGAACGACTCAAGCAAATTGTAGATAATGCTCCAACGGATCCAGAAAAATACAGCACCTATCTTTTGCAGCTCGATGCTGCCACTCGCATGTATTTGAGAAGAAAACACCATCTCGATGCCTCTATCCTCACAACAGAAGAATTCATCATAGAAATGGGTAAGAAGGGGGAAAATCTAGATTCTTCTACCCTTCATTTATTTAACTTAACCGATCAAATCAAGTACGCGGATCAGCCGCCGATTATCGAGATGGAGACATGCGATTACCTATGGAATTATAAATAGCGCATTCATTTGGACTTTACCAAATGAGGTTTGTGGATCGTTAGCGTAATTGTTAGGCAGATGGAAGATCCAAGCACATGAGGGAATTAGACCTGTTTGTATTGAGACCGGGACAACATAGCGTGATTGAAAAGATGGGGGAATATGTTCGAAGCATAACCCCATTGCAGCCCTTTCTCTAATGGTTTACAATTAGTTTATAATGAAGCTATCGATCATGATTTTTGGAACGGAAAGCCTGTTGCACCTTATTTTTATCAGGTTTGGGCTAAATAAAACTAGAATTTACCTCAACTTTATGAGAAGTTACGGAAAAATGAAGCTGTTACTTCCTTATTTTCATTATATATATCGTTTTATATACTGGTATTTCACCGAATTTAGAAAAATAGATTGGATATGAATAAAGAAGCGACTCCTTACCTCGTTATCGAGCCGAAAGCGACAAGAAAAAACTACATCAGGGACCTGTTTAGACACAGAGATGTGTTTTTATTTCTCGCCTGGCGTGATATCACCGTTCGTTATAAACAGACATTTTTTGGTGCCGCATGGGCGCTATTTCGTCCGATCATGAGCATGATTGTTTTTGTGGCCGTATTCGGAAGGGTTGCCAACCTCTCTTCCATGGGGGTCGATTACTCTCTTTTCGTTCTTGCAGCGCTTCTTCCGTGGATTTTTTTGTCTAACACGATCCTAGAGACGGCATTATGTCTGATTAACAATTATAACTTGATTACGAAAATTTATTTTCCTCGTATGCTGATTCCGACGGCGCAGATAGTCATTAACTTGTTGGATTTTTCGATTGCTACCTGCTTGCTGTTCATTCTAGGAGGCGTTACCGGAAGCATCAACTGGTTCACGGTGTTGACGTTGCCTATTTGGATCATGTTAATGCTCTTTTTAGGTTGGGGAATCGCTTTGTGGATGTCAGCCATTACAATAAAATATCGGGATATGCGCATTTTAGTCCCTTTTTTAGTCCAGTTTGGAATGTTTGCTTCCCCTGTAGGATATGGTTCATTCATTATCCCAGAAAATTGGCAGTGGTTTTATAGCCTCAATCCACTCGTCGGAGTCATTGCTGGGTTTCGTTGGGCTTTTTTTAATATTTCTTATCCTCATATGATTGCCGAAATGATCACTTCAGCTGTAGTTACAGTCATTTTAGTTGTTTCTGGCTTTTGTTATTTTCAAAAGTCAGAGGCTGAATTCGCCGATATTATTTAACACGACACTCTTATGATCAAAGTTGAAAATCTATCTAAAAAGTACCGCATCTACCACGAAGCGCAGAATCAATATGGAACATTAGTTGAGACGCTTTCCAATAAGGTTAAATCCTTTTTTTTCAAAAAAACTTCGTTCTCGGACTCTTATGAAGAGGTTTTTGCTTTGAAAAATCTCGATTTTACCATCGATGAAGGAGATAAAGTCGGCATTGTTGGAAAAAACGGAGCAGGAAAATCGAGTTTGCTGAAGATACTCTCCCGTGTAATCACCCCTACAACAGGAAAGGTGACCATCCAGAAACGCATTTCAAGTCTATTGGAAATTGGCACGGGGTTTCATCAGGAATTGACAGGAAGAGAAAATATTTATCTCAACGGAGTGATTTTGGGGATGAGTCGAAAGGAAATTAAAAAACATTTCGACAATATCGTTGCATTTGCTGATGTGGAAAAATACTTAGATACCCCTGTTAAGCGGTTTTCAAGTGGGATGCATGCTCGCTTGGGCTTCGCTATTGCTGCTCATCTCGACCCTGAAATTCTCATCGTCGACGAAGTCTTGTCCGTTGGCGACGCTGAATTTCAAAAAAAATGCCTCCGAAAGCTTGGGGATATTGGCAGTGAGGGACGCACGATCATCTTTGTAAGCCATGATATCGGATCGGTGCTTACGCTATGCAATAAGGGAATTTATCTAAAAAAAGGACTCCTAGAAGGATTTGGACCTATTGAAGAGTGTGCTAATGCCTATATGCGCGATTGTCGAGCCCATGATTTTTGTTGGGAGGGCTCTTTTGGTGATGAGCACATCAAATTTGAAAAAGCAGCACTCTATTTTGGTTCAGAGGAAAGGCAATTTATTTATAGAGGAGAAAATGTACGCCTTGAAATCGATTATGAAGTTCTAAAACCCACCCCGAATATGGTATTAGGGATCGGTGTATGGAATCAATGTAATCAGCTGCTAGCACGTTCACATACCATTGATGATGTCAATCTGAAAGATCCTTTTATGCAAGTCGGTAAACAGAGAGCTGTTTTCGAGATTAAGTCTGAACAATTTCATGAGGGAAGTTATTTACTTAAACTCGATTGTTTTATTTACAATAAAAAGCGGATTTTGAATGATGAGGTTATGTTAAAGTTTCCTATTTTTGTTCAGGAAAAAAACACACACATTAAACATGTCCACAATGAAGGAATTTCTTTAGGAACTCGTTGGTTTATTAAATAAGGATAGTAATTATGAAAGAAATTATTGAACAAGTTAAAGCAAAAATGGCAGCCGCGATTGAGCATTTAAAGGAAGAGCTCAAAAACATTCGCACGAGCCGTGCAAACCCGGGGATGTTGGATAGCGTGTCTGTCGATATAGCAGGCACTCAGATGCGGATTAAAAGTCTAGCTTCGATCACGACACCAGAGCCTCGTTTGCTTCTCATCACTCCATTTGACAGATCGACCACGTCGACGATTGGTAAAGCCATTGAACGGGCAAACATTGGATTAACTCCAATTGTCGATGGCAACGTCATTCGTATAAAAATCGCTCAGATGGATGACAGCATGCGGAAAGAAATGGTGAAGTTATGTCACAAACGGACAGAAGAAACTAAAGTGACAATTCGCAATGTTCGACGTGATGGAAATGAGCTAGGACGTAAGAAGAAAAGCAGTGGGGAGATGGCTGAGGACGTCCTTAAAAAGCTTGAGAAGAATATCCAAGAGATGACCGATAAGTCATGTAAAGAAGCCGATGATCTCTGCGAAAAAAAAGAAAAAGAGATTTCGACTATTTAGTCGTTGCACAAAATTCAGCAGATTATGTAAGATTAGGTCTCTCAAAAAGAGAAAGCCTGTAAAAAGGCCCCATCGTCTAGCCCGGCCTAGGACACCGGATTTTCATTCCGTGAACAGGGGTTCGAATCCCCTTGGGGTCAATTCATATGAGTCGTGGCTCAAAGTATGTGTTTGGTATGTTCCAAGTGCAAATTTTGGGCCACATTCGGTATATGAGC
>Ga0207113_1091_pt1 | contig 27087 bp, 29 predicted proteins | sample Alteio_BWMinHeat_69_FD_153559 | JGI IMG/M metagenome (GOLD analysis project Ga0207113, IMG submission 153559) | Enriched cells from forest soil in Barre Woods Harvard Forest LTER site, Petersham, Massachusetts, United States -... | ecosystem: Environmental > Terrestrial > Soil > Temperate forest >... | reverse complement strand
ACACATTAGAAGTGAGTCGAGCTCCTTTTGAGCCGATCGATTCTTTGACAACCTGGACCAATACAAGCTGGTCGGGTTTCATAATTTGCTGAATGTCAGTATTTTGATTTTCTTTTTCTTGCTTCGGTTTTGTGTCGAGATCGAAATCCATATCATAGATTTGCTCGAATTTTTTTGTGTTTTCAACAATATCTGAGATATGAATGAACCCATTCTCTCCCTCATCGATGTCAATGAAAGCAGATTGAATGTTATGTAAAATGTTGGTGACGCGTCCCTTATAGATATTCCCTGTAAGCTGGCGTTCCTTTTTACGCTCTACGATTAAATCGTGGAGTTGGCCATTTTTTAGGTGCGCATAACGCACTTCTTTAGATTCGATATTAAGCAGGATTTCGTGCATTTCGTCCTCGTGAAAGTTGGACGAAAGACATACGTGGGCGCATACGGTAACAATATTGTGCAAAAAAGTGTATAATTACTCTGAGAGAGGATTAAATCCTCTCTTTGAGGATAGGCTTTATACTGAAATGTCAACTTTTGAATGTATTTTAGTATATGTTCATATAGCATCAATGGCACTCGGCGTAGTACGTAACGTAAGTCTTTCTAATTTAATGTTATGCAATAATTTTTTACTGGCTTCATTCATCTAAAAACATCTAGCCTTGTTCAAAAAAATGAAACGATGACAATAACTAGGCTCTAATGAATGGCCATTTGAGACCCATATTAAGTCAAAAGAGAGAACTTTGCTAGAAAAATCTGATTTTGCTGGATAAAAATCCCCATATAAGGTTAAACTCACTCCAGTTTCAATATATAATAGTAGAATCCTGCATGATAGATGATAGCTTTAGAATTTACGTGGATCAACTGCGTGATGGACAGGTAGAAGAATTAGATGAGTTTTTTTCTCCGGCGTTTCTGGATGTCGATGAAAAAGACCTAAAATTTGTTGATCCCGTGTATATTGCTGGACAAGCTTATCTCGCAGATGATATGCTGGTGTTGCATCTCGATATTAAGACCTTTGCTTGCATTCCTTGCCGAATTTGCAATAATGCAGTTAAGATCAATATTGATCTCAGAGGTTCTTATTTTGCTATTCCGCTCAATGAAATTAAAACTGGTATTTTTGATTTTCGCGAGATGTTGAGAGAGGCTGTTTTGTTAGAAATTCCGACTCTAGCAGAGTGTCATCAAGGAAATTGTCCGGAACGGCAAGTAATGCAGAATTTTTTTAAGAAAGAAACGGTTCCCGGCTCGCACAACGGTGAAGATGAGGGATATCGTCCTTTTGAAAACCTCGAATTTAAAGATTAATTTAGGAGTTTGTTTCCATGGCTGTACCACGTAATAGATTGTCCAATTCCCGTAAAAACACTAAGCGTTCTCATCACGCTAAAAAACCAAAGACAGTAGTTGGATGTTCTAACTGCAAGAGCCCTGTTTTACCACATACGATTTGTCAAGCATGTGGTAGTTATGGTTCCCGCGTTGTATTGGATGTTAAGTCATAAAACAACTCGGGTTGTTAAAGGAATCTCTGATTGCGCATCGGAATTGATCTCATGGGGAGTGATACTCCCTGGCATCTGCTCTTTAATGCTGTCTTACAGGCAGCTAAGCGTCTGGGCTCCTCCCATTCTTTAGTGGTCATCGCCACAGAGCCTGTAGTCAATCAATTAAAACCTTTAATTGATTCATCGCAGGATAATTCTCGTGCGGCGATTTTATTTCAGATAGCGACTGATACAATTGTGATGGACGACGAGCCTCTTTTGGCTCTTCGTCGTAAGAAAGGGGCGTCGTTAGTCGTTGGGATGCGTATGCTAAAAAAACGAGCAATCGATGCCTTTGTCTCATGTGGTAACACAGGGGCTCTCATTGCTGGCTCCGTCATTTACTTATCTCGCCTTCCAGGGGTTGTTCGTCCCGCACTGCTCGCAGTCCTACCCACAGAGAAAGGGTCTGTCTCGGTTCTCGATGTCGGAGGTAACGTCTCTTGTAAATCGCATCATTTAGTTCAATTTGCTTATCTAGGAGCTGCTTATCAACGGGCTATCAATGGAATTGAGGTTCCCAGAGTTGGACTTCTCAATGTAGGTGCTGAGTCGAAAAAGGGGACTAAGGATGTGCGTCAGGCTTACGAGTTATTGCGAGCCCATTCTCAAGAATTGACAATAGAAGAAACTCTTCCTTATATAGATTTTGTTGGTAATGTTGAAGGGAGAGATGTTTTTAAAGGTGTTGTCGATGTATTGGTGACCGATGGATTTACCGGCAATGTTTTATTGAAGACAGCAGAGGGGGTTGTCTCGTTAATTTTTCACTCGTTGGCAGCAAGTGAAAATTCTCATGTGAAAGAAGTGGGTGCTGAGCTTCATAAGAATTACAATTATGCGGAGCACCCAGGAGCAATCATTTGTGGTGTTGATGGTATTGTGATGAAAGTTCATGGTAGCGCCCCTCCAATGGCATTGTTGAGTAGTATTCTTGGTGCTGTTGATTGCGTGCAGAAACAATTGATTTCCCGTATCAAGCAGCAGTTAAAGTCATAAGACGGTTGTACAATAATAATTATAAGAGTAAACTGAATACCAAGCGTGATTCAAAATTGGCATTTTCGAGCTGCGCGAAAGCTCCCGCGGTTGAATCGATCGCAAACTGCCTAATATTACTAATATGAGGCTGTTTGCGATCGTTCAACCCCGGGACTTTGGCGCGCTCCAAATGCCAATTTTGAATCACGCTTGGTATATAAAAGCCCTGCGGTATCATTTATTGTACAACCCCTGGTGATATATGGAATGTTGTTCTCGTTCTTCTTCTCCTCTTACTCCCGCAGTAGAGTCGTGTTGTTCAAATTCAACTATTTCCACATGGCAAAAAACAATAGATATGATTTGCCGCATAGCTCTGGGTATTCTTTCCGCTTGGATCGCTCCACAGGCATTTGCTGTCTCTCTTCTTATCGGCATCGTCGGTGGAATTCTTTACACTTTTGCCGCTCGTAAGTATGCTGAGTTGGCATTACCCACAGGCGATAGTAAACCCGTTTGTGCTCAAGGATACATGGATTTTCTCTCCCAAGTTCGTTTTCCTCCTGCTATTGCAAGCATAGCCACAACAGCATTTATTGCTACTCACATCCGTCATGATCCATTCTTTTTTATCCCTTTCTGTGGATTCTTTTTAGGCTTCGGTCTTGGTCACAGAAAGTAAGTAAAAGGACAAACGACACCAAGGACCTTAAGGACGCCAAGGACATAAGGACAAAAAGGATCCTCAAAATTCAAACACTTTGCATGAGAATGGTTTAAACGCAGAGCGAGACAGTTCCTTCGGCCCCTCTATCGGAAAATAACATTGATGTGGCTTAGAAACGCAATATAGGTTTAGACGCAAAGACGCAAAGGGAGCAACCTTCAGCTACCTGTTACCGAGTTAGCCAAAGGTTGCTCCCTTTGCGTCTTTGCGTTTAAAACCTGTGCGCTCAAATGAGGACAGACTTGGTATTTTTTAAAATTTTCTTAAGTAACAAAAACATGTTATTTAGGAGGAGCAGAGGCGCAAAGATAGGAAAAGGGGTTTCTGACCTCAGAGATAAACGAGAACAGGATATAAAGGATCAGGGAGGATATGTAGGATCGTTATTGCTAGACTCAGTCATGAATATATTAAGATAGAGAAGTGATTACTTCGCACGTTCAGTAATCAATTCATTCTTCTCAGTATAGTCATATATCGCATAAAATTCCAGTGTTTTTTATTCCCTTTATGATTTTTTGAGAATTGAAAAATCTCTGAACTTCTGTAGATCTTCTTTGAGCTATGCCCTATAACAAGCATGTATTCTTCGATAGTAAGTAAAACGTCTTCTGTCGCTAAAGCATCCTGCCAAGCAATGAATTTTAGATATTCTGTGTCGACCAAGACACCGTCGCAATCAAAGATCACTGCTTGAATTTTATCGTTAGCAGGGATTGAGGACGTGGCAAATAAAATAAATTCACTAGCCAGCATGATTGATAGAAAAAGATTTAAACACATCATTTTAAATTAAAAGAGGGGGTTGACGAGATATAGACGTTTTTTTGGGTCGACGTAGGAAAAAACGTTGGCCGGGGGCTTTTCCAAAGGCTGCATCGGTTTTGTCCCGGTCGAAGACACGTTCCAAGCTTCGTGAGAAAATGGATTCCAAGTCCACAGCTCTCCAGATTCAGTGTTGATCACGTATTCAGAGGCGGGAAAAAGACAATATTCGCTGTGCGTCACTGTTTCGGTTGTAAGATCGACAAAAACAGGGTAACTGTATAGCTTATCTTTGCGAAATAAAATCCACTGCCCATTGTTACAAAGATTTCCAAAAAAAACTTGGTTTTTATCAAGTAAAATGCTTTTTTCAACATCGGAAACAACTTCTGGTGTCTCTTTTAACGTCCTTACTGTTAGAAAACATTGATTTTGATTAGCAGAATTTTTTTCTATTACGTAAAGTTTATCATCTCTTGATTCAACTGCTAGGCAGTTTTCAATCGTGGTCGATGCTCCACCTGGATTGAATAATATCAATCGATTTTGACTTTGAGTGAATAACCCACAGTGCGAAGAGAATTGAATAAATTTTTCGTTTGCCCCGGAGTGTCTTATTTCAAAGTCAAAAGACTTATTCCATTGTCCATCGCTGATTTTTCCGCTAATTAGGGCGCGTTTCCTTTCATTGCATACAATTTCGTAGGTAATCCCACTTGGAGTAATACTGGGAAATTCTTCTTCGTATCGAGGTCTTCTCGGCATTTCGCACACTGCACGAAACTTTCCGGTTGCTAGGTCGATTAGATTGACTTTTTTTTCTCCTGTAAACTGAAGAGCAATATCATTGCCCAGAAGCGTCAAACTATAAGGAGGGAGCTCTTTTAGGCGTTGAGGGACGCCACCTGCATTTTCAGTGCGTAAAAATGGAGAATCGCCTCTTTAAGCGAAGGTGCTGTTAGTGCTGCTAATAGATGTTTGCCAAACGTCGCTGTTTTAGAATCCCGGCTGGTGATTATGGCATTTGCAACAGAACGCTTGCCTTCGGTTGTCAACGATTCAAGAAAACGAAGGAGAATCCAATCTTTATTAGGCCATACATCCATTGGGGTTTGCTGCAGTTGTCCCACGATAAAATTGATAAAAATTACGTAGGAGCCCTGATCCAAAAAATGGTGAGCTATCGACGACTCTTTATATTTTTTATGATTTAAGATCTCTAAAAATTTTGTTGGGTGCGTCATTGCGCCAGATTCTTTAATAAATTCGGATAGAACCCCAGCAACAGTGGATTCTGTGAATGAGTCTTGTGCTGGTATTTCGTAAGAACATCCTGCAACTTGTTTGATTAACCATAAAAGGTAATACCCTGATCGATTGTTTTTGTTTTCGATATAATCGTGCTTAAGATCAGAGCAGGCATTTTTAATTTCTTTGAGCCGTAAGGATGGGAGAATAGGACCAAAGCGAGCGTTAAGTCCTTCTTCATTTAACCATGTAGGGTCTTCTGATAATATAAATTTTGATAAAATGGAATCATAAAAGTGTTCTAACGTGTGTTTAAAGGCCAATTCTGCGGCGGGTGTATTTAGCTTAGACAAAGGGAAGCCCGTATCGCAAATCCTACTAAAAAAATAGGCTTTGTTTTCCATGAATGTCTTGATTTGATTAGTTGTTCTCATGTGAGCATAGCGGTCGTCCGACGGTTCGGAATCAGAAGTGGCTGCGACATTTAAGTGTTTTGTGACGCTTTGAGATTGTTTTGCGGGAGAGTCTGCCTTGACGAATTCGATAGCCATTTTAGCGAGCAACTTGATTCCTGCTGCCAAGTCTTCTGGGGTTGTACGTGGGGGCTCTCCGTCCCTTCTCCATCCTGCATCTAGGATTTGTTGAATGACATCAAAATAATTGACTGCTTGCATACGAAACCTCTCTGTTGCAAAGAAAAAGCACCTTAAGGACCCCAAGGACATTAAGGACATAAGGACAAAGGACCTTAAGGCTTTACGTCTTTGGATTCTTAAGCCCCTTGAATTTGCATTTCTTTCTCCATATGTCCTTGGTGTCCTTAAGGTCCTTGGGGTCTTTGGCGTCGTTTGTCCTTTGTCCTTGTAGTAATTACTCGGGCAATGTGCTCTTACGGCTCAACTTTAGCTGACCGCGTTCATTGATTGCAAGTACTTCAACATTGATTTGATCACCGATGGCAGCGCGAGTGTTCAGGTCTTCGATACGGATAAACCTGCTTACTCAATATTTTACATCGAGCCTGTCGCCGCATTCGCGGCTCATATGATTAATTTGATCCGTCCATGGGCTCACGCCCATGGCTACATGCTTCCGCCGCGTTCGCGGCTTAAACACTACTCTCTATTAAAATTCTGGATCATAAAAAACTTCAAGCTCCTTGCTTATCCAAAGAACTCACGTTATAAAAAGCAAAAATTAGAACTACGTCGATAATATAGTGTAAGTTGAGATGTAAATTATAACTCTATTAATAATAAATGACTTACACTAAGTTTATGTGTATCCCACTGCCGGGGCGCGTCTATTTATCATGTTTTTCCCGCTTTCCGCTCGCTGCACTCGCTTCAAACGGGGCTAAGCACATCCCTCCCTATCGGGAGGTTCAAAAGGGCCAAAATCCCTACCAGGACGGGTGAGAGTGCGTTTTTTTATCCCTCCCCCGGCAGGGAGGTGATGTGATTAGCCCCGTTTGAAGCGAGCGCAGCGAGCGGAAAGCGGGGTAATAGCGACATAATAGACGCGCCCCGGAAGTGGGCGCAGGAAAAATTGCAGCGTACAACTTTTAATCGCACCCAATATTTTTGGAGCAATCCGAAATGCAAAAAGCGGGATAGTAGCTTATTCTTATGATTCATGCAAACCTACGATTAGGCTAACAAGGCGGGAAAAGGGACTTTTGTCTGAAAAAACCGTTTTGGCCAGCAAGCAGCTTTGGTTCATACAGCTATTACGCGCGAACATAGTAGCCATTACGAGCGATTATGTTTGAGTGCCAATAGATTGCCGAGGCCAACCCCATAAAACTTATAACAAACATAGGTGTATCAAGAGCTACATATGTTGGGGCCATGGGGTTGGGGTTTGTTTTATTTGAACAAGCTGCACCATCAACAGTGAGCATCATTAATGACAATCCTACAATAGCAGCGCTGGAAATGACTCTTAAAAATGAGGGTATTAGCCTTGAACAAGTTGGATTTATATGTTGTGATCTTTCAGACATATCCCTAAAAAGCACAATATTCCGGTCGTGAATATTTAATTTTTTTTTCCAGAAATAACTTCTGACGCTCATGTATGAACTTATAGCTTGGTTCAGAATTGCTGAAGAAATGATAGCCATGGGCATATACTTACGTATCCATGGTTGACACCCACCTGCACTCTCGTTTGAACAGGGAATAGCAAGTATTGCGGATGCTAAAGGAATAACAACAAAATTAATGGGAAAATTGCATAGTGAACTTCGTGACAGGGGCCAACAATCTATAAAAGCGGCTTCAAGTAGTTTTGACACGGGCGAACAACAACTTTGATTCAAAGCAGGAGGAGGTACTCCTTCTAGTGCATTAGGGGGATTTTGTATTGCCTCTGTTACACTTTTTGTTTCCATATATGTCCATACAGTAATTATTTAGGTAATGTGCTCTTACGGCTTAGTTTTAACTGGCCGCGCTCATTGATTGCAAGTACTTCAACATTGATTTGATCGCCGATGGCAGCGCGAGTGTTCAGATCTTCGATGCGCATATGATCGAATTCTGAGATATGACACAAACCCTCTTTGCCTGGTAGGATTTCTACAAAGGCTCCAAAAGGCATAATAGCCGTAATTTTGCCATTATAAACTTTACCAATCTCCACCTCAGCAGTCAGGCCATTGATAATCGCTTTTGCTTTTTCAATCCCTTCTAAATTAGTCGCTGCAATGCTAATGACACCTTCATCATCGATGTCGATCTGCACTCCAGTTGCTTCTATGATTGCGCGAATCTGTTTTCCACCAGGACCAATCACAGTAGCAATTTTGCTTGGACGAATGCGCATTGTCTCGATACGAGGAGCGTACTTAGACATTTCTTGGCGGTGCTGAGGGCATGCCTTCAACATCTCTTGGAGGATATGTAGACGTCCGGCTTTTGCTTGTTTCAAAGCAGCAGCCATGATCTCAAGGGTAATTCCTTCTACTTTGATATCCATCTGGAATGCAGTGATTCCTTGATCATCACCAGTGACTTTAAAGTCCATGTCGCCAAGGGCATCTTCAATTCCCAAGATATCTGACAAAATTGTGTAGGAATCCTCTTCAAGGATAAGTCCCATTGCAATACCCGCTACAGGACGCTTAATAGGCACACCGGCATCCATCATCGCCAGGCAGCATCCACAGAGAGTTGCCATCGATGAGGAACCATTAGACTCTGTGATGTTAGATTCTAGGCGGATCACATAAGGAAAATTCTCTTTCGATGGAAGGATCGGCATCAGGCCGTGTTCTGCAAGTTTTCCATGTCCGATTTCACGTCTTCCAGGTGATCCAATACGTCCCACTTCACCGACGGAGAATGGAGGAAAGGAATATTGAAGATAAAATCTTCTTGTGCTCTCCCCATGCAGATCTTCAAAGCGTTGCGCCATGCTCTCTCCACCGAGAGTACAAATTGCGATGGCTTGAGTTTCGCCCCTTGTGAATAGAGCACTTCCATGTGTGCGTGGGAGTATTCCAGGGACGATTTCAATAGGACGAATTGTTTTTGAATCTCTTCCATCGCTGCGAAGATCTTCTTCAACGATCATACGGCGCATGCGTTTAGAAGAAACTTTTTTCAGAGCAGCAGCGACGTCAGCAGCAGAATAACGATGCTCTTTGCCTTCGGGAAGAAGAGCTTGATCGACAGCCTCTTTTACAGCTGTTTGAGCAATTTCTCTCTCTTGTTTTTTCGCAATACGCAGTGCCTTTTCCAGTAGAGGAGAAGCAATTTCGTCTACAGCATCGATAACTTCTTTAGGAAGTTGGCGAATTGCTGTCCGTGCTTTTTCTTTGCCGACAACTTTTGCCCATGCAAGAATAGCAGCGCATATTTTTTTGATTGCTTCATGGCCCGCTTTAATCGATTCGAGGACCTGCTCTTCAGTCAGAAAATCGCAGTGACCTTCAATCATAAGAACCGCATCATCAGTTCCTGCGATCAACAAGTTTAACGATGAATTTTGTTGCTGTTCAGTTGTTGGGTTAATGACGAAACGCCCAGCAATGAAACCGACTCTGACAGCCCCAATTGGCTTGAGCAGGGGAACATCGGAAATTGCTAAAGCTGCTGAAGCACCGCAAATAGCAAGGGGCTCTGGCGCATTGACTCCATCGTAAGACAAGACATAAGCAAGGACTTGTACCTCATTGTAATACCCGTCTTCGAACATCGGACGAAGAGGACGGTCGATAAGACGAGAGACTAGAATTTCTTTTTCAGAAGGGCGCCCTTGGCGCTTAATAAAACCACTTAGGGTTTTACCTACTGCTGAGAAATTTTCCTGATAATCGACTCTAAGGGGAAAGAAATCAGCCCCTTCAGCTGCATTAGGTGCGGCACAGGCTGTACATAATAGGTGGGTTTCTCCAGCTTTAACGATAACAGCGCCATTTGCTTGGCGTGCAATTTGTCCTGTTTCAAAAATAATTTCTTGATCGCCGACAGTAACAGTTGTGGTATGTTTCATTCTAATTAGTAAACTCCAAAAGAGGTGATATATAGGATTTGTGCTAGCCTAGTAAAAATAGGAAGTGAGGATTGCTATCCATGGCTCACTATTTAGTGGCCATAGGACGCAATTTTAATTTTGTAATTAACAATTGATACCGACTAGTGTCGGTCGAATTGAGATAATCGAGTAAACGGCGGCGCTGGCCGACGAGTTTAAGCAAAGAAAGGCGCGAACCATGATCTTTAGGAGCTCTTTTTAGATGGTCCGTCAGTTCTGTGATCCGCTCCGTCAAAATAGCAATCTGCACATCGGCGGAACCAGTGTCTTTTTCATGAAGTTGGAATTTTTTGGTAATTTCTTCCTTAGTACCTTTATCTAGTGGCATCCCGTTATCCCCCGTTAATTTTTTTTTGCCTGAGAGAGGCGTTGTTGATTTTCCCCATTATAACATTACGGCTATTATAAAACAAGAGCAAAGTCATTTATACTGCGGGGCGTTGAATTTTCGCGTTTTCCGCTGCGTGAAAGCTCTCGCGGTTCGACGATCGCAAACGGATGAATATTAATAATATTGATCCGTTTGCGATCGCTCGAACCCCGAGGCTTTGACGCGCGCAAAACGCAAAAATCACCGTCCCGCAGTATATACTGCGGGGCGTTGAATTTTCGCGTTTTCCGCTGCGTGAAAGCCTACACCTTAGTGTCTAAGATGATTTCGATTCTGTCTGGAAATTTTCCGTAAGAATCGCGTCTGGTTGTCATCTTAAATGGAATTGTCACATTTCCCTTGTGTTTTTCCATTTGCAATTCGTCCCATACTTTTTTCTTTAACTCCTCGCTGACAGGTTCATTTTGATATTTTTGTAGAAGACTGTTAATGTACTCTTCTTCCCTTCGTCGAATGATTTCATATCCATAAAACGGATGATGGTGGGCGTTTGACATACAACTTTCCCTCTTGCAATTTCTTTTTCGCCTTGCTACATTAATGAGCCGTAAGGAACTGTTCACCTTATTATTGCACAGTTCCTAACCCTGAACCTTCACATAAGGCTGATTATATATGCTAAATGATATTACATACAAAGAAAAATTTGCAATTTTAACTCCATTAATGCCGTATGTCATTGAAAATGTTAAAAAAGACTTAAAAAATGATCATATTAGAACTGATGGAATTTTTGCTCGCCATTACTTTTCTGGCAAAAATCATAATAAACTATCAGTAGAGGAACTCTCTGAGGCTTATACACATGCGTTAGCTCATCAAGAGAGTGCTGAAGCTATTGGAGAATTTATTGCCAATAGATGGCTACTGAACCATGGTGAGGTTTATCATTTCTTCGAAGAAGAGCTCAGTAAAATCAATCCCGACTTCTCCTCACTTGAAGTTCTTGACCCTCAAGTCTCAGTCGTTCTCATGGAAAAGGCTATCTCGGCATTTGGTGCACCAACTACCTATCTTTTCTGCGTGTTAAACTCTGTTGTATTTCCAGACGAAATCTTTCAGCAATTGGCAAAAAAAGCCCAGGATGAATTGAAAAATAAAGCTGAGAATACCGCGAAAGAAAAAGAACGCCTCTCTGCTGAGATGATGGAAAGAAACCATGAACAACAAATAGCCAGACTGACTGATAAATATGAAAAAAAACTTATGGGATTGCAAAAGAAATATGTCACTGACACTGAGGCTTTAAAGAAGCAAGTGGCAATTCTACAACGTAAGTTGCATGCATAAATGACAACCTATTTTCCATTTACCATAGTTCCTCAAAACGACGATGAACGCTTCATGCTTGAGGCTTTAAAGCAAGCTTGGAAGGCATTTCAGAACAAAGAAGTTCCTGTTGGGGCCGTTCTTGTACATAACGGACGTATCATTGCTCGTGGTCATAATCAAGTAGAAATGCTTAAGGATGCAACAGCCCATGCAGAGATGCTCTGTATCACTGCAGGGGAAGTTGCATTGGAAAATTGGCGCCTTGCTGAAACAACCTTATATACGACAATAGAACCTTGCAGCATGTGTGCTGGAGCTTTATTGTTGACTCGCATTCCTACATTGGTATGGGGAGCTCCAGATATTCGGCACGGAGCTAATGGCAGTTGGGTTGATCTCTTTGCGCAGCAACATCCAACGCATTCAGTTACAATACGTAAGGGGATATTAGGGGAAATGTGTGCGACCCTGATGCGGGATTTCTTTTTAAAACGACGAGAGGATAAAGATGGCAAGAACTGAAAATGTGGAACAAGTTCTAGGGGAAATGATTGCCCAGCAGCAGCAATTGCTTCTGCGTCTTGGACGCCGTATTGTCCCCTCTTTGACAACAGAGGATGTATTACAACCAAATGACTATCCTGAGTTAGAAAATCATCCAGAATTTCGTTATGAAGAGGGGGTCCTCGCTGGGCTTCAAAGTGCTCAAATGGCTCTTAGAGCAGTAGTATAGCCGTGTAACATCGAGTCCGAGTCCGAGCCTACGTGTGCATCTATTATCCATAGCATAGATCAAAAGCAAATAGCTGCCATGTAACTATTTGCTTTTGATCTATGCTATAGGTAATAGAATGCGCATGCGGGCTCGGACTCGGTGTGATGCGAGGCTTTTTACCTGATTGACTTTGGTCACTGGTTTGAAACTGCTGGGATTTTTCCGATCCCACCTTCTCTATGCCTGTAAGCAGGGTATAGAAAGTAGTCAGGACCAATTAAAGAGACAAGTTTATCCTTTAGGTAACTTCCCAGTTCTGGGTAGTGTTTTTCTAGCCATTGGTGGAAGAAAAATGTCTTATCGAAAATTTCCTTTTTATAGACTTCGGGATTTTTAACAATGGGGTTATAGATAAATTGCCCTACATCAATATGTACAGGATAGCCGTCTAGTACTCCCGTATTTTGCATTAAGGCATGGTCATTATCAGCAAATCCACGGAGGTATTCAGAAACGAGCATAGCAAGCAATCGGTCTATAAGTTGTTTAGCTTCTATTTCTTGGTGAGCTTCCATCATGTGTTCAATTGAAGAGACGATGTTTTCAGCATGTCGTTGAACGACAAATTCTAACTGTCCTAAATCAAGTTCATGACTCAACCCCAATTTATCTTGAATCATGATTGTCCTTTTCCAATCATTTGTTTTGTTCAGATGAAGAAATATCACACCAGTCTCATCTCTGAGGGAATTGAAAGCAATTTCAAGGCTTTTAAAAGAAGTTTCCAGAAGCTTCTTTTTTTTTGCCCTATTTCGTTCTTCATATTCTTTGACAAAAGGGATAAAATTTAAGAGGCTTATCCAGTATTTGGGACGAAAATGTTGAAATTTAAAAAACTTAATCACGTAATTGCCATCTTGGCTGATAAACACATAAGATTGGCATCCTCGAGCTAGGTAGCTGTAACTTTGGCTAAGAGCTCGGTCTACTTGTTCTTGTTGTTTTATAGATAAAAGGGGAGTTTCCCATCTAGGATCATAAGAAAGATCTGAAGTAATTGTCCCTACCGTAAACCCCCCGGTCAATTCATAGTACAGCTTGATAGCTCCCCACCCTGCCATGCAGGTCATTATTAAAATTAGCAGCCATTTATATTGAAACACATTCATCGATTAACTTCCATTGGATAGTATTGCTGTGCGATCTCTGTAAGGATTGCTATATTCCTTAAAGATGGTTCACAGAGGGGGAGTCGGCATGGCCCTGAAGGTAGTCCACACAATTCAAGAACCTTCTTAATGGGAATTGGATTTGTCTCTACAAAAATAGCTTTAAAAAATGGCATAAGTTGATGATGGAGTTCTTTTGCTTTTGCAAAGTCGTGATTCGTTGCCGCATCCACAAGCTCTTTGACTTCTTTAGGCAACAAATTGCTTGCAACAGAGAGAAGTCCATCCCCCCCAAGCACCATTAAAGGGAGGGTGATAGCATCATCGCCGCTTAGTATGCTAAAATCATCTCTGATTTGCTTTGTTAGCGCAATCGATTCGCTAATCTGTAAGACGTTCGCCGAACAGTCTTTAAGTGCAACGATGGAAGGAATTTCGGCAAGGCGTACAAGCGTCTCTACTAGAAGGTTGCTGCCAGTGCGTCCAGGGACATTGTAAATGATGATAGGAATTTTTGAAGCTTCGGCAACAGTTTTGAAATGGAGATACAGTCCTTCTTGTGAGGGGCGATTATAGTAAGGGACCACAATCAACGCAGCATCGGCCCCAAGGTGAGCCGCTTCCTGGGTGTCCAAAATCGTTTGTTCAGTGGAATAGCTTCCTGTTCCGATGATAAGCTTGCAGCTGTTGCCAATTTCTTCTTTTCCAATGGTGATGATTCGTCTTTTTTCCTCATCGGTCAGCGTCGGGGCTTCCCCTGTACTGCCCATCAGAACGATTCCTTCGATGTTTTCTGCTAGTTGACGGTGAATTAGGTGGCGTAAACCATCTTCGTCAAGTTTATTATTTTGAGTAAAAGGAGTGATGAGGGCAGTGTAAAGACCTTTAAGCTTTTTCATATACGTCTCCTAATAGATCGTCAAGGGTGAATAAACCTTTTTTGCCAATGATCCATTCAGCAGCATGGATAGCTCCAATAGCGAATCCTTCTCTATTACGAGCGGCATGTGTAAGGGTAATTGTGTCGACGGGTGAATCAAAAATAATAGAATGGGTCCCAGGGACAGATCCAACGCGCAAACTGGAAAAATCGATTTGATTGGTTTTTCTTGGAATGAGTTTTTGAAGCTCATCCCTGATGAGTTGAGCTGTACCAGAGGGAGCATCTGCCTTTTGATTATGGTGGATTTCCATCCCCCCAACGTCATACGAATCAAAGGGAGCTATGATGGTTGCTGCCATCGACAGCATCTTGATAAAAAGAGCAATGCCGAGAGAAAAGTTAGGGGAGTAAATACAGCCGATCTGATGACGGTTTACAATCTTTTCTGCTTTGTTGAGATCTTCATACCAGCCTGTGGTCCCGATCACGACATTTTTCCCAAGTTCAGCAGCTAGCTCTAGGTTTTTTAATGCTTGGCTGGGATGAGTAAAATCGATACAGACATCGCTGTCGATAAGGCTTTCTGCCGAAATTGTCTTATTCTGGCACTTTGGGTCGATTTTGACGACAATCACATGCCCGTGAGCAATGGCAATTTGCTCGACGAGTTTACCCATTTTACCATAACCAATAAGCGCTATTTTCATATAACCCATAATAAAATAACAGGATAGGCAGGATCGGCTTCGCCGGCAGGATAGGGGGTTTTATCCTGCCGGCGCAGCCGATCCTGCCTATCCTGTTAAATTTTTCATTGTCTTTTACATTTCGAATTACTTTGATACAATACATAGAGTAATTGTCTTGAAGATTTTATGTCTAGTAAAGAATTTAATAAAATTAGATTTAGCAGATTTGATCATTTTTAATATTGACAAAAAATACTAATTTCTATAAATTGAGGTTTATTTAATTTTTTTAAAAGGTTTTATTATGGTTCAATTACGAGCGGCTCTCTCTTCAAACCTCGATAAGTTTTACTCTGTTATTTCGAACGTGCACAATGTGTATAAAGATCCATTTATTTCTAAAGAAACAATTGGTACGATTGGTTTTGAAGGGTATGAAGGAAGGATTTCTTTTCATGACCTAGTGAAAACATTTACTGATCTTTATACAAAACAAAACGGCAAATTAGTAGCTGATTATTCGATAACTGATTTGAAAGATTGTTTAAATTACGAAAAAAATATCAATCTCAGCGAGAAAATTATAGATAGAATTAGAGATATTTATCGTTTTGCCTCTGGATTACTAGAAAAAGGGGCTTGGACACATACGGTTCAGGGTTTTGTTGTTGATTCAAAACTCACTCCCCGTGCAATAGAAATTTTTTTTCAAAGAGATGATTGTAACCGTCTCTTAGATGCCCATGGGACAAGTCGTGATCGGCATGAGGAGTGCATAAGAACATGGAAAAAAAATCCCAATAAATCAAGTAACGTTTATAAAGTTCTTGGTTTAACTTCTAGCGCGACGGATCGTGAAGTAAAGGAGACTTATATGAAATTAGCTTTACAATTTCATCCCGATAAAAATAAAAAACCAGACGCGAGTGAGCGATTTCGATTAATTCAAATTGCCTATGAGACAATAATAGAAAGGCGGAAATTTGGTTCCTCAAGCGTGTCAGAAGCTGCTTAATAATTAAAAGGTTTTATGTCAACTCGATTACATACAGTCCTTTCTTCAAATCTCGATAATTTTTTCTTGGTTATTTCGAATACGGCGTCTTGTCGTGACAATGGATTTAATTCGAAAGGAGCCGTTGGCAAGATGATTTTTCAGGGATATAATGGGGAAATTTCTTTTCGAGATCTCGTGAAAACATTTACAGATCTTTATACCAAAGCAAACCGTAAATTAACAGGCTCTTACTCGATAGCTGATTTAAAAGAATATTCATCTTATGAAAGAAATATCAATCTCAGCGAGAGAATTGTAGAACGAATCAATGGTATCTATGGTAGCTTTTCTTCTGCTATTTCAGAAAAAATTCAGGCATATGAAGATTCCGACCTTGATGTTTCGTTTTCGTCAAATCGTATATTGAATTTTTTCGAAGTAGATGACTTTAACCTTCTCTTGAAACTCCATGAGAGAAGTCGCTACTCTCATCAAAGATGCTTAGACAAATGGTTTATGAATGAGTCGAATAAAACTGAGAATCAAAACCCCAATTCAAATGAAATAGACCTTTATAAAGTCCTTGGTTTAAGTCCAGGCGCAAAGGATACTGAAGTGCGTAGTGCGTATAAAAAATTGGCGTTAGAGTTTCATCCTGATAAAAATAAAGATCCTAAGGCGGGTGAGAAATTTCAAGCAATTCAGAGTGCTTATGAAACAATTACAGAACAACAAAAACTTGGAACTTCCGTTTGAAGGCGGCAGAGGTCGTTTAATTAAAAGGTGTTATTATGATTCAACTGCAAACAGCTCTTTCTTCTAGTCTTGATAATTTTAACTCCATTCTTGCGAATGGAAACATGGAAATTGAATTTAATCCGTTCGGTCTAGCGGATTCTATCTGTATGATCGGCTACCAGGGTTATGAGGGAAAAATTTCTTTTTACGACCTTGTCGATCTGTTCACCGATCTTTACGATCGCTCAAACCATAAGTTAGAAGCCTATTATTCAATAACTGATTTGAACGATTGTTTGCGTTATGAGAAGAACATTAAATTCGGCAAGGAAATTCTAGAAAGAATTAGTGCTGTTTATTTTACCGCTTATGTGGCTCTCGAAAACAAATCTTCGGAATCGAGCATCACAGGTTACGGGCTTTATGCTCGACTTAAATTAGGTAGTATCTCATCGTTTAGTGTCTCATCGTTTTTAAAAGAAGATGAATCTAGAGGGATTTTAGACGGCCATAAAATACGCCGTAATTATCACGAACATTGCATCAAAATATGGAAGGAAAAGTTTGCCGATAGTTCGAGCAAGGCAGAAGACAAAGATCCAAATTTGGGTTCAAATAGAGCTCAGCACACATATAGTTATCCTAAGTTTTCTCATGGTAATCCTTTCAATTCCGATAATATATTTAAAGGAGCGTTTAAGGGATATGAAAAAATGTTTGAAGAATCTCGTAAAAAATTTGAAGGATCTTCTAGAAAATTTGAACAAAAAACTAGCGAATCTTCTAAGAAAACCAATACTAGCAAGGGTAAATCTGATTATCTAAATAATCTTTATGGAGAGCTTGGTTTAACCCCTGGCGCGACATATAGTGAAGTGAAGAAAGCTTATATAAAATTAGCATTAGAGCTTCACCCTGATAAAAATCCAAACGATCCTCATGCGACAGCAAAATTTCAAAACCTTCAAATTACTTATCAGGTACTTAAACAAAAACTAGAAAGAGCTCATGCTGATTCAGCTGCGCCTGCTGCTTAATAACAAAAGGTTTATATTATGAATCAATTACGAAAAGCTCTTTCCTTCAGCCTTGATAATTTTTATGCGATTATTTCAAAAACAGCTGCATTAGAAATACCTCCAAATAGTTTTGTGGAGATAGATACTCTTAGTTATAAAACTAATTCATGCATGCTTAGCTATAACGGGTATAAAGGAAAGATATCTTTTTATGAATTTGTAAAAATATTTGCAGATCTTTATGAAGATGCAAATGTAGGTCTGAGAGATAAGTCAATAAAATCTTTGAAAAAAGAAGAGCTTTCACGTTACGAAGCAAATATTAATCTGAGTAAAAAAATCGCAAATAAAATTGATGCCCTTGGTCTTCTTATTGAGAAAAAATGTCAGGTACATGGCTGTAAGGATGTCTTTTTTAGAATTAGGGATTTATTTCGTACGATCGTTTTAGATCCAGAAATTTTTATAGAGAAACAATCACCAATTCGTCGATATAGGAACAGGTGCAGTACAGACGAAATATTTCTTTGTTTATCCCGAACCCCAGAAGAGTATCTAAATTATTTTTCGAAATTTTTTGGTTTGACTCCTAATGCAACATGCGATGATTACAAGACTCTTGGTTTAACTCCTGATGCGACAGATATTGAAGTACGTAACGCGTATAAAAAATTGGCTTTACAATTTCATCCTGATAAAAATCCAAATGACCCTCAAGCGACAGCAAAATTTCAAGAAATTCAAAGAGCTTTTGAAATGATCACTGGAGCACGACAACCGGCTACTTGAATATTTGCCAACTGACACTTTTAATTACACCCTTCTATTTTTGTTTGCTTGAAAAATATCTAGAAAAGAAGCAAAATCAGGCCTGATTTAAATGAGAGGTACACCCTTTCTCTGCCCCTTTTCTGTGTTTCAAAAAAAATGAAACACAGAGGGACAGAGAAAACTCTTATCTGTTTTGGGCCTGGTTCAAATGAAGGTTACACTTTTCCTTTATTTTCCTCTGTGTTCTCTGTGCCTCTGTGTTTCAAAAAAAGGTGAAACACAGAGGCACAGAGGAACACAGAGAGGGGACGGAGGAAATTGTTACCTGTTTTGGATTGTTTTTGAACCATGTCCAAAATTAAGTGTTTTAAAAGTAACAATTAAGAGCAGTAGTTCCCGTTGAAAAAAATACCTGTAACACATATGCTAAAACAATAAAAACAGGATAGGCAAGACATGCAGGATAAGGCAAATCTTCTTGGTTTCTCGATAAAAAAATCAATAATTTTTTCTTTATTATCCAGCCTGTCCTGTTCATCCTGTTATTTTTATACTTCAGCGGGAATTGCTGAATTAAGAGTAGACAGTGGCGATTTTTAGTAAAGAAAGCCTTCAGAATTTGAAGCAACGAATTGATCTAGTCGAAGTGCTCTCCTCTCACATCGAACTCAAGCGCTCTGGAGCCTCTTACAAGGGGTTATGCCCGTTTCACGATGAGAAATCGCCCTCCTTTATGGTGCAAAAAGGAGATTCCCACTACCATTGTTTCGGTTGTGGCGCCCATGGGGATGCAATTCAATTTCTCATTTCCCATCTTAAATTAAATTTTTCCGAGGCCGTTGAAAATTTAGCTCAGCGTTTTGGCGTTCCTCTTCAATTTGTAGAGTCGACAGAAGAAAATAAAGGACCAAACAAAGCAGCGTTAAAAGGTGCACTGGAATCGGCTTGTCAGTTTTTTCATTTTCTTCTGTTACATACTCAAGAAGGACATGCTGCCCTTGAGTACCTATATCGACGTGGCATCGATTTAGACTTTATCCGTCACTTTAGAGTTGGCTTAGCTTCAAAAGAATCTGGAATGTTGCGCAAGGTAATGCATGCTAAGTTCATTAGTGATGACTACATGCAGGAAGCAGGATTAATTTCTCCAAGAAGTACAGGAGGATGGCGCGATTTTTTTCAAGATCGAATCACCTTTCCAATTTGTGATGCCGCAGGAGCCGTGATCGGTTTTTCAGCTCGTAAGTATAAAGAGGAGACGTTTGGTGGCAAATATATCAATACATCAGAAACTCCATTATTCAAAAAATCGCGCGTTCTCTTTGGGTTAAACTATTGTCGCAAACGGATCGCTAAGGAACGTAAAGCAATCATCGTAGAAGGACAAATTGATGCTCTTCGTTTGATTGCAGCGGGCTTTGATATTACAGTTGCCGGTCAAGGGACAGCTTTTGGCGAGGGACATGCTCAGGAATTACTTAATCTAGGACTTAACAAAGTCTATTTAGCCCTCGATAGCGATGAAGCAGGGATGCAAGCAACATGTAAGATTGGCGATTTATTTCAGAGAGAAGGAGTAGAAGTTTATGTCCTTCAGCTTCCCCAAGGAAGTGATCCCGATCTTTTTTTAAGAGAAAAAGGCCCCGATGAGTTTCTTGAGCTGATGAAATCGAGTACAGATTACCTCACATTTTTGACAACAGTGTTATCACGCAAGCTTGACACCACATCACCTGCAGGGAAAAATGAACTCATCCAAACAGTCATTAAGCAAGTGCGCAGTTGGAACCATCCCTTAATGGTTCATGAGAGCCTGCGCAAACTTTCCCATCTAATGCACGTCCCTGAATCAATGATAGGAGTGGGGCAAGACCATATTCCGAATGTGTACATCAAACAGTCGGCAAGTATTGGATTACAGACGATTGACCCCGACCGCATTTTAGAAATGGATTTCCTTCGTTGGTTGCTTTTAGGAGGACAAACGGAAAAGAGTTTTGCTATTGCAGCACGTGAAAATATTAAATCAGAACATTTCCGTAATCCGTCTTGTTGCAACATCTATGAAGCTTGTTTGGAATGTTATAGCCCTGAGCATGGTTTTGATCTAATGGCGATTGCTGGCTGCCTGGAAAACGAAGAAGGGCAGCTTTTATTTGGCGATTTGATCGGAAAAAAAAATAAATGTGATCGAGTGGTGGAAGCTTTTTTTGAAACAATGCAGAAAATTTCAGATCGCAATTGGATGGAACAAAGAGAAGAGATTAGGATGCGTATGCAAAGTGGACAGTGCTCCGATGATGAAGTCACTGAATTATCTAAAAAGTTTGGTAGCCTCAAACGTGTTTTAATTAAAAATGCAAAAGAAGTTGGATAGAAAATCCTCTCTGAGTATGATAGCCTTTCTCTATTAAACCACAAAGGAGTCGTATGATGAGTTCTATTTATTTTATTTTTGTATTGAGTCTAATTACCATGGTGCAAATGTCTTTTGCCGCCAATGAAAAAGCAGAACATCCCAAGGTGTTGATTAAAACATCTCTTGGAGATATTACTGTTGAGCTTTATGAAGATAAAGCGCCCATCTCAGTGAAAAATTTCCTTCAGTACGTTCAAGATGGTCACTACAATGGTACCATTTTCCATCGCGTCATCCCAAACTTTATGATTCAAGGTGGAGGATTCACTAGTGATATGAAGCAAAAAACTGTACGAGCACCAATTAAGAATGAAGCAACCAATGGTCTTCTTAACACTCGTGGTACGTTGGCAATGGCTCGCACAAGCGATATCAACAGTGCAACAGCGCAATTTTATATCAATACCGTCGATAACAAATTCTTAAATTATAAAAATGATAGAGAATATGGCTACGCTGTATTTGGTAAAGTCATCGATGGAATGGATGTCGTCGATGCTATTGAAAAGGTGAAGACAGGATCTAAGCTTCCATTCGAAAACGTCCCCGTAACTACAGTTGAAATCATTGAAGCCAAACAACTTTAATTGGTATTAGGACAAAGGACAAACGACGCCAAGGACACCAAGGACCTTAAGGACACCAAGGAGATTTCTATATCGTCCTTGGTGTCCTTAAGGTCCTTGGTGTCTTTGGCGTCGTTTGTCCTTTTAGTTGAACGCGCCCGTCAGGATTTGAACCTGAAACCCTCGGCTTCGGAGGCCCGATACTCTATCCTCGAGCTAGAAAATCCTGTTCTCTATTTTTATCTAGCCAAATGTTTTTTTGCTATTCATGAAAAGGCTAACGCTCTAGAGGCATTAGATATGGCTATAGAATATGCAGGTGAGAATGGTGATTTCTTTGATCTTAAGCAAGAGCCCTCAATGCTCGTAAACTGCTCTCCCAATATCATGAAGCATGATGACTAAGAAGCTCTTACAAACTTCTTAGCCATGAATAATACTAAGACTAGCCAACTAGACCTGCTATTCCATGTGTTATTCTACTACGAAGTGAAATGATATTTGCTTGCTGTGCTTGTATTTGCATAGCATTGAACCCTAACCGTGCGTCTTGTACAGATATTTGTCTACGTAATACAGCATTCTGTTCTCTATAATGACAAGCACATGTTATCGTTGCCAGCGCAGTTACTGCAGCTAACGTACAAATAGTAAGTGCCGGATTTTCACTTGCAAATTCTATTATTAGTTCTCCTGCATCAACACAAAAATCTGCGAAAGTACTAGCTCCACTAGCTGCTGCTTGAAAACATGGACCCATTTTAAACCTCATATTTAATTGTTATTTTTAATTCTACAATAGCTATTATATACTAAAATTAAATTAAACACAACTGATTTGTTGGCGCATGTTTATTTCTAAATTTATTAGTTAACGCGAGTTGCTCTGAAAAAACTGTAGCGTACAACTTTTAATCACACCCAAGTCGTTCATTTTTCTTTGGAATTTCTTTTTTTTGTGTTAACCTCTATAGTTTTGAACACACTTTATTTAAGGTAACGTACACCCCTATGGATAGACGCACTCTTTTTTTTGTATTAGCCCTTACACTGACACTGTTTTGTGTTAATTTATTTTTTGAGCAACGTAATGGCGATGATCTGCGCAAGTGGAACGAGCAGCAACTTGCTAAAAAAAGTGAAAAACTCATCAATTTCACTAAGGAAGTCGAATCGAAAACAGCATCAGTAGCGGCATTGCCGATCAGTGTCATTTATTCCGATTCTGAAGGAACTCATCAACTTACTTCTGGAATCAAGGGCAATCAAACTGTATTGGCTTTTGCTTGGTCTGAAGAGTTACCAAAGACAGTATATGTGGGGGGGCCTAATGAAAAAACAAAGTTCATTCCCTTCGAATTAGTGCAACAACCTCTTTCTCCTGGTTCCCTCGTCGTCTATCGTCAGTCGGCTGGCGCAATGGTTAATGTGACAACACTCCCGGAATTTGGTCGTTATGACCTCCAATTGATCGTTCCTAGTCCCATCGGTGAATTGGGTGAAGAGCCTACAGTTGTTTATTTAGGCGATTATACAGACGGCCATTTAGAAATCCCGGCTAATAAAATCGCCTCTTTGCAAAAAGAGTTGGGTAAAGGGGAGTCTCAGCCCCCTCTATTAGCGATTCACGATGCATTTGTTTTACTAAAAACAGCTGAAGGATACCTGCCAGCTGCTATTTTGCAAAGTGGACATCAAGAAATGATTCCTTTGGATTCTCTTCCCGCTCTTTCTGGGCTCACTGCAAAAATGGAGAAAAAAGATGTTGTCGCTACTGGCAGCAAAAGCAGTGAAAAATTTTATGTCCTAGAGACTCCTTACCAACAGCTTGTCTTTTCGAATTATGGTGGTGCTCTCGTCGAAATTAATCTGCCATTCCAAACCAAAAAAGATCAGCAAAGCGTGGTTAAGGAAATCGAATTTGATAAAGATATGGTGCAAAAGCATCCGCAGAATGCCCATTTCCCTGCTCATGCCTATTATACAGCTCCTGATAAAGCCGGTGATCCTTTTGTTGAAAATACTCAAGGTACTCTCGGTGGCTATTATCCGCTATTGCGTCGAGATCTCATCGAAAAGGACAAACGAAGATCTGTTCGTGTTCAACCTCGTTACTATGCCTTGAACATCGTATCGCAATATCCAGAGACGGCAGAACTTGTCTATACAGTAAAGAGTTTCAACAAGGAAACAATCGTTTTTGAGGTCGTTCAGGGACATCGAAAAATCACAAAATCATTCTCTGTTGCCAGCGAGGCGCAAGCTCCCTACTGCATCGATGTGATGATTAATATTGAAGGGGATAGCCGTGGCCTTTGGCTCACCTCTGGAATTCCCGAAGTAGAATGGATCTCCGGAGCTCCTGCTCCTGTGTTAAAATACCGTATGACGCGAAATCATCAGGCAGAGGTAGAGACAATTGATCTACCAAAAGACTCTTTAACGGTGACGTCAAGCACTGTCGACTGGGTGTGTAACTCAAATGGATTTCTGGGGATGATCTTAGATCCCTTGAGCGGCGCAGCGGCAGGTTATAGCGCGCAGTATGTTCCAGGAACCGTTGTTCCTTCAAGACTTGTAGAAATCGATCAGGAGTATCAAACGTATAAAGCAGAAAATCTGCCTGGCTATATGCTGTTACTTCCGTTGGCAAACAGTGGCGGGACAATGCATTTTCGTGTTTTTGCCGGACCATTTGCTAGCAGTGTTTTGAAAACGGTCGATCAGGTGTATTCAAATGCAGCAACTGGCTATAATCCCGATTACATCGCTTGTCAGAGCTTTCATGGATGGTTTTCATTTATTTCAGAACCATTTGCAAAGTTTCTTTTTGTTCTGATGGATTTCTTCCATATGATTACTGGTTCGTGGGCGTTATCTATCGTCCTTCTTACCGTCGCCTTGAGAATCATGCTTTATCCTCTTAATGCATGGTCGACGAAATCTATGGTGAAAATGCAGCAGATAGCTCCTGAGTTAACTGCTATCCAGGAAAAAAATAAGAAAGACCCTAAAAAAGCACAGTTGGAAGTGATGAATCTTTATCGCGAGCGAGGTATCAACCCCGTGTCCGGGTGTTTGCCATTGCTGATTCAAATGCCGTTTTTAGTCGGGATGTTTGATCTTTTAAAATCGACTTTCGAATTGCGTGGGGCAAGCTTTATTCCGGGATGGATTGATAACTTAACAGCTCCTGATGTCCTTTTTAGCTGGGGAACTCCAATATTTTTCATTGGTAACCAATTCCACGTGTTGCCGATTTTGCTGGGTGTTGTGATGTTTTTACAACAACGGATGATGTCGACATTGCCAAAGGATGTTTCAAAATGGACCGACCAGCAAAGACAGCAACGTGCGATGGGGAATATCATGGCGGTGGTCTTTACTGTCATGTTTTATAACTTCCCTTCAGGATTAAATATTTACTGGCTATCGTCGATGCTTTTAGGTATGCTACAGCAATATCAAACGACAAAACGTTTAAATCAGCAGGCTAAGGTTGTTGCTCCTGTGAAAAAGTAAATGGGTATGTATGGATGCATGGAAAGCATTTGTTGAAGCTCAAAAAAAAGAATTAGGGGAAAGCACCGTCAATAAATGGTTGCGTCCCCTAAAAGTATTGAGCTTTGATGCATGTAATCTCTATCTCCAAGCTGCAGATACCTTCCAGGCTGTATGGTTTAAAGAACATATTGAAAAGAAGGCGGCAAAGCAGTTCGTCAATAATAATAACCGACGGATTAAAATTCATCTCTCTATTCTCAATGAACCAGTTAAGAAAAAGAGACTCATAGTCAATCCCAAAAAAGCAAAAGAGGTCGCCCCGCCTCCTTTTGCTCTTCTTTTTGAAGATCTCGATCCCTATTGCACATTTTCTTCTTTTCAAATTACGAATGCAAATATGCTGACTTATAAGGTCTTTTTGCAAGTTCTTGGCTTGAGATCTAACCCTACTAGCAATGGTTTGGAAGGATTTAATCCTATCTATATTTATGGGGACACAGGTTCTGGTAAGACGCATTTGCTTATGGCCATCACACAAGCTCTCCGCAGTGAGGGGCTACGAGTGATTTATGTCAAAGCAGAGACCTTTGCAGATCATGTCGTCTCCGCGATCCGAGCTGGAGAGATGGGACTCTTTCGCCAGGAATATCGCAATATTGATGCTTTGGTCGTAGATGATGTCCATCTGCTTTCCCGTAAAGGAGCGACTCAAGAGGAAATATTCCATACGTTTAATACGCTGTATACAATGGGAAAACAGATTATTTTGAGTGCCAATTGCGCTCCTGGTGAACTGCAGCATATTGAACCTCGTCTTATCAGTCGTTTCGAGTGGGGAATTGTCCTTCCAGTCGAACCTCCTCACAAGGAGGCAATGGCTCTAATTCTAGCTGAAAAAGCTGCAGCGATGAATTTTTCTCTCAATGCCAAGGTGGCCGAATTTCTACTTAAATCGTTTACGACATCAACAGCTATAAATAAAGCCTTAGAGGCTTTAATTCTGCGTTCCCATCTCAATAAGTTGGAGGGGGAAGTGACATTGCCTGTCGCTCAACAGCTTCTAGATGATTTACTTAAAGAGGAAGCGGAATCAGCTATAACCCCGATGCATATTGTCCAGGGGGTAGCTGAATTTTTTGGTATCCGCAAGGAAGATATTTTAGGCAAGGTGCAAACTCGCGACCGGGTTCTTCCTCGGCAGTTAGCAATGTATCTATGCCGTTCTTTACTCAAGATGCCATATATAAAAATTGGCGACTTCTTTTCTAAAGACCACTCCACTGTGATGTCTAGTGTAAAACTGATTCAACAGGCGATCGATCGAAATGATCAGGAAATCAGTAGCGCCCATCGCTCCATCCTCAAAAGAATTAGAGAATAAAAATAAAATGGTATGAAAACACGAAAGCTGGTATAAGTAAGATCTGTTTTTCAATAGAAGGAGGGAAGTATGAATATTTTGCAAATAGCTGGACGTCTCGGTAAGAAACCAGAGTCTCGCTTTACAGCTTCGGGGTTAAAAGTCACCACTTTTAATGTGGCGGTGAATGTACGTAAAGGTGGAAAAGAGGAAACGATGTGGTGGCGCGTCACCGTTTGGGGAGACCGTTTTGACAAGATGATTGCACATCTCGATAAGGGTTCTGCTGTTATCGTGATAGGGGAGATGGGAAAACCTGAAATCTGGACCGATAAAGAAGGTCGTTCACAAGTAAGCCTCGACATTACCGCTGATATCTTGAAATTTAGTCCATTTGGTAACCCGGAAGGATCTAGAGCTGAACAGGGACAAAGCCAAGCGGCATCCAATGCAAACCAATCGTTTAGTGATTATGGAATGTCCACTTCTGCACCTTATGCTGGAGCTGCTGCAAATCAGCCAAGCTCGAGCTATGGACAAGGGCGGGCGCATTCAGAAGTAGATGAAGAAGCTCCTCCATTCTGAGGTGAATCAATATGGATATTAGTACAGTTTCTTCCTTATCGGGGCGTAAAGCCGCAGATCTACTAGTGATCCCATTTTGGAAAGGAAAAAAGCACGCAGAAATCGCTGCGGCTGTTGATGTTGGCTCGTTGAGCCAACATTCAGCGACACCAATTTCTGTCGGTGATTTTTCTGGAAAAGA
>Ga0207113_1090_pt1 | contig 27629 bp, 17 predicted proteins | sample Alteio_BWMinHeat_69_FD_153559 | JGI IMG/M metagenome (GOLD analysis project Ga0207113, IMG submission 153559) | Enriched cells from forest soil in Barre Woods Harvard Forest LTER site, Petersham, Massachusetts, United States -... | ecosystem: Environmental > Terrestrial > Soil > Temperate forest >... | reverse complement strand
TGGGTACTCATCCATTAGCAGGTGTTTATCATTCGAAAGAAGATTTTTTAAATGCTACTTCGAAACGTTTAAATAAATTGCTTAAGGAGGGTAAAAATCTTCTTAAAATAAAACATATTTTTGTTGATGGTATGACAGCGATCGTCGAGATGAAAGGATTATCAACAGCAAAAAATGGAAAACCATTTGATAATATTTATTGCTGGATTGTGACTTTCGATGAAAATAAAATGATTAGCAGTGTAAGAGCATATGTAGATTCTGCAATGGTACAAAAAATTATTAACGAGAATGAATAAATATATTTATAATAAGATATTAAGCACTAAGCACTTATGAATTTAAAAATCCAAGGAATACAGATGAAAATATTTATTAAAAATAATTTAATATTTTTTCTGTTGATTTATTCATCGTTCGGTTTTTCAAGTATAATTCCAGATGGAAAGTATTATCACGTAAATAATGCGTCAATTTACGCTGTTACATATGGGAAAGGTCCTGTTGTTGTTTTTGAATCAGGATTAGGTGATGGCGTTAATGTGTGGTCAAAAGTAGCGCCACTCATTGCAAGGCATGCAACGGTTGTTTTATATGATCGAGCTGGAACAGAAAAAAGTAAATTTCTAACAAAAACAAATCAAGCACAAACTGCGCAAATAGTGGTTAATAATTTAAAAGTGTTGTTGCAAAAAATGGATTTAAAACCGCCCACTATTTTAGTGGGTCATTCGGTGGGTGGCCTATACGTTCAACTCTTTGCGCGTGAATATTCAAAGGAGGTGAGCAGCATTGTATTGGTGGATTCGATGAGTCCCAATCAAAATCTTAATGATCCACTGCCCAGTAAAAAAGCGTATTATTATCTTGATGCATTAGGTATTCCAGAAAGCGAAAATGAAATTAAAAAAGCACCTCATTTTCCTAATATTCCATTGATAGTTTTATCAGCAACGATTCATGGAAAGCCAAATAGTATTTACAATTCTAAAGAAAATAAAATACAGTGGGCAAAATGGCAATCTGAGTTAGCAGCAATGTCGGATAAATCACAACATATCACTGCAAATAAAACGGATCATTATATTCAAAAGCAAAAACCATGGTTGGTGATTGCAGCAATTGATGAATTGATTAAGAAAATTTAATTTATAGTATAAGGCTGATAACTTGAATACAAAACTCCCATACAACAAAAAATACATCGTTATTGTAACAGCTATTTCAATGATTATTTCCTACTATTCATGTGTCCTTTTTCATGAATGGGCGCATGGGACAATGGCATGGTTATTTGGATATAAATCTAGTCCATTCGATATAAAATACGGAGGATGGTTGTTACTGCATTCGGATGAGGCAGTTCCTTACGATAAAATGATGTCTTCTGGTCGTGGTATTGAGTCTGCATTTACTGGAATTTCAGGGATATCTATTAATACGATATTTTTAATTATTTCACTTTTTTTCTTAAGATTTAAAAAAATTAAAAATAATAACATAACAAGTACAATATTTTTTTATTGGTTGGCTATTTTTAATCTTGCTCCGATTTTTGGGTATATTCCCAACGGCACTTTTTCAGAGCAGGGCGACGTTGGAAGATTTGTGACTGGACTTAATATTTCGCCATGGGTAATTTTTATCCCTGGAACTGTGTTGGTTTCTTGCGTAATTTATCATCTTATTTCAACAGTTTTAAAGCATGTGTTAATAAAGTTACAAATAGATGCTAATTTTTCTCGCAGAATTTATCTATGGATGTCGTTGTGGGTAATATTTTTCTTGATATACACTCATGGATATAATCCATTATCAGACGTTGGCGCAACAACATTAAGTAAAGTAATTGCAATGATCTCAATATTTGCGGCTTTTATTTTGGCGTTTATATGCGACCCATGTATTAATACATAAAATAAAAGACCCGTCTTGTGGTGAAGCAACCGCATGGATTGTGCGAAAAAAATAATATAGCGGCCAAGATGAAAAAAATATTTATAACAAGAAACGCAGGCGCTGGTAAGACAATATCTAAAATATTTATTTCAATCGCGTCCAGAGTTACCTGAACGATGTCCAGAAATATTGATCATGAAAACACTAATAAAGATAATCTGGAATTTTGAAAATAATGTTAAGCCGAATATTTTAAAACATATGGATCAGTGTTCGAGTGTAAAAAATATTTTTCATATTACCAATAATAAGAAACTGTCGTTGCTGTTAATGCAATTTAAAAATAGGTAGATTAAATGAATAAAGTTAACTACACCGAAAAATTATTTTCATATGGAACACTACGATACGAAACCGTTCAGCTGTCGACTTTTGGCGGGAAATTACAGGGTGAATCTGCTGTTTTGAGTGGATATCAATTATCACAAGTAAAAATTACTGATCCACAGGCGTTGAAAATAATACGGATATTATGGTGATGTATTTTATTTTGCTTCTTTGTGCGGTAGCTGTTTATTGGGGAATGATTCATAATAAAAAATAAATATTTTTTGTAATAACCCGATGATGCAATAACCCGATGATGCATGAACAATGGGTCGTACATGCATGGATGTTCGGACGGTGCTAATACCTCGTTTTTCTAAAATACTAAGAATTGACATTTGTCATTTCATAGTGTTATTATGAAATAACTAATTGATTTATTGATGATTTTAAAATGAAACCAGTATTTATTGGACGCGAAAAAGAGCTTAAATCTCTGGATAATTTGTTAAATAAGCGCAGCGCGAGCTTGGTGATTGTAAAGGGGCGTCGTCGTATTGGTAAAAGCCGACTCATCGGAGAATTTGCAAAACGACATACCTTTAATCAGCTTTACATTTTTTCGGGTATACCGCCAACAAAAGCGACGACTGCGCAAACACAGCGAGATGAGTTTGCCAGGCAGCTTAAAAATTTGCTTAATATTTCCAGTATCAAAGCGGATGATTGGAGTGAGCTATTTCTGTCATTATCCGATCACGCTCAAAAAAGTCCAACACTTATTTTATTGGATGAAATATCGTGGATGGGTTCACTTGATCCTGATTTTTTGGGAAAACTTAAAAATGCTTGGGATTTAAATTTTAGTAAAAACACACAGCTTATCTTAGTGTTATGTGGTTCTGTGAGCGCATGGATCGAAAAAAATATTATTCAAAGCACAGGTTTTTTGGGACGCCCGTCTTTGTATCTCACGCTAGAGCAATTACCATTATCGACATGTAACAAATTTTGGGAAACGCACGGGCAAGGTGTTTCGGTCTATGAAAAATTTAAAATACTTTCAGTGATTGGTGGAATCCCGCGTTATTTAGAATTAATTGATCCAACTTTATCAGCAGAGGAAAATATAAAACATCTTTGCTTTGTAAAAGACAGTATTTTATTGAATGAATATGATTATATATTTAGTGATATTTTTGGAATGCGCAGTTCAATTTATAAGAAAATTGTTGAGCGGCTTGTTCAAGGTCCGGCAGATCAAAATAAAATTGCTTGTGAAACGAATTTGACGCGTTCTGGTAATTTAAGTGATTATCTCGATGAGCTTGCGTTGAGCGGATTTATCGAGAGAGATCATACTTGGCACATAAGTACAGGTGAAATATCCGCGCTGAGTAAATATAGATTAAAAGATAATTACTTGAGATTTTATTTAAAATATTTGCAAAAACAAAAGCCGAAAATTGATAAGGGCATTTTTAATAACACATCACTCACCACGCTTCCCGGCTGGGATATTATTATGGGGCTGCAGTTTGAAAATCTTGTTTTAAATAATCATCGTGAATTAATTCAAGCCATTGGCATACAGCCTGATGAAATTATTTTCTGTAATCCTTTTTTTCAACGAAAAACAGTAAGACAACCTGGCTGCCAAATTGATTATTTAATTCAAACACGATTTGATACCGCATACATTTGTGAAATAAAATTTTCACGATTTGAAATTGGTCCAGAAATATTAACAGAAATGAAAAAGAAAATTGAACGCATAAAATTACCACGACACTTTTCATATCGCCCTGTTTTGATTCATGTCAATGGCGTGCGTGATGATGTTAAAGACAGTAATTTCTTTTCTAAAATTGTTGATTTTAGTCAGTTTTTAGTGCCATAAATGGAAATACGGTCATTATTGCACAATCCAATACGCAGAATAAAGGGGATTTATCCCCTATCTTTTCACAATGCAGTACCATATCATTGCTGTGTCGGAAGACATGCAGCGCGCGAACATGTACGTCATAAACAGTAAATCAAAAATTCGATAAACATTATATTCAAGATGTGTGTATGAAGAAATTATTTTTTGCCATTTTTATATTGATTATTATTCCATTCGAATCTTTTGCGTTTGATGTTCTTGGGTATTTTTATCGCAGCGATTCCATTTCGCATTTAACCAATGACATCATACTAAGACAAAACCAATCGATAAAAAATAATATTCAAAACATCAATATTCTCACACCACAAGCTTATCAAATAAATCAAGAAGGAATACTTTGGGGAAGTGTTGATCCTTTTGTTTTGAATTTAACTAAAAAACATACTGTCAAAATAATGCCGCTGGTTACTAATGCGGGTTTTGATAGTAAAACAACTAATGCATTTTTACAGAATTCAAAAGCGGAGCAAAAAGCCATTCAGGAAATGATTACTGCTTGCAAAAAAAATCATCTGGCTGGTTTGCAAATTGATTTTGAACATATTCCGCTGTCTGACAAAAAAGCATTCACACGATTTTATCAAAATGCGGCGACAGCTTTACATAACAATCATTTTTTAATCAGTGTTGCCATTATTCCTCGCATATCTAACAACATTCCATCCTCTGAAAGAAAGCGATCTGCGCTTGAAAATTGGGTCGGCGCTTACGATTATTCAATTCTCGGAAAAGATAGCGATTTTGTTACCTTAATGGCTTATGATCAGCATGGTAATGGAACCACACCAGGTTCTGCGTGTGAACAGAGCTGGTTAAAAAAGATTATTTTATATGCGCTCAACTATATTCCTGCTTCTAAAATTTCGGTTGGATTACCGGTACATTCTAGTTATTGGTATACCGTTTCTAACCAAAAAGGACTTCATGTTGATGAAAGTGATTTAACCTATGAACAAGCAGATTATTTATTAAAATCACATCATGCACCGATAATGTTGGATAAAAAAAACAATGTACCTTATGCGATTTTTGATGAAAATAATTTAAATCAATATGTTTTTTTACAAAATGCTGAAACATTAAAAACGCAATTATCATTAGTAACACGCTATCATTTACGTGGCATTTCTTTGTGGTGTTTGGGATACGAAGATCCAAAAATATGGAATGTTATTACAAAAGATAAAAGACCCATCTTGCGGTGAAGCAATCGTATGGATTCTGCGAAAAATAACATAGCGGCCATGATGAAAAAAATATTTATAATAGGAAAAGCGCGGTGTGCACTCTGTATTCAAAAGTTTTGACTTCATCCAATCAACTCTATAACATGGACTGCACTCCTAATATAGACGCTAAATTAGTATCATAGTCTAACAATTTTATAACGAATATCGCTTAAGTTATCTGCGTACAAAAACAGATTTAGAGCTCGATTTAATTGTTGATCGACCACAACAAAAAAACTCGTGATACTCATAAGAAAAAATTAGGGGAAATTATGATATGGCCATGGCAAGAAGGTATTTGTCATTTTTTTAAATGGTTTGTTTAGCATGAAACATCAAAGCATTATTACTGAATTTTCTCTGATATTAAAACCGTCAACAGTAAATGGTATTGGCGTGTTTACAGCGCATAATATTGCACGGGACACACAGTTTGTTTATTGTGATTTTCTCATGCGAAAACTATTGATAAAAAATATTCCCACCGAATTTATTCATTATTGTATACTGATTAATGATAAAGAATGTTTTGCGCCAGAACGATTTGATCGAATGGAAGTGGGCTGGTATTTGAATCATTCCAATCACCCCAATGTTAAAAAAATTTCTGAAAAAAATGTTATTGCCATTCGCGATATTAAAGCAGGTGAAGAAGTGTTGATGAATTATAATGAATTGAATGAGCCTGAAAATATGAAACAATCATTCTATTTATAATCACTGTTAACCAGAGGAAGGACAATGCAACACCTTCAAACCCCGCAATTTATTCGCGTGAATATTCATATGAATGCAGTGGTATCTGAACAAGGCGTTATTCAAGGAAATAGTCACGAAACTCTGCGTTTGCGCAATCATTTAAAATCATCGGTGCTTATTTTTGCAGATGTGGGTGTAAAACATGCAGCACCGCTTGCGCCACGCGGTCCCGTTCAGCTGTCGACTTTTGGCAGGAAATTATAGGGTGAATCTGCTGTTTTGAGTTGTAATCTATTGGTAAAAAAAATTAACGCCATTCTCAACTTAATTAACTGAACGTGAAAGGAGCAACGCGCGTAAGCAAGTTTGGAGTGATTTGTTGTTATGCTGAACTTTCCCACTCCCTAATGGTCGCGGCTCCTGTCACGCACATCAAAAAGTTGAGAATGGCGTGAAATTAATATCGTATCACCAACTAAAAGCGTATTTTCACAGTAAAATCGCGACGGGAATTTTCAATGGACCAGCCTTCCTTTATTTCACTCGACTCCTTTAAATCTTTTTTATTACCGCGCCCGCGAGAAGCGCATAAGGGTCTTTACGGACATGTGTTAATTATCGGCGGTAACAAAGGAATGATTGGCGCCGTAGGTTTAGCGGGTGAAGCTGCTTTGCGGTGTGGCGCAGGTTTAGTGAGTGTAGCAACCAGACCTGAACATATTGTTTCTTTAACAGCTTGTCCGGAAATAATGGTTCATGGTATTAAAAATAGCAGAGAGTTAAAATCTTTTTTTACAAAAGCGACGGTGATTGTGATTGGACCTGGATTAGGAAAAACACGCTGGTCTTTGCAATTAATGAAAGAAATACTTTCTTGGCCTCAACCTAAAGTACTGGATGCAGATGCGATAAATATTCTGGCGCAATATCCAGAAAAATCGGAGCAATGGATTTTAACACCGCACCCCGGTGAAGCAGCTCGTTTATTAAATTGCACCGTAGAAAAAATTCAACTCAATCGCATTGATAGCGTTAAACAACTACAAAAAAAATTTGGCGGAACGATCGTTTTAAAAGGTGCTCATAGTTTAATTTGTACGTCGCATTCTTTGAGTGTCTGTGAAGCAGGAAATCCCGGCATGGCGACTGCTGGCATGGGTGATGTATTGAGCGGCGTTATTGGAGCGTTGCTTGCGCAAAAATTTGATACGCAATATGCAGCAGAATTAGGCGTTTGTCTTCATGCTGCTGCTGGCGATTTGGCAGCGCATCAATTAGGAGAGCGCGGTTTAATAGCAACGGATTTGATGCCATATTTGCATAAATTGATTAACCCGTAAGACTTGTGCGGTCTTTTTCATCACTCGCTACTTTATATTTTAATAGAATGAAATCGAGCCTGATTTGGAGTATGATACAATCTTTTACTGTGACTATTACTTAGGGAGAAAACAATGGACATGGTGATGCCTTTTTTTAGTTTTGTGCTTTATAATTTTCCGGCGTGTATGACAATCCTTGCTTTGGTGGCTGGTACTTTTTGCGTTTTCTTCGAAAAAGAACGCACAACCAGCGAAATTTATCTTAAAAAATTGATGTTTTTTGCGGTTGGGTTGACTGGCATTTGGGGATTTGTGGTGCATGGATTTTATCCGGTGCAAACGGCCAAATATATGGGTTGGCCCAATAGCCCGTTTCAATTTCAAGTAGCTGCGGCATGCCTTGGGCTGGGAATTACGGGTATTGTGGGATGGTGTGCTTCGCAGTCGTTTCGTGTTGCAACCACTATTTTCACTGCTTCCCTGTTATGGATTGATGCTTCTACGCACCTTTTTCAAATGACCATGGTAGGTGGTTTCGTGCCGAGAAATGTGGGCTCTTTTTTCTATAATGATCTTGCTCTTCCTCTGTTGTTGATTTTTTTCTTGTATCGCAATAAATGTTCGGGATGTAAGGCTTCGTAGGGGTTTTATAGCGGACCCTGAGCGGTAAGCGTTTGGGGTTTGGCTGAGCAGTTTGTAGCGGAATCCTATTTATTTTTGCAAGTTTGAATCCGGTGTCGGTAATTGCCGTGCATCTTTATTTATCACCCTTTTTCTAGTGACCTTCCGATAAAAATGCGTGCCCCATTAGCAAATATATTTTAAACTGAGTACGACGACCGATCCTGTAAAAAAAATTTGAAAAAATTTCTTTGCCGTTAAGGTTTTTTTAATATAACTTTGTTATTGTGATAAATATCGTCAATCATTTATATTTCAGACCATTTATGAAATCAATCGACACAAGCAAAAAAATAGTAGCAGCTTATGCTGTTGTTTGTCGTCGCACTCGTTTTTCTATTATGAATATGATGGGCTGATCAGCCCACACCATTATTTTCTCCACAATTTATCTATTTAATTTTCTGAAGCGCTAATGTTGCTGCAGAATTCTTTATCAATTTTTTTATTGAGGAATTTATTTTATGAAAACAATTAAAAATCTTATTGTATGTGTTGCTGTAATTACGACAGTGGGTGTTTCAACTGCGGTATTGGCTGGTGCATTTCCACCACCGCCAGTGGATCATAGCAATGTTACTATCAATAATAATTCACCGAGCACAATTCATTGGCAATACAACGCAACCTATGGCGCATGCTCAGCATCACCGAGCAGTGCTAATGAAGCTGCCGGGACAACACGAGAATCGAATGTGACCTGCCCATGGACAGCGCAAGGTGAGTTTGATTTCACTGCATTATCTGGGCAGGTGATAGGTAGTGTCAATGTAGGTTATGGTCCATGCCGACTATTGTCGAACAGCAGTCCATACCAAATCACTGTCTCAGGTGGCGTGAGCGCTTGTGATATTACAGTGAGCGATCTGTCTAAAAAACAGAGTTAATGTTGAGTGTATGCGCGACCCTATAGAGAGCCAGGGTCGCGCTTTATTTTACACAAGCATAAGACATGCGGGTGACACAACCCACAGTGATTCTGGAATTCTATTTGAGCCGTGTGGATCGCGACGCCAATTTAAAAAATTTAATTTGACGGTTTCTAATGTTAATGCTGATTTATCTGAATTTAGTGATTGAAGTGACATGCTAATGCTCCTGTAATTAAGGCGTTAGCATAAAGAAAAAATTAATTACAACACACGCATTCTTGCCGGAAGGTCACGGTTAAAACATAACAGAGACTTTCAGTAGCTCGTCCCGGCAGGGCGAGCACCAACTTCTTTTCGAATTATGTGACAACCGGATAAGCAGGGTCTATTGAACATTACCTTATCCCCCAATGAGTTGAATAAAGAGTTTTTTGCTGTATAGCACTTTAGTAAAAATCAATTATTAAACGAGTGAGTGGATGATGAATCAATTATTTTTTGCGATTTTTAATCCAAGACGTGTAATTTTCATACATCTTTTAAACAAAGGTGTATCCCAATTCATGCAATCAATACAGTACATGTCAAGTTTCTCGCTTGCACTCTTAATTGCAGTCGATGTATTTGTGATAATTAATAATTCTAGGTAGTTGTTTAAATTATTAATCAAATACCATTCATGACTACCTTTTTCGGGATTATTTTTTTTTAGCTCTTCTAAAAAAATCTGCACTTCAGTAATGAGTTCCTGTTTTTCAATAAGCATTTGTCATTCCCCTTGTTTCAAAAATTTCGCGTGGCATCATTGTTTCTTGAAATGTGTATCGCTCAAGTGGACCTGTGAGAAATGTTTGCTGTGCACCACCATTTAACCCAAATTGTGATGATACCCTACCAGTAAAAACAGTTGCATTTCTAGGAATATCTACGGTTGCTAATCGTGTTGCTGAGTTGCTTGGTAAAGCAAAATCCGTGATACGTCTTGTTTGGTTTTCCAATAAATCTTCGGATGTATAGCGACCCGGCATTTCTGCATTAAAATCATCAAATACACGATAAATTTGTCTTGATTCAGTGATGTGCTCAACTCGAAAAGTTTCTAGATTGAATGAGTGTAGAATTCGATTACGTCCAATAGCATCCAATCCGACATCCCTCAATATATTCCTCGCCTCACGCACATGCATCGCTGCAATTGTTCTCGAATTTTCAGACAAACTTTCTGCATTCCGTCCAAACATCCCCGCCCAATTTCTCCCCACCTTTGGCAACACATCTTCCGCAAAACGTGCGCCAACACCCAACACACCTGCGCCAACTTCACCCAGCGTTTGTGTTGCTATGTTTGCGTCAAGAAAATTGGCGGATTCGGAAAAAGTTGAATCACCTTTTTGCAGCGCATTAAAATAGCTTGCGCCAGCATTGCCAGCAACACCGCGCATTGCATCTTCGGTAAAAGTATTTGCAGCATGCACGGCCATATGCATCGTATGTGAATTCATCGCTGCCGCAACTCCCAAAATTCCTTTTGCCCATGCCGCATCTTGATCACGATAAATTGTTCCAGATAATTTATTTTCCCAGGTCGAATGCGCCGCCCTCTCCTGCACATTCTCCGCCTTCACATCATCCGCTTCTCGTCTCATTGCCGCTTGTTGCGAAGAAAATTTTGTATCAGACATTGCAGCAACATCATCACACAAATCTTTTTTATACGCCGTATACAAACCAGAAATGCCACCGCGACCACGACTATAACCGTCACTATAATTATTATGATCACGATCTAAACTATCATCAAAACCACGACTATCATCCGAATCATCACTCAACCCATCTTCAGATCCATCAGAATCATCATTCGCAGCCGCAATAAAATGCGGCGCGGTTTGTGATGCGTGATGGTCTTTGGAGCTTGATGGTTTGGATACTTTACCAATCGCACCAGAAGGTTGTTGTTTTATTTTTTTCCCGAAATAATCCGCTTCCGCAGCAACGTTATCTGCCACCGCACGAATTGCTAAACCGCTCGCAGTTTCTTGCCTGCCAAACGCTTCACCGACCGCTGTATTTTCCAATTCATCTACACCATGTCGAACGACAGCGGGTGCTTTCGCTGTTTCACTGCTCATTCTTGCATTGATTAGCGCAGCGGATGCTTGTTCGAATACTCGTTTAGGATCGACTTTTTTCTGATAACCGCATAACACTCCGAAACCTTGCACAACAGTATTAATGGCTGCTACTGATGCAAACGCTTCTGCATCCTTTGTAACCGTATTCGCTTCAAACAATTCATTCACTTTGAATGCTTTGCTAAGGCCAGCAGTAGCGCCTGCTACCACTGCATTTTCAAACATCTCTGACATTGAAAAACTATGTCTATCATCAAAAGCAATTCCGATGCCTTGTGTTGCAGCATCCGCAAGAGCACCAGCGACTGCAAAACCAATCGCGGTTTCAATTGCGGTGAGTCCCGAAATTACTGCGTCAAACATAAAAGCCGAGAGCTCAGGTGCGTAACACATAATAACCACCGCCACAACCGCTCCAATCAACTCATCCCAAAAACTTTCATGATGCGGTTTGGGTGGTTTGGGTTGTTTCATTTCTAAGCTTGGATTTAAGCTTGCATAAAACGATTCCATCATTTTTGAGTAAGGTCGAACATCGCCGGCTTGATTATAAGCGTTGATTTTTTGTTTTGCCGCGAGACCCTGTTCTGGCGCTTGCTCTATCGTGGAAACGTTGAGTGTTTCTACAGGATCCATCAGTGTCAATGTTGCTTGAATTTCATTTAAATAAGAACCATACACCGTACCCAATGTCGCAACCACTTTGCCGCGACCATCGGCGTAATACAATGTGGGTTGATAGGTGATGTTTTGATTGCCGTTAAATAGCGCGAAACATTCCGCTAATAAAAGTTCTCGTTCTTCTGCTACTAAATCTTGCACGAGAAACGTTAACAAACTTGAAACGCTATAAGCATCGTATCCCAACTCACTGGTGGGATCATCCGGATTATCAGTAGGACAATGCACACCGCTTGCGCCGTTGTTTCGCTTATTAGAATCATAAAAATAGTAAACGTCTCTCGTGGGACTGGTGCCGTTTTGATCGGTACGTGTTGCTGACACTTGATTCAGTTGCGGTTTGTTAAAATAAAAATAGGTATAACTCAGCGCATCATTGGCATAAACCGAATTGTTCACATTAGATTGCCACGCTGAAGTGGAAGCGAGCGGAAGCCCATCCATGGTAAATGAAGAATAATTAACACGAGTATCGCCATCAACGGTTTTTCTAAAATCATAAATTAAAAAACCATTGCCGTTGTACGTGCATTGATTCACTAAAACTTGTCCTGACTGTTGCAACTGAGTTAAGGCTGCCGCAGTGAATAATCCTTCGGGTGTGTAGCTAATCGTTTCTGGATAGCTATAAGGATCTGCACCGCCCATACATGGCGTCAAAAGAATGGATGTTTGACTGTTTGCGCCACAGTAGGAAGCGCTTACCGTGACAATTGCTGTATTGCATGCTGGTATTGGAAAAGATGCTCGGTATTGACCATCTTCAAAAGCATTGGGTTGGTAATAAGAATTTCCAGCAAGGCATTGCACCCGTATGTTTTGATCACAGAAGACAGAAGCGCCGTTGTAATTTTCCATTGGCCAAACTAATGCACCATCCCGAGACCACACAGTTATTTGCGGATTGGATAAAGGACCTGATGATGGTTGAGGAATGGGATTAGCAGTAATGCCTGATACTCTATCGGTGGGATCATAAGTGTAATTAGCACTCAGTGGCCACAAGTCAGAAATAGCACCCAAATATTTTCCGAAAAAAAGCGATTGTCCTGTTCTCAATCCATTCGTATCAGAAAATTGATTTCCCTGTGATGGTGGCAAATAACCCCAATTGCCAGGAACGTAAAGTGGGGCAATGACATTATTCGAACCCATTACACCATCATTGACAATAACGCGTCTGTCTTTACCATAAGTCCACCAACCATCATGCGTCGTTACACCGCCAGCAGTATATTGCGCCAGTATTCTTCGAACATTGCCATCAGGATCATACGACTCAGTGAGCGAAAAACTTTTTGTGGTGATTGTTTTTGTGTTTTGAAGTGGATTGTAGGTGAAAACACTTTCTCGCAGCGTATTGCCAGCGCCATTGGTTTCTTGAAACGATTGTCGATTGCCATTCAGATCTCGTGTTTGCACGAATGTTTGTGGCATTGCGGTGTTTTTATCAATGATTTTACACAGGAATTTACTGGTTAAATATTCAAATTCGAGTTCTGTTGGCGGCGTTTCTGTTGTAGTTTGCGTAAACGAATTGATTGTGTAATCAAAAACGCGCATCGAAAGACCTGCAGCAGGTGTGACTTCTTTTTTCTTTTTTTCCACACCATTGGGATGGTAAGTTATTTCCATAACGGCACCCATGCCATTGGTTGAATGCGTTTCTTTTCCCGAATAATCACGTGTTTTGGAGGTGGAATATTCCGTCGTACCATCGGGTTTAATGGCGGTATGTGTTAATGATTTACCATGGCGATCATAAGTATCTTCAATCGCACCACCCATCGGAGGATATTGTGCACTTTGTTTACCGCAAGGCGCTTCTGCGTATTGCGTGACACCTGTCGATGAACCCGTGGGCGGTGTTTTTTGAGTGATAAAACCATTTTCATTTCGCTCATAATTCCACGTATTACCAGAAGGATCAGTTTCTGTAGTGACTGCACCTTTGCTGTTATGCTCAGTTTTCCATATATTACCGGATGCACTCGTCACTTGTGTTGCGTCACCAAACACAGTGCGTGTTTTATCTGTGTAGTAGGGGATGCCATTGCCATCGGTATGTGCAGTCGGTTGATTGGCTTCATCTAGCGTGATCAGTTCCGTATTTCCATTGGGATCACAAACACCGATTTTTCCGCCTTGATTGTTATAACCGAAAATAGTAGTTGATGTTGTTCTGGTTGCATTTCCAGTTTCATCGACTACCGTCGTTTCAGGATCTATTTTTTCAGACAGCTTTTTTATTTTATTATATTGACGTTTGGTAATTTCACCATTGGGTGTTGTCGTTTCAATGAGTTCACCAAAATTGGACAATGCCATTTGATGCGTCGGGCGCACAATCGTGTCATCACCCGCAAAACTTTTTGCTAAATAGGTTTGTTCGCCAGGCGATGTGAGTGAAAAAGTATACGGATTTTTATAGGCATTTTTACCGCCTAAATGATAACGATATTGATCATGCGGAAAATCTTTTGTGTCAAATTGTACGGTATTATTTTGATGATTCACTTTTAAAAGCGGCACCGGTTTCCAAACACCTTCTTGGCCATATTGCTCAATCCACACCTGTAACGCTGGATTTTCCGGTAATTTTTCCGGATGTTGCAGTGTCAGGATGGATGATTCCGGTTCCGCTTGTGCAGAGCGTTGTGTTCTCTGCCAGTTAATGTCTGTTTCCCAATGATACTCAGGAAATAATTCATCTTGGTCTGCTTGGGTTTGTGCTTTTAAAATGTGTTGAATGTCAACTTTATAACACCCCCATTCTAATCGGCTAATATCAACACCAAAACGTTTTGTTTTTTCACAATAATGCATGGGCATTGCGACACGTTGATGAGTATCCTTATGCGTTAATGTTAATTGCGCAGGAAAACGGTTTGGATCAATATGCGCTTGAAAAGAGAGTGATATATTTCCAAATTGTGGAAAAAGAGGACTGATTAAAACAGATTTCGGTGCGTGTTGTAGTTGATTATCGCTGTCAAAATAACCGGGTTCCACAATCGCTGTTACTTGACCACCCGCATCCAGAATTTTTTGAGTGAATTCATAATTTCTCACATCATTATATTTTTGCTGTAATAATGCAGGAAAATCAGCGTAAGCGAGTGTCGAAAAATCCGCGGTGCGTGATTCTAATTCCAATGTATGATCTGCGGCTGCTGTGTAGCCCTGTAATTGTTGTCCTCCTTTTGAATCTGTCGTAAACCACTTGCGATCCGCTTGATCATAGTGATGTGTCACAGGCCAAGTGCCATCATTTGGACCTTCTGCCACAATATTAAATGCATCATGTTTATAAGCAGTTTGATACAGTGTCTCACCATCACGACAGACAGTGATTAGCGTGAGATTATCCAACGCGTCATACACTTTTTGTTTTTCATCGATATGCGTGACTGATTCCGTGGGCGGTGTTATGGCTGACGATTTTGGATTGGTCGTCGGTTTATAGTTTCGCGCTTCTTTTCCTGTTGCTTGATACGTTGTTTGTTTTAAATTATTTTCCGGATCTTGTCTCGCTAAAATTTTTTGTCGACCATCGCGCACAAAACGGTGATAACGATCTTTATCAGGAATAGAAATAGGTGTTGGTAACACATCAGGATCGCAATGGACCGCGCAACCGCCGGCAGGCATATACGTTTCAACACGTTCACCATGAATCGATACGTGATAATACGTTATCGGCCGAATTTGTGTGCCATCAGATTGTGTGCGAACAACATCTGCTTCAGCAATTAAATAACGGCGTTCATCGTAATAACGAATTTTAACTTGTCCATCGGGATAGGTAATCGTTTTAATTTTATGATCATCGGTGTATGTGTAAGTAACGCCGAGGGTAGCGGGTTTATTATCCGCAAATGCTTGTTGTCCTGTTACCGCCTGTTGCGTGACAACACCCACATGATAAATACCTTTAATGCGCCCGATAACATCGCGCGGTGTTAATGTGTGATGATCACGCGTGGTATCTGCGAGCGGCGCTAATAATGCTTGTAATGCAGCAAATGTGGTTCCCGGCGTTGGCATTTGTGACGGTGAGATTTTATTGGCATACCGATATTCTTCAATTTGTCTGCCGTGTGCATCGAACGTTAAAACTTTTGCAATACCATTGGCATCGACGGTTGCAATGTCACGCCCGTTTTTGTCATACCACGTGATTGTTTGTCGTGAAATAGTATGGGTTTCATCCACCAAATCTGAAACCGCAATCAATTCGCCAAAAGTATTATACGTATGCTGTTTTGTCGGTGTTTGTATTGCAACCGTCGGCGCATTAGCAGGATTTGGATCGGGAATATAACAAACCACAGGGTCACGCGTGATTTGTGTTACTCTTCCCTGTTGATTAAATAGTTGATTAAAGCTGCGATCATGTGCGGAATCTTTTGTTATATTCTTTTCAATAATATCTGGCATTAAACCCGTTTTTATATATTGCGATAAATCAATCGATAAGGGTGCTGCATACGAAATAAAATGTTCGCATTCTCCTAAACTATTGCGTTGATATTCGATCACATAACCATTCGCATTAATACGATAGCGCAATTGCCCTTCGGCGTTATAAGCATAAAAAACAGGGTTGCCAGCTTCATTGAGAGTGACTAACTTCGCCCCATGCGCTCCCTGCACAACCGTTTTAGAAATAGATTGAGTTGTTTCAGGGCGTATGGTTAAGCTTGTTTTTTGCGTGGGATCATCGATCGGAATATTATTCCAGGTGTCTTGATTTTTTAAATTTAATGCATCGTACGCAAAATTAACAATATGTTCGTCATCAAGGCCAACGCCCGATGTAATGCCGATGACATTACCATTGGCATCATAACTTGTTTCTTTTTCAACAGAGACTGTGTTGGGTGTCACTGTAATAGCCGTGACATTATGAGCATCAATGCTCGCAGCATACACAGTCGTTGTTGGCGAGAATTCATGCCACAAACGGCTCGCGCCATCGTAATCATACGTCCATTGATTGCCGCTTAAAGTGGTGTGCGAAGATTTTCGACTCGCGCCATCGTATCCAAAGCTTTCCGATTTTCCGAGACCGTTTGTGCGTGTGATGAAGCGTTCAGCGCCGTCATAGTGACGTGTTTCAATATTATCGACAGTGGGATCCGGTATTATATTGTTTAATTGTGTTTGCAGTGCGGCATAATTTGCCGGCGGTAAAGTTATTTGTTTTTTAAATTCGATAATCTGTGTGCGATTGTGGGTGTCGCCATCATAGTGAAAACCCGTGACCGCGCCATTAGGGCTGACATGAAATGTTAAACGACCTAATCCATCGACCATCCAATACGTTTGTCTATCCTCATTAGACACGGTGAGTTGTGCCGCAATTTGTGCGGGAGATAATTTTGCTAACGCTTCTGGGTCGGCTATTATAGTGTCATATTTAATTTCAACATTTGCTTTGTGTAGTGTCGAATAATAACATTTTTGTATCACACTGCCGTCAGCGTGAATAATAAATACTTCTTGACCATTGGCATCTAGGATGCGATAGGTTGCTCTGTCTTTTTCGGTATTTCGAATCAAAGCGCACTGTGTGATTAATTGCGCAGTCGTCAGCGTTGTTGGGTTTGCAGTCATCGCCGTGTAATATGCCAGTGATGCCGTTTTTTCACACTTTTTATTGTAACGTGTCTCAGTAACAGCACCGGCACGATTTATCCTAAATCGCTCATTGAATAAATCATCGTAAAAATAGTGTGTGTGACGATCATAATCACTGTCGGTTAATAATTTTTTAACCGCATCAGTATTCATTCCAACGGTGACTTTCGTTAAATCAACCGCGACTTCATATTGCACCGTAAAAATAGGCTTATTTGCGTTATTATACTGATGTTCTGTGACACCTCCTTTGTTATTTATTTCAAAACGAATATTGCCTAACCTATCTCGCACAATAAAAGTCGTTTGATTTTTGGGATCTGTGATTGCAATAACGTGGTTGGCATCATCTAATATTTTTTGAGTGGTTAACGCTAATCCATTGGGATTGTCGACATTCTTAGGATTGACAACCGTTTTTTCTGGACGACCAAAATCATCATGCACACTCTGTTCTTGATAGTGGTGTATTTGTGCATCCGTTCTATGGGTCACACTATTGGATTGATGTTGTGCATTATAACTTTGTGCTGTAATGACAGCAGTCTTCGCATCTAAAAATTTATGCTGCTCTGTTGGCAGTGATCGTTGATTAAAAACAGTGCCACGCGTATTGCCGTTTGCGGTGATTGTTTGATCCCGTTGTGATAATGCATTCCAATGATGCTGTGTTTGTAAATTTAATCCACCCACGTCTTCTGTTTTTGAATTGCATTCGCGACTGAGATTATAATCTAAAGCAGATGTTGTTTTATAAGCAGAATTATTTTGCACAAAAGAAGTTTGGCGTAATAATCCCCGCAAATCATGTTCCTGTTCGTATTGATTTCCAAGCGGATCTATTTTGGTACGTAACTGATTCGCAGCATTGTATGTATTTGAAGAAATATTATTTTCAGCATCACGATGAGCCGTCACGTTTCCAAAGGCATCATGGATATCTTTCGTGCTGCTGATCACCGCACCCGTTGTATCGCAATGATTTGTTTTTACCGATCGATCAATTTGCGTGTAAATTTGCTCGATGCTTTGCTGCATCGGTAAAACACACTTCGTTTCTCGATGAAAAGCATCATGCGCAAACACCGTGATGCGATTCAATGCATCCGTTGAGGTTAATAATACGCCGCGAGGTTCATGCGTTACTGTGGTTGTAGCACCATTGCCATCGGTGGATGACGTGCATAATCCGTGTAAATTTTCATACTCTTTATTAACGGTTGTGATGCTTTTATGATTCGCGGTTTCTATTTCGGTCAATAATTGTTGACGTAAATTATAGTCGCGCGCTACTTGTAATGTGGGTGTTGTGGAATTAATAGACCGATTTTGCGTATCCCATTTTCCAAACATAGTCAGGTGTGTTTGTGTGACATACCCTTCAGGATCAATATGATTGATTGCAGCACCACCATTGTCATAAGAATATTGATCGACACTATCTTTCGCAGGATTTTTAGTTAACAAATCTTCTACGGCATCCGTCATAAATCCACCGGTTAAACCAGTGGTATCAACCGCTGTTGCATAACGATATTTTTCTAATGCCTCCTGAAAAACAGGATGCCACTCTGTTGTGCTGGCTTGACCTTCTGGGCCTATCGTTAAAATAATTCTGCGATCATAGTCGCAAAAATAATACGTTGTTGCAGGTTTAGTAGGATCGCCATCATCAGGCACAATATCTATTTTTGCGATATACAATCCCGTCTTATCATCATGGATATGACGTAATGATTGATTTTCCCAAACCGCATTCATTTGTTGTGCTTGTTCCTCAGGTGTTAATGCGGCATTATTTTGAATCGCCATTATTTTTGCGCAAAGCAGGGGTGTTGCTTCACGAATACATTCTCCCCAGGCATTAAATTGTTTGGCGGTCGTATGTTTCGTCATCGGCACATTTCCGACTGATTGTTCTTGATCATCACCAACACTGGTTGCAATTTCATTTCCCATGATATCGAACGCATGCGTTTTGAAACGCGCCTCTGGAAGATGTTCGAGCGTTTTGCGATTCAATAAATCATATTGATCAATCGTGATCTGATCTTCTGTATTTTCCGCGGGAATTAACGTTGCGGGATCGGCTGCCAATGTTGGTTGCAGAGGGGCTTGATCAGCAAATTTTGTTTCTCTGAAAATATGTCCCGTCGGATAAAATTCTTGTTCCACAACATAATTGGCACCATCAACGCCATCGACAATCACACGCGCTTGACCTTTCGCATCTGTATAAAAATATTTAAAATAATCGTCAGTACTGGTTGTGGGTAGTATCACTGTATTATTTAAAATAATCGAAACTGGTGTTGCATAACAATAGTGTTTATTTAAAAATCCTGCCGGATTTCTTTGAAAGGTGGTGATATAACCCGCTGGATCTTGTGTTGCAATACTATGATGATCATCATCGTAAAATGTTGCATGAACACAATCGAGTGCGCCCGGTGTTCTACTTAAAGTGCCTTGTTTTAGGGCGTTTAATTCATCGGATGTTATTTCTGCATCATATGCAATTTTTAAAATCTCGTTATTACGTAAATCATAACGATGTTCAATCACAGCACCACGTCCATCGATTTCAAATTGCAATCGTTTGCTTTCATCATACACTTTGAAAGTGGTCACATCTTTTATTGCGTCTTTGATAAGATTTGTTGCAAGCCAATCAAATGTCGGTGGATTTGAAATTGAAAAAGACGATGTTAAAACTTTTGTGTAATAATTTGTTTTACCGGAATATCGATTCACATCATCATAAAAATTTTCACACACAAGTCCCATCGGCGAAAGGGTAAACCGCGGTCGATTTAAGCCATCAAATAATTGGTACGTTATTTGTCCGTCAATATCCGTTATGGCATTAACATGGCCCGCCAAATCATAATGATTTGTTTTGGTGCGTGTGATTGAATTGCTGGGAATTGCGGTTGTGGTTGTGGTGATTTGCCCGGCACTATTCCAAACAGTCGTTTCAGTGCGACCATTCGGTTCTGTTGTAACAAGATTTTGTGCTGCATCGTTGTAAGTAACATTTCTTGCTTGATTTAAAGCATTTTGATGCGATGTGAGGCGATGTAATTGATCGAATGTTTGTATTGTGGTCGCCGCAATATCGTTTTTGTTATTATCCACATCCATTTTTTGAGTGTGTATTGGAACGCCGCCCCATAGGGTATGGTTTTGAAATTGATTATCTGATGCTGCAAGAGAGTTTATTCCAGTGCCATCGGGGTTAATCTCACTAAAGTGTTGCACTGCTGTGCGTTGCCCACGATTATTGTCGGAAAAAGTCGACAACGTTATTTGATTGGGTAGTTGTGCTGTTGCCCAGGATTTTACATCCAGATAATGCAAACGAGTTTCGGGAGAAAGGGTTGCAACCGGATAAAAATTTTGTAAATACGTGCGCTCTGAATTCAGTGCACCTTGATCATCATAGCGATAGTCAGTCACCGCACCCTGGGGTGAAATTTTAAATGCAAGCACGCGACAACGAAGATGAAATACTTTTATCGGGCTCTCTGTATACACATAACGCGTGGTTGCCCATAGTGCATTATCAGCGGTACCACCGATTAATTCGCGTTTGATAATACATTCAAAGGTATTCGGATCATAATCAAATTGTGTCGTTTGACCATTCGGATCAATGCGTTCAATGACTTGCCCTAATCCATTAAAGACAAATTGTGTCTTTGCCAGGTTGGGTTTTATAAAATTTTTAAGATCACCGTTTTGATGATACGCGCACGTGGTTGTAAGCGTGGTTGTTTCATCAGGTGTGTCACCCGCTTGACTGTTCCACGTTACGATATGATTATTCGCATCTAACGTGGCTGTTTTTGTAAATCCCAATGCATCGGTTATCGTGGTTTTATTGTCGTCATACTTAAAATTAAAATAGGGACCAGCACTCCCTTGCTGAAGTGTTTTTATTTTCGCAGGATGATCGGTTGTGTAAGTGAAATTAACAGCGGTGCCATCGGTTTGTGTCATATTCGTTAATTGGTTTGTTGTACCGTTATAAATATACTGAATGTCATAGGGTGTCACACCGGGAATGGTTGCCGTTTGTAAACGTTTATTATCATCAAACGTCCACGATCCTAATAATTCGCTCTGTGTTTCACCGGTTTTTACAAAGGATAAACCCATGACTAAATTATTTTCGCTGAGGGTGTAAACGCCGGCATCAGAAGTGATGGTTTGCAATTTATTATTTGCATCATAACCATAATGCATCGAAAATCCGCGTGCATCATACACGTCAGTGATTTTTCCGCCGGAATCATAGTGATTTCGTTTGCCTGTTTTAGGATCACTCTGTAAAAAAGTGCCGTCGTTTCGTTTTCTGATAAGCGATTTTGAAGTGCACCCACTCGGTGCAACATACGCTTCATACACAGCATCCCAACAATAAGTAACCAATGAACCATCGCGTTCACTCATGATTAACTGAGTTTCATTAGCATGCACAATCTCAGGAATGTTATATGACCACGGATTGATATTCTGTGCGTTATACACAAAACCAAATTCCCAATCGCCGATGGTTTCTTGGGTTTTAACAACAGGTGATTTAACAATACTATTGCCAGTCGCGAGATTAATGTCAGGTAATACGGATGATTGACCACTGCCTTTTGAGCTTAACCATTCGCCGGTAAAAGCAGTGTCATCGTATTCGGTTCCGAGATTATTATTGGCAAAAACACGGAAGGGGTAATTTACTGTTTGAGACATGTTATTTTCCTCCTGTTTGTACTTGTGTACTATTACAAGTATTCCACGCGTCACTATCAGCGCGGGTGGAATACTATGCCCATTTTTTTTAATAAACAAGAAAAATTTAATAAAATGTTAATGTGTCCATTTGAGCGTTTTCAATGAAACATCGGTGTTAACTGCGTTAACTCATTCAACAACGTTTCCGTTCGCCGTGAAAAAATACCCGCCGTTAATTCCGGAAATAATTTTTTCGTGTCGACAATAATTTTGCCTAACTGTGCTGGATTTGCTATTTCAATCTCCGACCTTAATCTTCGCAGTCCATTTATTTTTTCTTCTTTTCGTTTTGATTTTCTGTGTTGATGTTCTAGCGTATTTTGTTCTACTTGCAGTTCTTTTTGACGTACATAAACCGCAATCGTGCTGATGGTTCGCCATAATCTCAGCATCATTTTCTCATGATCGAGTTTATTGAATTTAGTATCATCCATCATCATGACCCAAATGGGTCGTGGAATTTTCGTGAAGCATGCTGTTATTAAAAAATAAATGGCTTTTGCAATGCACCAACGATGAACCGGGTCATGCAATATTAGATTCTCTTTGACTGCGTTAATGGATTTGATCGATTCGATTGAAGGTAAATCAAGTATCTCGGGTTGTAAAAATTGAGCATGCAAATAAAAAAGTAATATCCCCAATGCATAAATATCTTGCGTGGGATGTGCTTGTCGTCTCTGTTTGGTTGTTGTGAATATTTCAGGCGGTTGTTGTCCATATTGTTTTCTATTTTCAGGGGTATCATTCACATAATCATTTCTGGGGTGATTGGTGGGCGTCATAAAACCAAAGTCGATAATAAATGCTTTTTCAGATTCATCGATAATGATGTTATCTGCTTTTAAATCGCAGTGTACCGCTTGATGTTTTTTGTGTATTTGATTCACTGCATCCGCTGTTTTTATCCAATACATGACAATTTGTTCTAAAGAAAGATACGTGGTGCCATAGAGCGTTTTACCTTTAAAATAAGGCATTAAAATATAATGCGGGTTTTTTTTATCGTTGATATTTCCTGAAAACACACCGACACCATAAATTTTTTGATACCAACTCGCCTCCACTTTAAAGTCATAGCCATAATGATACTCGTCATAATCATTCGGCAATTCTGCTTTGACTGCGCATTGCGTATGGTCATCCGCTTCGAAACAGAATACTTTTCCATACGCGCCACGTCCTAGCGGTTCGCCGTGCTTTTGAAAAATTTTATTTTGAAACGTAAAAGCATCACCGCCTTCGTAGAGTAAAAAATTGGGTGCTTCGAGTAATTTAATTGCCAATGAAGTTTCTGATCTCATTATTTTCTCCTTAAAAAAATAAAAGCGCTGCCAACTCGATTAAAGTTAGGGCACAAATACAAACAGAGGTTTGTTGAGTCGCACAAAATAAACGTTTCTGAAATTATCTTCAATACCGTGTTTTTTGATAAAGCGTGCGTAAAAGTATTTGCAGTGTTTTTAATAAATTTAAATTAATAGATTGTAAATTCATGCGTCTGATCGCTCACATAGTTTTAATCTATCCTGTAACATCATGTAACATCATGTAACATTGCATGAATCGACTTGATCTATATTTCCTTCCTCAATACACTACGAATTAAGCATTAAAAATCATTTAAGGAAGTACATTATGCGTCAAATTGCTAAGCCATCTATTGCGAGCGACAGTTTACTCACTAGAAATATTCAGCCAATAAAACACGGTAGTGGAGAAATTACTCAAAATACTATTCATTACCAGTCAGCTGCTTTTAATAATGTGCAACTTCAGTCATTAACAATCATCATTGCTGAATCCGTTTTTTTATCAAAAAATATTCAAAATACAGAATATAAAATGAGAATCGAAAATAATATATTACATTTTGAGCTTTCTAGTTACGGCGCTATGTGCGCATTGCGTGATTACATTGAAATGGAAACACCTCCCGCGACAACATCGCAAGAACTGTGCCCCATTTCTTTACGCGTACCGAGAGATCCTTGCTATATTGAAGGATCAAGAACGCACGCTCGCTATGAACGAGAAGCGTTGGAACATGCATTGACATTACGCCCCATGGATCCAATGACCGGAGAAGATTTAATTAATCCTGTCATCAGAGAAGATGCTGCATTAAAAAGTACCAACAGAAACACGAATCCTTTTGCACTAGCAGATTTAATTGCAGATTATTATTGTAAAAACAAACCAAGCGGGTTGATCACGCCTCTCCCTCCACGCACAAGAACGACAGATATGCGTACTGCCGGTAATCCACTCATCGCTGAATTTTTGGATCGTTTTAATGAAGAGGTTCAACATACGACGGATAATTCTCCGGATGTATTGCGGCAAGCGCTTTACGAAATTTTACAAGACTATCAACGCAGCATTCGAACCAACGGAGTTCGTGGTGATTGGACTTATACACGACAAATGCGTGCGGGATTTTTTTATTCGACCCATAAATCATTTATATTTGAAGGCGGTTTATCGATTCAAGATTCACGTGAACGATTATTTTTAGTAGATGGATTAACCGATACAACGGCTGGTTCTGATGTACTGAATCCTACCAGCGGCAGTTTATTACATGCTTTATCTCCTGAAAAAGGCGTCATTAATTATATTGAATTGCAACAAATTTTAGAATATTTTGCGCAAGACGAACCATTGATTGACCCTTTAAAAACCAGATGCACAGGTGCAAGAATTGATTCTTCCAAAACACGTCAAGCATTATTAGGCGCACATCGTCTTGGTGAATTGATTCATTTTGTCAGAACCGCTTTGGAACTACATTATAAAAATGAACGCATTCAGATAATGCCAAAAAAACCCACTTCAAAATCAAAAAATGCGCCGTCTGCAAAATCAGCAACGACTCCCACTCAACGTTCTGGTTTTAGACTTTCAAAATCTATGTTGCGACGATTAACAGCAGTAAAACCACGTCCACCTCAACCTAGAAAAACAGCACTACCGCAGTTATCGAGTAGCTCATCATCAACTTCTGGAGGCGGATGCGGAACCTTTCTTATTCTTGCTGCAGCGGCATCGAGTGGTTGTGCTGCTGGTTGTGGCGGTGGCGGTGGTTGCGGTGCTAGTGGATGTGGCGGCAATGGTTGTGGTGGCAGTGCTAGTGGATGTGGCGGCAATGGTTGTGGTGGCAGTGCTAGTGCATGTGGTGGTGGCGGTGGTTGCGGTGCGGGTTGTGGCGGTGGCTGCGGGAGTTAATAACATGATTGGATTCGGTTTAGGTCTTTACCCGATACATTATCGAGATATTCTCGATACACTTCCAAAATCGGTCGACTGGTTTGAAATTATTTCTGAAAATTATATGGTCAAAGGTGGAACGCCGCTTTTTTATTTAGAAAAGATTCGTTCACATTATCCCATTGCAATGCATGGTGTTTCATTATCCATTGGCAGCGCAGAACCTGTCGATAAAACCTATCTAAAAAATTTACGGCGGTTAATAGCGCGGGTAGAACCGATGTGGGTATCAGATCATATCAGTTTTAGCAAAATTGAAGATATGTATTCTCACGATTTACTTCCTTTGCCGTATACAGAAGAATGTGTTGATTTTTTAAGTGAACGGATATCTCAAGTACAGGACTATTTGGGTCAACGTATTTTACTTGAAAATATTTCAAGCTATGTATCGTATGATCAAAGTAATATGCCTGAATATGAATTTATTCGTGCCGTCGTGGAAAAATCAGATTGTTATTTGTTACTCGATGTTAATAATATTTATGTCAATGCATTCAATCATCAATTCTCTGCAGAAGAGTATTTATCTCATATTCCTTTTTCACGAGTCAAAGAATTTCACATGGCTGGACACAAAAAAACAGAGAGTGTCATCATCGATACCCATGGCAGCAAAATTACGCAAGATGTATATAATCTTTATGCTCAAGCACTCCACTATGCACCCCATACTCCTACCTTAATTGAACGAGATAATCACACACCGCCACTGGCAGAATTGCTGACCGAAATAGCACAGATGAGAAAAATTTATCATGAAAATTTACATAGAAACGCTTAAAACTTTACAAAAAGATTTTTTATTGCATATTTTTCCAGATAAAAAAAATAGTGGTACATCCTCATTGCCTTATTTTTCAAATCATCAGAAAAAAAATATTACTATTTATCAAAACAGCTTTCAGAGTCAGTTTAAAAAAATACTGACGCACTATTATCCTGCGTCATTTAAGCTAATGGGTGCCACTCGTTTTCAATATTTTATGAATGAGTATTTATCGTGTCAAAAACCCAATCATTTTGTGATTTCACAAATGGCGGATGGATTTTTTCGATTTATGAAAAAAATGCGGTATCATCATCAATTTCCTTTATGGGTAGACCTTATTTTATTTGAAAAATTAATGGCACAATCGCATGTGTCAGAAAATAGTAAAATAGGTGATTTGCAGAAAATTAAAAAATTGGATGACGCAAGCTGGTTTGCATTGCGACCCACGCTCAATCCAGCCATTAAAATATTATTGACACACTATTCCATAGGAGAGCTTTGGCAAACATTGATGAAAGCTATGCCCATTCCGAACGTAACCTATGATAAAAAATTTTTTAAATATATTTTTTATCATCAATCCGCCACTGTTTTTTTTATTGCATTGAATGATGATGATTGGCGATTGATCCATATGCTCAGACTCAATCAATCGATCGATGACTGTGTGGCAAAAATCTCATGGAGAAGTATTGAAAAAATAAATGAATGGTTATTCAAAGGTATTCTGACGATATAAGCAATTCGCACGTGTCCATGAAAATGATGTCCTTGCCATCTTCAAGAGCGACAACTATTTTTTCACCAAAATTAGAAAATGCGAGTGGGTTGCAGTTTAGAGGATTGGTTTGTGCGCTATCGAGATTCTTGATAGCGCACAGTTTTTCCTAATTGATTCCCATTTTATCTTTGTGGAGTGCGTGATTGTTTTTTCGAGTTAGGAGCGCTATTTCCTAAAGTTCTTTTTTTCTTTTTCTGCCTTTCTTCCATGCCCACAAACTAAACCGAAGGAGGTTAGCCGTTTTGCCATATGTTCCTGACGTTGCTCTGGAGTAGTTGTATCTTTTTGTTGAGTTGGGGTTTTTTTGGGGTTTTCGTTTCGCTGTTTAAGCAGTTCGCGTGCCTTTTCTTGGAGTCTGACAGCTTTTGCTTCTTGAGCAAGCGCGTTTTTCAGGTCAGGTTTGATGCCTTCTACCAGGTACCTCTGGGCTCCAATGGCAGCAGAATTGGGGAGGTCACCCTCAGGTAGATTCAAAGCTGCAATTCTAGTATTAAAACCACGACTATTGTGTGAGTTGGGTGTTCGCAACGCTTGCTCTTGTAGTTTTTCAAGCGCCACGCGATCTTGATTTGT
>Ga0207113_1089_pt1 | contig 27872 bp, 28 predicted proteins | sample Alteio_BWMinHeat_69_FD_153559 | JGI IMG/M metagenome (GOLD analysis project Ga0207113, IMG submission 153559) | Enriched cells from forest soil in Barre Woods Harvard Forest LTER site, Petersham, Massachusetts, United States -... | ecosystem: Environmental > Terrestrial > Soil > Temperate forest >... | reverse complement strand
CGGAGATGGTCCTCTCAGAAAATTCTGTGAGTCAAAAAAATTGGAAGTCAGGGGTATAATCTGGCTGTTCGATACTTTTCTGAATAAGCAATTGATTATTCATGCTCATGCGGTTGAAAAAATGAAACAACTTTTATTTATTAATAGCCGGATGCCAAGAGAGGAATGCGAAAAACGGATTAAGGAATGGTTGAAAGCTCTTTAGGGTTGTTATTGTTGATTTGTTTTTTACTCTAAAACTGCCCCGTAAGGCAGCCTTTATTTTATTGTGTCGGGAAAAGGCATATTTAATAATCGCTGCTCCCTACAAATAGAACAATAAAGTATTTCCACATTTTCTGGATATTTAAAACGGTCTAGATCCCTCGGAGCATTTACGTTTGCCATAGGAAAATGTTTTTTTTTCTCTCTATATGACAAAGCCCAGCCCAATTTGTTGCCATCAATAATTGGAACTATATCGGCATTAAGTTTAACATCATGTATCGGACAATAATTGAATACAGAATAGACTTCACCAATTGTCGGCTGAGGAATATTTAAATCATTGAAAATCTTTTCAATCAATTGTTCCTGCCAGAAAAATAACCTATCTCGAAGGGGGAAGGCTTCATAAAGAGATAATACAAACTCTTTGTATTCGACCCTCCCAAATTTCTCTATGAATTTATATCGTATAAGGTCCGGAGACATTCGAATTGTTGCTTTTTATTAGTACTAAATTAAGAATTAAATAACTACTATAGTTTTAGAGTTGCCCATTTTAGGTTGTTCGTTTGAGAATAAAACATGTACTTTCCCAATACGTATTTTTTATTCTTGATATACATCAATTTGATTCTTTCTTGAAATACATTCAAAGCATTTTCGTTATTACTTTACAGCTTCTGATTGTTCATTATTGGGACAGAACATCAATAAGGCGGCCACCAAACAGACAAAGCCAAATGATCCCCCAGACATAAAAATGGTTTTTAAGCCCGGAAAATGAACTTTATAATATCAATTCAAAAAAGAATAATGACACAAAGACTTTTCGCTATTATCAGTTTTTGTTTTATATGCATTCATATCCATGCACAAGAAAGAAAAAAGATAGTCAGGAATTATAATGAACACGATAATGGAAGAAATTTTATTGCGAAAAAGTTTACCTGGAAGGAAGTATTTTATGTGATTGGGAATGATGAAATTAGGGATGGTGAATACGCTCTGCTATCTCCAACCGGGAAAACATCGATTAGCGGGTATTATTCGTTGGGCAAGAAGGACAGTGTTTGGAAATATTTTAACAATAAAGGAATCCTCATTTGCCAGCAATGGTACAGAAATGGCGAAAAAGTAAAACTTTGGGAATTTTACGATGCGCAAGAAAACTTATCCTGGAGCTATGATTTTGATTCATCTTTTGCGCCTCTGAAACAACCTGAGAACACCATGCATGGATTTTATTATTCTTATCAAGACGATCAGGGAAATTGGACAAAAGAAAAACCTGATAAGCTACCAATACTGCTTAGTACAAAATTTAAATGGTTTGTCTTTCTTTTGTCAAATTTAACCTATCCGGACGATGCCGTCGAAAAAAACGAACAGGGAAAGACGACCGTTTCTATTATGGTCGATGAACAAGGACAAGCAATTAATTATGAAGTTGAAACCAGCTCAGGGTATCCTTCCCTCGATGAAGAATCCCTTCGTCTTGTTAAATTATATAATCCTGAATTTACGCCCGCAGAAAATAATGGTAAAAGAGTAAAATTCAAATTTGTACAAGATGTTAACTTCAAATTGGAATATCAATAGTTTTCTAAGTAACTAAAAATATAACCCTGTGAATTTACTATTTGTGTATGTACTTCATCCATTCATTGATAATTAATTACCTGGTATTTGATAATGGATGATTTAAAAATTGAATTAAAAAGACGGATATAGCGAATATGAATGGAACCTAAATAAATCTTTCTCTTTTAAACTTAAACCCAAACTAACATGCAAGCAAAATTTCGTTTTGTCGGTCTTTTTTTTGTCTTACCATTTTTTATGTCCTGCGCATCGAGTTATAAATCGATCAATCCGGAGACTTTAGAATATCATAATCACAGCACTAATGATAAGATCGAATTCTCTTATCACTATGATGTGCTGATAGAATCAAAAAATAAAAAGTATGCAAAACATGAGTTAAAAAATAATCTGAGCCTGGTGGCAGTTAAAATAACGAATCATACCGGCCACGATATAAATCCCATGACCGACGCAGTATTTTATATCGATGATAAACCAGCATATTTTGTAGATCAAAAAATAACAGAAGATAAGATAAAGCAGGGCGTACCCATTTACCTGTTGTACTTGTTGTTTGCTCCTGTCACTTTGAATACACCCGCCACCGCTGCTGATGGCTCACCGACTACAAACTCCTTCCCCATTGGATTAATCATCGGGCCTACCCTGACTGCGACAAATATGATTATTGCAGGTACGGGAAACAAAAACTTTAAACAGGAAATCGAACAATATGATCTTTACAAACAAGTTCATGATGGCGAAACGATGTATGCATTGGTTACCTTCAGTGATATCGGGAAAGATGAAATAACATTAAGACTAAAATAGTCATTCTGAGCGCAAGCTGGTTACCGGATTCGCTACAGCTGCTTTAATGGATTGGAAACTGATGGTGATTAAAGTAATCAGCACAACGGAAAACCCTGAAACAACAAATACCAGGGGTGATATATTTATCCGGTAAGCAAAACCCTGCAGCCAGTTATTCATTAACCACCAGGATGCGGGAAATGCGATGCACAATGCAATTAATACCAGCCTCAGAAAATCTTTTGAAAGCATGGCAACTACATTGCTTACAGAAGCGCCAATTACTTTTCTGATACCAATTTCCTTCTGCCTTTTTTGTGCAGTGAATGCGGCCAGACCAAATAATCCAAGACAGGAAATGATGACAGCGATGCATGCAAAATATTTTGATAATACAGCAACCCGTTGTTCAGAGGCATACAGTTTGTTATAATCATCATCTAAAAAAGTGTAATTAAACTCAAGGCCATTATTGAACTTGGAGAAGAGACTTTGTATAGCGGCAATCGCTTTTTCTTCGTTTCCCGCTTTTATCCGGATCAGCGTATAATCAGAATTCGGATTATACTCCAAAAAAGCCGGACTGATTTTATCGTACAAAGATTTAAAATGATAATCCTTTACAACGCCCACAATTTGTTTCTTTTTTCCCCACAACGAAACTATTTTGCCGATTGGATTTTTTAAACCCATTGTCCTGATCGCTGTTTCATTAAAAATTACACTGGAGCTGTCTGCGAACGCTTTCGAAAAAGCCCTTCCTGCTGCCATACGCAAATTCATCGTCTCAAAAAATTCATCCCCAACATCATTGCCATAATATTCTATTCCAAGATTCGGATCCTTACCTTCCCAGTCTATTCCGCCGCCTCCGTGTGATGCCTGTCCGAAGAAGTCTCCGCTTTCAGTCGTTGCACCGGTTACTCCCGGTAATTTTTTTATTTCTGTAAGAAACGGAGTAACACTATTCTTTAAGTTCCCGTCATTCGAAAAACGAATCACATTTTCTTTATTATAACCCAGATTGGTTGTTTGAATTAATTTCATTTCCTGGTAAACAACCAGCACTGAAACAATCAGCACAACAGAAATAGTAAATTGAAAAACCACCAACCCCTTACGTATCCAGCTTTCACCAGATGAAGTAATCAATTTGCCTTTTAAAATGGATACAGGTTTGAAATGAGACAAGTAAAAAGCGGGATAACTGCCTGCAATCAATCCTGTAATGAATGCGATTGAAATTGCTGAGATTATAAGTTTTGCAGAAAACTGAAGATCAAGATTCTTGCCCGTAATGTCCCTGAATGTCGGCAATAGTAATTTAACCAGAAACAATGCAATCATCAACGCCGCAAATGCCATCAATATGGATTCGCCCATGTATTGCAGTATCAAAGAACCCCTGCTTGCACCCACCACTTTTTTTATTCCAACTTCTTTCATCCGCCTTGATGCCTTCGCCGTAGACAAATTCATAAAGTTGATACAGGCAATAACAAGAATAAAAATGGCAATGATGGAAAACAGTCTTATGTACTCAATTCTTCCTCCGCTTATTTTACCATTTACAAAGTTGCCGTGCAAATATCTGTCTGAATATTTTTGAATGAAGATGTCCCCTTCCCAGTGAAGCAGATTTTTATCTCCGGGATAAAACTGTTTTATTTTTTCTTTTGTAAAATCCTTTATCTTTTTATTGAATGCATTGGCATCTGTCCCTTTCTTTAAAAGAAGATATGTATATTGATTATTACTCCCCCAGTTGGCAAGATCTTCTGCTTCTTTTGACTGATACATTTTGTAATTGAAAAACAAGTCAAACTGATCAGTTGCATTGGACGGCTGGGATTGAAACACACCGGATACAATGTAGGAACCGGTAAACTCTCCTTCGTCCCATGCAATCGTTTTACCGATGATATGATGCGTAGTGTTAAATAATTTCAATGCCATTTTATCAGACAACAACACCCCATATTTGTTCAATGCAAAACCATTTGCGCTGCCATCTATTATTGTATAAGAAAATACTTTGAAAAAATTTGGATCAATATATTGATCGCTTGCGTTAAAACTTTTATTGCCGACGGAAAGAATGCCTGTTTCCGCACGGGTTACTGTTGCATATTCAACTTCAGGCAATTCTTTTTGCATGTATTGCCCTAACAAACCCGGCGTAGAATGATAGGTATCGATACCACCATCAGCCATGGGTGCTGTTTTTATTACCTGATATAACCGCTTATCATTTGCATTATATTTATCAACGCTCAATTCGTCATTTACCCATAAAAAAATCAATAATACACAAGCTAAACCGGTTGATAAACCCAACAGGTTAAGCAGGCTGAACTGCTTATCTTTTATAAGATTCCTCCAGGCAGTTTTTACGTAATTACGAAACATGATTGTCAATTGTTAATTGTCAATTGTCAATTGAATTAATTCGGTCCTCCACATTTGGTTCTTTAGAATAAATTATCCGAATAGTTTCGAATTTAGAAAAGTAGCATTAACAATTAACAATTGACAATTAACAACTAACACAGTGCCAGCTTCGTGACGATCTGATTTTCAAAATGATCTAAAAAGCACCCCATGTGAAATTGTTCGGATATGATACAGGTCTGTGCGAAAATAGATTATTGCTTAAGCAATTCGGCTGTCCAACCCCGCACCCGACCAACGGGTTACTTTAATATTCATCTAGCTCAAAGTCGCTGTCATTATTATACAAAGTCGATGGTAGTTTTACCTTACGGGTTTTGATGATTAATGGTTAAATTGAATAACCATTTCAGTTATTTTATGCATCAGGCAATTAAATCCTTTATTTCCAAACAATCAACAGACAGGCAAGACATTCTTTCCAAACTTCATGAGATTATTCTGGAAAACGACTCTACGGTAGTAGCCGAAATAGATGTAATGATGGGCAAGGAAATGATAATGTATAAAAGCAGGGGCATGATGAAGTTTGCACTGGCCAGTGTAAAGGGCTATATGTCCTTGCATGTATTGCCTATGTATATGTCGAAAAATATTTTTGGGAAGTACCAGGCGCTTCTACCAAAATCAAAATTTCAAAAGGGTTGCATCAATTTTGAAAATGCTGAAGTCTTCCCTTTGCAGATTGCTCAACAACTGATAATTGAGTGTTCACCAATTGATCTGGTTGCTATTCGGGAAGCGCAGCTAAAGGAAAGGAAATCAAAATCGAAAAATAAAGGCGCCGCATAAAAGATGAAATCAGAAGCTGAATTATTAAAAATTGGAACAGGTTTATTGGACACTTCAAAGTACCAAAAAGCTATTGATGTATTTTCCGAGGTCATTGAAATTAATGCCGAAAATTCAGAAGCTTACGAATTGCGAGGAATCGCCAACTTTCGAATACTCAACATCGAAAATGCTATGACAGATATTTCGAAGGCAATTGCAATAAATCCAGGTAGTCACCAGGCATGGTTTAATAAAGGAGAAATCTTCAAGAAAAGAAAAAATTACAAAGAAGCTGAAATTTGTTATCTGGAGGCAAACAAATTATACCCTGATAGTTTGTTTTATTTGTCCGGCCTAATTCAAACAAACCACGCTCTAAAGAAATACGACGACGTTATCAGTTACTGCGATCAAATATTAAAGGAAAAACCGGAAGATTCTTTTTCTTATCGGTATAGGGGAATGGCATACGGTAAGAAATTGAATTATGAGGCCGCCATAAAAGATTATTTGAAACTTATAGAAATAGGAAAACGTGACGAATCGGTTTACAATGGTCTTGGCTATTGGTATAGCAAAATCGGTGAATTCAAAAAAGCCTTTAATAATTTAAGTATTTCTCTGCAGATGAATTCAACCCATCCATACGCTTTGGATAATATGGGGTATGTAAAGTATGCAGAAGGTAATTATAAAAAAGCGATGGAATTAATTAACAGATCATTGGACATTGATCCATCCAATTCTTACGCATACAAAAACAGGGCACTTGTTCACATTAAAGTTGGTGATAAAGAACTGGCATTACAAGATCTCCGAAAAGCAGAATCTTTGGGATATCAGGAAGAATACGGAAATGAAGTAACTGAATTATTAATCATGTTAAATCAATGAAAGAAATTATTTTGAGAGAGGCTATCTTATCTCATTCTAATCTTTGTACGCCCGCAATACAAAACGGTCATGAGGTTTGTGCATATGTTAGGCTTAAATTAAAGTTTGTTGACAGTAAAATAAAGCAATAACCCAAAACAGGGATGCAGTTATCAATGACATTAAAAATTATACCAACATCCAGCCTGTCGTACAGATAAGTGAAATTAAACAGGTGGGATACAATAACATAAAATAACTTCCATCACTTTATTTTACATCGTATTTTTCTTGTAAAAAAAGCAAGAGTGTTTCAGCGCGTTTATACATGTGAAAGAGCATGTCCAGGTAATTATTGATAAGTCCCTGCGTGGTGAGCACCATCTGCGAGTATTTTTTTAGAACAGCCTTATCTGTTGTCAGAACTCTCATGGTATCCGGCAATGGTCTCCGGCTAAAACTGCTGTCCTTATTCATGATCACCCTTATAAAAGACCGGTCAAAAATATCTTCAGCGGTAAAATACGCACGCTTCACTGCCTCGGAAAGCACATTTGCCTGACCTGAAGCCAGGTCTTTGAGAGGCCCGTAATAATTCATAATACTATCTGATACTCCCTGTCCGCTCATCAACCGGAGATTACCTGAAGTAAGCAACTGGCGAATGGTTCCATCGTTCCAATCCATAGAGGCGACATTTGAAGCATAACGGCTATTCAAAATATACAGTTGTTTTTCATCGTCCACTGTAAGCGGGGTTTTATTAAGTAATGCTGAAAACGTGTCGATGCCGGAAACTCTTCTCATGTTAACATCAATTATGTCCCTAAGCATAGCCGTGTCATTTTTCAGATCTGCAATCATGGATTGGACGTATTCTTTTTCCTTTGAATGATCCGTTAAATTCTCCCTGATGCTCTCCGCAAAAAATCCGAGGGTCACGGCAAGAAATATCATGATGAACTCCAGAACATACTCCTTAAAGTTTTTCTTTTCTACATTGGGGTGGTGATGGACTTCCATGTAACAGGTTCAGTTTTGGTGTAAATTATCGTATCATTAAAAATATGAAATGAATACGATTTCGAAACGGCGTATTCGAACAATAAATCCATAATCCGATCGCCAGGTACAACCATTGGAAGGTCTGATTTGGCCCTGCTAAGTAATTTCCCCAAATAGTCTAAATTTGAGGATCAGAATTATGAAAATCACCTTGTTATAATGTATGAAGTTTTTCAAAAATATATGGATTCCAAGATCCAATTGTGTCAGGAGCAGTCCGACTGGATAAGGTCGCTAAGCCTTGTGAGAAAACTTCGTAAACATCAATTTTTACTTCAGGCAGGGGATGTTTGCAAACAACACGCTTTTGTATCAAAAGGCTGCCTGAGAAGTTATTCAGTGGATAGCGACGGCGTGGAACATACAGTCAAGTTCGCTGTAGAAAACTGGTGGATAGGAGATCGCAATAGCTTAATGACCGGAGAACCGGCAATGCTTAATATTGACGCTGTGGAGGACTCTGAAGTTGTATTGCTTTCGACAAAGAATTTCGATCTGATTTGTCAAAAAATACCTGCTTTTAATGACATGGTTAATAATCTTTTGCAAAGTGCCTACAATGCATCACAAAATCGTATTCTCGCAAATATCAGTTTATCGGCAATTGAAAAGTATGAGCACTTTCTTCAACGATATCCGGATTTAGCACTAAGAATTCCACAAGGTATGATTGCATCTTATTTGGGTATGTCACCTGAAACACTTAGCCGTGTTCGTAACCAGATAATGTCAAGGTAATAAAAGATATTTCCACAAGCACCCTGCATGTCTGCTTCGTAATTAGCTAATGATAAATTCAACGTTTGCTTTCAGGTCTATCTCGTACCCAACTCCGTTTAGAATGGGTTCTGCACTGATATTGAAATCAGTTCTATCCAGTTTTCCTGTGATAGTAAAGCCATAGGAATATTTTTTTGTATGAGGGTTTTGCCCCTTTCCATTGAATACAACATCGAATACTATTGGTTTAGTAACTCCATGAATTGTAATGAGGCCTCTGAGTTTGTAATTATTGCCTATTGTTCTTATAAAAGAACTGCTCACAAAATGAATAGTCGGATATTTTTTGGTTTCAAGAAAGTTATCACGCAAATCCTCATCCCGCGGTACTACCTCTGTAGTGAGTGAATTTGCATCGGCATTCATTTCAATTTCTGCATCACTGAAATCTTCTTTGGTCGAAACGAATGTTGCATCAAATATTTTGAAGATTCCATCTATATGTGAAATACCAATGTGTAATGCGGAAAACGTAAGCCTGGCATGCTGCTTGTCAAGAGTATATGTGTTTTGCGCAAATCCTGCTATTGAAATTGCAATAACACTTAAAAGAGTTATCGTTTTTTTCATGCCCGCGAAATTTATTTTGTTCAAAACAAAAGTCCTTATTTGACGGAGAACGGACAATGATAATTGTCAAATAAATTTTTGATAATTATCAATCAATAAGTATAAATGGATTTCTGAAGTTGCTTGACATTTGTCAATTCTTTTTTTGATTTACATCAAAGGAGGAAAGGCATAGCATTTTTAGCTTTGACGGCTAAAATTGAATATCATGAGTGCAGAAAAAAATGAACAAATCATTCGCAAGCTATACCAGGTTGCCGAAGAACAAAAAATCCAGGAATTCGTAGACATGTTCACCGGGGACGGAGTTTTTATCGATGCGTCGGCAGGCAAAGAATACCGTGGCGCTGAAATTGGACGCACTGTTGAAATTTATGCCAAAGCTTTTCCAGACATGCATCGTGAACTTTATAGTTTCTATTTAACGGGAGACATTGTATGCGTCGAATTGTCTTTAAATGGAACCCACAAAGGACCTCTTATGCTGCCGATGGGAACAATACCGGCAACGGGTAAAAAAATGAGCACTCCCTGCGCTGATGTTTTTCACATCCAAAACGGTAAAGTAAAAATATTCCATTGCTACCCATCGGGAACAGTTTTGTTAGAACAGTTAGGTGTTTTAGAAAATCTGAAAGCGGTACTACAGAAATAATTCATCACGAAGTTGGTTCATGGAAAACGAATCAGATCCCATTTATTACGTCGTTATTTTGCTGCCCGTTGAATCACGGGAACTAACCAGGGAAGTGATTGCAAAACACGCCCAGCATCTTCGTGAACTTGACGTTGATGGAAAACTGGTACTTGCAGGACCCTTCACCGATCATCCTACAGGCATGTTGGTGTTGCGGGGTAAGAATAAAGATGATATCAAATCGATCATGGAGCAGGATGCTCTGATCCTTGAAGGATTCAGAACATTTGAAATCAGAACCTGGCTGATGTCAAACCGGGCAAATAATTATATGCCTTAACACGAGTAAAAAATAATATACATGAGTAATAAACCAATAAAAATCGGATATAGTTTGTCACTCAGTGGAATTTTAGCAGCCAATGGGAAAACTGCATTGTTAGCGCATAAACTTTGGGAAGAGAACATCAACAATAAAGGAGGGCTCCTTGGGCGCCCCGTTCAATTGGTTTGCAAGGATGACCAGACAAATCCGAAATTAGTTCCGGGGATTTATCAAAGCTTACTCGCCGAAGAAAAAACGGATCTGATCATGGGAGGCTACGGCGATAATTCCATCAAGCCGGCGATGCCACTGGTGATAGAACATAAACGATTCTTTGTCGGGCTCATGGGACTGGCCGTTAATCAGGAATTCAATTATGAGAATTACTTTGCAATGATTCCCACCGGTCCCAATCCGGGTACTGCACTTACCGAAGGATTTTTTTCAGTGGCAGCAAAGCAAAATCCAAAACCGGTAACGGTAGCCATTCTTTCTGCAGATGCACCTTTTTCCAAAAGTCCTGTTCAAGGAGCAAAAGAAAATTGTTCTAAAAATGGAATGAGGGTTGTTTTTGAAGAAACTTATCCGCTGTCTGCAAATGATTTTTCTCCTTTCATCCGAAAGGTTCAGCAATCGCGTGCAGACATCCTGTTTATGTGTTCCTATGTATCAGACTCGGTCGGTCTTATCCGCGCCATACATAAGGAAGGTTTACAGGCCAGGCTGGTAGGTGGCGCCATGATCGGCCCGCAAAACGGATCAGTAAAATTGGAACTGGGTCCACTCTTAAATGGTCTTGTTAATTACGAATACTGGTTGCCGGTAGAGAAGCTTATGTTCCCCGGAGTAAAGGAAATGATTGAGAAATACCAGGCCCGTGCCCAGCAGGAAGGAACTGATCCCCTGGGTTACTATGTTGCCCCGATGGCCTATGCACAACTTCAAATTGTAGAGCAGGCAATCATAGCCACGCAAAGTCTTGACGATAATACCCTTGCAGCGTATACCCGTGATGCTGTTTTTCATACAGTTGTCGGAGACATACAATTTGGGAAAGGAGGCGGATGGACAGAACCCCGTGTGCTAACAGTGCAATATCAAAACTTAACGGACAATTCGATCGCGCAGTTCAAAGACTCAAAGACCCAGGTTGTCCTGATGCCGGAAAATCTCTCGTCCGGCAACCTAATTGTTTAATCCAGGTTGTTATCTTCTTTTAATATTACAAATGATTTAACCAGCTAGCTACTGATAGATCCATTGGACATTGCCTTGAGGGTTGAAGCAGCCTGATCTGATACAAAACAGTTTACTTAAGTTTTTCCATTAATGCCATTAATCCTTTCAAAGTCCCATCGTACATATCACCTTCTTTAAAACTGGGTAGAAAGTACGAGTCAATTATTTGCTTTGTTTCATCGTCGGATAATATTTTCTGAATTCCATATCCATTTTGGATACGCATCATTCTGTATCCGGCAGAAATTCCGATTAAAACTCCATTGTTTTTCCCTTTTTTTCCAACTCCCCAAGTATTCAATATGCGCAAAGTAAAGTCTTCAAAGTCATTCCTAGTAACCATTGTCGTATCTAATGAAATAATTACAATCTGAATAGTAGTCTTGCTTTCAAAGTTTTTTATAAGTGAATCGAGATTTGTTTGTTGAGCTTTTGAAAAAAGTCCCTCTTAGTCGTTTACGTAACCTTTCTCTTGTGGAATTCTGTAAATACTTTTTTTGTCATTAGTATTTAGATTTATAACATTAGTTTGGCAAAACACATTTATAGTAAAAGTCAAACTGAACAATAACAGTGAAAATTGTGCTTTGATGTATGTCATTTATAAATAAAAGATACAAAGAACGTATTGACGAAACTAATTTTACAGATGAGGATGCTATGATGCGTTTTATAATTGAACGTGAATCTAAATCTGATGGTCGGTGAGCGCGACCTCACTTTTGCCTTTAATGGACGTGTCAAACCCTTTCATTCTCTGATCAACTCATCCAGCGTCGCGTTAAATTCATTCTTGTACTTAATATAATATTCGCCTGAGCCAGGTCCATAAAAACTGGTCTCGATCTTCCGCACCCTTCCCTCACGGTCAAGTATAAGCGTTGTCGGGAAAGAGCGGATGGCGGTGAGTTGGGGAAGGGTCTTTTCAGCCTTTTGGTCATCGCCTGCCGTGACGCCAGTCAGCAGGATTGGATAAGGCACGCCGAGAAATTTTCGAAACTTTTCAATACTCGTTTTGGAACGAAGAGCATCTGTGCTGTATTCGTAGGTCAATGCAATGATTTCAACACCTTTGTCATGATTTTCTTTATAAAAGTCAATGAGGAACCGGGTTTCGTCCAGGCAATTTGCACACCAGCTGCCCATGAGTTGAATGATCACAACCTTATGCCTGTATTTCTCATCGTTTATAGATACCCATTTTCCCTGCAAGTCAGGAAAACGAAAATTTAGTTTGGTCTGACCTTCCCTCATTCTTGTAGGATCAATGGCATCCGGTGGCGGGATGCTATCTGTTCTAACAGCCACCCAGCTTTCCTTACCGTTGTATCCATTATAAAAAAAACCACCGGAGATTGAATTTTCGTTCGTGATCTTCGCCTCAAACAACCGGATATTGTCCCCGTCAAAACTTGATATTTTCAGTGAATCGCCGGTAACAATACCGTCGAGATAACGATAATCTGCCGATGGAGTCAGAAACGTACCGGTAAGATTGTTACCTTCCTGTGTAAAGATGGCCAGCGCTTTACGGGTTGTGCCATTTGCCCTGGTAATCGTTACATCCCATTTCCCGCTGATATTTTCGCCGGCCTTCCCCATATTTGAAACATAGCGCTGCGAATCTTTGGCATTCGCTAAGAATGGCCAATGCTGGGTATTACCGGTAGTTTGTTTTAAAAATTGACCGTTCAATTTTTCATTGCCTTCTTTTCTGGCTCTAAACGAAACTTCAAATGCAGGCAGCGAGAAAAATACCGAATCTCCTTTTTCTCTCCATTCGGTGACCGGAATTTTTTCGCCTGCGTTTTTGATATACCAGGTCTCCTGGTTATTTTTCTGCATCTGAATCATTTGAAAGAAAACCTGCTTACCATCCATTCGTTCAACCGAAGCCTGCCAAACCCTTGTACCAGGCGATTGGGCCTTTACTATATGGAATGGTAATAAAAGGATGCAGAGACAAATGGATAAAGCAACCTTTATAAATTGTGTTCCTGACAATTTCGGGATACCCATAAATTCAGGGCTAATCATTTAAGAAAGTTGCTTGAGATAAGCAGCACTCGGCGCCATGGTATCGAAATTCATTTCGACATAAAAATATTTGACGCCGCCGGTTTTAGCGGCTGCAAAAAATTCTTTCCAGTCGATGATTCCCTGACCAATGGGCACTTCTTTTTTATCCGCAGTCCAGTCGGATAAATGAGACGAAATAAATCGTCCAGGATATTTATTAAAATAGGTGGAAGCTTTGTAACCAAGCGTAATCACCTGGGTCTGGAATTGCATTTTAACGAGGTCGGGATTAAACCGGTTCATCAGTGCATCATAGATCAACTGGTTATCCAGTTTTGCAAATTCCATATGATGATTATGACAGCCTGTTATCATTCCGGCTTTTTTTATTTTTTCTGCGGCTTTATTCAGTTTGTCGGCCGCTTTAAGCCAGTCATCCAGCACAGCAGTCTTTGGCAGGTCGAAGCTTGAACAGACCATCACCGATAATCCCAGTTGTTTAGACCATTCAATGCGTTCATCCAGTTTATCCGTGAGTTCTGAAAAACCGAAATGACAACTGGGACAGCTGAGGCCGGCATCGTTGATGATTTTTTTCATATCCGCCGGTTTTATTTTAGTCAGCGGACCAAATCCTAAATCGTTATACCCTTCCGGAGAACACATTTCCATCAGCTTATAACCTTCGGATGCCATGATTTTCATCGTGCCCGGAAAATCTTTTCCGAGCATATCGCGAACAATCCATGATTGAAAACCGAAAGGCTGTTCAATCACAAGACCCATATTTCTGAAGAAGGCAGGAAAGGAAAGTCCTGATAAAGCTACGGAGGCAGTCAGTCCTATTCCGCTTTTACTGATGAATGATCTTCTGCTAAAATTTTTCATGATTTATTTTTAAAAATTATATTGAATCCAGATCCCAACCTTTACGATAGTTACGGCTCAGCCATGCATTGGCCTCCGGATAGTTGGTGATTTTCACGTTGGCGCTGTCATACTTGAGCATTCGCCTGCTTCTTAAGGCAAGTGCGTATAAATTGACGGCTTCCGTGATGTATTCGGCTTCAACAAAATTTCCCGGATACTGTTTGCCTGATTTGCATGCATCAGCAAAAAGAGTGAGCGCAGCCTGGGCCCTCTCTTCACGCGTTCTTTTTTCCGGCACGGTAGCGGCGGGCTGCATTTTATTGCCGGAAATGATTTGCGGATTCTGAATATTGAAGCCCGCGAGAATTTTTCCTTTATCACCGACAAACATCATTCCTTCTTCGGGAAGTTCTTTATTTTCTTCCAGCAGCTCCATAGGGATCGGAGGCCGCATACCGCCATCATACCAGCAAAGATCTACCGCTGGCCTTGAGCCATTGGCCGGATATTTAAACCGTACGGCACTGGCCATGGGGAAGGAAAAATTATTTTCTATTTCGTAAGGCACAGGATCATGCATGGCGCAGACATGACTGAGATTGGGTTCGATGATTGTCGGACTCGTTAGCTGCAAGGCCTTAAACACGACCCATAAACTATAGTATCCCATATCCGCCATCGAACCACCTCCGAAATCATACCAGCCGCGAAAAACCATATTGGTGTAGTTCGGGGAATAGGGTCGATCGGCTTCGGGACCGAGCCAGAGATCCCAGTTCAGACTTGCAGGAACCGGTGCGGGTTCCGGCAGCTGTGCGTATTGTGGCCAGACAGGGCGGTTCGACCAGTTATGTATTTCCACCAGGTTTCCGATGGCACCTGCATTAATCCAGCCCATGATATCGGTCATGGATCCATTATGATCCCAGGGAATCAGATGTGTGATCACCTTACTGTCACGCGCCATCTGAATGAGTTTCTTTCCTTCGGCCAGGCGGTTGGAAATTGGCTTCTGCACAAGAACATGTTTCCCTCTTTTTATCGCCGCCATGGAAAACAAACCGTGCAAATGATCGGGAGTAATAATTTTTACTGCATCTACATTTTTTTCTTTATCCAGGAGTTCGCGATAATCGGCATACATGGTGCATCCTTTATAGCCCAGCTCCGGATGAACATTCGCATAGAAATTGTCGACGATGGATTTTCCGTTTTCCCGTCCGCCCGGAATGGTATTGTCGCCACCAGGTTGCCAATCAGGTTTACGGATGGCTTTCCGGATTTCATCATTCAATCCGTCAATATCCCAGTCCTTATAACCAACCGCATCTTTATTCGGATCACAAACGGATACCACCCGGATATGCGGACTGGCCAGCATCGGAAGCAATTCGCGAATGCCCTGCGTGCCGATGCCCACATAGGCCAGTGTGATCACATCACTCGGGGCAATATAATTTTTGCCACCCAGCACATGCCGTGGAACGATGGTAAATCCAATGGCCGATGCCGCCACGATCTCTACGAATTTTCTGCGGTCAAGGGAAGTTTTTGGTGCGTCAGGATCTTTTGAAACTGGCTTTTCGCTTTCTTCCGTTGGAAGAATATTATTATTGGTGGGTTTCATATAGCATATTTAGCAGTTGCTAAATATACTTTATTTTGGGAAAATGGAATTGGGATCCGTACCCTGCTATAGGAGTTTACTGTCTCAACCGGGCTATTTTTTGGCGAATTTGGTTACCAGGAATTTCATGTTCGCTATATTCACTTGTATCGAATACATGCCGGTAGCCAGACCGCTTACGTTTAGTGATTTTTCATAGAGGTCCACCGACTTTTGTGCATCATCGGCCATTACTAATCTGCCAATCATATCATAAACCACCGTTCGGATAGTTCCATTCTGTGAACTGTTTATCCGGATGTTGAGAATATCCTGTGCGGGATTTGGAAATACAGTGAACTGATCCGGAGCGCCGGAATTTTTGACCACTGAAATATTTATCGTTGCCGTCGAACTCGCTCCCTGGTTATCAGTAACCGTTAACTGGAACTGATAGATTCCTTCCTCCAGACCGCTGAGATTCACTTGCGCGCTCTTCATAGATGAAGCGACGGCAGTATTTGGCCCACTGATTTCCTGCCATTGATATGAAGTGATATTCCCATCCGGATCATAAGAATTCGAAGCATTCAACTGAAAACTGCTGTCAGGCAGGTAAATCGTAGTGTCTGATCCTGCTATCGCAACCGGCGACTGGTTAGCCGGATTTACCGTCACAGTAACCGAATCGTTACTGGTGGCTCCGCTGTTATCGGTCACCGTAAGTTGAAAAGTATATGAACCGGGAGTTAAACCTGAAATGCCTGCGATTACCTGATTGCTATTACTAATAATCACAGAGCCCAGTCCGGAAACTAACACCCAGGAATATGAAACGATGGTTCCATCGGGGTCATAAGATGCTGATCCGTTCAGAATGACTGAACTGGCAGGCGCCGTGATGGTTTGATCAGGTCCGGCATTTGCGATGGGCGGTACATTTGGCGGAGGCTGGCTTGGCGCAGACTTGGTCGTTTCAGGAAAGGTTATGAATTCTGAACCTCCACTGATGACAACCGTTTTTGCCTGTATAGAATGGATGCTGAACAGCAGGAGAAAAATGGCTAGTAAGCAGTAACGGGGAGACAAAAAGCTCCCTGAGTGAAGTAACAAGCCTTCCATAGAATTGGAAATTTAGGTTTATCAACGAGCCGGATAAAAATAATGACTCTTGAGAAGAATAAAATTCCTGTCAAATGCCGGCTTAGGAGTTAGCAAAGCTACATTCCAAAGCAGTAAATGAAGGGATTATCAAACTTCAGCATATTGTAGAACGCAAAAAGCCATGTATTTATGATTTCTCCGGGCAACGTTTTTAGCAGCTTACATATCTCAGGTCTGTCGGTTCTATTAAAATCAGGTGGGGAATGTCGCAACAGCTATGAATTCTAAAATCAGTGCAATTGTTGCTGAATCCATTTTTAATGTAGTTTATTAATTTCGGATTTAATTTTACGATCCAATTTTGTGGTCCGAATATGTTATCGAATTGATTTGAAAACCGTAGTTAAATTTCCTTTAGATGTGATCAGTTTTAAATCATTACTTAAATTTAACGGAAATAGTATATTATATTATTTCGCCGCTGATCAATTTTCTAAATTTTTTTCCCACCCTTCAATTCTTTATCGTCGTCAATACCGGAATTGATGGAATTCCAAATAATTAAAAGGAATAACATAACTGCTATGAATACTAAAATCAGTGCAATTGTTTGTAAGTCCATTTCTACAATAGTTTATTGATTTCTGACCTGATTTTACGATCCAATATTATGATTACAATTAGGATACCAAAAATAACAAATAATCCAGCAAGAAGCAATTTCCAATCATTGTGGGTTAAGTCGCTTTTTTTAACTATCGAGATTATTCCAGTTATATCAGCAAAAAAAACCACAAATAAGATCCTGATTATTTCGGTTTGATATTTAATTAACTCTTTGTATCTCTCATTCATGATTGCAGGATATATTCAAATTTATCCATGTCTGATCAAATCAATAATGATAAACAACCCTTTTTTGAACCGTTTTTTTCGGGTTCAAAAGAGAGATAGGAATTCTGGTTTGAAATTTTTTAATTTTTCGAACAGGCTGTTTCGGAGGAAGTTATAAAAATGGGCGACCCAGTCCAATTCAAATTTTTGACAAATGGAAATGATGCATCCACAATGTTTAACGTTAAGTCGTTTATTGTTGTAGTGATTGGAGACAGTGTCATAGGAACTACCGGGTTAACATATGAATGGCAGGATAAACCCTTCATATCTGTTTTCAAATATTGGAACCCATTACCATCACTTTGCATACCTGCAATGTCTTGTATCGAATACACCGCATTTCGGGAAGAGTCTACAATAAATACACCGCCATAGTCAGCCGTAAACCCATCTGTGGCCAGCGTTTTGACACTTGAAAGAAGATTTAATGATCCGTCAAATGTATAACTGCAAAGCTCATAATTTGCCGCTGTAGAAAGGTAAATTTTCCCATTATTATAGTTGAGTTGTTCTACATTATTCCATGGTATTACGTCCAGATTGCAGGCCTTCATCATCTTGGTTTCCAAATTTATGGAAAGCACCAAAAAATAAGGTTTGGCAACAGGACTGCTTTTTTGATTGAAATAAATGATGTCATTATTTTCTGTAACCTGAAGAGCGGGCTGATGGGATTCTCCTCCAGGCAGATTAAACGTCTTGCCGAGTAAAAAATCACCCGATGCTGAAAATTTTAACAGGCAATCCTGGCCTGGAACAGGTGCATTACTTGCAAATCCAAAAAATATACTTCCGTCCGAAGTTTCCTCCAGCATTTGACTGATGGTTGCATTGGCTCCATATTCCTGCACATACCCACCAAAATAAACTAAACTATTATCATAAATTGTTTTGACCCAAATTGTATTGCCGTTTGCATCCAGACGGTAGAGAAAAAAACTTCCCCCAAAATAAGTAACATAAGCAATATCGCCGTTGCGTAAAACTTTCAAAACAAGTCCCCTGCTGGTCCAGTTGGTATCAGCTGTTTGCTTCGACCAAAGGATATTACCGTCCTTAGACAATTTCATAAGAAAAGGACTTCCAAAAGAGTTGGATGCGCTCGGGAATACATTCCCGCCAATCAGGATATTGTCGTCATGGTCCATGACTGCAGTAGTGCAATATTGAAACATTTCCCCAGGCAGATCGTACGATTTCATCCAGGATAAAGATGAGTCTTTGGTGATGCCACCGATCCGGAAACCCATTGCATAAGGTTCTCCACGTCCCCGCGTAGCAACATAAATTATCTGGGAAGGATCAGATGCAGGCTGAAATAATCCCAGGGTTTTTTGGGGCTGTTCTCCGCCATTTATATTTTCATGAATGGTAATATCCTGATGAAATAAAGAAGGAACCTTCGGTGTGTTGGAATCGCTACCGTTCGATTTTTTACATTGAATGGCAAACAGGGAAAGGCATGCGAAAATAAAAACAAAATGTCTGCTTTTCATAGACCCGGGTAATTTTAGTTCATAACGGATGAATGAATAAATGTATTATAAATACTTCGTCATTGCAAGCTGTCATAACGGTCATATTCAAAATATTATAAGGGTTTTTACTTAGTCCGTCCTGTATTTCATTTGGAGTTTATTTTTATTATCTTGTACTCTAACCCTTTCCCGGACAACCGATGAAATCTATCCCTGGTATCCTGTTCTCTTTATTGTTCTTTGTAAATCTGTCTGCCCAAAACCCCGACAGCTTATACAACAACAATTCATTCCTTCCCAAAATGGATGTGCTCACAGGAATCTATCCACATAGTGTGGTGTCTGCTGATTTTAACGGTGATGGTAAACCGGATCTTTTTGTATCCAGGGGAAGTTCAAGTCAGGTGACTGTGCTCACCAATACCAGCACTTATGGATCGATCAGTTTTGCATCGCCACTTTATTTTCCCGGAATGGCTCCGGATATGGAGGGCTCAGCTGTCGCAGACCTTGACGGAGATGGCAAACCTGACGTAGTAGTCACCAACGGGGTGGGCGATTCTTCGGTTTCAGTGTACCGGAATTCCAGTTCAGGAGCTACCATTTCGTTTGACGACCCATTGAGGTTTGTTACTAAATATGGTCCTTATAGCGTGGCTATCGGAGATCTCGACGGAGACGGAAAACCTGACCTGGCGATTGCGAATAATGGTACTGGTTATATAACACTCTATAAAAATACAAGCACTCCTGGTTCCATTTCGTTTAGCAACATGACGAACCTTTCGGTCCCTGGCAATCCTTACGGAATCGCTATAGGGGATCTCGATAAGGATGGTAAGGCTGAACTGGTTGTATCTACGGAAGGAAGTAACAGTTCCCTGTATGTAATTAAAAATAATTCCACGCCTGGCAATTTTTCTTTCGGATCGCCAGTGGCCTATGCAACCCTGGCAGGTGCATTTACGCTGGCTATCGGAGACCTGGATGGTGATGGCAATCCGGATATCGCTGCAACGGGAGGAAATCCAAGTGGCGTGCTCATTCTAAGAAATACCAGCACATTGGGAAATCTTTTGTTTGACCTGCCAAAAAGTTTTGCAGCCGGAAACTATACAGTGGACGTTTCAATCCGTGATTTGGATGGAGATTCAAAACCGGAACTGATAGCAGTTAACCGATTTGGAAATTCGGTTTCTGTATTGAAAAACAGAAGCACCATTGGCAATATCAACTTTGAAACCCATTTGGATTATCCGGTTGGAAATGCCCCGCTGATTGCAGCCATTGCAGATCTCGATGGGGATGGGCGTCCCGATATCATCACGGCGAATTCTTCCGACGATAAAATTTCTATTCTGAGAAATATGATTGGAGATACAGTGTCGCCGGTTATTGATACTTTTTACCTGGATACTGCCATTCGCGGAACGAAGGTCACGATACTGGGCAAACATTTTAACGGTGCCAACGCGGTTCAGTTTGGCGGAGTCAGCGCAGCTTCATTTGTTGTCGACTCATCAACCGGCATCTCGGCTATTGTAGGTCGTGGTGCCAGTGGAAATCTTACCGTTACTACAAATTTTGGTACCGCAACGGATACGGGCTTTATTTTTAAAGGCCCTTTGATTTATCAATTCAACCCGAACCATGGCAGTGCCGGTGATACCATTCATATCAGCGGAATAAATTTTACGGCCGTTGGTTCCGTTTCCTTTGGTACGGATACAGCAGCTTCGTTTTCTATACAATCAGATTCTGTGATTGCAGCTGTTCCGGGAGCGGGAGCCAGCGGCAACGTATCCGTTACTTCTTCTAACGGTAATGACAGCTTGCAGGGGTTCGCTTATGGTGGTAAACCGGTTATCTTTTCTTTTTCTCCGGTGTCAGATACCGTCGGCGCAACGATTACAATTAATGGAAATAATTTCAGCCCGACCCCTACTGATAATATTGTTTATTTTGGACCAGTGAGGGCCGTGGTGAACGCGGCTTCTCCCTCCAGCCTGCAGGTAACTGTGCCGGCGGGAACTGTATATGATCTCATCACCGTCACTACGAATTCCCTTTCCGCTTACAGTTCTCTGCCATTTAGTGTAATATTTTCAGGCGGAGACAGCCTGATATCAACAAGCACATTCTCTCTGGCCGGTGATTTCAATACAGGCAATTATCCGGTATCCGTGGCCGTTAGTGACCTGAATCAGGATGGCAAGCCCGATCTGATTACTGCCAATTCGCTTTCCAATAATATTTCCATTTTACTAAACAATAGCAGTGGTGGAAATTTTTCATTTGGTCCGCATACCGATTGGAATGCAGGCAAGGGACCCCGGAATATTGCTGTCGGAGATTTGAATGGTGATGGGAAACCTGATATTGTAGTTACTAATTTTAATAGTGGGGATTCCAGTACTGTTTCCATTTTTAGAAATACCACCCAGAATGGAATCATTTCTTTTGATGCAGCCATTAATATTCAAACAGGTAATGGGACACTTGATGTTGCTATCGCCGACATAAACGGGGATGGCAGACCCGATATCATCGTGACCAGCGGCAATTCAGGAATATTTTCCATTTTGCAAAACACATCTATCGGTTCGGGTGCACTCACATTTGCTCCGAAACTTGATTATAATTCTTTTAATCATCCGGATCATGTGACTATCGCCGATATGGACAATGATGGAAAGCCGGATATTATCATCAGCGAATTTTCAAATTCCGAAGTCAATGTGTACAGAAATACGAGTACGGGTGAAATGATATCTCTTGCTCCTCCTGTTCCTTATCAGGTCGGGCAGAATCCTGGATACATCCGCTGCGGTGATCTCGACGGGGATGGGAAACTTGATCTTGCAGTTGAGAATTATGGCACAACTTCTATTTCTTTTTACAAAAACATGAGTTACCCGGGTTCCATTGACCTGGTTAACCGGGTAGACAGTCCCTCAACCGCCACTTCGATAACTTTCGCCGATCTTAACGGAGACGGGAAGCCGGATATTTCTACAGGCAATGGCCAGTCAGGCAACATCTCTGTTATTCAGAACTTCAGTGCAGGCGGTCAGATAGCTTTATCACCGGCTATCAATTTTAATACAGGCAATTTTGACACCTTCGGAAATGTCGGTGATTTAAATGGGGATGGAAGACCCGATCTGATTGCCGTTAATGTTTTGTTGAATACAGTTACCATATTAAGAAATAATATCGGTTCACCCTTGATCAGTTCCATATCCGATACGCTGGGTTTAAAAGGGAAAACCATAGTGATTACAGGGAAACGTTTTACAGGCACGACATCTGTTCTTTTTGGTGGTGTTCCCGCTACTTCATTCCAGGTTGTCTCAGATAATGAAATTGACGCAGTAGTAGCCGGCGGCGCATCCGGAGATGTAGCTGTCACGTCTGCCTCAGGTACCGGAGCCATTTCCGGATTTCGTTTTATACCTGAGATTGTTTTTGAAGGATCCACCAGTATCTGTAATAACAGTTCCTTCGTACTGAATTCCACTGCTGAATCAAATAATCAATGGTACAAGGATAGTGTTATGATATCAGGTGCAACGGCCAATTCATTGCAACCGTTAACAAGTGGATTGTATTCTGTTAAGACCACTTCCAACGGCATAGTTACATCCTCTGATTCAGGCATTTTCGTAAATGTAATTTCTGTTCCCGTTCCATCCATATCAAAAAATTCAGACAACCTACTGGTTTCAAGTCTGGACTCCGGTAATCAATGGTATCTTAATGGCGTGGCGATATCAGGTGCAACCGATAAAACATTTGCACCGGTTCAGAATGGTTTGTATAATGTCACCCATTCAGAAAATGGTTGTACCAGTGACCTTTCATCTGGCTACAATGTAAATATGACGGATGAAGTCGATCTGGGCAATGGTCAGCATGCCAGGCTTTATCCCAATCCGGTTACTACCGATCTGACGTTAAAGTGGAAAATAAATTCGGGCTCCCTCAATATTTCTATTACAGATCTTCAGGGACAACCTGTAATAACGATGATGGATCTTACAGAACAAGGGACCACCATCAATTTGTCGGCACTACCACCGGGATATTATTTTCTGAAAATGTACAGCGCCGAATCCGGAATTGATAAGACGGTTAAAATCCTGAAAGTAAACTAAGTGGTTTGTAAATATTCTGGCTCCATTTTCTCTGAAAATCATAGGGGATGAACTATTGAGCAACCACAAGTCTCCTTTTAACCTTTGACCTTTCTTTTTGTCTTAACTTTTTATCAGTCTCTAAAGCATACCCTCTCTCCTTTTCCGCAATACGATGCCATACTGTAGCAGGAAAAGCATTGTTGGAATGCAGCTCCAAACGGATCATGATACTTTCATTCGGAGAGCGCTTGTTATTAATTAGTTGACTGAGTAAGGTTTCATGAATGCTGATATCATGAGCGAAAACATTCCTCTTTACATTTATCAGGTGTAAGTATTCTTTAAGGTAATACCCGAATGTTTTTTCGATTTCAAAATCAGCAGCATTTATATATTCTTCCATTTGAAGTCTTAACTGCATCAGTTTTAATCCGAGTTTATCTTCAGCAGTTATCTTAGAACGGGATCTCAACCTTGTTTCTGCAAGTTGAATATTCGCTTCGGCCTGCTGTTTCTTGTTTAACACTTGCGGGTAAATATAAGCATCTGCGATTTCTGCATCAGTCAATTTCTCTGCCTTTATTTTGTTCTTCATAAATTATAGTCGTTGATAAGTTTCAACAATGCCATATCTGCTAAAAAAATCTGCCTGCCCGCATCCTCCATCCCATACTTAGTAATATAGTGAGGTTTTAACCTGATTTAGGTAGTCGATTAATATCTTCCTTTCTAAGTGTCGTAATCTCAACCTTCTTCTTATTGCCAGTTTTAACCACAGTGATTTCCATTGCTAATATAATCTATCTTTACTAATTTTGTAAAGTTATTTACTGATTTATTAAACTATTTTTGTTGCTTATTTTGGATCCATTCGCATGAATATCAATATGTTAAACCTGATCTCCATTTGCAAATACTTAAACAGAATGGGAATTCATAACAGATTGAGCGCATGTTACCTGTTAGGGAGATTGAAATATAATTAACTTCCTTCTATGAGAGTCTACTACATTTCAGGTATTAATCGTTTGCACTCAGAATCAACATCAATTTTTTTCAGGCGAGGAGTCTTATACATACATTTGAGCCCTGTGTTCTATTTGTAACAGGCTATGATAACGCTACTACTTTTACTTTTACTTTGGCTTTCATTGATAGCACTTGTTGTATATGCCATTGTTCTACTTTTGACAGTTTCGATTGAAAAAATATTCCATTATGACAGGAATATAAATTTCAAACGAAGTAAGCAATATCGAAGGATTATCCTTCCTACTTGTTTTGCTATAGGTATCCTATTAAATATTGGGTATTTGTCTATTAATTCTGCACATAATTTTAAGACAGCTTATATCGAAAAAAAATCAGACAAATTTATTGTGACCATCTTATGGAAAGGGAATTTAATGGTTCATGACCCAATTTCATTATTTGAGAAAAAGACTTACATTGACAGTAACAAATTTGAAATACCAAGAGCAAATGGAATTATCGATGGTTTAGAAATTCCAAATAGGTCAGGTTCTTACAAAATACTTAAAGGTGACGCATTCATAATCAACGACAATAAAATGAAGGTTCAATTATTTTATGACAATTATGATGACAAAAAAATTGAAGCATCAGAGTTAAATGGAGATTATGATTTAGAATGGCGAAAATAAAACAGTACACAATAATAAATATCTCCACTAACTTTTATTTCTGAATGCCCCCGACCTCAATTGAAAATATTTATAATGATTATAGAACCGCAGGTGAGTATTCACCTGATTACGCACTTGACTTTTTTGCTAAAAATGCAATCCCTTTAAACAATCCCGACGCTTGCAAGGACGGTAGCGAGTTAAAACTTTATGTAGAACTTTCTTGGCAACATTTAAATGCATTGTACCAAAAATACAGATATAATGACACAGCCGACAACGCAAAAAAATATTTAAATATCATTGACAGCAAAATTAACCAACACAGCCAGGCATTTATTAAAGACGACTGGTACTATGGTATTGTGCTCTTTAAAGGAATGGCGACTTACCAACTTCGGGACTATAAAGCATCCAATACCATTTTTAAAGAGTTGACTGAACATGATTCCAAAAATGATAATTATAAAAAATGGCTGAGTTATTCTAAATATGGGCTGCATCTGTGGATTTCAAAAACGATTACAATTGTTTGCGGACTTTTGCTCTTAATAGAAATTTTCTTTAAGAAATATATTCCATCGTTTTTTCTAAATATTTCTTTTGACGGTATTGCTTTAGTTGGTTTAACCGGAACATTAATTTATGATTATTACATTAAAAGAAGTTTTAGAAAATCAAATCAGAGATAGCCACTAACATCGCATTTTTTTTCAACAAATAAAATACTTATGGGATTATTTGACAAACTCTTTGGCGGGAAAAAAGAAGACTCAAATGTTGAGCCGCCTGAAAACAAAAGCTTCACGTCAATGGACAAATTAATGAATGAAGATCAGTTCTGGAAAATAGTTCAAATAACAAAAGACAATTCGAAGGGAGACTTTGAAAAACAACAAGTAGAGTTGGCAAAAGAACTTCGTAAGTTAAAACCCAGCGACATTATTTTATTTGGGAATAGATTTAGATATTTCAGAGGGCAAGCAAATACCTGGGAACTCTGGGGAGCAATTTATATTATTCACGGTGGTTGTGGTGACGACAGTTTTAACGATTTCAGAGAATGGGTAATTGGACAAGGAAAAGATTTTTATTACAAGACAATCAAAGATCCAGAGAGCCTTGTTGAATTTGATACAGACACAATGGACGAGTTAGAATGGGAAGGTTTAGGCTATGTTCCCTCAACAATTTTTCAAGAATTGACAGGTCAGGTGATGCCTTATCCATTTGAAGAAATCCATGACACAACAGGAACTGAATGGGCAGAAGAGGGTGATGACTTGAAAAAATTGTTTCCCAAACTTTGTGCAAAATTCCCAGACCACGTTTGAAGTATGAGTATTTTAAAATATGTGTTTCGAAAGAGCCAGCCGATTGAGCCAATTTTTCCCGGTGAAAACTTTACCATATTAAAGCTTGACATGCCCGATGGACTAGCGTTTGCAATGGTTAATAAGGCTTATGATAATTATATTAATAAGAGTTTCTATCCTTGGTTGGCAGGCGTTGAGATCCAAGTCATAGAATCAAATGAGAATGGTCATCCTACAGATTCAGAAGCGGTTCATTTGAATCAAATACAAGAGGAATTTGAGAAATTGCTGAAACAAAAGCATACTATACATTCTTTGGTCCGAGTAACACGAAAAGGTTTTCGGGATCTTTTAATCTATACGGACACTCCGAAGTTGACCCAAGAAGAAGTAAACAAATTTTTTGAGAGCTTTTTGAAGGAGCGAAAAATAAATTTTAGCTTTCAAAAAGACCCTGATTGGAAGGCCGTTTCAGGCTTTATAAAATGAAACCATCAACTATGGTCGTTATCGCTATTCTAAACCCCAATTAATGCAGAAATTATTTCTTCGAGCCTTATTATTCTATCCTATTTTCCTGGCAAATAACTCCAATGCAGCTGACTCGACTTATTTTTTCAAAGAAGCCAATATTAAAATCAACGTGCCCAATTCAGTATGGCACTTGCAACCCAGTCAGGAAAAAAATAGTTATATCATTTACTCATTCAAAAGAGACCCTATTGTAGACTCATTAGACCGAAGTATAATTCCAAATATCGCTGTAATCATCGAAAAAGTATCTCCAAGAACAGACGTTGTCACATATTCAATAAATAAAAGGGCGAAAATGAACATTCATGTGGAGCAGACATTCGTAAAAGGTGATGGAATAATCAATTTTATTAACGCAGTAGGATACAAAGGTTCTTATGTAGATGGCAATAGTCAGAAACATATTGTATACGTGATCCATGCTATAAATGGCGACAAGGGGATTCAACTTATATTAGATACAACTTCAGAAACATTTTTACTGGTCAATCCGGATTTTTTATCTGTCCTGGAATCATTTCGTAAATAAATTAACAGTGCACAAATATTCAGTTTTAATTGGGGTCATTATTTCTTTGATTCTCGGTTGCCTGCTTTGACCAACGAATATGGAGCCATTCGATCCCACCTACTTTTGACTTACGCGCAATTAAAACGCACACCAATAGTTCAAATCCGAACAGTTTCAGGGAACGTTTTAATCACTTTGCATTGACAGATAAGATCTTATGAAACTGGCATTTTCTTGGCATTATACGCTTAACGCGGAACGCTGAACGCTGAACGCTGAACGGCCAACCGCCAACCAACAAAAGTCAACCGCCAACCAAATAAATCTATGTTTAAAAACTATTTTAAAACTGCTTTTAGAAGTCTAAAACACAACAAAACCTACGCAGCCATCAATGTTACAGGCCTTGCCGTCGGGATAGCTGCATGTCTTTT
>Ga0207113_1088_pt1 | contig 28130 bp, 31 predicted proteins | sample Alteio_BWMinHeat_69_FD_153559 | JGI IMG/M metagenome (GOLD analysis project Ga0207113, IMG submission 153559) | Enriched cells from forest soil in Barre Woods Harvard Forest LTER site, Petersham, Massachusetts, United States -... | ecosystem: Environmental > Terrestrial > Soil > Temperate forest >... | reverse complement strand
ATTATTATACACGAAATTTTTCTATTTGTTGTTGATGATATTTTTTCATTATCAATTGATAATGTTGGCTGTAGCTCAAGCGTTTCGAAAAGCATATTAATAAGTTCAATCGAAATTTTTTTTCTTTTGTAGTGAGTACTGATGGATTAATACGAAAACAATCGCATCAAACTTTATTTAATAGTCTCGACACTTGCCCGATCAAATACAACGGTATCGACAACAACGTATATTGAATTTTTTTGCCTTCATGCATCACCGAAACGAGCGTTTCACTTAGGCTATCGGAGTTGATACGCATCGCCAGTGACAATTTTTTCAATCCCATAAAATAATGCAATGATTTTAAACTACCCGTTGCACCTGCTTTTACTTCAATGGGAATAATTTTATTGTGATGTTGTATCACATAATCAATTTCGGCATTGGCATTTTTTTCCTCACGTGCCCAATAAAATAATTCGGGTTGCACGTAAAAGGGGAAAATCGTTCTGAGCAATTGTCCTGTTACTTGTTCTGTTAATCCACCGGAATGAATCAACGTTAATTCATTAACGTTTAACATTTCATTTAAATCAACGCCCAACAGAGCATTACATAATCCAACATCTAATACAATTTCTTTAAAATATTTTTCTTTGATCGTAGCTGCGATAGGCACACCACTGGCATTGACACAACGAACCGAGTGACATAGGCGTGCTTTATGCAGTAATTCCAGTGCATTTTTAATGCTGCTCGATTGCACAGATGAATTAACATGACTATAAATAAATTTTTCACCCAGCATTTTGGGAATTGATAATAATGTTTCATCTAGGCGCGCAACATCAAGACGACCATGATATTTTGAGAAATCATCGCGATAGGTCGTCAATAAATTTTGATGCACACGATTGACCATTGACCAATCTCGTTTTTTAATCCAACTTGAGACGGCAGCAGGCAATCCACCGACAAATAAATACTCTCTAAATTGCGTTAATAACTGTTCATGAAGCGCCTGCGGCACGTGATGAGAAAAATCAATTTTCTGCAAATAATCAAAAGCGGTCTGTTGATCTTGCGCTAATAAAAATTCTTCGAATGACAGCGGCTCAAGATGCAAATAATCAATACGCCCCACTGGCATGCTGAAGGTGTGTTTTGCTAAAACAAACTCAAGCAGTGAGCCCGTTGCAATGACTGGTAGCTCAGGCATCTTTTCTGCAAACCAACGCAATTTTGCAAGTATTTCTGGCGCAGCTTGAATTTCATCTAAAAACAATACGCTGGTTGCGACATTAATAGGACGACGATTTTTAACACCCAATTGCAATATCATTTCTTGCGGATCATTGGAATCAAATAGCGATTTGATTGTTGGCGTTTCTTCAAAATTAATTTCAATTAACGTTTTCCCAACCGTTTTGGCAAACTCACGTACAAGCCACGTTTTCCCTACCTGCCGGGCACCTCGTATGACAAGCGGTTTTCGATCATAGTTTTCAATCCATTGATTTTTAAGATAAGTTAAGGCAAGACGATACATGAATAACCCCTCTATGTTATTATAAGTATAGCCTACCTTGAATTTAAGTCAATATAATACTATGGTGTTTTAATAGTTAACTTATTAAAAGATGCTTGTGTTTTATATAGAAAATGAAGGTACCATGCTATCGAATCAGCGGTTTTTAATGACATACAATCAGAGCTGGCGAATCTAGGATTATATAACCCGCAGCTCATGCCAACGTGTCGTATATCGCAGGCTGCGTTTAATCTGCTTGACGTGCCAGTTTTTTTGAATGCCTTCTGCTGCTAAAAATAAAGTTTGTGCGCCCCACTTTTTATTAACAGTATCGAATAATCGCATCAACACGGTATTATCTGAATTGGTATCATGTTCAAAAAAATCGTGTTGTTGTGTTTTTTCTGATACTAAATCAAGCAATAGAATACCAACTTTTTGATAATGATAATGTGGCTTAAATATTTTTTTCATTAAATCCGTTGCGATACGGGTGATTAACACAGTATCGTTGCTAGGCAATAACAGCGTTTGTTGATCGCTGGCACTGTAATAGGGTTTTGTTTTATTAAAAGGACTGGTGCGTAAATAAACACAGATGCCCTGTGCTTTTGAGTGTTGTGATCTGGCTTTTTCGCAGGCGCGTGCAGCATAACTGCTAATGGCTTCTTGAAGGTCTGACAACTGCGTAACAGGTTTTCCAAATGAGCGCGAGCAAGTAATATTTTTTTTATGGTGTGCATCATCCAATGAAACACAAGAAATACCCTGCAATTCCATCACAATGCGCGTCATGACGATGCCAAATCTTTTCTGTAAAAATGCGGTGGGTTGTGAGCAGAGTTTGGAAACCGTATCAATTTTTAGCTGCTCTAATTTTTGCGCCGTTTGTTTGCCAATGCCCCATACATTGCGAACAGGAAAATCTTTTAAAATAATATTTCTAACAGTCTCTGATCGTAGATCATAAACACCGATATGCGGATATTGCTTCGCAATATGCGTTGCCACTTTTGCCAGTGTTTTGGTGGGCGCAAGTCCAATGGATACTGGCATGCCGATGTTTTTTAATATCGTTGCTCTGATTTTAATCGCATAATCCATCGAATTTTGAGCCATGGTATCTAATCGCACAAACGCCTCGTCGATGGAATACATTTCCATATCCGGACACAACGCGTTGATCGTTTTCATCACGCGATTAGAAATATCGCCATACAAAGCAAAATTAGAAGAAAACACTTGTACGTTATGTTGCTGACAGAGTTTTTCAATTTGAAAAAAGGGTTGGCTCATTTGAATTCCCAATGCTTTAGCTTCATTGGAACGCGCGATCACACAGCCATTGTTACTCGATAATACCAGCACGGGTTTGTTATTGAGCTTTGGATGAAACAATCGCTCGCATGAAGCGTAAAAATTATTGCAATCAATGAGTGCAAATATTTTATAGCGCGTGGATAACATTCGTTACCACTCCCCAGATGGATACATCTTGCAGCTCTTTAATGACAATGGGTTTAAAATCTTTGTTTTCTGGCATTAATAATAATTGGTTTTTTTCTTTTTTCAGCCGCTTGACGGTCAACTCACCATCGACCACCGCAATCACAATTTTGCCATTAATAGGATTAAGACTACGATCGACAATTAAAATATCACCCGGGAAAATACCTACATCTTTCATAGATTCGCCAGAGACTTTGACAAAAAAAGTGCTAGCGGGATTTTTAATTAGGTATGAATTTAAATCCAGCTGCGCTTCGATATGATCATCTGCTGGCGATGGAAAACCAGCGGAAACTTTATTACTATACAAAGGCAAGCGATGTCCTTTGGTTTTAATATACGATTGCACCTGTGCAAGCATGCCAACCGGCACGCGCATCACTTTAGTGACATCTTGGTATTGACCAGAGCCGCTCTTGCGCCCTGCTCCGATTCTTTTGCCGCCGTGATTCATGCTATTCCTTTTTGAATGATGTAACACAATTCAATATAGCATATTCGGTTGATGAACACAGCAATAGCTATCGATAATGTATGATTCAACTAGGAGAAATGAATGGATTTACAATTGACTAATAAAGTTGCGTTATTAGCCGCAGCAACTGATGGTTTGGGGTTTGCAACCGCACAAACCTTATTAAAAGAAGGTGCAAAGGTTGCTATTTGCGGGCGAGATGAAAACCGTAATTTGGCTGCCAAGCAATCTCTTTTGAAAATTGCCGATGAAAGTCAGGTATTGGTGTATTCATGTGATGTAACGAACGAGTCGCAAGTAAATAGTTTCGTACAAAAGACCATTGAAAAATTTAATGCATTAGACATCGTGATTACCAATGCTGGCGGACCACCATCTGGCACATTTGAAACATTGGATGCAAAATCATATGAAAAAGGATTTCATTTAAATTTAATGAGCGCTGTTTATTTATTAAAAACAACGTTACCGCATTTGAAAAAAAGCAAACAGGCGAGTGTGCTCACAATCACCAGCCGCTCTGCAAAAGCGCCTATCCCGAATTTATTGATTTCAAATGTCATTCGTCCCGCTGTGCTCGGGCTTACCAAATCATTATCTCAAGAGTGGGGTGAATACGGTATTCGCGTAAATTCAATTTTGCCGGGATGGACAAAGACGGAACGCACTGTTTATTTATTACAAAAACGCGCCGAAAAATTGAGCATTTCGTACGAGGATTGTGAGAATGAAGTGATCAAGTCATTGCCATTAAAGCGCATGGGTGATCCACAAGAATTTGCCAATGCTGCGACATTTTTGGTTTCACCAGCGGCGAGCTACATTAATGGTGTTATGTTGTTGGTGGATGGAGGCGATTATTCGGGATTACTATAATGCGAATTATTTTATTTAGAACATTATTTTAATTGGCGGGCTGATTTTGTGGTTTTATCTTTTTCGTATGTGATTTTATTGGTTATCACCAAACAATTGTAACAGATCAGGCCTCGTTGTCTGATTTAGTAAAACGTCGAGTTTGAGATGATTTTTTGTAGTAAATTGAGTTGAAAGCGCAGGTGTACTTGATCGTACATCGAGCATTTCAACGAGATTTACTGCAAAAAAGCATCCAAAATCGGCGTTTCTATCTACGGAGTGATCTGTTACAAACAATTTTTTAATGAGGCAATTCATACGGTCCAAATCCGTCATAAGCATCTGCCATGTTTCGTATGAGGTGCGAGTCAGGAGATATTAAACAGGCCGTTATTGTCGAGCCATTCTAATATTTCCAGCAGGAGGAATTTTCTCAGTACTTCTGATAGGATTGATGTCTAATCCACCACGTCTTGTGTAGCGCGCATGAACGGTTAATTTTTCCGGTTGGCATTTCGTCATAATATCAACAAAAATACGTTCAACGCATTGCTCATGAAACTCGTTGTGATTTCGGAACGATACGATATATCGCAGCAAACCGGCTTTGTCTATTTCAGAACCTGCATATAAAATTTGAACCGATCCCCAGTCGGGCTGCCCTGTCACTAAGCAATTTGATTTTAATAAATTAGAATACAGCGTTTCAGAAACGCGTTTTTCTTTGTTGCTGGTTAAAAAATCAGAATTGACTGTGTAGGTGTCGATAGAAATTGCTTGGTTATCGATGCTCTCGCCGTCGAATTTTTTTAAGGATTCCGTATAGCAATCGTCAACGTCGCGTACAACAACATCAACATCCCCTTCGGCTGCCTCTTGAATGTCGCGCTTTAAAATTGATGTAATCTGATGAATGGATGTAAAGACCGTGTTGTTAAATGAGTTTAAGTAAATTTTAAATGATTTCGATTCGATGATATTTTTTGAATCACTGGATATGTCAAATCGCGCTATAGCGACAACAGGTTTACCCAACGAGTCAAGCCAAGAAATTTCAAACGCATTCCATGTGTCATATCCGTGAAACGGTAATTCACCCAGTATTCCAATTTCAATGCGCTTTTGTTTTCTTGCGATAGGAAACAATAATGTCCGATCGTATTGGTCAGCATAGGCTATTTTTTTTCCTAGCGGGGATAAGTTTACTTGTGTGTCAGTCATTTTGCTCAAACCCTGCATTCATGGTGTTGATGATTGGATTCTGTGTTCGACATATTGCCATTTCTGAATAAAATATCAATGAAAAATAGCAGTAATTCAACTTCGTAGCAAAAATTTTGTCGTATACAGAGCAATCGGCTTCTGTCAGTTCAGTATTTCGCCGGACATGAGTGTCATCACATACTTTACTATTTTTTTATAAATAAACTCTTTTATACTGCGAGGATTTTTCAGATTCATTCGAGACAAATACGGATTAAAAACACGGTCACTTTTGAAAAAGCACAGTGACATAAGGGTTAATCTGATTAACTGAAACGTTGAGCAATTTTTCAAATATAATAATGCCCTTGCTAGTATTTCTTCTTCTTTTGTTAAGTCACTCCCAAAAGGATAAGGCATGCAATAATCGAGCGCTTGCATTTCCCGTATGATTGTTTCAATTTTTTCAGGATAATTGTTTTTATAACAGTCAGGAATTTCATAATCACTCGATAATTTTCCTGTTTTTTTCGCTTTTTTTAGTAAAGCCGTTTGAAAACGCGAATCTGTAATAGTTAAAATAGCCTTGATCACATCAGCGTCCGTTTTACTGCGACAATCAGCAATACCATATTCTGTGACAATAATGTCTCGTAAATATCGAGGTAGTGTCATGTTAGGATAATCCCAAACAATGTTGCTGACCGTACCGCGTTTTGTTTCTCGCGTACTACGACAATTCATAATGGAATAGGCACCTTCCAATTGATGTGCCATGCTCACAAAATCATATTGTCCACCCACACCACTTAATTCGCGATAATCCTGCAAGCCGTCCGATATAATTCCGCCGAGCAGATTGACCATCAATGAGGTATTAACAAATCTGGCGTTTTTTCTCTGTAATTTAAGCAATTCAGGAGACCAGAGCAAGGTATTGGTTCTTGCGATTGATACCATTTCAAATTGACTCAGTTCGTCCTCTGATAAAATATGCAGTTGTTTGTAAAAATCTGCACTGCCTAAAAAAAATCCCGCATGCATTATTTTTCCTGATTTTATTTTGTTATGGGGAATTGTATTTTTATTAATTTTTTTCGAGTGTAATAATTTTTGCAGTTCAATATCATCGTAGACTTTTTTCTTCAAAATGTTTGCCTGATAAAGCGCCATATATTCATCACTGAACATTTCTGTGGATGCATATAGTCCTTCATTAAAAACATGGATTTCGCCGATTGTCGAAATGATACGACCAAATTTTTTCTTGACCTCCAATGTACTTAATAAATCTTGATAGTTATTATTTTCTTTGTGGCGAAGAATAAGAGCGCTCGCTAGCGCAATGCTGAGATTGCCAATACCGATTTGCAGGCAGCCATCATCTTTTATTAAACAACTGGTGTATAGTCCAATCAAATGATCCTGCGCACTCAACGCCTCACGCGGCAGGGGAAACAGCGCGGGATAGTGTTTGGTATCAATAATATCTGTAAATGTTTCTACAGTCACTTCTGCAGTATCCCCGCGCATAAATGGCAAATGAGCGTTAATCTCCGCAACGATTGCTGTTTTATTTCCTCGCAAAGATTCTGTGATTAAATAATCTTTTAGGTCATGAAATAAATCCGTGTTACAACTTAGGCTCACGATTTTTTCATTATTTTTTGAGGGTGCTACGAGTTGTGCCAATACATTGATGGATAACTGAATGACATCTCTGGCAATCGTTGAATAACTGCTATTGATATAATTTTGCTGTACCGTTGCATTATTTAAGAATTTACCGGGCGAAAGAAAAAATTCAATGACGGTGATATTGTGCGGTAATTTCTGTAATTCACGCGCTTTTTCAAATAAAGGCTCTTCATAATTTTTAAGGAGACGATCAAAAATCGGGTTCAAAAAATTGCTTTCCAGTAGGTTCTGAGGTACTGGGCGAGAGAGTGTTAAACCTGTAATAATTGTTAATTGAATCGATGCATCATCACAGGCTAACTGATACAGCGCGTTTAATAACCCAACGGGTTTTCCCAAACCCAAAGGGACGCCTATTGCGATCTTTTTTCCGACATCTGCAACAATTTTTTTTGCCGCCGCTTCATGATGGGTAAAATAATTAGTCATGATGACTCATGTTGGCAACGACGAACCTCACAATACGATTCAACACGATAGTCACCGCTTTGTTAGTCGCTAAAACGCCGCTGTAAGGATTATTTTCGGCTACCGGTACAACAGTTTCAAAAACACGGCTCGCGATGACATTACCGGTTGTTGCATCGATTAATGTCGCTTCCAAAGATAGTCGCACTTCACTGTGTGCATGCAAAAATTCTTGTTTCAACATTAATAATTTTGTATTGAGTTGATAATTTACCGTTCCTGAAAAAGGTGCTGTTACGACCGCATGAAAATAATGACAAGCGCGTAACTGATCAGTAATTAATGCTAATAATAAGTCTGCTGGCGGTGCGATCCAACGATGGTCAGCAAATACATTTAATTGAGAGGGAGTTTTTTCATACATCATATGTGATGTCGCATAACCTGGTGCCGCTGCCGGTTGGTTCACTAAAATTATTTTATGAGACTCTGGTTTTCGAAAAACCACTGTTTTTATAGCTGAAGGAGTGAAAGTATACGTTGAGACAGGCGTTGTTTTGACGGGCGATAAAGAACAACTTGATAATAAAATTGCGCCAAAAAATGAAAGAATAATTTTTATTTTCATTGTCACTCCTGCTATTCACCCGGACCTTTTTCCGCTGGCTGTTTACCCCGCACTAATATACTGGGATTTTCTTGTAAATCTTGCGTTAATTGATTGACGTTTTGTAATGAGCTTTTAAGCGATTGACGATTTTCATCGTCTAATACTTTTGAAATACCCGAACTTAAATTCTTTATTTGTGTGGCCACTTCCGGTAACGTCTCGCTTAATCGGTTTAACAAAGAAGGTCGAGAGGCAATCACAGGCATTGTTTGTCCTGGCAGTGTTTTTAATAAGGGTGCATTTTCTGTTTCTGCTTTTAAGTTGACATAAACAATCCCCGTGATTCCTTGCATATTTAACGTCGCATAGGTACTGGTTGTAATTTTAATTTTTGGATCGATGGCCAACTTCAATCTTACCAACTTAGAATTATTTTCATCTAGGCCGATAGATTTTACATATCCTACTTTGACACCACTAAAATGCACAGGGCTTTCCACGGTTAATCCACCCACATCTTCATGCATCAAAACAAGGTACATACGATAGTCTTTTTTATTGCTTATGCCACTTAACCAAAAAATAGCAACCACCAAAGCAATAGACAACCCCATCACAAAAATACCGACCGCTGTATAATTGACTTTACTCTGCATGCGAATTTCCTTGTTTGCGATGTCCGCTAAAATAAGCTTGAATCGCAGGATGCGTATTTTTTTCTACCTTTTCCATCGTATCATCTGCCAACACTTTTCCCTCGCCCAAAAAAATGATGCGGTCGGGCACGTATCGCAATGTTTCTAAAGCATGCGTTACCATCACAAACGTCAACCCTAAATTTTTTCGCATTTCTAATATTAAATTATCTAAATCACCGGCACTTTTGGGATCTAATCCTGTTGTTGGCTCATCTAAAAAAATCAATTCAGGATCTAATGCAATCGCACGCGCTAGTGCAGCCCGTTTTTTCATTCCACCACTTAATTCGGCAGGGTATTTAATTGCAGCAGTAGGTTCTAATCCCGTCATCGCGATTTTTAAATGTGCCAATTCTTTTTTTGATGATTCTGGTATCGCTGCAAATTTATTTAATACATACAGGACATTTTCAAATACATTTAATGAGCTAAATAACGCGCCGCCTTGAAACATAACACTCCATCGTTTTTGCACAGACAGCGATTCCTCTTCAGACGCTTTGTTCATGTCAATACCAAAGACTGAAATATCTCCACTGGTTGGTATCATTAATTGCAAAATACTGCGTAATACAGTTGTTTTTCCGCAACCGCTTGCGCCGATGATCGCTACAATTTCCCCTTTTTTGACGGAAAAGGAAACATCTTTGTGCACCCATTGATTACCCAAATAATTCTTTAGATGTTTTACTTCGATTATTTTTTCGTTGGATACCATTCTATAAATCCATCCAATTAAATAAAATAGAAAAAATCCCATCCGCTAAAATAATTAAAAATATGGCTTGAACTGCCGCTTTTGTCGTTCGTTCACCCACACTTTGTGCACTGCCTGACGCTTGAAAACCCTGATAACACCCTATTCCTGCAATAATCAATGCAAACACAGGGGTTTTTACCAAGCCAAGATATAAGTGTTTAATAGCCACTTCTTGCTGAAAACGCACTAAAAATGCGTGATAACCAATGCCTATTGTATTTTTTGCCATAATCATGCTGCCTAGAACACCAAAAATATCACCCCATACAACAAGCAATGGCAATGCAATCAATAATCCAAAAATTTTAGGTATCACCAAACATTCAATGGGTGATAATCCCATGGTTTTTAACGCATCAATTTCTTCATTCACTTTCATCGTACCCAATAAAGCAGCAAATGCCGTACTGGTGCGTCCTGCAATAATGACGGATGTAATAAGAGGTGAAAATTCTCGTAAAATAGCAACACCGGATAAATCGACCATGTAAATATTTGCACCATAAACACGTAACTGAACGCCCAATTGATAGGCGACAACCACGCCAATCAATAACATCATCACCGCAATAATAGGTAATGCTTGATATCCACCCACATCAATTTCATAGAGAAACGTGCGCCATTCCAGTTTGATTGGTTTTTTCAGCATTTCTAAATAATTCACAAACACTTCGCCCAGAAAAGCAGAAAATTTCAGGAAATGCTGGAATAACTCTACCGATTTTTTTCCAAGACGATAAAAAAAATGATGGTGTGAAATTTTAATCGGCTTTTTTTTCATCGCGTCAATGTCAGTCACAACGACTGAAAACAAAGATTGAAAACTATCGCTTAATCCATTAATTTTTGCATTATTTAATTTTTGCTGGATTTTATAGAGTAAAAGCGCGCCTGCCGTGTCCATCTGTGTAATTTGACTGGCATCAATGGATTTTATAGTTGTCTGATGAGCAGCGGATGTTTGTGTCCATTCTTCTGCAGCGCTTATATCCGCAATAAGCCAACTACCCGCCAAAGACAATACAGAGTCGCGATCGTTTGAGTGAATAGAAGCGAAATCAGAAATCTGTGACATCAATTATTCCTTATCATCCCTGTTCAGAGGTATTTTCTTTCGATCAGCGATTAACTGATCCACAACACTCGGATCTGCCAAGGTGGATGTATCACCCAAATCATCAAACTCATTGCTCGCAATTTTTCGCAAAATGCGCCGCATGATTTTTCCGGAACGTGTTTTGGGAAGTGCTTTGACCCATTGTATTTCTTCTAATGTCGCAATCGGACCGATGGCGCGGCGCACATGATTATTTAATGTTTGTTTTAGTGCATCCGTTTGTTTTCTTGATTTTGTGACAATAAAACCAAAAATACCTTGACCTTTTATGTCATTGGGAATGGCAACCACCGCTGCTTCTGAAACAACCGGAACAGAAAGTAAAGCGCTTTCAACTTCTCCCGTACCAATGCGATGCCCTGATACTTTGATGACATCATCATTGCGACCCGTAATCCAAAAATAACCTTTTTTATCGCGATAAGCGCCATCACCGGTGAGATATTTTCCGGGTACTTCTTTAAAATAGGTTTCGACAAATCGTTTGTGATCGCCGTAAATGGTTTTCATAAAACCAGGCCATGATTTTTTAATCACTAATCTTCCAGGCGACTCATCGTGAATGATCTTTCCTTTTTCATCCACAATTTCAGGCACAATACCAAAAAAAGGCCAAGACGCTGAACCGGGTTTTAAAGGTGTTATATGCGGCAGGGGTGAAATTAAAATGCCGCCTGTTTCTGTTTGCCACCAAGTATCGACAATAGGACATTTCGAATTTCCAACCACGTGATAATACCATTTCCAAACATCAGGACTAATGGGTTCACCCACCGTTCCCAATAATTTAAGGCTTTTTCGACTGGTTTTTTTGACCCATTTGTCACCTTCATGTCGCAGCGCACGAATCGCGGTGGGTGCCGTATAAAAAATATTGACTTTGTATTTATCGATGATTTCCCAATATCGTGAGAAATTGGGATAGTGTGGCACACCTTCAAATAAAAGTGTGGTGGCGCCATTAGACAATGGCCCATATAACAAATAAGAATGACCGGTAATCCAGCCCAAATCAGCGGTGCACCAATAAATATCACCGTCTTGATAATTAAAAATCGTTTTAAAGCTCATCGTAACAAATAATAAATAACCGCCGATGGTGTGTAATACGCCTTTGGGATTTCCGGTTGAGCCTGACGTGTAGAGAATAAAAAGCGGATCATTGGCATCCATTTTTTTAGGCAGGCATGAAGCATCCACTTCTTTTACAGCGTCGTGATACCAAATATCCCGTTTTCTATGCATAGTGACGTGATTTCCAGTTCGCTTCACCACAATCACTTTTTTAACTTTGGGACATTTTTTTAAAGCGATGTCAGCATTTTTTTTAAGGGGAATAATTGTACCGCTACGCACACCTTCATCTGCCGTGATCACGAGTCGACAATCTGCGTCTAAAATACGTGTTTTTAACGAGTCTGAAGAAAAACCACCAAATACCACTGAATGAATTGCGCCAATACGTGCGCACGCCAACATGCTTATCATGATTTCAGGAATCATCGGCAAATAAATACAAACACGATCGCCTTTTTTGACACCCTGTTTTTTTAAGACATTCGCGAATCGGCATACTTTATCATGCAGCTCACCATACGTAATTGTTTGTGAAACAGCAGGGTCATCGCCCTGCCAAATAATTGCTGCTTGATTGGACCGTGTTTCAAGATGACGATCGATGCAATTATAACAAGCATTTAATTTTCCACCGATAAACCAACGGGCATTGTGTTTTTTTAAACTGCCACTTTTTATTTTTTTCCAAGGGGAAAACCAATGAATCAATGTCATCGCTTGTTTTGACCAAAAATGATCGGGATTTTTGATTGAATCCCGAACCATTTTTTTATATTGCGTCAGATGAATAGACGCTTTTTTATTTAGCATTGGTTTTTTCACGGGAGCTTACGTTTATCAAATAAATGCATCACAAGCGATACAACAAATAACACGATAAAAATAAAGAAAATAATGCGTGCAATTTCTGCCAACGCAATAGAAATACCCGTAAAACCAAAAATACCTGCAACAATAGAAATAATGAAAAAAGCGATAACCCACGTCAATAATTCAAATGTCGTTTTAGTGGCATACAAAAGAAAGGATGCGACGAACATGATTAAAAAAATAATAAAAAGAATTTTGGCAATACCGGCAGCTGCAACAGCAATACCTGTAAATCCAAGAAAAGCAGCGATAACAGCAACAATAAAAAATAGTAAGACCCAAGCCAACATAATCATACTCCTTTCTTTTTTTACTTCTTCCCGTATTTTTTTGCCATGTTTTACTTCCCTGTAAATTTTACCATGAGCAGAAAATAGTATACCTTTTTTGGATCTAAAAAGAATTAATAGTAATGTGCTTTGTAATTTCTTGATTTTTCATCAAAAATAAATCATAAAATATGATCTATAATTCTCTGGCGATTATCTCATAAGGAGGAATTAAAATGAAAACATTGATCGTAATAGCTGCGGCATCGTTATGCGCTGCAGTCTCGTTCTCTACGCTAGCTCAACCGCACGTATATTGGCAATCTGATGAGTGTTGGATTGATAATGGTGTTAAATATTGTAATTACCCGCATTATCCTATTTACCAACATGCTTATATCGTTGAGCATCCTATTCACTACAGGGTTCATTATAAATGCTGGAAACGACATCATCACAGACATCTGTATTGCCATCCTTATTATCGTTATTATCGATGGTAGACAGTTGCAAAATGTGAGTGAAGGTTAGGCGCGATCAGTTTAATCAAAGTGGGTCGCGCATAACTAAGGAACGCAAAACTCAAAATACTACATGGCATGATGATACATTTACCTGATTATTCCCTTTTGCATTGGATACCACTTCACAGGATTCAAGACTAAAAAATCTGCTGGGTGCGAAAGTTTTCAAGGTTTTAGTTTTAGTAGATAGTTGTTCGCGGGTAGGACATACCAAGGTGATACTTTTACCGGCAGGAACTGATCCGTGATACAATGGCCCATGATTAAGACAAGTTTCTGAGTCAATTGTGTTATCGCAACACGTTATCGCATCAGATGATAGTGTTTTACCTAATGCCGGGTATAATAAGAAATAAGCATCAGGAGTGTCATTGTTAAATGTAATGGTATAGGTGATTGTGGCGACCGCTGGCGCAGGCACACTGAAGAGTTTCTTTGCAGTTGCAGCTTGCGCCATACTGATTGAGATAAAAAATGCGCCAATAAAAATAATGAGTTTTTTTATATTACGTTTCATCAGTGTCATCCTAAATTTTTAGATAATTAATAGTATAATGCGAATTAATAGCTAAACTATCGGTAGCGAGTGAATGTTGGGGTTACGGATGGTTTGAGGGGAGTGTGTGTGGCATGGATGCCACACCAAGCAAGCCTACAGGGATGTATTCACGGCGTCTCTCCGAAAACCATCCTAACCACAACATTCCGAGCGGATGCAAAAAATTCAGCTCTTAATTCGCATTATAGCGCATTTTTTTGAACAGTGACTAACGTGAGTAATTGTTAAGACATTCAAGGATGAAAAAATATGTTAATCATACGTAATAGAATCATTTTATTTTTCTTGCTTTTTGTCACCACTTTTTCTGCAATGGCATGGAATCATGGTATTTCGATTGGATATGGTGGAGGCAGTGATATTAATCATCATAACAATACCAATTCTGGTGCATTTTTATCTGCTGAGATTTTGCCGATCAAACAAAAAAGCTGGTTGAATATGACCTTCAATGGTTCCCTAGGACAGTTTTATTCAACGGCTGCAAAAAATAAAAATTTGTTCACCACAGCCTTATCATTGGCATTTCGTTTTTATGGTTTTCAATCTTTATCAACACATCCTTTTTTCTTAATTTCAGCAGGACCTGCTTATCTATCCAGCAGAAAATTTGGTGATAACAATCAAGCCGCTAATTTTGCTTTTCAAAGTGTTATTGGTACTGGCGTTGAGATTGGTCAGAAAAATAGAGCGGATTTAAATGTACGATTAGTGCATTATTCTAATGCATATACAATGAAACCCAATCAAGGGTTTAATATATTTTATATTGTGTCTCTGGGTTATTTGTTTTCATAAGATAAATGAATACCTAAATTGCTTTGTTGAAATCGCTGTCGTAGTATGAATTTGTGTCTTTAAACAGAAGTAAAGGAGTACTTATGAAAAAAATAATTATTTTCTCAATAATATCAGTGGCGCTTGCACTTGGCTTGGGTGGCTGTGATCGTCGTTCAATGGGTGCGATGGGTGGCGCGGGTGTTGGCGGTGTTGTGGGTGGTTTGGCGGGTGGTACTACGGGTGCTGTGATTGGCGGCGTTGCCGGTGCGGGACTTGGTAGCCATCTTTCAAAATAGAACCAACATTAAAATCCCGGATTTCTGGGTAGTGACACCTTCTCTAAAAAATTTCCTTGGAAGTCTTTTGCGGTGTCTTGTAAGAGATCAGACAACGAGGCCTGATCTGTTACCTTTTTTCTTAGAGATTGTAGCCCACGATTGTGGGCTACAAGTAATTTTTGTTTATTTTCAGCGTGGCCCCATTCTTCTTTCCGTTTGTTGAGCGCCAATTCCGTTCTGGGCGTTTTTTAATTGACGATTACGAAAAAAGCGTTGTCTATTATTGGCAGAATTCTGCGATTTGGTGTTCCCGGAATTCTTCTTTGCCCCGTTAAATGCATTAAGCGTCATAAGATTAGCCAGCCCCAACCTATTTGCTTCATTGTAGGCTGCTTTAGCTTCTTCGGAGTAACCTAACCTATGTGCTACTTTGATAAAGGCATTGTATGTCTCCACATTAGCCACCTTAGCCTTTTTTGCTGCCTCATAGGCTGTTTTAGCCGCTGGGAAGTCATCTAACTTATCTGCTACTGTGATAAAAGCTTTGTATATCATCACATCATCAGCCAGCTCATTTTTCGCTAAATTGTAGGCTGCTTTAGCACGTACTAAAGCACGTACTTTAACTTTCCCCGTACCTGCTCTGACAATTTCCTCTGAGATGGCCCTTTTAAATGCCTGGATCGTCTCATCATTAGCCAGCCCCAACCCCTTTGCTTCATTGTAGGCTGCTTTAGCTGCATCGAAGTGACCTAACGTTCCCGCTACTTTGATAAAGATGTTGTATGTCACCACATTGGCCCGAGCTGCACATTGTTCCGCTCTCACTGCCTTGTAGGCTGCTTTAGCTTCTGGGAAGTCATCTAAGTTACCTGCTACGGTGATAAGGGAGTTGGATATCACCACATCAGCCAGCTCATTATCATCACCCAGCTCATTTTTTGTTAACTGGTAGGCTGCTTTAGCACGTGCTATATCTTTCTCCTTACCTGCGTTGACAATTTCCCGTGAGATGGCCATTTTAAATGCCTTACGCGTCTCATCATTAGCCAACTCCAACCTCTTTGCTTCATTGTAGGCTGCTTTAGCTTCTTCAAAGTAACCTAACCTACCTGCTAATCTGATAAAGACGTTGTATGTCACAAAATTGGCCAACTTAGCCTTTTTTGTTGCCTTATAGGCTGTTTCAGCTCTTGGGAAGTCATCTAAGTTACCTGCTAGTGTGATAAGGGAGTTGTGTATCACCACATCAGCCAGATCATTATCATCACCCAGCTTATTTTTTGTTAACTGGTAGGCTGCTTCAGCACGTGCTAAAGCACGTACTTTATCTTTATCCTTACCTGCGTTGACAATTTCCTGTGAGATGGCCATTTTAAATGCCTGGCGCGTCACACCATTAGTCAGCTCCAATTCTCTTGCTTCCATGTAGGCTGCTTTAGCTTCTTCAAAGTAACCTAACCTACCTGCTAATCTGGTAAAGACAAGGTATGTCACCCAATCAATCTTCTCGCTAGTTTTTCCTTCATAATAGGCTTCTCTGGCTACTGGGAAGTTACTTTCCCGATCTGCTTTGTTGGCTAACTGATCTGCTGCTTCGATAAGGGCAGCGTATGTCACCTCATCACGCTTGTCCTTTGGTATTGCGTCGTACGTTTCTTTAGCTTCCGCGAACTTACCTAACTTACCTAGTGTTGTGATAAAGGTATTTTCTATTACCACATCATACAGCTCCAGCTCATTTTTTGTTAACTGGTAGGCTGCTTTAGCACGTACTAAAGCACGTACTTTATCTTCATCCTTACCTGCTCTGACAATTTCCCGTGAGATGGCCATTTTAAATTCCGAGTGCGTTTCATTATTAGCCAGCCCCACCTTTTTTACTTCCTCGTAGGCTGCTTTAGCTTCTTCGAAGCGATCTAACCCACGTGCTACTTTTATAAAGGTGATGTATATTTCCACATCAACCAGTCCCGCCTTTTTTGCGTCCTCGTAAGCTTTTTTAGCAGCTACTATATTTTTCAGCTGACCTGCCGTTATAATTTCCGATTTGATGGCAGTTTTACATGCAAGTTTCATCTTCTCATCAGGCAGCTCATTCGGTGTTACGTCCACATAAGTCTTTAGATAAATAGCTACTAGATCTGTTTGAAAAAAACCTGTAGCAATTGCTATTTGAATAAAAGCTTTATTTATAGATTCAGTATTTAATCCTTGAGTGCCTGTGTGATTATAGAATTGCACTGCCTCTTCGAAACTGTTCTTGCTTATTTCGAGTTCACGCAAAACAATTGGCGTGATTGTTTTTTTTTTGATGTTTGCTATGTCTTCTTTGCTTTCTAGGTTATTGTTCCTTAAAATTTCTTCAAATTGACGCAAATCATCAACGTGAGGCTTAATAGCATCTTCAAATTTTTTCAATCTATTTGCAAATGCCACTTGTTCTGGTCGCCGATCTTCTCGCCAATTTTGCCGTTTGTCATTACGCATTACACAACCCCCCATAATAAAAATTACAAACTTTGCAGGACGAAGCAAAATCGCCAATGTACGTTTTTTATTGTTATATTCGCGAATTTAAAATGTCGAGGTGGACTTTACCATGGATTTTTAAGTGAGCAAAACTTTTCAACACACATTGATTGCACTTGACCTCATATGCGATAAAATCACACCATTATTTTCATATTTCGTGTGATTTATTTTATGAACTCACTGAGAAAACAAGTTGCTTTATGTACTATCGGCTCTGTATTCGAGTGGTATGAATTTTTAGTGTTTGCTTTACCCTAATTCCAAAGAATTTTTCAGAAAAAATTTTGTATGAAAAAAAGAGAAATAAAAGAATGCATGCAACCTGATAAAAATAATATTTTTCTACGATTTATTTGCATGGTCGCCCTGCTGGACGTCGCTCCAATTCTTTATACTCCGACAGAAACTGATCACTCGATAATTTAGATATCAATCGCAATGCCACACGAACCACCTCTGAGTCACTTAGATAAATCATTTTTTTAGCAAGTTCAGCTTTGATCGATTCTATTATTTCGATATTAAAAGCGTTCAATGAAAATGATTTAACTTTGGCTTTTTTGTTTTGTTTAATTTCATCAAGCAAATATCCGGGATCAAGCATCGCTCTTATACCTTCGTTTTCTATTTGCATCATCTTCCCCTGCTCTTCCAGTATTTAATTGTTATTAACATTAATAATATTATTAATAAACAACTCTAATTTTTGCTCATACCTTGCTAATACTGCAACTCATTTTGTAAATCTATTCTGACTAACATCATACATTCCAAAGCGTATTTTTACACTAATCATCAATTATTCTGATTATCAACCAAGCAAAAGCATAAGTTGTTCGATAACATATTTATTTTATAATAATTTTTTTTGATTTATAAAATAGTAATGCGCATACTAACATAACAATATCGTTCGGCACGCCGAACAACGCCAAATTTTTATAATTGTTCTGAATGTTACTAATAGTATTTTGATTATGTTCTACGTGAAACAATCAAGAATTAAAAAGACTGTTCGGCGTGCCGAACAAGCAGAACATCAAGATTATCCTAAAAATCCTGTGATGCATGTTTCTCCAATTAAGATCACTACACGTAAATATTGCGAATACGATCTGTTACAGTGCTTGTCAATGGCGCAATGTAAAATCCACTTCTGTGTCAGTAGCTTTGTGTGTAATTTCTGTAACAAAAGAACAAAAACTGCCTTGACATTTTTAGCTTAATTTCAGGCGATTTTCACCAGGCCAGCTTGTGGATAACTCACTGAAAATTTACAAAATGAGTTGCACTATTTTACAAAATGAGTTGCGGTATCTTACAAAATGAGTTGCACTTTTTACAAAATGAGTTGCGCTAAAAAACAAGGAATAACTAAATAAACTTAATTAATCAATACGTTGTAAATACCCAAAAAATAAGCTAACAATATATTTAACAATAACTATAACAGTATTCTTTTAACCTTTTGTTGATATGTGCATAGATTGTCGCTGTTTGCAGCGACAATCTATGCACATATCAACAAAATAAAACAATTTTTTAATTAAACAAAATATATTTGTATTATACAATATTTCATGAAATACTTAACAAGTCGTAAAATACAATGTGAGATTTACAAAAAGGGACTTCAAATGAAAGCCGCTGACATTTTTAATACATTATTTTCTCGTGGTGAAATTGCTCTATCAACCCTAAGATCCGCAGCCCTAAAACCAGAATTAATCAAAACGCCAAAAGACTACTCCGTCACTCAAGCCTGTGAATTAATCGGGAAGGGAAGAGCAACGCTTCGAAATAAAGAATTAGATAAATCAATACAAAAAGCGCGCACAATAAAAAAAATAAAACGTGAAGAACGTATTTATAATTTAAAAGAAATTAATGCTTTGCGAGATCACTTCGGTACTCGCATTACCAGACCTAAACATAGCAAAGCAATTATCGCAGCTGTTGTTAATTTCAAAGGTGGTGTTTCAAAAAGCGTAACTAGTGTGACACAAGCACAAGGTCTGGCTGAAAAGGGATACAAAGTACTTCTGATTGACGGAGATAGCCAAGGATCAAGTACAGCGGTACATGGTAAAAACCCAGATAAAGATGTTGCACCACATGAAACATTGTTGAATATTCTGTGTGGAACTGAAACTGACATACGTCCAATCATTCAAAAAACACATTGGGATGGATTGGATTTTATTCCAGGCAATCTTTCACTGTATAACGCTGAAATGAGAATACCTCATGAAGTCATGCAACGTTCTCAAAACAAGCAAAACAATAAAATACCATTTCAACGATTATCAAAGGCGCTTGAGCAAATTGAAGATAAATATGACATTATCATTTTTGATACACCCCCTTCTGTTGGTGCTGTAACAACCAGCATTTTATTAGCATGTAATGCAATTTTAATACCAATTGTACCTGGCATTATTGATTTTAGTTCTACCGTTCAATTTTTAAAAATGACTGCAGAAGTATTTGGTTTTATGGATGATAAAAGTATTGATTTGATCAGAATACTTGTCACAAAACATAATCACAGAAAAGCTGCTAATGAAATCCAAGAGGTTATTAAACAAACATTTGGTAATACTGTAATGACAAATTACATGATTGAATCTGAAGCGATTGCAAGAGCGGCGAGCAGTATGAAAACGTTGCATGAAGTAGAGGAAGCAATAGGTGATAAAAAAGCCCATAAAAGAGCGATTGATTATGCGAGCAGAATTAATGATGAGTTAGAACGGTGTTTTCGTTTGGTATGGGAAAAACAAGCTCAGGAATTTAGCTCGTTGTCAGAATCAGAAGAAGTGGTAAATGGAGTAGTGCTCAATGAGTGAAATAAAAAATAATAAACCTTTTAGTGCCATTGCATCGTTGTTATCTGAAAAAACTTTAGGTACCTTTGATCTTGATATTGATCAACTATGCGAACAGACCTCCACACCTAAAAATAGAAAAAAAACTGAAATACAGGAGTCTATTTCAGACTCTAGTGAAAATGTAATTCAAAATACAAAATTTACAAAAAATGAAAATAAAGCTTTTCTAATGGAATTGCCATGCTCAGAATTAACCCCATGGCGTTATTCTGATCGTCCAGAAAATGAAATGGGCGACCTTAATGATTTAGCAGATTCTATTAAACAACATGGTCAACAATCTGCGGCATTAGTTAGAAAAAAAGATGGACAATATGAATTAATATTTGGTCATAGAAGATGGCGTGCATGTAAGCTGATCGGTATTCATTTGCTTTGCAGGGTTGTGACAGATTTAAGTGATGAAACTGCTGCAGCACTTCAAACATCTGAAAACTTTGATCGACAAGATATTAGTGATTATGCAAGAGCGTTAAGTTTTAAAAGATTGCTTGATAATAATGTTTTTGAATCCGAAGCAAAATTATGCGCTAAATTACGCATTTCCAAAACGACTATCAATGACATATTGTCTTACACCAGATTGCCAAAGGATGTATTAGACAACTTAACGAATATTCATAAAATTTCAAGAAGAACAATCGTTAAACTATCTGTTTTACTAAAAGATATAAATAACAAAAAATATTTGGATTCTCTGCTGGAAAAAATAAATGAAGGTGAAATAACGTCAACAAACATAGAAAGTTTTTTGACAAAAATGAAGCTAAAACTACATACCCATCCACCATCAATAACCCCTAATGATGATCTCGGTATAAAAGTTAAAAAAAACAAAGATGGATCAGTCAAATTTACAATTGACGTGCCACGAAAATTAGTTCCATCATCTGTTGAGAAAGTAAGGGAAGACATCAAAAAAATGTTTTCTTGATTTTTAGGAAATTTGAATGGACGCTTTACCTAAAATTACGAAAAATATTCGAATCATGCCGAATTCGTTTGCGCGTTCGAGCCTTTTTACTATTTCAGACACAAGACTTAATCGAAAATTTTTAGACAATGTAGAAATTTCATCGCCTTCAGGTATAACGATAAATTATAAAGGGGAGGAATTAAGGCAGGATGACGCAGATGTTTTTCTTGCCTTGATTTTTTTATTAAATTCTAATACAGCGAAAAAAGAAGAATTTACAACCGAAGCTACTTTTTCAGCAAAAGAATTGTTTGTTTTGATGGGGTGGCCCTATCGTAATTTTTACATAGACAAGTTAAAAAATAGTTTAGATAGAATGAAGGAAGCAGTTTTTCGTTATCGAGAAAAATTAGGAACCACTGCCATCTCAATTTTGGCTTATATTCATTATCCACTCAACAAATCCGATCACTCAGATTATGTCGTACGTGTTTCAAATGAGTTATTTAAACTTTTTGATACCAATTATACAAAATTAAATAATGAAGTGAGAAAAGTGCTTAAACCAATGGCTAGATGGTTATATGGATATTACGCATCTCACTCAGAACCATTTCCTCATAAATGCGAAACATTAAAAAATTATTGCGGTTCTGGATATTCTGATTTAAGAAATTTTAGAGTAGCCTTGAAAAGGTCTTTGCAGGAATTGATCGATGCGAATTTTTTACATTCGTTTTTTATTGATGCTAAGACGGATTTAGTCCATATCAGAAGACAGGACGTTTTAAAAAACAGTAAAGATATTTTCTTTTCCGAAGATTTACTAAATATCGTACATATTATTGCTGAAAATACAGAATTTCCAAAAATTGATATTAATGAAGTTAAAAGCTTATATCTAAAAAATGGCGGGCAAGTTGATCCTGAAAAAGATTTTGATGATAGGTTGCTTCGATCTTTAGATGAACTTGTTAAACATAAAAAATTAAAGGCGTACATGCCTAATAAGGATAATACGATATCGATCATTCGAAATCGTGCATAGGGATAATATTATGAGCGATGTGTCCATCAAGGAAGGACTATCTTACTTTTTTGGTGAAAAAGTAGGTGATGAAAAAATGAGTGACGAAAAATTATTGTATATACAAACGTCAAAAATAGTTTCATCAATAAATCAGCCTAGAAAAACATTTTCTGAAGAAGCGTTGGATGAGCTAGCTTCTTCAATTAAAGAACATGGAATATTGCAACCTATATTAGTGAGAAAAAAAGAAGACAGATATGAAATTGTTGCAGGCGAGCGCAGATATCGTGCAGCAAAAATGATGGGAGTAGAAAATATTCCCTGTATGGTTGAAGATATTTCTGACGAAGTTGCTTCAGTTTATGCCTTAATAGAAAACATACAACGTAAAGATCTTAATATAATCGAAGAAGCAGATGCTTTTAACAGGTTGATTGAATTATATGGTTTAAGCCATGAGGAAGCATCCCAATACGTGGGTAAATCGAGATCATATATCACCAATACAATGAGACTATTAAAACTCGGCGATAGGGTAAAAAAATTAATTTGTGAAAATGTAATTCAGATGGGGCAGGGCAGGGCATTGCTTATGTTGCCTGAAGATAAACAGATTGAAGCCGCAGAAATGATTGTTAGTATGGACTTAAATACGAGACAAACCGAAATGCTTGTAAAAAAAATGCTTTCAAGTATGCTTGATTTTAAAAAAGAAGCTTTAAAACCAGTGGTTTTGGAATATTATTCATCTCAACTAACAAACCATTTAGATTCAAAATTTAAAATTTCTCAATCTGGCGATAAATATAAAGTATATGGTGTTTTTAAGTCCGAATTCGATTTTAAAAAATTTCTCTCGATGCTTGGTTTAACGTGAAATCCGCATATGATTTTTTTTGAAAATGGCGTCATTCGCATGTTTCTAAAATGAAAACAAAAATGGAAAAAATATATAAAGATTTATCAAAATGGTATGTTATTTAAAGTGTTGGAGGGTGAAGTAGCGATGAAAACAGACTTTATGTCAATTGGATGTAGTGGAAACCTAATTGAGCATTCGACCCTGTAATGAGGCTAAAAAAGCAATGACAGAAAAATCAGAGCAGCGCCGCGTATTAGCACTGTGCATGCTGCTAACACCACTCATCGGCCTGGGATTTGATTTATATACACCATCACTGCCAGCGATCACCCATTATTTTCATATATCGCATTTTTCAGCGAATTTAACGATTATTTTGTATATTGCGGGATTTGGTATCGCGCAGCCGCTGGTTGGCATTGTCTCCGATCATGTGAAAAGAAAGCAATTTCTGATCACGGCACTGACCATTTATCTTTTATCCGCAACCGTATCAGCATGGAGCCCAACCATTACCGCACTATACTGTTATCGCATTATCAATAGTATTTGCGCATCCAGCATTGCAGTTGTCATTAAAAGCCTACTCGTCGATCATTTTACTGGGACGAAATTGGCAAAAGCGAATAACTATTTTACGATGAGCTGGTCGCTCACCCCCATGATTGCACCAGTGATTGGCGGATATTTTCAACATTATTATGACTGGCAATTTAATTTTTATTTTATGGGATTATGTGCATTGCTAGGATTAATCTTAAGTTTATTTTTATTAAAAATAAATCCATCTTCGCACCACAAAAAAATATTAACCTTGCGCAGTATTTTTGAAAAATGGAAAATATTATCTTCAGATAAGTTGTTTATTGCGAGTGTTTTAATATTGTCAGTAGAAAATGCAATCCTCTTTATTTATTACACGGTATCACCCTTCATTATTCAGGAATCATTGCACTATAATGCGGCGCAATATGGGCAAATTATGTTATTTGCCGGTTTATCCTATGTCATCGGCAACGTAATCAATCACCGCTTGCTCAATTATTTTGATGTCAAAAAAATTATTCACGCTGGATTAGTAGCATCACTGATTATTATTTTATTAGCAATTTTGTTTATGCACTCTTTACACAACGCGCCAATGAATATTTATATTATTACCATACCCATCTTTATATTATTTATGTGTGATGGCCTTATATTTTCAAATGTGGCAACCTGTATTTTGCCTCGATATACTCAATTTTCAGGAACAGCGGGTGGATTGTTAGCGGGATTATTGAATATTTTCGCAGCACTGATTGTTGCTTTTAGCACTCATTTTTTTGATTTGCATGATGTGTCAACTTTAGACTGGACTTATTTAATTTTAATTGTCTTATCGCTCTTTATTTTTATTTTTTTATAATGAATATGAAAATTTTTTTATTGATTACAATGTTATGCGATAACGCAGCGGTTAATCAATTGATGAAAATATTAGGTGGGCCTCATAAAGTGTGGCTAAGCATCAGCACAGGCATTGGTTAAATCTTAAAACCATCAATAACCAGAAAATATTCAACACAAATAAGCGCCATAATTTTTTTTGATATGTTTTTCTTCGAGTCTTTTTCAATATTAGTGATGTGCATTTCTTTTGAGATAAATGTTACTTCATTGTCATCTGTATTAAAAGGTGTTGCAGCGATAGAAATTTGATTCGCAACAATAGCATCCAGTTCTTTTTTTATTAACTTAGATTTTGCATTCTCAATCATGTCATCAGTTTCAAGACAAAATCCAACTGTAAATGGTTTTTTTGAAAGATTGGCAATATCCGCTAAAATATCCTTTGTTTTTATCAATTCAAGTGAAAATTCAGATGATAATTTTTTAATTTTTTGATCAACAATTGTTTTAGGTTTGTAATCAGCAACAGCGGCACACCCAATAAAAATATCTGCTTCCGACACATTCTCCATGACTGCTTGAGACATTTCATCTGATGTCTTTACTGATATAAAATGATTAATCTGTGGTTTTGGCAGTGCAGTAGGTCCGCTAATCAATACTACTTTTGCGCCTAATTCATAACAAGTTTCAGCCAAACAATATCCCATTTTTCCAGAGCTGTAATTGCTAATAAACCTCACGGGATCGATTGGCTCAATGGTAGGGCCTGCAGTAATCAAAACAGTTTTACCGCTGAGCAATAAATTATTTTTCTTAATAAGCTTATCAACAATTTTTTGTGGTTCTTGCATGCGCCCTTCGCCAATATCTCCACACGCTTGTTCGCCACTATCAGGATAGTAAATTTCATAACCATTATTTTTAAGTTGATTAATATTATTTTTTACAAAAACATTTTCCCACATAACTTTATTCATAGAAGGCGCTAATGCTATTTTAGCATTTGTTGCAAGACAGGTGGTTGTTAGCAAATCATCAGCTAATCCGGCGGTTATTTTTCCAATAATGGAAGCGGTTGCCGGCGCAATTAAAATAATGTCTGCCCATTTGGCAAGATCAATATGCATCATGGGTGGATGAGCGCTATCAAATAATTGATCATATACAGAATGCTGCGATAACGTTGATAACGTATTTGAGTGAATAAATTGCTTTGCATTTTCAGTCATGATTACTTTTACATTAAAATTATTTCTTATCAGAAGACGAATGATCTCAGCAGATTTATACGCAGCAATACTACCAGTAACGCCTAATAAAATATTTTTAATGCGAGTATCTTCGCTCATGGATTATTTTTCTTCCAAATTAAATGCAAACCATGCAAAATAAGATCGGGCACATTTAATGCGAACAAATTTTCATTTTCAAATAATTGTGCATAGCCGCCTGTTGCTAGCACAACCGTTTCTTCGTTATTAAAAACGTGTGTTTTATATCGATGAATAATTTCTTTCACAGCGCCTAATTGTCCATAATACAGACCTGATTGAATATTGGTTTCTGTTGTTTTTCCTAATGCCACTTCTGGTCGTATGATTTCAACAGAAGAGAGTTTTGCAGTATTTTGAAACAGCGCTTCCATTGAAATTTTAAATCCAGGTAGTATTGATCCACCCAAATAAACACGCTGCTTGGATATCGCGCATACCGTTGTTGCTGTTCCAAAGTCAATCACAATAATATTTTTATTAGGAAAATGATGCAGCGCTGCAACTGCATTGGCAATACGATCAGCACCTAATTCCAGTGGATTTTTGATGTCCAATTTCAAACCTGTTTTAATGCCAGGCTTTAATTCAAGCGGTGTGAGTAAAAAATATTTTGCACAAGCAGCTACAACCGAATAATCAAGCGATGGAACCACTGAGCTTAAACAAATTGCTTTCACAAAGCTCGGATCAAACCCATTTTCTCGTAAAGCATTTTTTAAAAACAATCCTAATAAATCAGATGTGCAAGGATATTGTGACGGATAGCGAAAACGTAATTTGATTTCATTATCGACAAATAATCCAGAAAAAATATGTGTGTTACCAACATCTAAACAAAGAATCATATTCAGTGCCCCTTATTTTTTATATTAACCAAGATGGGTTTTATTGATTCGATAGCGGGATCTATAAAAGCATATGATAAAATAAATATTTCATCGCCAATTTCACATTTTCTGGCAGCGGGTCCGTTGAGTGAAAATGTAAGACTGTCTGGTTTACCCGTAATAACATAGGTTTCAAAACGCTCACCATTATTTAAATTTACAATTTGCACTTTTTCATTTTCTTGAATATTGGCTTGTTCCATAATTTTTTGATCAATGGTGATGCTTCCAACATAATATAAATTTTTATCAGAAACGGTCGCGTACGAAATTTTAGATTTGAGCATATTAATTAACATACGCCTGAGCCTCACTAAAGTTATCAATGATTCGGATGAATCCTACTCTTAATGCAAAAAATAAACGATTGTCATGAATTTCAAAATAATCACAGTGTAATTTTAATTCAGCCATTTTCTCTTTAATTTCATTGAGTGAGTGAGAGCGGTTAAGATAAAAAAATTCGTAAAATGTTTCTACTAATTTCCTTTCGCTAGATGATAATTTTACATTGCGGGAACTAAATGGAAGACCAGAGGCTTCTCTGAAAGTATGACATAAAATGATTTCTGTTTGTATAAAATATTTTTTTATTAATTCTTTGATTAAAAAATATTGCTGATAGTCTTTTTCGCCAAAATAAACGTTATTGGCACGAATCAGCAACAATAATTTCATTATGATCGTCAGAACACCGTTAAAATGTCCCTGGCGATAATGTCCTTCCATTATTTTTTGAAAATGAATGATCAGTCATTAACTGAATGTTATTACCGTTTGGATAAATGCTGTCGATATCTGGTGCAATAACATAATCCACATTCAGATTTCGCGCCATTGCAATATCACTATCAAATGTTTTCGGATAATTTTCATAGTCAGCAGGATCATTAAATTGCGTTGGATTAATAAAAATACTCAGTACCGTAATATCATTCTCCGATACTGAATTTTTTATGAGAGAAGCATGTCCCTGATGTAAACACCCCATAGTGGGCACAAATCCAATTTTCAAATCCGTGGATATATTATTTCTCATTGTTTGCCACCGAGTTATGTCATTAACAATTTGCATTATATTTCCTCAATAACTGTGTTCAGCTGCAGGGTATAATTTTTCTTTTACTTCTG